>Ga0182016_10003488_pt1 | contig 17940 bp, 16 predicted proteins | sample 712S2MmetaG_FD_120491 | JGI IMG/M metagenome (GOLD analysis project Ga0182016, IMG submission 120491) | Permafrost microbial communities from Stordalen Mire, Sweden - 712S2M metaG | ecosystem: Environmental > Terrestrial > Soil > Wetlands > Permafrost | place: Sweden: Stordalen | collected...
GGATTCGACATCACCTCGCTGGGATTCCCATCCTCTCTGGCCGCCGAGGAGGTCTACAAGATTCTTCCGCTCATGAATTTCAACGATGTGGGCGGCGGCATCGGGGGCACCTGCTGCTACAACACCTTTCAGTATGCCAGCGAAAACAGCGACGTCATCGCCAGTCTCACAAAGGTGAAGGGCAAGCACGAGATCAGCACCGGCTTCGAGTATATGAAGCGATTCATGAACGTGGGACAGCCTCCATTTCCCTCCGGCAACTACTACTTCGACTTTTCCGCGACCGACCAGACGACCAACGCGCCGATCCCGGTGGGAGGCAATGACTTCGCATCGTTCCTGCTCGGCATGGGAACAGCGCCGGGCGGGGAGTCGACTAACTTCACCAAGGACCTGTTCCTTGCATCGGCGAGTCCGTATTATGCAGCCTTTGTTCAGGACACCTACCATCTCACACCTTCGCTCACCATTACCGCGGGGCTGCGCTGGGATATCTTCGGCGGAAAGACCGAGCGCCACAACCGCCTGGAGTATTTCGATCCAACCGCACAGGGCTCGAGCAACGGCGTATCGTTTACCGGCGGCGAGGTCTTCGCAACCTCCGGCCACCGTTCTCCGTTCACTACGAACATGAAGGACTTCAGCCCTCGTTTCGGCTTCGCCTGGCAGCCCGCCAAGGAGATCGTCTTCCACGGCGGGGCGGGCTTCTACTACGGCCCGAGCGCGCAGATGGTCAGCGGCACCGCACAAGACAGCGACGGCTACTCTTCATCCACCAACTGGAACGCCACCAACTGGAACAACGACGGGAATACTGAAACATTCGACGGCGGCGGTTCGGGTAACACGGTGCTCTTCGGCAGCAGCCTCGATCCAAGTTCACCCGGTGGGCCTGCGCCCAGTTCTACGGCGCCTTATTCGCTCAGCAACCCGTTCCCAGCGGGGGTCATCGGGATTGTAGGCTCATCGCAGGGATTGTCCACCTATCTTGGCTCCCAGTTGAGCACCATGTTGCATTCGCAGCGCACGCAGCTGACTTACAATTTCAACTTCGGATGGGATATCGATCTCTCCCATGGCTTCCATCTTGCCGCCGGTTACGTGGGCAGCAGGGGGCTGTTCCTTCCGCTTGGGGGAGTCGATCTGAATCAACTCGATCTGGGTACGATCGCGAGTTACCAGGGTGCGCTGGAAAGCACCATGGTGCCCAATCAGTGGGCGGCGCTTTTACCCAGCACAAACAACTATTATGGGCAGACCTCGGTGCCTTTGTGGGTATCTCTCCAGGAGTTTCCGCAGTTTGGCAACGGCAGCTATCCGGGCGGGAGCGGGGTCACCATCCATGGCTATCCCGGAGGCGACTCCGATTACAGTTCTCTGCAAACCAAGCTCGAGAAGCGGCTCTCCCATCACTTCACGACGCTGGCCACTTTCACCTGGGCCAAGATCATGACGGATGACGGGAATCCGCCGCTGGGCTTTGTTGGCTCCCATAACGGGGCGCCGCAGGACTGGAAGAACATGAGGCTCGAACATTCGGTGAGCCCGCAGGAAGTGAAATTCCAATTCACCGGGCAAGCGTCGTACGACCTGCCCATAGGCCACGGCCGTCTGCTTAACCTGAACAGACCGGGTAATGCGGTTTTAGGCGGTTGGACGATCAATGGGATTGTTTATCTGAGCGATGGCGTTCCGATCAACTCCCCAGGCTCTGGTTCACCGCTGGCCGTCAATTTCAATCAACGCGCCGATATGACTTGCAATCCCAGCAAGGGCGCGCCGCATACCGCGGCACAGTGGTTCCTGTCCAACTGCTTCGCTACCCCGGCCAGTGGATTTGTCGCCGGAACGGCACCGGCCTATCTGGATAATGTCCGCACCATGGGAGCCCAGGATCTGGATCTTTCGCTCTACAAGAATTTCACGATCGGCAAAGAAAGAGATCTTCGTTTCGAAATTTCTTCGTATAACGTCACCAACAAGGCGCAGTTTGCGGGGCCAAATGTGAGTTCGCCCGCATCTGGATTTGTGAATTTCGGCCAGATTCTCAGCACTCTTAACACGCCACGCCAGTTCCAGTTTGCCTCAAAGTTCACCTTCTAAGTCTTTGACCGCCTCAATAATGGGTGCCCCAGGTCTCGCTTTTGAGACCTGGGATACCACCATCCCCCCACGAGCGAAGAGCCAATGCGAGCGCTGTGTATCATGGTCCCATGTTCGGAAACCGGCGCGCCGCCTTCACTTTGCTGTTTGCAGTCGCAACTCTGATTCCGGCCACAACAACCTCTTCGCAGACTCCGTGGCCAATCGATGCCTTCCATCCCCGTTTCAACGAGGTGCTTACTCGCCATGGCGTTATTGGCGGCGGGTTCGCATTCGTACATGGGACAGCTGCGCCAACGCAGTTCTTCTTCGGCCAGGCGCGCCAGGCTCCTGCGCAGCCAGTGGATGCGGACACATCGTATAACTGGGCATCCATCACCAAGACCATGACCGCCATCGCCATCATGCAACTGCGCGACCGCGGCCTGCTGTCCCTTGACGACCCCGCCGTGAAGTACATTCCGGAGTTGCGCCTGGTGCACGATGCCTACGGACCGGTTGACGCCATCACGATTCGTCATCTGCTCACGCATAGTGCTGGGTTCCGCAACCCAACATGGCCGTGGGATTGCGACGACCCGGCCAACTGCGACTGGCAACCCTTCGAGCCAACAAAATGGGCGCAGGTCGCTGCCATGCTGCCGTATACGCACATCGCCTTTGCCCCTGGAAGCCGCTGGAGCTACTCCAACCTCGGCTACGTGTTTCTCGGGCAGATTATCGAACGGCTTTCAGGCGACGACTTCGAAGTCTACATCGACAAGAACATTCTCAAGCCTTTGCTGATGCACTCCAGTTACTTTGACCGCGCACCTTATTTTCTTGAAGCAAACGTTTCGGAGAGTTATCTTCGCGCGGGCAGCAAACTCACGCCGCAGCCCTTCAACTACGACACCGGAATCACCACTTCCAACAGCGGACTTAAAGCACCTATTCACGACATGGCAAGTTACATGCGCTTCCTGATCGGCAGTCCCGGCGCTTCGCGCTACGAGATGGTGCTGAAACGTACTTCGCTGGAAGAGATGTGGAACGGCGTGCTGCCTGCGGTTGAGCCAGGCCAGGCTGCGACGCCTTACACTTCCGGCCCGCATGGCGCGCAACCGAAGATGGGTCTAGGATTTTTTGTCGTTGAAGTCGGCGGTCATCGCTACATCTACCATGACGGCGATCAGGGAGGTTTCTCGTCGGAATTGCTGGTCGATCCCGCAGGCGGCAGCGCGAGCATTCTGGCTGTAAACACTACCGACACTGGAGCGCCGGAACCGGCAGCGACGCTTCACCCACAGTCGAACACTGAGCCCGACCCAAATACAGACTTGCGTCAGACGCTTCGTACTGAACTCATCGAGAGACTGTTTCCGGCATACGCGAAAGCGAATTAAACCGCAGCGGTTCAGACGAACAATCCGGGCAGCACTTCTCCGGCCTTGCCTTCGACCACATGGGTAAACGCGCTGGCATTCAGCGGCGGTTCGGGGCCAACATAAACGGTCCTCGCACCGGCTTGCCGCGCCCAATGCACAAAGTTCGCGGCAGGGTAAACCGAACCCGACGTCCCGACAACCACCATGAGAGTAGCTTTTTCAATCTCCCGCTGAATGCGGTCCATCTCCAACGGGATTTCGCCGAAGAAAACAATGTGTGGCCGCATGCGAGCGCCGCAAGAACAACGGCCAACTTCGCTGAGATTCTTGTAGACCGTCCGGTCGGTGACGGGCGCCGTACCGCACTCGTCTCCGCAGCGAGCTTTGGCTAATTCTCCGTGCATGTGTACGAGCCGCACGCTTCCAGCGCGCTCATGCAGGTCATCCACGTTTTGCGTACACAAAAAGAATCGCTCGCCGATTCGCTGTTCAAGCTCCGCCAGAGCGATGTGCGCAGGGTTCGGCTGGGCCAGAGCGCCCTGGGCTCGGCGCTGCGAATAGAACTCCCACACCAGCGCAGGGTTTTGCTCCCAAGCTTCGGGTGTGCATACATCCTCAATCCGATGTCCCGCCCAGAGCCCATCCGATGCGCGAAACGTTGGCAACCCGCTCTCCGCGCTGATGCCCGCGCCGGTCAGAACAAAAACCCGATCATCAGACCTTACCTCGATTGTCTTCACAACGAACCCCGACCGCGTAGTCGAACGGCTAATTCACTCTCTCACTTCTTCACTCGTTCACTTTTTTCACGGTTCCAGCAGAATCTTGCCCGTCGTCTTCCGCGCTTCCAGATCGGTCTGCGCCTGGGCCGCTTCAGCAAGCGGGTACACGTGCTCGGTGCGCAGTCTCAGTTCTCCCTTTGCCGCCCAACCCAACACATCGCCGGCACGCCATTCCAGATCGGCGCGGGTGCCAATGTAGTGCCACAGCGTGGGGCGCGTTATAAACAGCGATCCTTTGCCTGCAAGTTGAATCAAGTCGAATGGCGGCACGGGTCCGCTCGAAGCGCCAAACAGAGCCAGCAATCCACGCGGGCGCAGGCAATTCAAGCTGCCCTCGAACGTCGTCTTGCCCACCGAGTCGTACACAACGTCGACGCCCTTGCCGCCGGTGAGGCGCTTCACTTCCGGTTCGAACTCCTGCTTCGTGTAAAGAATTACATCGGAGGCGCCGGCCTCGCGCGCCAGCTCCGCCTTCTCTTCAGTCGATACTGTCGCAATCACCCGCGCGCCGATTCGCGAGGCAATCTGCGTGAGCAACAATCCCACGCCGCCGGCAGCAGCGTGAACCAGCGCCGTCTCTCCGGCCTTGAGCGGGAACGTCGAATACGCCAGATAGTGAGCCGTCATGCCTTGAAGCATGGCAGCAGCAGCCTGTTCCATGGTGAGGCCGGCGGGCACCTTTACCAGGGTCGCAGCCGCAACAAGTGCATACTCGGCATAGCTGCCCAACACACTCACGGAAGCAACTGCATCGCCAGCCGCAAACCCGGTTACGCCTGGACCTAACTCTTCAACCGTTCCCGCGGCCTCGCTGCCCGGCACCAGCGGCAGCGAAGCTTTGTAAGTGCCCTTGCGAAAATAGATCTCAATGAAGTTGACGCCGGTGGCCTCCACGCGGATCAACACTTGCCCTGGTCCCGGCTCCGGGATGGGCAACTCGGCCAGTTGTAATACCTCCGGCCCGCCTGTCTGCTGTATTTGAATTGCTTTCATGCCACGGCCAGAATGCACCCTGAGACCGCGCCTCTGCAAGCGCCAGGTTTTTGCGAGAGGCATCTACACGGTTCCATGCGATCCGCGCAAAGCAGAAAACCCCGCCCAGCCATGAGCCCAAGCGGGGTTTTAGTCCTTGATCCCCGCCGCTTAGTCTCTGTCGGACAGCAAGCTCTGCTCTTCCGGTGAAATCAGCCGCACCAATCGATCAACGGCATACGGCGCGCGGTTCTGCATCGTGTGGTAATGCCGAACCTGCAGCTCGCCCAGCAGCCCGATCGCCACCATCTGAATGCCTGCCAGAATCATGACTGCGCCCACCACAAACATTGGACCGTGCTGATCCATGAGGCTCTGATTGGGATGAAGCAGTTTCAATGCAAGTAAGAACGTCGAGATGACGCTGCCCAGCATGATGCCGAGCAAGCCGAAGCCTCCAAAAAAGTGCAACGGACGGCCCATGTACTTGAGCAGAAAACGGATCGTCAACAAATCGAAGAACACGCGGAATGTACGGCCAATTCCGTAATGGCTCTTGCCCCGTTCGCGATTCATGTTCTTGATTGGAATTTCGCAGATGGATGCGCCATACCAGCTCGCGAGCGCGGGAATGAAGCGGTGCATCTCGCCATACAGCGGAATATTCTGGATCACTTCGCGGCGATAGGCTTTGAACGTCGTTCCGAAATCGTGGATGTCGACGCCGGACAGCTTGGCCATCAGCCAGTTTGCGCATGCGGATGGAAAGCGGCGCATGAAAAAGCTATCGATCCGCTCTTTGCGCCAGCCCGAGACCACATCGTATCCCTCTTCCAGCTTTTCCAGAAAGGCGGGAATATCGTTTGGGTCGTGTTGCAGATCGCCGTCCATGGCCAGGATGAACTCGCCCGATGCATGATCGAAGCCCGCTGCCAGCGCCGACGTTTGCCCGAAGTTCCGGCGCAGCTTAACCAAAAGCACGCGGCTATCCACTGCCGCAATCTCTTCCAAAAGCTTATAAGTTCGATCGTTCGAGCCATCGTCCACGAGGACCAGCTCAAAGCTGTCGCCCACCTGCTCCATCACCTGTTTGAGGCGCGCGTACAAGGCGGTCACATTTTCTTCTTCGTTGTGAAATGGCACGACAATCGAGTATTTTGCCATATTGCCAGTATAGATGCATTTGCGTTTCAAAAGGTTCCATTTTCCTTGCTGGCTCAACGCCGGTTCTATTTAAGCATTTACAGAAGACCCAATATCAAGTAGTCGAAACAGCTATTCCAGCTCGTCCAGCATCGCCTGCATCTCGCTGAGAGCATGGCGGTTGCCACTGCGAGCAGCGCACCCAATTCCGGCCTTCAACCGCTCCACCGCCTCAGCCTTCCTGCCGGCAGCGGATAGAGTCTGCGCTGCCATGAAGTATCCCGCCGTGTAGTCGGGATCGATCTTCAGCAATGTGTCAAACTCTTCCAGTGCAGCCGCCGTCTCGCCGCGGGCAGCCAGTTCCATTGCCACGCCGTAGCGCGCAAAGCTGTTTCTTGCGTCCAAGGCCAGAATCTCTCTCAGTCCTGCAATCTTGTCCATCCTGCTTGTCTTCGGCTTTCCGGTTCTCGAGGAACCCATTGAGTCATTTGCACTTTTGGCGGGGATTGCCGAAACTGGAACTGAATGCCTCGCACCGTCGACCCGGTCCGGGACCGCCGCCAGTTCCATTCTACTTGGCGGCCGGCCGTTCGGTTCAGCGGGCGAATTGGCCGCACAAGGGAGCAGATGAATCATGAGTTCCACTGAAAACTGCATCGAGAGAAACCCGGCAGCCCGCACCGTTGCCAGCACCCAGTCGGAGATGACTGAGATCATTCTGCCCAACGATACCAACACGCTGGGCAACCTGCTGGGCGGGCGCCTGATGCACTTCATCGACCTCACCGCAGCCATGGCCGCCTACCGCCATTCCCGCACGAATGTCGTCACTGCGGCCATGGACCACATCGACTTTATCCGGCCCGTCCATCTCGGCGATTTGCTGACCCTCCGCTCCAGTGTCAATCGCGCCTTCTCCAGTTCCATGGAAGTGGGCGTCAAAGTCTGGGCGGAAAATACGCGAACCGGCTGCGTGCATCACGTTGCCAGCGCCTACCTGGTCTTTGTCGCCATCGACAACCAAGGGCATCGGCAAAAGGTTCCTCAACTTACTGCGGAAACACCTACTGAGACTCGTCGTTACGAAGATGCTCTGCGCCGCCGGGAACACCGCGAAGCCGAAGCCGCACGCCGAAAACAAGGCCACCTTGCCGTCACGGCACGAGAAGACGCAGAAGCCTGAGAACCAATGCCGGATGCGTCGAAAAAGCTCCGTGCCCAATCCATAACGTCGTTCTGGGCCGGTTGAGGGTTAAGGTTTCCCGCCCTTGCAATAGAAGAAAATCCGATCCAGAGGGTACCCCGACGGGGCACGCAGCATGTTTTGGGTGCGCACGATAAAACGTTCCTCATAGGGAGGGCTCGTATCTCCGCAACCGGCAAATGGAGTTTGACCGAAATGTCCGCTGCGATTCAATCCCCCGCTTCCCAGTCTGAGTATCCCCGCCGCATCGTATGCCTCACGGCGGAGACGACTGAAACCCTTTACCTGCTCGGCGAACAGGACCGCATCGTTGGCGTGTCGGGGTTTACGACCCGCCCTCCGGAGGCGAGAAGCAAGCCGCGCGTCTCTACATTCAACACTGCCGACTGCGACGCGATTCTTGCGCTGAAACCGGACCTGGTACTGACGTTTTCCGATGTGCAGGCTGAGATTACACGCGACCTTGTTTTGCGCGGAGCTACGGTGCTGAACTTCAACCAGCGTAGTGTTACGGAAATCCTCGAAATGGTATCGACACTCGCAAAACTGGTTGGGAAACCGCGTGAAGGCGAGAAACTCGTAGGGGCACTGCTTCGCCTCCTGGACGAAATCGCCGTCTCCGCGAAGGCGTTTCCGTGGCGTCCGCGCGTCTTCTTTGAGGAATGGAACGAACCGCTGATCAGCGGCATTCGCTGGGTGGAGGAACTCGTCCTGCTTGCGGGAGGCGAACCTATTTTTCCGGAACTGCGCACATGCGGCAAATCGAAAGACCGCGTAGTCGACCCATCGCTGGTCATTTCGCGCAACCCGGATGTCATCCTTGCGTCGTGGTGCGGCATGAAAGTTAAGAAACAGGAGATTCGCTCGCGGCCGGGTTGGTCGGCGATCGGCGCGGTCCAGAAGAATCGGATTTTCGAGATTCGATCAAGCTTGATTCTCCAGTCCGGCCCCGCGGCCTTGACGGAAGGGGTGCGCCAAATTCACTCCATCCTTGCGCAGGTGGTTGGCGTGGAAATCGACCCCTTGCTCAGGCCGGCAGAGAAGGCCGATCCCCGTTTCCTGTAAGATTTTAGTTGGACCTCTCCCTGGGTGCCCCAGGTCACGCTCTTGAGACCTGGGATTCAACGAACCCCGAGCATCCACTCTGCCGAACGGTTAGATTTGTTGAACAACAGTGTTTCTAAAAGGAGCAGTAAAGAGAATGGCACACGCCCCCAATATGCCCGCGCCCGTCGCGCTTCCCGGTGTCTCGAAAATCGTAGCCGTCGGTTCCGGCAAAGGCGGTGTGGGTAAGACCACCGTCGCCGTCAACCTGGCCATCGCGCTCTCCCGGCTTGGCCAACGCGTCGGCCTGATCGACGCCGACATCTACGGACCGAACGTACCGCTCATGATGGGCTCGGCCAAGCAGCCGGCGGTCGGCCCAGGGAACCTGATCATCCCCAACCTGACGCATGGCATCAAGACCATTTCGATCGGCTACATCTCTCCCGGCGACAAGCCCCTGGTGATGCGCGGACCGATGCTGCATCAGATCATCCGCCAGTTCCTGCAACAGGTGGAATGGGGCGAGCTCGACTACCTGATTGTCGACCTGCCTCCCGGCACCGGCGACGTTGTTATATCCCTGGTGCAGACTGTTCCGCTCACAGGCGCTATTGTCGTTTCGACTCCTTCCGACGTCAGCCTTCAGGACGCGCGCAAGGCTCTCGAAATGTTTGCCCAGGTGAATGTCGAAGTCCTCGGCATCGTCGAGAACATGAGCCACTTCACCTGCCCGCATTGCCACCAGGAGATCGACATCTTCTCCAAGGGCGGAGCGGAGCGCACCGCAACACAGTTCAACATCCCATTCCTTGGCGCAATTGAATTGGTCCCTGCCATCCGCGAAGGTGGGGATCGAGGATTGCCTGTCGCGCTTGCCGGTCCCAAGAGTCCGCAGGCCGCGGAGTTTTACGCCGTGGCGGAAAAGCTGATGGTTCGCGCCGAAGCCGCAGCAGCCGCAGCGAAGGATGTAATCGAAATCAGCTAACCACCACCTGCGGGTGGGGCAGACGCTCGCTTTTCGCTCGCAGGGGATCTGTGCTGGGTGCCCCATCCTTCTCGTGTTTTGCGAAGGGTGGGATTCGATAAATGCAATGGGAAAACACTGAGGAGTCAGCGTTGAGCCGCGAAATTCTGATCCGCCCTGTCCAACCGGCTGACTTCCCGCAGTGGAAGGTGCTTTGGGATGGGTACAACGCCTTCTACGGCCGCGAAGGCGCGACAGCATTGCCGGACGCCACGACCAACATGACATGGTCGCGATTTTTCGACGCGTACGAACCCATGCATGCGCTGGTTGCAGACCAGGCTGGAGAGCTGCTGGGCCTGGTACACTTCCTCTTCCACCGCAGCACTATCTCGATTGCGCCAACCTGCTATCTGCAGGATCTCTTCACGCTTGAGTCTGCGCGCGGGAAAGGCGTAGGCCGCGCTCTCATTCAACAGGTTTACGAACGTGCGAAGCAGGCTGGCTCCAGTCGCGTTTATTGGCTCACTCATGAGACCAACACCACCGCGATGCAGCTCTATGACAAGGTCGCCGAGAAATCCGGTTTCATCGTTTACCGCAAGCCGTTGTGAGTTGCCACACGTCCCCAAAAAAGAGAGCGAGGCCCGCGCCCCGCTCTCTTTTCTTCCAAGCTTGCAACCTACCGCCAGTGCCCTTCGCGCAATTCCCAATGATCGCCCCGGCGTCTCCACCGATGAGCAACCCAGCGCTGCCCCTCGTGCGGTGGACGATCCCAACGGCCGGCTGTCCAAACGTATTGGCCGCCTTCGTAACGGTGATATCCATTGATCCAGACATAGCCGCGATCGGGTGGCGCACCACGAGTTTCAATGATCGGGGCGGGCGGCCCAACCCGAACCACAACCTGCGCAAACGATGCCGCAGGTACAAGTACAAGAGCAAGCAATACCGACATTGCAATCTTCTTGATCATGAATCGAACTCTCCATGGCTGCATCGCCGAAATCGTTTCGTAATTCCGACTGGTTGGTTGTTCAGAGGACGTGCGGTTGAATGGATTGGGTGGCCTACGACAACCGCTTTATCTACCCTTGTACAACCCTGGACATGCGATTACTGAGCCGGATTGCTCAACTGACTCCGACGGCTAGAGGAAATAGTCGAAGTCGCTCTCGATTTTCATTCGGCGTTGAATGCGCAGAATGTGACCGGGCAGCTTCTGTGGATTCAGCTCCACATAGTTGCGCGGGCCGTTCCACAGATAACGCTCTCCAGTGAGCAGGTCTTCCGCCTCGTAGCCGCGATCCTCGGGAATTTCCAACTCATTCAGCGGCAGGTTTACAAAGCCGGATTGGGTGTGATGCGGATCGAGATTGACCACGGTCAGAATCAGATTTGAGCGGTCGTCCGATTCTTTCGTGTAGCAGATGAGCTGCTCATTCTCGCTGAAATGAAATCTTAGCCCCCAGTCGCTTTGCAATGCTTCGTTCGCCTTGCGAATCGCATTCACGCGCGCGATCAGGGGCTTCAGACTGTTCGGCTCTTCCAGATTCCAATGCCGAATCTCGTACTTCTCCGAGTCCAGATACTCTTCACTCCCGCGACGCACAGGGACATGCTCCATTAACTCGAACGCAGGCCCGTAGATGCCGTAGTTTGAACCCAGAGTAGCTGCCAGCAGCAGGCGAATGCCGAAGACCGCACGGCCTCCGATTTGCAGAAACTCGGTGAGAATGTCGGGAGTGTTGGGCCATTGATTTGGCCTGAAGAATTCGCGAACCGGGGTCTGCGCCAATTCGGTCAGGTAGGCCGTCGTTTCGCCCTTTGCATTCCGCCATGGGAAGTAAGTGTAGGACTGGCTGAAACCCAGTTTGGCCAAGCGGTACATGATCTTGGGGCGCGTAAATGCCTCGGCCAAAAACAACACTTCAGGATGGTCGAGCTTGATGGCGGGAATCACCCACTCCCAGAAGGGAAATGCCTTGGTGTGAGGGTTATCCACGCGGAAGATAGTCACGCCCTGGGCAATCCAGTAATCGAAGACGCTCTTCAATTCTTCCCACATGCCGGACCAGTCTTCGCTCTCAAAATCGAACGGATAAATGTCCTGATATTTTTTGGGAGGATTCTCGGCGTATTGAATCGTCCCATCGGGCCGCTTGCGAAACCAGTTCTCATGTTCGCGTACATAGGGGTGGTCGGGCGCGGCTTGAAACGCGATGTCTAGGGCAACCGTAAGGTCCAGCTTTTTCGCCTTGGCTACGAAGTATCGGAACTCCTCGATGGTGCCCAGTTCTGGATGAATCGCCTTGTGGCCACCCTCCGCCGAGCCGATGGCCCAGGGGCTGCCGCAATCGCCTGGCTGACTCTGCGGATTGTTGTTGCGACCCTTGCGAAAATTCACGCCGATGGGATGAATAGGCGGCAGATACACCACGTTGAAGCCCATCTCGGCGATGTAGGGCAGACGCTTCTCGCAATCCGCAAATGTTCCGTGCTTTCCAACCTGCTGTGCGGCCGAGCGGGGAAAGAACTCGTACCACGCACTGAATCGAGCGATCACCGGATCGACAACAACGTGGTATTCGCGCTCCGACACTGTTGCGAATCGCTTGTCCGGATATTGCAGCACTAATTCGTGCAGCTTTTCGTCAGTCGCCAGGGTGCGGTGTTTCGCGGGCTCGGTTGCGTAGCGCAAAAGCTCAGACCGTTCCTGGAGCCATTCCGCGTCCGACCCCTTCGCGCGTTCGGCAGCCGCAGCCACCAGATCGGCGCCAATGAGGTAGTCGACGGTCGTATCGGTTTCGGCCTTGATGCGCTTCAACAGGTCGCGATGCCAGGTCTCAAAATGATCGACCCACCCTTGCACCTTGAATGCGTAACGGCCAATTTCGCTGACGCGGAACGACGCGGTCCATCGATCGTTGCCATTCAAGATGGCGCGCATCGGGATCTCAACCCACAGATCGGCATTCTCACGACGGGCAAGCAACGAGGCGGCAATGGCGTCGTGGCCGTCGGTAAAAATGTCGGCCTCTACGCGAACGTGATCGCCCACGGTGCGCTTTACGGGAAACCGGCCGCCGTCTACAGCTGGGGAGATTCCTTCAATGATGACGCGCCTGCGTCCGTCCTCTTGAGGTACTGTCATAGCGTTTCCAAATTCCTTTGTCGCAAAACTTCGATCAGTCGGCGCGGCTCTTCCGCTGCTCGATCAATTGTGAGTAAAGATGAATTGTCTGCTGCGCAATGGCGGTCCAACTGAAGACTTCCTCCACGCGCCGCCGCCCCGCATCGCCAAACTGACGGCACCGTTCCGGGTCGCTCAGCATTTGATTGATGCGTGCTGCCAGATCGCGCGCGAACTTGTCCGGATCGGTTGGGAAGCTGGTCACCGGGTCCTGATCGAAGGGAACCAGATAGCCCGTCTCTCCATCGACCACCACTTCTTTGATGCCTCCGGTCGCGCTGGCAACGACGGGCGCGCGGCAGGCCATGGCTTCGAGATTGATGATGCCGAAAGGCTCGTAAACCGAAGGGCAGCAGAAGACCTGGCAGTTGCTGTAAAGCTGGATTGCCTGCTGCTTGGTAACCATCTTCTCAATCCACACAATGCGCGGATGGTGTGTGCGAGCCGCCTCCACCTTGTTGCGCAATTCAGCGGCAATCTCCGGCGTGTCCGGCGCTCCGGCGCATAGCACGACCTGGGTATCGGGAGGAAGATAGCTGATTGCGTCCACCAGGTGAGTTACGCCCTTTTGCCGAGTGATGCGGCCGACAAACAGAACATACGGCACCGCAGGGTCGACGCCGTAATCCGACAGCGCCTGGGTCTCCGCGGTCTTCCGATATTCGGCAAGATCGATGCCGTTGTAGATGACGTGAATGCGGCTCGGATCGATATCCGGATAGGCCGCTTGAATATCAGCTTTGGTGCCTTTAGAAACCGCAATGATCGCATCCGCATCCAGAATCGCGGTGCGCTCCATCCACGAACTCATGGCATACCCTGAGCCGAGTTGCTCAGCCTTCCATGCGCGCAACGGTTCAAGGGAATGCGTGGTCAGCACGAAAGGCACGCCATAGAGCTTCTTCGCCAGGAAGCCGGCCATGGACACATACCAGGTATGCGTATGCACGACGTCGATTCCCTGCAATGCCTTCACCTGGGTCAGGTTCAAGCTGAGCGCCTCGAGCGCTCCCTTGAACTTACCCTCGGTCCCATTGGTGATTTCGGCCCAGGGCTCCGCGCCGCGCACATGCAGGTTGCCGTCGTCTGCCTGCTGCGGCCCCCAGCAATGTACTTCGACTTCGATGGTCCGGGCCAACTCGCGGCTGAGATAGTCGACGTGGACTCCCGCCCCGCCGTACACAAGTGGTGAGTATTCCCGTGTAAACAACCCGACTCGCATGGGTCTTCCTTTAACTGGATCGAGATCGTTGAATCGAGAGTCCGCTATTCGCTCGGGATGAGTGTATTCGGTGAATGTGCCGGGCGCAAGCTGTCTGCCTCACGCCGCCTCAATCTCTTCGGTGAGCGCCTCGGCCGCGGTGATGCAGTCTCCGCGGCTCACGTCCAAATGCGTGACCAGCCGAATGAGATCGCGACCCACCGTGCTCATCAGAATGCCACGCGCCTTCATTCTTGCTGCCAGATCGGGAATGCTTCGACCGTCCTTCAACTTGAAGATTACGATGTTGGTCTCGACCGAATCCAGATCGATATCCACGCCATCGATATTTGACAGCGCCTCGGCAAGAAGCCTCGCGTTTGCATGGTCGTCATGTAGCCGCTTTGGTCCCTGTTCCAGAGCCATTAGTCCGGCAGCCGCCAATACGCCGGCCTGGCGCATGCCGCCTCCGAGCGCCTTGCGATAAAGCCGTGCCTGATCCATCAATTCAGCCGAGCCGGTCAGCATGGACCCCACGGGCGCGCCCAGTCCTTTCGACAAACAGAACATCACGGTATCGAATCCGCGCGTCAGAGACTTCACATCCACGCCCAGAGCTACAGAAGCATTGAAGATTCGAGCGCCATCCAGATGGGTTGGCAAATTGCGCTCTCGCGCGCCTGCCCAGATCTCTTCCAGTACAGGCACGGGCGTGCAGCCGCCACCGGCCAGGTTCGCGGTATTTTCAATTTCGATCAGACCGGTAGCAGCGCGAAACGCTCCCCGCGCGAAGATCGCAGGCTCAATGTGCTTCCACGTGAGAATGCCGCGGTCCGCATGAACCGGACGCACCAGGCAGCCGGAAAAGACTGCCGTCGTCGCCATTTCCCAGTCGAGAATGTGCGCCCGCGACTCGGCAATCACTTCCTGCCCCGGTTGCGTGTGCAGCCGTATGCCGATCTGGTTGCCCATGGTGCCGGTGGGCACAAATAGCGCCGCCTCGCGGCCAAACACCTCAGCAGCGCGGCGTTCCAGAAGATTCACCGTAGGGTCTTCGCCGTAAACGTCGTCGCCCACCTCGGCCGCCGCCATGGCCGCGCGCATCTCAGCCGAAGGCCGAGTAACCGTATCCGAACGCAGATCAATCGTTCCCGACAATTTTTCTTCCCTTCCCGTTTTTGGTTTTCCTAACCCCTGGTCCCTGACCCCTGCTCTCAGGGTATTTGCGCCATCGGCAGTTCGATAATCGGGTTACGCTTTCCATCTTTCATCGCCACGGCCCACAGTCCGTGGAAGCTCTGCCTGAGCCCCGGCTGCGCTTTGAGAAACGCGCTTAGCACCGCGCCCGCCTCGGTTCGCACCGCCGCAGGGTCTGTAACTCCGGTCGACTCGTAAACCACTGCCAGATCCGGCTGGCGCAGGCTCGCATCCAGCCGAACCGCATCGATCTTCCACGTTCGATCACCGTCCTGCAACGAATAAGGGAAGGCGTCCTGCGGCGAATTCTTGATCTGCGCCTGTTCCTGGCCCAGCTTTTCCAGGTTCGGCGAAGAAAGAAAATCTACCGGCAACAGCAAATAGCGTGCCGCATCGTAAGCAAACCACGCCGGCCAACCGTTGGTGGATTGATCCGCTCTTGCCAGTTCGCGCGCCCGCGACCAGTACCACACACCGTCATGCCCATCGAAAGTTCCTTGCCTTACGGTGAGTCCGGCCAGCTTCCATGCCGGAACTGTCCCAGTGGTGTCCAAGGCAAGAACCAGCCCGATTTGCCCAGCCAATGGACTTCCCACCGCATCCGCCAACACCACCGCGTACTTCCCCGGGGGCAGCGCTCGCATGTTCATCGTCACGGTCAGCGAACCGGTCGCGTTGGAACAGAAAAACTGAGTGTCGGCCGTAGCTGTCTGGGTGGCCGCATCCAGAAGATAGATATTCCGCAGCTGCACCTGGCCGTCTTTTACCAGCGGTGCACCCAGTTCCACCGAATCGTGGATGCCGTTCCAATCCCCTGCTTCAGCCGGCAGCAGGGCGGCCTGCAGCGTGCCGAAATCCTGCCCTGCAACTGCCAACGCCAGCCTTCCCGCGATCGAGGAAAGCGCACCCCGATCCTGCGGCTGCAACTCCGCCTGCGTGGTGCAACTGGTCGCATGGATCGGCGACGTCATGCCCACCAGGACGATCAACCCCAAAGCGACAGCAAACCCCTTCCAGCAGAGGCGCATTTTGTGAACATCCTCTCCGTTTCGCGAATCCTCTTTCGAGCGTCCGCGAGCCACTGATAGTCTATCTGAGTGGAGCGGCAACGATCTCGCCGCGACCGGTGTCGCCGCTCAGGCCGCCGGACGCCGCAGACCGGCCGGGGAGTTCATTGCCATGCGCTTAGTCAAATCGAGACAGTCCCAATTCGCGCGCATCTGCAAGTGGCTCCTGCTCCCTGCCGCTGGGCTCGCGTTGTTTGCCGCCCCGCTCTGGCTTTCTGGCCAGATCCCCGCCGATCGAACTCCAGCCCCGGGCTCAAACACAAAGCCAACTCATTTCCATAAACGCCCCGGCGCGGCAAGCCAGGTTGCGACGCCTGGCCTGGAAGTTCCGACTCCCGTAGTAGCTCCCGAGCCGGAAAAACCGAAGTGGCCCGCGTTTGATCCGGCCAACCAGGCCAACGTCGTTTGGGATAGCCAGGGGCTGAAGGTCGACGCCACAAACTCCAGCCTGAAGCAGATTCTCAAAGATGTTTCCGCGGCAACCGGTGTCAAGATCGATGGCGTCACGTCCGATCAGCGCGTTTTCGGGACTTATGGCCCCGGGCAGGCGAAGGATGTGCTTTCCCAACTGCTGCAGGGCTCCGGATACAACGTCATCATGATTGGGGACCAGGGCCAGGGAACCCCGCGTCAGATTCTGCTCAGCACCCGCCAGTCCACCGCCTCCAACACAACTCCAAAAGCGAACCAGGCGAATAACGAGGAAGAGGATGCCGATGAGCCTGCGCCTCAGGAGCCGGAGCAACCCGTCCGACCCAATTTCCCGCCTGGCCTACCGCCCCGCAATCCGCAGCAGATCATGCAGGAAATGCAGCAGCGGCAGCAGCAACCTCAGCAGAATCAACCGCCGCAGCCACAACCAAATCCGCTGCAGCAGCCGGGTCAATCGCAGCCGCAGCCGAACTAGAGTGGTTGTCAGTTTTCAGTGGTCAGTCGTCAGTTTGCTGAGGAAGTTCCACAGTGGTATGGAACCCGGATCTGGATGAATCGGTCTTGGGATATGAACCGCCAGATTGAAATGGATTAGATTTCATTTCTATCTGCTTCACTAAGAGAGCATAGGAACCAGGAATCGCTGAGAGACTTGACTGTAGAGCACATTCAGTTGACCGCCGAGAACGGAAAACTAACCAACGAGAACTGACGTTATACTCGCGCCACGCGTGCCCGCGGCTTCAGAACCACAGCCTGATTCTGCGGTCGCATCAGGGCAAAGCCAGCCCTAAGCACCCCATACGCGGCCAGGACCCCAAAAGCCATGGAACCAGCCGACGCCGCAATCAACATCACAAAATTCACCAGATCAGTCATTCTTTCCGCTTTGCCTCTCTCATCCTGAGATTGCGATCTTTCTCGTTCTTTGGCTTCCTTCTGACCTGGATATTGCTTGTCACCGCCAAAATACTTCCCCGATTCTCTCAGAAATCGACTCCATCGTTGCACAAGTTCCTGTTGATTAATGTGATACCTGACCCAAAACGAACCAGGAATCCTGAGGTACAGCTCATTTCGGAACCGAACAGTGAGACAGACCAACCCATGATCTCAAGAATCTTCGCAGGATCGCCTGCATCTCATTCTTCGCCGTTCACTCGGCTATGTATCATGGATAAAGTGAGCGTTTTCCCTCTTTCGTGAACCTTAGCTTCTTACGTAACGGCAGTCTGTACCAAGTTGCACGTTGAACCCGACCATGGCCA
>Ga0182016_10003489_pt1 | contig 17937 bp, 21 predicted proteins | sample 712S2MmetaG_FD_120491 | JGI IMG/M metagenome (GOLD analysis project Ga0182016, IMG submission 120491) | Permafrost microbial communities from Stordalen Mire, Sweden - 712S2M metaG | ecosystem: Environmental > Terrestrial > Soil > Wetlands > Permafrost | place: Sweden: Stordalen | collected...
CGCGCTCGGCACCGACACCGGCGGCTCCTGCCGGATCCCCGCTGCGTTCACCGGCCTGGTGGGCTACAAGCCCACCGCGCGCCGCGTGCCGCTGCTGGGAGCGGTGCCGCTGTCGCCCAGCCTGGATTCCATCGGACCTATCGCCCGCTCAGTCCACTGCTGTGCGCAGCTCGACGCGCTGCTGGCCGATGAGCGTGCAGCGCAGCTGCGTGATGCCTCGCTCGCGAATATGCACTTCGCGCTGCCGCGCACCCTGGTACTTGAGGACATGGATCGCCGGGTTGCCGCGGAATTCGAGCGCGCGCTCGCGCGCCTGTCCACCGCCGGTGCACGCATTACCGAAATCGATGTTCCGGAGTTTTCCGAGCTGCCTGTGATCCACGCCCACGGCACGATCGCCACGGCAGAAAGCTTCGCCTGGCACCGCCCGCTGCTCGCCACGCGCGCAGCCGACTACGATCCGCGCGTACGCGCCCGCATCCAGATCGGCGCCACCCAATCGGCCGCGGACTACATTACCCTGCTGGGCGCGCGCAAAAGCTTCATCGCCGGCGTCGAGCGGCGGCTGGCGGAATTCGATGCTTTCCTGATGCCGACGGTGCCGGTGGTTCCGCCGCGGCTGGCGGAGCTGCTCGCCGATGACGCCTACGTGCGCATCAACTCACTGGTGCTGCGCAATTCGACCGTGGTGAACTTTCTCGACGGCTGCGCGATATCGATTCCGATCCACGATACGGGCGAGCCTCCGGTTGGCCTGACGCTGGCCTGCTGCGCCAATCTCGACCAGCGGCTGTTTCTCTGCGCGGCCGCTGCCGAAGCGGTGGTCACGCAACGCGGCTGAGGCCGGAGCGGCTGTCCGATAGCGCCTACATCACTATCCATCGCCCCGGCCTCGACAGCACTCAGCCACGGCCTACGATGGCCGCAGTCGCAACGAATAGGGGAAAATGAATGAAAACCGCCACCCGGCTGCTGATGTTTGGGGCCATCGCGGCGCTGTCGAGTCTATCGGGCTGTTTCGTCGGCGGGCACGACGACGGCTACCGCTACGAGAACGGCGACCGGATCGATCGCGACGGGCATCGCGACGTTCATTGGTGCGACGGTCACCACGACGACGCGCACTGTCGCTAGAGGCACAGTTATCGGCTCGCGCTGCTCGATCGCGACCTGACGCACCTGTCCGCGCAGCAACTGGCCGACACCATCCCCTCGTAATCAGCAGGACCCACAGTGCATATCGGCCCCGCACCAGCGCACCATGGAGCGGCTGAAGGCCGCAAGCTATGCTCCGCAGGATGATGATCTGTCGTGCCCGAAGTCGGCCGGCAGGTGAGACAGACTGTGACTCACTGCACGAAAGCAAACATCGCCGCGCGATCCCGGCGGTGTGCAATCAAGTTCCACGCTGCGGCACCGACAAAGGTAACACTGGCATAGACCTGAATATCGCCGTAGCACGAGGACATTTCCGTTGGGCGCCAACCGACGTAATTTCTACCGCATCCTGCACGTGCAACCGGAAGCGCCCGGGGCGGTCATCACGGCCAGCTATCGGGCAATGATGTCGAAGCTGCGCCTGCATCCGGATCTCGGCGGCGATACTGCCGGGGCGGCATTGATCAATGAAGCCTATGCGGTCCTGAGTGATCCGGCCAAGCGCGCCAGCTACGACCAGAAACTCCAGACCGGCAAGGCGGGCAGCCGCGATCGTGCCGGCGCCGCCAAAGCGCCGGTAGCGCAGCGACCCGATGTTACGAACGTGTGTCCGTTCTGCCGCGCCATCGCCCGCGCCGCGATCCAGGCAAACAGCCGTTGCCACCGATGCGACAGCCCAGCAGCGCCGCCTCCGGCACGGCCGTCGGGAAGAAACGAGCTGTTCGGCCGGCGCGCGATGCCCCGCATGCAGCGCTCGGATCCGGTAACCGTGGTCGAGGCCTGGCAGGCACCGGTGCGCGCGGCGCAGTTACGCGACCTGTCTGTTACCGGCATCAGTATCATCACCGATCAAAAAATCGACCGGCAGCAGGTGATTCGAATCATTGGCCCGTTATTCGATATCCTGGCCACGGTGGTCGGTTACCGCAGTGTCGGACAGCGCGTCGAGGTCAGCGGCTCGCTGCTGAGGGCGATTTTTGCGAAACAGAAAGGCGTCGTGGTTTCCGTAAGGACCTGAGGACTATCGGCGTGGCGATGGCTACCGATCAAATCGCAGCATGTCCATGACACCAAAGCCAGCGATAGCCACAGTTCAGTCAGATCGATTACATCCGCGCCCTCCGTAACCACGGTTGCCGCGTCGCGGGAGGTCACTTCGGTACCCGGGGAGGTTGACTCAGTCATTGAATCGTGAAAGGCGCTGCTGGCATTAACTGTTGATTGGAGGGACCGGTGTTGTATCGCAGGACTCGTCTTATAGCCGATAGACGCGTGATTTCCTCACCAAATGATAACTTCTTCCAAAGCCGGTCCTCCCGGCCACGCAACCCAAGAGCAGCCGATGCACATTGAAACGCAGTATGCGAGCAGGCGATCACCCCCGATTCGCGTCGTCGCGACAGTGCTTTTGCTGACGCTCGCGGGTTGCAGCCAATTGAGTGACGCCAGAAAGCCGCCGCCGGACAAGAACACGCCACGCGCGCAGCTGTCCATCGGCTACACCTTGCTCTACCAGGAGGCCGATGGGATTCCGAAGCTGAAGTGGCTCCTCATGTTCAAGGACAAGACGGAAGAAATGGCGCAGTCCACCAATGATCTGGTCGGCTATTACCAGCAGCTCGCCGACTCCATGCGGAAGCTATCCAAGGAATTTCCGGCCATGCGCATCGACGTGCCAGCAATGTCGGAGATCGAGGGTGAGGAGCGCAAAGCCATTGGCACAGACACCGCCAAGGACATGACGCCCGTTGCCGGCAAGAGCGGCATCGAATTCGAGCGCGAGGCGCTCCTCCTGTTCTACAACGCGCTCAACGAACAACGCCATCTTGTCGGAGTGATGGTGGGGCTCGAACCCGATCCCGGCCTGAAGAAGTTCCTGGAGACGACCAAGTCGCAGCTGGATGCGCACTACGCGAAGGTCGGCGCGCTATTGAATCGCCGTTACTTCACTCACTGAAAGTATTTTGTCGAACTCACCTATTGAATTGGCGCAGAGGGTGAGATTCGAACTCGCGAAGGGCGTTAGCCGTTGCCGGTTTTCAAGTCTGATGGGTCGCACGCCAAGCAGACCCGGCCGGGGACGGCGGCCATTGCCGCCCTGAAGCCGACCTGCTGGCATCCTTCACACAGCGACGTGCGCCGTTCTGCCTCGGCACGCGCAGGAAGCCGCAACCATGAGCGGGGACTCAGCACACGACCGCAAGCGAATTCAGTGCTTGCGTATGAAAGCCAGCACGGCGCGATTATAGGCGTCCGGGTTTTCCCAGTACGTCGCGTGGGCTGACTCGGGAATGACGGCACCAGCACCATTGCCGTGCTTCAGATGCGACACAAAGATACGCATCATCGCGGGAGGCGTGTAATTGTCTGCATCGCCTGTGATCATCATGGTTGGCAATGTCCAGGCCTCGAGCTTCTCCACCGTCAACATTGGAGGTGGCGCACCGCCCGGGCCGCCGGAAACATTGGGCGTACCGCCGGGCGGCAGCTTGGGCTGTGGGAACCCAGCGTTACCTTCGTCCTCAAGCTCCAGCCAGCGCTTTGCGCCTTCCGGGTTGCCCGCGCGGTAGCTAGGGCTGAGGTAGCGGGCAGAGAGCGGCAATTCATTGAAAGGTGCGGGCCGCAGGCTGCTCTCGAGCGCCGCGAGGTCGGTATGCGGGGGAACCGGCCCCGGATCACGCAGTCCGCCAAACGTGCCGCCCATGACCACGCTGCGTATCTTGTCGGGATGCGCCATTGCGTACTGTAAGGCCAACCCGCCGTTCATGTCGGTGCCGATGATATGAAACTTCGGCAAGTTGAGTTGGGTGACGAGCTCATCGAGGCGCATTTGACCCTGGTTGCCAGCGAACCCTTCATTTGGCGCGCCGGGCGTGTGGTTACGGGAGTCAACGGCGATGACGCGATAGCCCGCCTTCGCAAACGCCGGGATCTGGTATTGCCACAAGCGGATGTTGACGGGATGGAGCAGCAGAAGAGGAACACCCTTCCCGCCCGTATCCAGATAATTCACGGTGCCGCTGGGGAGCGTCACCGTGACCGGGTCGAGTGAAATCGGTTTTTCTGCTGCCACGGCGCGCGGTTCCGCGACCAAGACAGCGAGCGCCCCCGATAACACAATGGCCGCCAAGCGCTTCGAGTGCTTCATTAAGATCCCCTATGCGTGTTCGTTCACCAGGCTATTAACCCGATTGTCGGCCAGCGAGAGCGTATCGCATAGTGAGATTTAATGCATTCGTCCGATAACTTCGCCGTAACCGTCCGGCGTGAACGTATTGACTGTTAGTCGGTAAGGATGGCTGCGGATAGTCTTTGTCGCCTGGCTTAACGTTCCCGCCATAGCACACCATCATCGAGCACAGTGCCAATACTCCCGCAATCCAAGCGATTAGCCTGCTCACGAGCATGAAGCTCAAGCAGCGAGCCGCGGAGCTTGAAGTTCTGCAGCGATCCGCCAAGGTAGCAGATCATCGATGCGATTGATCGGATGCTCGGCGATGCGCTCAAAGACATAGCGCAGATACCCTTCCGGATCTAAGCCACAGAGCTTTGCCGCACCGATCGAGCTGTAGAAGGCGGCGGCCCGCTCACCACCGGCATCGGAACCAGCGAATAAAAAGTTTTTTTTCCGAGAGCCACGGCACGAAGCTGTACGTTTGGCGGCATCTGAATGCCTGTAACTACGTCCCTGGACGGCCGCGCGGATGTAGCGAAAAAGGTTCGCCTCCTGGACCAGCGCGCGCACGGCAGCAACGTCGCGTTGGGTGCAACCTGGCTTGGCTCGTTCGATGTGCATCATCACGAAACCCTATAATTTGGCGGAGAGGGTGAGATTCGAACTCACGAAGGGCGTTAGCCCTTGCCGGTTTTCAAGCCCTGTAATTCCCCTTTGCCCGCATTAGATACACATAGAAACGCTGATATCAAAGGCACCTGGAAAACCGCGTGCAAGGCTGCCTGACAGCGATTTTCGACGCGAGTGCCAGTGAAGTGCCAGTGACAACACGGAAACAAAGCGGCCAAGCCCGCGTGCCAGGGGGGTCCCAGGGGTAGCGGGGCGCGCTAACACTCACCCCGCAAACACCCGCGAGCACCGCCGCTCGTGCGCCAGGCGCGGCGCTGGGCGCGCAGGCCGGGGCGCAAAGCAAACCCCGGCGCCCTGGGCGCCCAAGGCCCGCCGCTCGTGCGTTAGGCGCGTGCCCCTAGGGTGCGCTGGGTCGCGGCGCCCCTACGACGGCGGCTTGGCGTAGGCGGCTAGCTGGACGAACAGCTCGCACGCGCGCAGGGGGTCGCGCCTGGCGACGTCGTCGAACCATTCCTGCAACCGCTCGGTGTCGCCGTCCTCGAGCACCAGCCGCATCGCGCGCTGCAGGTCACGGTCGCCGCGCGCCTCGCGACGCACGGCGCTCCTCTGTCGTGCCGTGAGGCGCGGGGTGAGCTTCTTCATGGCAGGCGCATGATAGCGCCCCAGCGCCACGTCGGGGCTGCGCCCGGGATACACTGCCGAATGATGGATGCTGACGCAGGGAGCAGCTAGGATCCGCAGCGCTGCGCTCGCGAACTGGGACGGAGGAGAAGAGGCCGTTACCCTAATCTACGCAATCATCGCCTGCGTCAACGTCGGCAGCCGCGACTACTGTCACCCGGCTGGCGAGCCTTACATATTCGCATCGGCAGCAGTGCGAGCAGATCCTGCCCAGAATTAGTCCAGGAAATTCACGGCGGTAGGCTCTACACCACGCAACCCGGCTCTAATGAGACTTGGTATGAATGCGATCAAAAACCCGTGTTCGAATGGGCGCCGAAACACTAAAGCCGAGGCAAGCGAATGATCTACGCCATCGTCCTCTGCGCTTCTGGCCTCCACGGGCAGTGCGTCAGTGGCGTCACTCCAATGGGCCCAACCTTCAATTCGCCGCAGGCCTGCCTTGCGGCGCTACCTGCATTTCTCAATGGCAAAAAGGTCTCCGCCGATGGGCGTCTCTACGCGACGGATACCACCTGGTACGAGTGTGATGACGAGGTTGGTCATCTCGTGCAGCCACAAGCCCAAGCGCTGCCGCCAAAACCCTACACTTTCGCTCTGTGCACTACGGCCGATCAGCAGTGCATCCAAGCTATTCCGCGCCAGTACTACGAGACGGTACTTGATTGCTCAATAGCGTTGATGCAGATGGCTGAAAGAAAACCGAATGGCCCAAATGAACCGTCATTCACTTTGTTCATTGACCCGCGCCTCAAGCAGCCGAACGCCGCCAATCCAGAGCTGGATTGGACGCGGCTTTATCTGCAAGGCAAGCCGCATACCGCCTGGCTACAGTGCTACGACACTAGGCAGTAATAATGTGGCGCACGCAGACATAAAATAACAATCTGACGCTAAGCCACCATCCTCGTGAAGTTCAGCACCGGCCGCGCGCCAGTCCAATCTTGAAGGGCAGCAGAGTGTGGTCCTGCGCATTGACGCTGAAGCGTCGAGAATAGTCGCGCCGCCTACCAAGCATTCCAGCGAGTGGATGCGCGAGTACGAATACTTCATCGACCCGCGTGGCATGCAGGCCGTAGTGGTCGCAACTATTCCAGCTCGGAGCAACCCGCCATGACCACACCCGAAGCCTGGGCCGCATCACGTTGGAACCAGGCAAGGACGGCTCGCTGTGGGCCAACTACCGGTTCAGCCCCGGGGTGCTAAGTAAGGCCGCAGGGACATGTGGTAGCGGGGGCAGGATTTGCGCTGTTCCTGCGGCCGCAGTCCGGGTGTGCGTCAAGGCCGCAAAATTCTAGACTTTGCCTGCTTAGCCATGGCGAGAGGCAATTTCCCTTTTGCGCGCAACCCTCTCGATGGCGTAGGCCCAGGAGCGGCTGAACTGCCCAGGCATTCTGGCCGGATCTATTGTCCCCATCACGTCTATGCCCCACTCTTTCCAAACGTAGATCCCGGCTTCGCTCAGGGCTAGTTCGACTATCTTTCGAGCAGCCTTTAGGGATTCTCTTTGTCGCCCCGGATCCGCCAGACATTGCTCCAAGTATCGGGTTACGACAGCACAGGCGACCTTAGCCTGAGTCAGTCCATTGCCGGTTCTTTTGGCGGCAAGTTGCATAAGGTTTTCGCAGCGACTTTTCAGCACGAGAAGGGGATGCAGGACGTGTATGGTCTTCCAGTCATTTAGTTGCACGGGGGTGGCAAGTCTTTTGACATCGGCTTCTGGCACCCCGAGCACCCCGGTAAGCATGTCGATCTGCAGCTTCAAGAGGTCCTTCCCGGTGAATTCTATGACTGCGCTATTTGGGACATGGTCATCCATCCCCGGTACTTGCACCCGCCCGTTCAGGTATCTAGCGATGACCTCTGCCTCAGCCTTGGTTCCCAAGAAATCCGCATCTGCGGTGAGATAAGGCCCATCGAATGCAGGCAGTTGTATTTTGTAGTATTCAACCCACGTGGTGAGAGATTGCCCGCCAACCAGGATCACTCTTTCCCAGTCGTGTACGGTGTGGATTGCTTCGAACAGTCTCTGCAGATCGGCCGGGGTGAACCAGCCGTAGTCGTCAGCCGTAATCGGTCTGGCCTAGAGAATCGGCCAACTTAGGACTTTAATTGAAGCATTCAATGGAATGATGCTAGCGGCCCGATTAGCTTGCGCAGGGGATAAGCCCTGCACCTGGCAGTTTTCAACCCATATAGCCTGACGCTCTCGTTTACTCACGAGAGGTGCGGGAGCCGCGTTTTGGGGCTTGCCATTCATGGGGCAAATCTGCCTAAGCCTAAATTCCGTGTCAACCGACTACAGAGCAATTAGAGAAACACATCACCCACGCAGAACGTCTTCATCGGCTGGTATAATTGCCATCTCGGCCAAAGGTCATCTTGGCGCCCAGAAACTTGCCATCCGAGATGGCAATTATACCAGCCGATGAGACCATTATCTTATCAATTTATATAGATAAAACAGTCACTTATGAGAGTCTGCGCCGCCGGAAGGCTGTCAAGACAATTTTAGTGAGAGTTCTACGACCCATCGTCTTCTGCCAGACCTTCAGTCCCAGTGCCCTCCAACTTGTATGGAGCCAGCCGCAGCCGCATCTTCTTCGACAGGGTCGGGAACGAATATCCGCCCTTCTTCCAGGACGCTGACTGGCCGATGGTGCTGTCATCCAGCACTATTTGCATCAGTTCGTCGTGCGGAAAGAGATACCAGTCGCTACTGTGTGGAAAGCACACATGTAAATCGCGGCCTACGTACTTCTTATCAAACGTGAGCCGCCCCTTCAGCTGCACCTTCAGGAAGGTGGTGCCATCAAGATGCTGTGCGATGAAGTCCGCGCCTTGCCAGTCGCTGCTTACCCGTATGGTGCTAAAACCGTAATCGGCCAGCACTGCGGAGACCTTCTGAAAATTGTAGTTTTCCCGCTGGCGCGAATTGAGCTTTTGATACGGTGTACGCTCAAAGCGGTACATAGATTACCTCGCTGACTGTAGCGTCTGGTCAACAGCTGCGGCGAGCGCAAGCCGCACTTTCTCGCGGTGACTCGGATGGTGATTCACGTACAGCGGACTGGGGTGCGGGCACGTCAGCAACTGCAACTTCGGGCGTGCACTCGCTATTACCGATTGGGCGCGTTCCGCCTTCCGTCCGATCAGCACAACGGCACGCAGTCTGGGCAATAGGCTTAGCAGACGCAGCAGCAATGGTATGCCGGCTTTGATATCGGTGCACGTAGCTGCGTGAATTTTGGCGCCTGTGCCGATGTACCAGGGCACGATATTCCACACGACGGTGCGCTTACGGTCGAGGCCCGCTGCAAGATTGATCTCGAAGAAGTTCTTGGCGGTCTCGTCCGGATTGTTGCGCGAAACAAAGCCGGACTTCACAGCCCTGGGGCCCGGGGCCTCCAGCAACAGCAGCACCTGAGCGTCCACACCCCCATCCCAGGGATCGAAGTACGGGATGTGAGCGTCCTTGCCGACTTCCTGGCGTAGTGCCTCGACAAACGCAGTCAAGGCCGCTACGTGCGGCTCGCGTAGCTGACTCAGCCGGACCCGTCGCGCCTCAGGGTCACCCAGCAATTTCGGACGGTCGGTGAGCATCCAGCCATTCTAGCGGACCGCCTCAGACCATCATCACCGCATCGGCCAAGTTGGGCGAACGCGTACCCTCTGAAATTACGAAGGCGTCAAGCGATAGGCTTTATGGGCACCAAAGATGCATAATAACTGCGCCTCCATGGGAGCAGTTGTGGCACAACACAAAGCGGCACTAGTCGTTCTTCTGTCGGCAGCCTCTCTCAACGTCGCATCCGCGCAGTCATTCGGCAATTGGATGTTCGATGTTGCAGATGACAAGTCATACTTGTACGCCGCGACTAGCAATGACAGCGGAAACATCCTTGGAGAGTATTGCTATCCCGAACAGGGGTCCTGTGTTTGGATTCTTGGTCTAAAGACGAGCTGCGAGAAGGATCATACCTACCCGGTACTAGCCAATACTGATATGGGAGCTAGTCATCTACAGATAACGTGCCGAGGGCTATTGTCTAATAATCTCTATCAGTACGTATTCACAACTTTTGATGACATAGATCGGCTGGTGAAAGTCGGGTCCAAGATCGGTATCGCAATTCCTCTTGAAGAGGACCAATTTCGAGTCATTCGATTTGCTCTCGTCGGCGCAACCGCCGCCATCAAGAACATGCGTTCAGCAGCGACCAAACAAAATACCGGGCGTGGTAAGGGTAAGACTGGAACCATCGATCAAGACATTTGAAGCACATTGTCTGACATGGGTGTTGAAATCTAACCGGAGAAATTCATGTTCTGCCCAACCTGTGGCAAGAGCGTTGGATCACAACACCGTTTCTGCTCGCATTGTGGCGCGGAAATTGATGCTGGCGCTGTCGGCGCCTTTAGGACGGCTGCAGCACAACCAGCGCCCCCTGTTACGGAGATGAACGGCGTCCCATTAGACGTCTACGCCGGGTTCTGGCGTCGAACGATCGCGATCTTGGTCGACATTGTCTGCATCATCCTGGCGATCGTTGCCCTCGCGCTCGGCGTAGCAAGCGTTGGAAAGATTTCGTCGGAAGACGCAAGAGCCTTAGGGCAGCTACTTGGATGGTTCGGCGGCTTACTCTATTTTGCCCTTTTTGAGAGCTCGGCTCTTCAGGCTACACCTGGGAAGTTGCTTCTCGGGATTAAAGTGACGGATCTGGAAGGCAACCGAATTGGATTCTGGCATAGCATAGGCAGGAACGTATCACGTGTCTTTAGCGCGTTGCCGATTTACATAGGTTACCTCGCGGTGGTGTTCTCCAAGCGTAAGCAAGCTTTCCATGACATGATTGCACGGACGCTTGTCGTCAAGAGTAAAGCGTCGCAAGCCGAGATAGCGGCCGCCGCAGGACAAGCAGGCAACGCTGGCAGCGCGGTGCTACCTATTGTGGCGTCGGTGGGCGCGGTAGTTCTGATTGGTATCCTCGCGGCCATAGCAATTCCTGCTTACCAGAACTACACGATTCGTGCGCAGGTAGTTGAAGGACTTTCGTTGGCATCGCCCTTTAAAGGGGCCGTTTCCGAGGCAATGGCTCAAGGATGGAAGCCCACTGATATCAGTATTAGGACCTTGCAGGGCATCCGCGCAGCGTCAGGAAAATATGTAAGTGAGGTCACTGTCGGATCAGGTGCGGTCATTATTAAATACGGAAATGCTGCGAACGCGCGCCTTACCGGAAAGACACTTGTTCTCTACCCGGGCGCGAATGGGGACGACGTCGTTTGGATCTGTGGCCGCGCAGCCATTCCAAATGATGTCAACCCGGCCATAAAGGACGGTGGTAGTTACACGACTGTCCCTGATGCGTATCTGCCGACAAGTTGTCACCGCTGACATGAGTGTGCTTCCAGACTTAGCCCATCGCCCCGAGACTCAGCTACACCTATAGCCCACGCAGTATCCGTCGGATGATCGTCTCGGGATCGATCATCTACCTAACCAACGAAAAGCGCCGCGCGCCCGGCGAGGTGAAGCATGCCTCGCACGAGCGCCGCGCCCGCGACCGCGCGCTGTCGTCTGGTCGGCCGCCAGCGCGCAGCCCTTGCTCTCATCTCGCCGGAGCCTTCGCGCCAGGCCACGTCGGTGGAGCTCGGTCGCCGCAGGTCGTCGGTCAGATTCCCTGCGCACCGAGATGGTCGGCTGCCTGATGTCGGGGTTTTTGTGTGGGGCGGCACTCACCGACTGATCCGCCTGATTGATTGTCATCACCATTTGCCGGTCGCTTGGTACCGCAGGAATTCCGCTTGCGTTCGCGGCGGCACGTCCGCGGCTTTGAACGCGGCAATCTTGCGGAGCACCTTCTCCCGCGCAGGGCTGCCGGTGGCACTTCGACCGAGCACATCTAATAGGTGCGAGCGGCTAGGGCTGGACAAAGCAAACTCCTCGCCCATCGCGCCCAGCACCCAGGCAAGCAGATCATGCAATTCGGCAGTGAGGGCCTTCGCCTGCGCGACCGTGAGGTACTGCACCGGCTCGGCCGCATGTCGGTTCGCGTGGTCGTTGCCGTTGGTCTGCGCGAGGAGTGAGCGGACTTTTGCGAACGCACGCATCCTGCTCAAGCCAAGTTCCGGGCCCCGGATCTCTGTGAGTGCGGCATCGAATTCCTGCAGCGTGACTGGTGGCGGACCGTCGAGCTTCACGATCGCGCCCTCGTCTCCAGCGCCGTCGGTGAGTTCGTAAAGACGCTGAAGTGTTTTTGCCGTCGAACTGGTGGGGTCCAATGAAGCGCACGCAGCCTCGACGGCGCGATTGAGTTCTCCGCAGGTCACGCTATTGCGCCTGCGTTTCGCTGGTGCCGGCGTTGGCGCGGCTTCGGGCTTTCTAGAAAATAATCCCATGTTACCGCCCCACCAGGCTGGCGAAAAACTTGTCAACGTCTGAGCCCTGGAGCGTGCCCGACGCCGCGTCCATGCCCGCAGACTGGCCGCCACCGGCGCTCGACTGCGCGCCGTGTTCGTGGCCATGCAGAAACATCGTCAGAGCCGCAACCGGGTCGCCGCTGGCTCTAAGCCCGAGCTTCTCCAGCATGCGCTTGCAGTAGTCCTCGACCGTCTCCTCTTCGAGAGCATCGCATGCGAAGGTCCGGCGAGAGCGCGCCAGGCGCATCGCCAGGTGCTGCTTGGCGGCCATGTCTTTGTACATGTCGCGCTTCTGCTCGTCGTTGTAGGTAGGCATGATAGATTCCTGGGTGAAAGGTTTGTGACTGCTACGATCGATCCTACTACGCGGCACGGGCTGCCGGCGCTGCGGACTGGCCACCGTGGCCACTGCTTGATTTTTGCTTGGCGCTTGCCTCGGCTTTGCTGCGGACCTGCTCCATGAAGCGCCTGATGGTGCGCAGCGGCGGCACCGGCCAGCATGTCAGCAGGTCGGACACCTCGCGCGCATTGAGAATCCGCTGCGCCTGCGTCCGGCTGGCCAGGATCTGGCCAATCTGTGCCCGCGCAGGCGAGTAACCGCGGGCACTCATGGGTCAGGGCTTCTCCCCGGGCCAGAAATCTCCAGTGTCAAAATGAAAATCCCCCGCCGCGGCCCGGCAGCGGGAACTGCGAGGGCTGAACCTTGCTGAACGCGCGCGCCAATGCATCGGCGACCCCAGGACTGAAATAACTGGCGCCGCCCTTGCTCGCGCCGGCCAGCCACAGCGCGCCGCACGCCGCATTCGCCGCGTCATCGTGCATGTTCGGTGCGTGATCCACGACGTCAGCCTTGCCGCCGGTGCGGGGCTTACGTTCCAACATGCGCAGCTCGGTGATGAGCCGCTTGTCATCGATCAGCGTGACGCGCCGCTCGGCAAACGCCGGCAGCACTTCCATGTAGATGCTCGACTTGTCCAGCTCGCTGGCCTCGTAACTTATGCCGCGATCTTTGAATGCGCTCGCGCACCACTCCGCAGCGTATCTGTCACCGACCGCCTTGCTGATGCGGTAGTCCTTCAGGATGCGGCAGAAGCGCTCGACCACCACGCTCGGCTCGTGCGGCGCCCTCACATGCTCCAACACATCCAGTACCAGGCGCGGCGGCGAGCGCGCTGAAGCCTCACCAAGGTCCTCGGCATGCGCAATGCCCAGGCAGCTTGCATCATGGCGGCCGCCCGACATATCCACGAAGGCGTGCGGGGGCTGCTTCTTGCCGCCGGTGCGCCCCTCCCGCGCCGCCTCGAGTAGTTCATCGGCGAGCCATTGGCTGATGTCCTCCCGGAATTGCGCATCCCACTCACTCCTTGCCGCGATCGGGTCCTCGGCACGCGCCCGCTCGATGAACGCAGCGCTGATGGTGGGATTGAGCACTGGGCCGCCGGCCTGGATCACGAGCACATCGGAAGGCTTGCCGTAGTGCATCTGGTACATCGCATACAGATGGCCGCGGCGGCTGTGCGGGCTCGAAAGCCCCAGCAGTCGGCCGCCTAAGTTCGCCAATCCCGGACGCACCGCACGGATCAGCTCAACGTCGGGAGTCGCTGAAAATTCGTCCCGCATGAATGCCAGTTCGTCGAGAACCACACACGCGAAGCTGTAGCCGCGAGTACTGCGAAAGCTGGTCGTGTGTACTTCGAGTTGCACGCGGTGAGCAAACGTGATGGTCTCCCGCGTCTGGTCAGCCACCTCTGCGGCGATGACCGGGCTGTCATCAATCAATCCCTTCACGTAGTTCATCAGCTGCCGCGCCTGACGCTTATCGCTTGCAATGAGCGCCACGGTCGCAACTCGCCGGGTCCCAACTGCTTCCGGTAGTCACAAAGCCCGGCATGCAGACCGAACGCCGCCTCAAACAGCGTCCCGCCGGCTCGCCTGGGCTTGAGGATATAGCCTTCAAAGAACGGCGCAGTCGGCGCTGCCTCCCGGCCAGTGATCTGCCGATAGAGCGCCAGCTCCGACTCATTGAGCGGCAGCCCGTCGATCATCTTGGCGACGGCCCGCCACGCCGCGAACGTTGGGCCGGCGAACGTGCGGCCGAACAGCTTGACGTCGAGCATCGCCTCGTACAGCGATTTGATCTTCACGGTGTGGTGGCCTCGGATTCAGATTCGGCTGCCGGCGTGGCATCGGGCTCGTGCTGATCGTCGCCCGGGGCCTCGGTAGGGGCGACAGGCTCGTGTTGGTACATCAAGTCATGCAGCGACTCCACTGGCCGCTGGCGGCGCTCGAGGCCGAGCAGGCGGCCGATACCTAACCAGCTATTCGTCAGCTGCGTCCAGCTGCCTATGTCCACGCCTTCGCCTGCAGCGGCGCGGCACTCCATTCCCTCGATCATCATCTCGTACCAAGTGAAGCGGCGTATCAGGCTGTGCTTGATGTTCGACAGCGCATCTTCGCCGCCAAGGTCGCTGACGACGCCCGTGTAGCGCTCGAGCACAGCCCGGCCCAGCACCGTGCGCTTGTCGAGCCGGTCCATGAAGTCCGGCGCGTAATGTTGCGGTATCGAAGCCAGAAGCCGCACCGATTTGCCGCGCGCCATCAACGCGTCTCCGTCATAGTTTGCCGCGCCAGGTCATGGCTTTGCGACCTTTGCCGGTTTATAAAGCCGGTGCAAGAAACGCACATTTGCCGAAACACAAAGGATGTCATTCTCACTGAAGTCTTCCCATTGGCACTCCGAATGGCACTTTGCCCACGAAACTGTACCGGAGATCCCTACCCGGGCGTAGGGGGCCTATGCCATCGGCGGGGACAACGGGAAGAACGGGGTTAATTCCACCCGGCCCCGATACATACACAACCCCATTTTTCCCTCACGCGAGGCGGGTGAATCTGTCCCCGTTGACCCCGTTGTCCCCGTTCGCCCCTGCCTTGATTCGCGCACGATCATTGCGTCCCCTCCTGCACCGACTCGATTTGCCACACCTGTGATCCGTCCCGAAGCGGCCCTTTGGCTATCCGCTGGCCGACGTTTTCAATGACCACGATCCGACCGTGATGCCGAGCAAACCACCTACCGATCACACGCGTATCAAGTTGCCACTCGTTCTGAAACCGCTTAGCCGCGGTGGCCTCGCCAAGCGCGGTGCGCAACTCACCGCGAACCTTATGGGCATCAACCTTGCGATCGCTGTTGTTGTCGAATTCATCCGATGCAATCATCTCGCTAACCCGTACTCCAGCCGTAGCCCCAAGCAGCTCGCACAATTTTGAGATGAGCGGGATCAACCGTCGTAGCATCTCGACCATCGGGTCCGCGGCCGTGGCGGCGCTCACCGTGTGCAGGACATTGGCGCGGCCGAGCCACTTCAGAGGCTGCGCCACCCAGCGCACCCAATGTTCGTAACCGGCCAGTTCGCCAACATCCTCAGACTCCGCGGCCGCGATATATGAGGCCGTGATGGTGAACAGGTCGCGCAGGACGCTGACGCGCTCCCGTGCCAATTCCTGCAGCAGAGCTTTCCGTTTGAATGACCGAGCTTCTGGATCTGCGACCTTTGGATCGAGGCGAATGCGCATGAACCGGCGATTCAGGTCCGCCGCCGTCTGCACATTGACGCCTGTCACGATGACGAGAGACGCCGTCGGGCAATTTATCTCTGTCGATTCCCCAAGCACTCGTACCTTCGCCGACGGTTCGCTGACAATCTGCGCCAATAGCGACGATCTAAGCTCGGTGCCGTCCGGGAGGTTATCCAAGATTCGCAACTGATCGCCAGCGATCAGAGATGCAGTGAGCTGTTTGCGTAACTCCTCCTCATCGCTACATGGCATCACTGCCGGCTCTCGCCCCGTGGCAATGATTCCGGCAACTTTGGCCGCCGTCGTGGCGCCAGCGCCGTATGCGTGTTTCGTGATGATGAAGCCGGGAGCTACTGGCAGCGAAGGGCGTAGTGCCGCGGTCATCATCAGTGCAAGCAGCGCCGAGCCGTCGAGCGAAATATCGGCGTACTGAAACTCGTCCAGCCAACCGTCGATTCGAGCAAGGGCAGCACTTGCCGCTTTCTTCGATAGCGCGTCTGGAAGCGCCACTGTTGGCGCGGCCACGTAGACGCCTGATTTAACGCCGGGGCCACAGTACAGACGGCGGCCGTCATAAAGTGGCACCTCGGAGACCGAATCGATGGCGGGGATATCTGCCCATCGATCGCTCGATTCGAACACCGCTGTAGCTACGTCCTTAGGACAGTCGGCTGCAGTCTCGTGCTGCTTTTCCCCAGTCCCCATGAACCTGCTATAGCGCACGAGCCTTGACAGCTCGACTCGTAAAGTGCCGGACGTTAGCTCCTTAATCCTCAGTGCCTGCGTCGCCGGCCGCGTGCCGTCGGCATCGGGAAATCCGAACGCCTCGACCAGCCTCGGCCGCACCAGCCGCTCCCCCCGTTGATACAGCTGCAGCGTGTCGGCGTGACGGCCTAGAGCTGCGATCGACTGATCTACGCTCTCATGTAATGCCCCGGCGCGGAGCTGGATTACATCCGCCGCCTTGAAGCCCATCCATTCCTCGAATTTCTCAACAACTGCCTTGCCGATAATCTCGACCAGCTTTTTGCGGCCGGGCACATTCTTAAGTTTGCCAATTCGCGCCAACCGCTTGCCGAGCTCCTCATCGCCCGCCGCCTTGGCGACGACCGTTATATATTTCTCAATATCGCCCGCGTCCCATTCTTTACGTTGCAAGTAACCGATCAGCGCGATACTGAGTTCGTTGCGTACGCCCTCCCGCCATCGCTTCGCTATGAGCGTGGCGGCAGCAAGTGCTCCAACTCGCTTCTTCAGATCAGCGTATGTGGTGCGTGCCGGCTCGCCACTGCGTACCCATTCGATCGGTTCGCCCGATTCATGCACGCTGCCCGGGAATACCGTTTGCCCGCCATCGGCCCGCAGCTCCACTAGCATCGCTTTTTCGCCAGCGCCCGGGCTGGGGTCGGCGAATTGCACTGACCCCAGAGGCCCGTCATCCTCTGCCTGATATTCCCGATGCGACTCGGGGTTCGACTTGCGGCCGAAGGTTGTATCGGTCTTGGCTAAGAAGGCGGGTGCGAGAATGCGAGCAAGCGGGTGGTCGAGATCGATGTCGAGCAGGCCGCGGCTGGCAGCACCTGTCACCACGCCGATGTTCTGCGCGGCACCGTTAAAATAATGCGGCGCCGTATCGGTCGTGATGCGCAGGCCGGGCCAGCCCGTTACCACGCATCCCTTCTCCCTGTGCGGCACTGGCAGCGGCGACCACCCGCGTTCGATATAGCTGAGGGCGATGTCTAAAGCGCTTCGCGCCACGTTCGCTTTCACGCACCACCCCGCAGTTCCGGCGGCAGCGCATCGTGGTTCCGGATACCGTAAAGTTTAGTGATCGGCGCAAGTGCACGGGGCCTTGGTGTGCGTTCGCTGCTCGCCGCGTTGAACTCAGCCATCACGCGCTCCATCGCAACGAAGTCATCCCGGCAATGCCGCTCCGCGAGGAATAACTTTTTCAGTATTTCGCGTACGCTCCGTGCGCCCGGGAAACGCCGTGCAATCTCGCCCACGGCATCCTCCCGCCCGCGCTGTGCCGTGAGCCAGACGTGAAAATTCGGGCGGCGCTTAAAAAGTTGCGGCCTGTGGCGCGCGTGTGCTTTGATTCGCATGGTTGTGTGTCGGTCGTGAGATGGGAAAAACCGCACGGCGGGCGTGGTGGCCAGCCGTGCGGTGCCGTTTTTGGGGTCGGGGGAATCACGCGGCCTCACCGCTGCCGGCCGGTATCGCTGTGGCCGCGTGCGGGGCACCGATTTGCGGGTTGTTGGACTTGTACTCGGCGACTTCAGGCGCTC
>Ga0182016_10003490_pt1 | contig 17937 bp, 11 predicted proteins | sample 712S2MmetaG_FD_120491 | JGI IMG/M metagenome (GOLD analysis project Ga0182016, IMG submission 120491) | Permafrost microbial communities from Stordalen Mire, Sweden - 712S2M metaG | ecosystem: Environmental > Terrestrial > Soil > Wetlands > Permafrost | place: Sweden: Stordalen | collected...
ATGCCGATGTTTCCCTGATCTCCAGGCCGTGCCGTACCGGCAATGCGTCCAACGCCGCGGCTCAGTGTTCGCTTGTCCGTTCCGTCGAATACCGGTACTTCAAGACGAATCTTTGGAATCTCCAGCACTCCTATCGGAGCGCCAGGCTGGTTAATTTGGCGTTCCTTAGGGACGTCAGCGCTATCGAGTTCAGCGCTTTTAAGCCCTGTTTCCTCGGTATCGCTATTTCCCTCGTAACTCTCGCTCACTGAAGCGCCGGAAGATTCAAGAGCAGCAAAACTCTTCAGGGCCGCTCTGGAACTTATGCTGTTATCCAGCCGGACCGCCCCATAAATCGCAAGAAGCCCAAGTCCGGAAGTGAACAAGATCCGCTCGAACCACTTCCAGAATGTCCACCACTTTTTCGGCGGCCAGCTTCCGTACATCAAGACTCTGGAGTTATCGCGCTCCGCTTTCGCATTCATGTCCATGGCTTCTTGCTCCTTTCTCCTAATGGCAAGCTTGGCAAGACCAATTTCGATCTCCGAATCGCGCAAGTGGGAACCTATTGAGTTACAAAGCGGTATTAGTACCGGTAAAGATCGAGTACGCTCTCAATCCTCAACGTGTAAGGGTCGTAGACCAGGCAATATCCGTCGAAGTACCCAATCTCATATCCAGGCGGCACAGGCGGCAGATACACCATCAGGTGCTGCGGGATGGGCTGGATCCATGCCACATGAGTGCGAGGGAAATAGCTCCCGATCAACAACGGATGGCGATGCCAACGATTGTTGGGGCGCATATCGCCCAGGAAGAAATGCCGGAGCCTCCAACCGTTGCCACCGCCCCACACATAGTGCGGGCGTGGAGGCCCATAGTGCGGGTATCCATAGTGCGGGGGATAGTACGCCGGAGGCCTCGGTGCGGGACGGCCCGGCGGATGGTGGTTGCCGTTCCCTGGCCGTCCCGGCCTGGTCGCCGGACGGTCATTTTCATTGGGGCGCACATCTTTGCTGGGTTGCGCGCTTTGAAACCCATCCTGCTTACCATCGGTACTGTTCCTCGGCGCTCTGGGCCCTGCGACTTGCCGGTTGGTTCCCGATCCTGCATCTGCGCCTTGCGGCTGTTGAGCTGACGCGAGTGACGCTCCAAGTACCGCTGAAAAGAGCAGCCACATTTGCGCGCCGCGCATGGTTTTTTTCATCAAGCCATCGGTTGCTATTTCCTTCTTCCGCATGATCCTCTCCTCCAGCAAGCGCGTTGTTCGCCGCGTCTCTGCGTCGCGCGCTTGCTATGACCTCTGTAAGTGCAATCAGGAGGCCAAACTACAATGCTTTGTTTTCTTGAAGTTATGAGTTACTAGGCTTCCGGTCCATCAGAAATGCCGACCTATCGGCATTATTCTGAATGTAAGGCGCACGAAGTTATGACACACTGCGGTAATAGAGCGCTATTGGGCGCAGTTACCAAGTTCCAGTGATAGGGCTGACTTAGCGGACAAAAGCGGCGAGGATAGGTCTATTACTTACAACATGACAAAGCCTGCGTGGCGCGTCTTATATTCCCTGAAGGAACGACCACCACGCAGGACATTCTTTGTAATTATTTTGGGACCCGAGCGCAACAGCTATCGATCATGAATATACGGGTGTGCCCATAGCCGGCTGCGTCTTGAATCGGACTTTGCTGATTTGCAGATTGGCAATCTTCGAGTCCAGCGTTTGCCGCGGAACGCCAAGCTTCGCGGCCGCTCCACGAGGGCCCGAGATGCGCCCCTTAGACTCTGCCAATGCTGCTTCAATTACTTCTCTTTCCCGATCTGCGAGTGTAATCGCAAGCGGCGCAACGGCTGCGGATGTCCGAGACACCTCGGGCGTAACCCAGGTCTCGTCAACCGAGAAAGTATCGCCTTCGCTGAGAATGACGGCCCGCTCGACAACGTTTTGTAACTCACGTATGTTACCCGGCCAGTCATACGACTGGAGTAACTCGAGAGTTCCATCCTTTATGGATCGGATGTTCTTGCCAGCCTTGCTCGCATAACGCTCGATCAGGTGCTCGACAAGAAGCGGGATATCTTCGGTTCGCTCGCGCAGGGCGGGCACTTCGATGGGAAACACATTCAGCCTGTAAAACATGTCACGGCGGAACGTGCCTGCGGCCACCGCGGCTGAGAGATCGCGGTTTGTTGCCGCAATAATCCGTACGTCCACAGGAATTGACTGGCTGCTTCCCACGCGCTCAATCTCACGCTCTTGCAGGACGCGCAACAAAGTGATCTGCGTCTCCATCGGGAGTTCGCCGATCTCATCCAGGAAGATCGTCCCGCCGCTGGCTGCCTCGAAGCGTCCCAAGCGGCGTTGCAGTGCGCCAGTGAAAGCGCCCTTCTCGTGCCCGAAAAGTTCCGATGCAATCAGCGAAGACGGAATCGCGGCGCAGTTTACGCGAATGAACGACCGCTTTGAGCGGTTCGACCGCTCGTAAATAGCCCGCGCTATAAGTTCCTTTCCCGTCCCCGTTTCACCCAGAATAAGCACTGTCGTATCCGTCGGTGCAACGCGATTAACTTGCTGCAGCACCGTTTTCAGCCGAGCGCTCTGTCCCACGATTGCATTCGATGCGCTGGAGCGCTCATTGCGGGCTTCTCCGCCCCGTAACAGGAGGCTGGTGTCGTTGATGGTATTGGGCATCTGTGTAGAGAGCACGTCTCGCCTCCTGAAACAAATTCGTCAGCGGTATCCTTAGTTCTTTGTCTTATCGAGCGCCGCATAGATTTCTCTGAGCAAACTATCGCTGCGCACGGGCTTGTTCAAAAAGCCGGCAGCCCCGGCTTTTATCAATACATCGCGCAGCGATGCGTCTCCATGCGCTGTCACGAAAATGATCGGCGTTGCGTCGCCAGCTTCGAACAACCGGCGTTGCAACTCTATGCCGCTCATCCCCGGCAGCCGCACGTCGAGGATCAAACACGCGATTTCTTCACGGTTCGGTGAATTGAGGAATTCCTCCGCGGAGGCAAAGGTATCGATCGAGAAACCAGCAGCCTTTAACACGCTTCCCAGCGCCTCACGAAGGGGTTCATCATCGTCAACAATAGCGATGATGCCGATTTTTGTAAGTGTGTCGCTCAATTGAGTTCATCCCCTCTGGCGTCGGATTGGGTGTCCCGCCAGTTATGAAACTAACAATTCGGGGACTTTAAATCTATCCTGCTTTAGGAGGAGATGGATACTTACTTGCGGAGGCGTTCCTGATCCTTTCAGCCATGCGCACAAGGTGAGCCAGGGATTCCGCCTTGGTCTTTTCCATGACATGTGCGCGATGGGTTTTCACGGTTAGTTCGCTCATGCCAAGTTCGTCCGCAATCTGCTTGTTCAAGAGGCCGGCAACCACCAGCTTGAGTACCTCTGTTTCACGGGGCGTGAGCGAATTGAATCGATTGCGCATTTCCATTAACTCCGCACGCTCCTTTCTAAGTCCGCGATCGTACGCGATCGCCTTCTGAACGGCATCGAGCAGGTCCTGGCCTCGGACTGGCTTGGTCAGAAACTCCATTGCTCCATCCTTCATTGCGCGCACTGTCATTGGAATGTCGCCGTGACCGGTAATGAAAATGATGGGGATGTGGATGTGCGCATCGCTCAACTGGCGCTGAAGATCCAGTCCGCTCAGGCCCGGCATGCGCACATCGAGCACCAGGCAGGCGGGCGCATCCGGCCGTTTGGCCGCCATGAAATCGCGTGCCGATGCAAATGTTTCCGCGCGGAGTCCAATCGACCGGATGAGGCTCTGAATTCCGTCTCGGATAAGTGCTTCGTCATCGATCACGAAAACAACAGGCTCCAGTTCTTTCATGGGTTGGGTCCACCTTCGCCCGGCAACGTGAACTGAAATACGGAGCCTTGATTCACAGTCGATTCAGCCCAGAGCCTGCCGCCATGCGCTTCAACGATCGAGCGGCTGATGGCCAACCCCATTCCTATGCCTTGAGATCGCGTAGTAAAAAATGGCTCAAATAACCGGGGCATGACCTCATCGCTCACTCCAATACCGTTGTCTTTAATGGAAACACAAACTTCGCCGTCCCCCACAACGCTCGTCCGAATCAGCAACAACCGCGATCGGCCGGTTACGCCCGTCATGGATTCGATTCCATTCATTATCAGGTTAAGGATGACCTGCTGCAACTGGATCTTATCCCCGAGTACATGAGGCAGGTCAGGCTCGAGTTCAAGAGCAATGGAGATGTTATTCCGCGAAGCTTGACGGTCGGCCAGAGTTACAGTTTCTTCGATAACTCCATTCAGTTGTACTTGCGCTCTCTCCGGCGCCGCCTTGTTAATCAGGGACCGAATTCTGATGATAACTTCGGAGGCTCGGGTCGCACCTTGAATCGTCCGCTCCGCTGCCGCCCGGGCTTCAACAAGATTCGGCCACTCAAGGCCAAGCCAGGCCACGCACGCGTCAGCATTGGCAACGACCGCGGCAAGAGGTTGATTCACCTCGTGCGCAATGGACGCAGTCAGTTCGCCGATCGTGGTAATTCGGACCACGCGCGCAAGCTCTGTCCGCGTTCTCTGCAATGCTTCCTCAGTTCGTCTCTGCTCAGCCATCTGTTTAACAAGCGCATCGTTTGCGTTCTTCAACTCAACGGTGCGCTCGCCAACCCTGACTTCCAACTCGTCGCGGGCGCGACGCAGTGCATCTTCCGCGTTCTTTTGCCACGAAATTAGCCAGTTTGCAACGGCTTCGCAGGCAACGAAGCTGAGAAAGAATGGCACATCCGCAGGCTTGACTGCAAACGAATTGACGGGGGGAATGAAGTAATATAAGGCCGCCAGCGTACTGAGGCCAACCGCGACCCATCCCGGTCCGCGCCCTGCGAACCAGGTTGTAACAATGACCGCGACTGAGAAAAAGAACCAGAACGGGTTTCCGAACGGAACGCGCAAAACAAGCGACAAAATCAACGCCGCTGAGACCAGAGCGATCGCCAATCCGTAGCGCGCCGGGCCACGCAGCCTGGTTGAAGTGGTAAGAACTGTGCTCATTGCGGGGATGGACACTCAACTGGTGTAGTGCTCTTATACTACGGCGGGGATCGCATTACCAGCACAAAGGTCCGGGTGCCCGTTTCTGGATCAAAGGGGGGAGCCACTTCCGGTATTAGAGCCTCTTCGGCGCGGGGCGGCGACCTCGGACACCCCTTCTCTTGTCGTTGCTTGTGGAAGAAACCGATGTCAGGCGTCGAGACTCCGGCATGCGGCCAGACGCGGGGAGGACGAGCCCGTGGGGTAGCTAAGGTCGTTGCTGATTGCCCGGACCCGAGCGCGATTCATGTATTGAGAGCGGACATGACTGCGCGGCGCGCAGTGTTGCGCTGCCGGGACAGAGAATCGCGCAGATGTATCCTTGCGCGTAGAAGCCTCGATTTCACAGCAGGAACCGATAGGTTTGTTATCTCAGCGATATTTTCAACCGACAATTCCCGTTCATATCTTAGTTCGAGAATTTGGCGCAGTGGCGCCTTCAGCTTGCGCACAGCCCCCCAAAGGTGTTCAAGGCGCTGCCCACGGATATGATGGGACTCGACGTCCTCGCGTTTGTCTGGGAAATCGAAAGAAGAAGTATTGAGATCGCTGTTCTCAACCATGACCGCGCGCCTCCTGCGGCTATTACGTAGAAGCATCAGCGATGAATTAATGGCGATCCTTACCAGCCACGTCGAGAACTTCGATCTCCCGTCGAACTGATCCAAATGAAGATAGCTATTAAGGTAAGTCTCCTGCAGGACGTCCTCGGTGTCTTCCCAATTGCAGGTAATGCGCAAGATGGTGCTGCGCACGACTCTGCCGTGCCGATTCCAAAGTTCGGCGATAGCCAATTCGTTGCCGCGTTTTGCCTCATCGACCAGAAGGTCGTCGCTTGGGCCTTCAGGTGATCCTCCGAAGTACAATTGGGGCGAGCAGCTTCTCATCACACGTCTCCTCCAGCTTTTCGAATTTGCGACCCGAAAGCCCGTAACAGGACCCTGAACATGAGCGCACCGGGATCTGCTGTAACTCCGATCGTCATGGCAGTCGCCGCCACTATGTAAAGGCGCAACCTGAAGATCTCCGCGATGGAAGCCCTCAGGGAGCGGAATTGTTTGCGAGTCGTCATGATCGTTCCAAGTGCACGCCGAGTACCTTTCTTTGCCGAAGTCGACAACTGACGCCAGGCTCATGGTTCTGCTTTCAAAACACTGCATTTGGGAGTTGGTTTCAGTGCTCCAGCAAACTTGTCGTGCGTGCTTCGGCCGTCTTCTGGTGTCCAATGTTGGGCAATATCGACAATCGGTGTCGGAATGGCGACAGTGTTCGTGAGCGGCGAACGGCAAAGGGTGTTGATTTTCACAATCAGCGTCCAGTGTTTCGTCTCTGAAGCTCTTTGCATTTTGTTTGGCGTCGATGCTCGGGTCAAGGGCTCCCGAATAGCAGATCCCCTTCGCCTACGCTCAGGGCGGGCTTTCGACTCCGCTGAAGTACGCTCCGCTCCTCATCAACAAGGCCGGTTGAGGGCTGAGGTTTCCCGCCCTTGCGATAGAAACAAATCGCAAGAACGGGGCACGGAGCAGTTGTGGTACGACGTTCATCCCGTTCGCCGTGACTTGCCGATGCAAGTTGTGGTGCTCAGGTCTATTCTTGAGATGAACCTTGGAGACGGTAGACTAGGACGAAGCGTCAGCGATTGCTTTCGGATGCCGTGCGATTCTCAAGCGCTTCATTCACCGCGATGTGGTTGTCGGTTAGTGTCGACCCAACCGCCCTCCGCAGCGCGGTCCTAGCCTTTGCGTAGACACCCAACGCCGTGACTGCTGCCGATTTTGCTTGCGCCAGTGAGCTTTGATACTGAAGAAGCTCATAGGCCGTGGCCACTCCCGCTTCGAACTTGGCGCGCTCGACGTCCAGCGCTTGTTCTTGCAGGGTTCTTGCTTCGACAGCCGCCTTATGGCTCTCGACAGCCTGCTGTAACGCGATGTAAGCGTTGCCGACCTCAAGCCGCACCTGGCTGCGCAGTTTGTTCATTTGAACCTGGCTCTGCCGATATTGCAGCTCGTCTCGCGCCATGTCAGCCTTCGCAATACGGTTTCGTATTGGAATGTTGAGGTTTACTCCGACCGCATAGTCGGGATACTCCCGATTGAAGATCTGATCAACAACTCCTCCGAACCCTCCGATCAGATTTTGTGGGGGCGTGGAGGTTAGACCATTTGTCGATACAAGCATCGGATTCAACGAACCCTCTCCACCGTTGCTTTGCATGGATGCAACGATTGAGAGGCCGGGAAGCAGCGCGTTTTGTGAGCCCTTCAACCCCAGGCGGGATATTTTCTCTTGCTGCTCGGCCAGTGCGAGGTCCGGCCGCTGTTTCATTGCTTGATCGATGAGGCCCTGCAATGTCCCGCTATCGTCGTTGGTCGGCGACTCGATTGGAGTTACCGCGGCAATACTGGCGGCGGCCAGGACAGGATCTGAAACCCCTTTGCGGGTGAGGACCTCCTTCAATAAAAGCTCCTGCTGCAAAACCATCCCTTGCACGCTGATGTATGCCTGCCGGTTACTTGCAACCTGCGCGAGCGCCGACGTCAAGTCGACGGGCGCCTGGGCGCCACGCTCAACCTCGTTCCTGGTGTCCTGATAGAGTCGCTCGGCTGCATCCAGCGACTCCTTCTTGACTTCCAGGTCCTGCTTGAGACTTACGAGATCCCAATACAACCGCGTGGTGTCTGAGATGGTGTCGATGAGCTGCTGCGCAAAAACTGCCGCGGCAATTCGGTCCTCATTTTCCGCAATGTGAATAAATCGACGGGTAACATGGATGCCGAATCCCTGCAAGAGCGGCTGGACGATCGAAACATTCAGGGCGCCAGTGACGAACGGATTGAGGTTGAGGCGCGTCGACGCCTCACTCAGCCTGTTGGCCGAAAAGGATGCATTGAATACTGTCCCAGTCGCGAATCCTTGGGTATATCCGACCGCACCGCCGGCAGAGTGGCTCGAATAATTATTGGAACCGGTAGGGAACGAGGTCGATTGCGGATAATCCAGTTGCGTCAATGCGATATTGGCGGCGACAGATGGGTCAAACTGTGGAATTGGCGATCCCGGAGAATAAGGTGTCGGGCTCAGAATCGATAGATCTGTCTGAATGCCAACGATGGTCGCAAGGTCCGCGGCGCTGCTCGGCAACTGGAGGACCGGGGTATATCCACCTACTGCGGTCAAAAGAGGTTCGCCGGGGCCCCCTTCGCCGGAGGGCAACTCTGAAACCGTAGTCGGCACTCCCCGAAGCTGGCCGCCGCCTTTCGCGCGGAGGATTTCGGTCCGCGCAAACAGGCGATCGTATCGCTGCAGTTCAACATCGAAATTGTTTTCGATGGCGAGTGCGATGGCATTCTGCAGCGTCAACTCGAGTTTGCCGTCATGCATAAGGCCTGCGACGAGAGGAGAATTCGCGTCTCTGGAGGGCTTCACGGGGGGAACTCTATACGGCCCTGTAAGCCACAATGAACGCTTCGCCGAGGAGAAATCCACGCCAGGCGTTGCATCTGCAGAAGGGAGAGGCGCCTGCGGCAGCTTTTGCGAGAATCCGAGAGCGCTGCCTATCAAAAGTGCAAACACGATGGGAGGAGAGAGGCTTCTCATTTCTTGCCTCCAGCGGCCACAGACGAAGGCACAGCTGCTAAACTGCCGGCAGCCCGGCTTACGGAAACTGGATTTACTTTGGCTCCCTCCACCGTGGCGTCACTGGGGTTCACCACGATTCGATCGCCCGATGTGAGCCCAGAAACAACTTCGACCGTGGCGCCGTAATCGTGCCCCACGGATACCTTCCTTGTGTGAACGACATTTTGAGAATCGACAACCTCGACCGTTGTGCCGTCGGATCTGAAGTTCAGCGCCTCACCCGGAACGAAAACCGATGTGACGGTTCGAGGAAGGTCAAAGGTGACCGTGGCGTACATACCGGGAAGAAGCGCGCCATCCTTGTTCTCAACGTCGACTTCGGTCAGGAGCGTGCGGGTGTTGAGATTCAGCGAATCGGCGGTCCTGGTCACCTTGCCTTGAAACACTCTCGAGGGGAACTGCACGAGCGCAAGTTCCGCATCGTCCCCTACTTGAATGGAGGGAGCGTTGATCTGCGGAACATCGATGAAGGTGCGAAGAACATCCTTCTTCGCTACGCGGAACAAGAGCGTGTCGGTCGCGGTGATGAGCGCTCCCTCGTCCACGTTGCGCTGAATAATCACTCCATCGAAGGGCGCGCGTATCACTTCAAAGCTCTGCAATTCCCGGTAGTGATTCAGATTTGCAGTGTTGGCGCCGACACTATTGGTAGCCGCGTTCATGCTGGCGGCGGCGACTCCCACTTCTGCAACCTGCGCGCTATACGCGAATTGGTAGTTATCGTTTGCCTGCCGCGAGACTGCGCCCTTTTTGACGAGAGCCGCCCATCGCTCGGCGGTAATTGCCGCGATGCCCGCGTTGTCCTTTGCCTGATCGAGAGCCGCCTTGCTCTGTTCGAGGTTTGCCCTGCTCTGCAACACAAGGGCTCCAGCCTGCGCGACTTGCTCATCGAGATCCGGCGCAGCAATTATGCCCAGTACCTGGCCGGAGTGGACGCGATCGCCAATGTCCACCATTCGCTGCTTCAGGTAGCCATCGACGCGAGCAAGGACAGGCGCCTCCGTTATCGCAGATAATGTGCCCGAGAGTTGGACCGTCACTCGTGCCGGCGGTTGCGCTGCTTCCGTCACATAAACGCTCGGCACCGCGTTCGCTTCCAGTTGCTTCTGACGGCTCAGAGCATGGTCGCGCACAATTCGCGGCACGATGCCCAGGCCCAGAAGAGCAACAGCGCCAACTGCGGCTGCGATGAGTGCGAGCCGTCTTCTGCCGACGGGAGTTGCAGCGGACTGTTCAGATGGAACTGGATTGGTCAACATCTCTTCACGCTCTCCGGAGGAATTCGCCATCTATGTTCTCGCTTCCGCGATGAAGTTCGTTTCGACTTTCTCATCACGCTTGCTCGTGCTCCGCAAGGCTGATCTGCTTCACGTAATCCACCGGAGGCGTTTTTCTCAGGTAGCTGTAGACAACAGGAATGAAGAGAAGATTGGAGACGGTGACAAACAACAGACCTCCAATCACTGCGCGCCCGAGCGGCGCGTTCTGCTCGCCTCCCTGCCCGAAGGCGAGAGCCATGGGAAGCATGCCCAGAATCATGGCGGTCGCCGTCATAATCACCGGACGCATGCGCACAAATCCCGCGGAACGCGCTGCGGCGATTGAATTCTTTCCAGCAGTTTGTTCATCGTTGGCAAAAGTGACAATCAAGATTGCGTTTGATGTGGCAACACCGATGGTCATAAGCGATCCCATGAGGGATGGAACGCTGAGAGTCGTGCGCGTTACAAATAACATCCAGAGAATTCCCGCCAGGGCAGAGGGAATGGTGGAGAGCACGATCAAGGGATCGACCCAGGATTGAAAGTTTACGGCCATCAGGAAGTAGACCAGGACCATGGCAAAAAGAATTCCGATGCCAAGTCTGGAGAACGACGCGTTCATGGTCTGGACCTGGCCTCTCAGCGCGATCGTCGATCCTCCCGGAAGTTGGGGACTATATTTTGAGACGACCTTTTCGACGGCATCCGCAACACTGCCAAGATCCCGGCCCTCCGGCGTGACCAGAACGTCGTAGACCGGGCGAATCCCATAGTGGTCAACCGCCTCCTTAGACACATTGCGGTTGAAGGTTGCGATATTGCTCAACATTTCCGTTGGATTGTTCACTGCGTCCGGATTCCCATACGCAAGAGTTGAGCCGGCAAGTGGCTGAAGTGCTCCAGAGAGCGACACTCGCTTATAGTTTGAGTTACCCGCAGACGTAATGGGAGTTTGCTCAAGATCGGACATCGAGTCGAGCTTGTACTGGGGCGTCTGCACCAGAATGGAATAACTGACTCCGTTGGCTGGGTCGACCCATTGGTTAGGCGACAACTGGCCACTCGCGCTGAGTGAGACAAGCATGCTGCCGACAACGTCGCGCTGCGTAAGGCCCGCCTGCTGCGACTTCACCCGATCGACATTGACATCGACCTCCGGATAGTTGGGAACCTGGAATATGTTGACGTCCGACGTACCTGGAATCCGGGCTATCTCATCCCTTAGTGCCTGCGCAATCCGGTAGTCTCCCGCATCGTTCCGGCCGGCAACCTGCAAGTCAATCGGCGCGGCGAGTCCAAAATTCAGAATCTGCGTCGTCATATCGGCAGGCTGGAAGAAGTAAACACAATCGGGAAATTGCTGCCGCATGATGGTGCGAATCGACTGGAGATAAGGAGAGCTGGCCAGTCCGGACTTCATCGCAATCAGGATGTCGCCGTCTCCGTCTCCGATCGTGGCCGTATCGCTGAATGCCAGATTGACTCCACTGGCGGGCAGCCCAATATTGTCGAGGATAGTGTTTAGCCGGTCATTGGGAATGACCTTGCGAATCTCCTTTTCGATATTCGCGAACAGCACCTCCGTCTCTTCAATGCGCGTTCCCGCAGGAGCACGAACATGGAGGCGAATCTCGCCTGCATCGACCGTTGGGAAGAAATCGCGGCCGACAAACAGCACCAGCACAAAGGAAGAAACGACAAAAAGTCCATAAGCGATCATGAACGCCCGGCGGCGTTCCATGATCCACCCCAGCAGCGTTTTATATTCGCCGCGGACATCTTCGAAGCGCCGGTTGAAGGCCTTATGGAACTTCCAGATTCTTCCGTCGCCAGGCTGGGCGGGCGCATCGTCGGGCCGCTCAATTCTTGAAACCTCCGGCTTCATCAGGTAATGCATGAGCGTTGGGACCAGGGTTCGTGTCAGGAAGTAGGACGTTAACATCGCGAAAACCACGGCCATCGCAAGCGGAGTGAAGAGAAATTTCGCCGCGCCGAATAGAAGCAGCACAAGAACAAAGACGATGCAAATCGATAAAGTCGCAATCAGTGTGGGCGTCGCAATTTGTTCGGCGCCATCTAGAATTGCCTTGACTATGGGCTTCTTCATCGCGATGTTCCGGTTGGTATTTTCGATTTCAACGGTACCGTCGTCTACCAGGATTCCGACCGCGAGCGCGAGACCGCCCAGGGTCATCACGTTGATGGTCTGGCCCAGCGCGTTCAGGATCAATATTGAATTCAAGATGGAAAGAGGGATGGAGATACACACAATCATCGTGCTGCGAACACTTCCCAGGAAAAACAGAATCATCACGCCCGTCAGGCCGGCGGCGATTGTCGCTTCCCTCACCACGTCGCTCACCGCTGCGCGGACGAATACCGACTGGTCGAAGATCGGCTTGATCTGCAATGCCTTGGGCAGTCCGGCGAGGATGAACGGGAGCTTCTTGCGCACGTTGCCGACGATGGTCAGTGTCGATGTCGTGCCGTTCTTGAGAACCGTAAGAAGCGCACCTCTCTTTCCGTCCTGGCGAACGATGTTGGTCTGTACCAGGTAACCGTCTCTCACGTGAGCCACGTCTTTCACATAGACGGTGGCTCCATTGATGGTTTTCACCGGAAGCATGTTGAATTCCTGGATCGCGTTTGGGCTGCTGTTCGTCTGAACAAGGTATTCGCGCGTGCCCATCTTGATGGTGCCGGCGGGAAGAATTGGACTCTGGTTAGTCAGTGCATTGGAGATATCCGACGCCGATACGTTGTACGAATACATAGCATGGGGGTCGGTATCCACCATGATGGCCCGCTGTTTTCCGCCATATGGATTCGGGATCGACGCACCCTCGACTGTCGCCAGATCTTCCCGGATGAAGTTCTGCGCGTAATCGGCCAATTGCTGCTCGGTGAGCGTATTGCTTTCGATGCCGAGCTGAAGAATCGGTACGCTCGAGGCATCGTATTTTACGATGAGCGGGGGAAAGGTCCCTGGGGGAAACTGGCGAAGCAGCGTCTGCGTGATGGACGTGACCTGAGCAACGGCCATGTCGATGCTGACGCTCTGCTGAAAATAGACCCGGACGACCGCAACGCCGGTATACGACCGCGATTCAATGTGCTCAAAGTCGTTTACCGTTGTGGTCAATGCGCGCTCGCATTGTGTAACGATGCGGGTTGACATGTCTTCCGGCGAAATCCCGTTGTAAGTCCAGACAACGGTGACAACCGGGATATTAATAGCCGGAAAGATGTCCACCGGCATCGTAAGGATGGAGCCGATGCCAAGAACCGCTATCAGCATCGCCATGACGATGAACGTGTAAGGACGCTCGAGAGCAACTCGCACCAGCCACATCATTGCCGCACACTCCAGACCAACCGGGTTTGACTTTTCATCGAATCAACCGAAGAATTCACTCCTTCGTCCTCGAAGTAGCAGCTGTCTTGCCATCCATGAGCCGATGAAAGACCCACTTTCGTGTTGCTTGCTTTGTCTAAATTTCGACCGATACTGTCTGTTTTTCGTCAGATATCCGGATGCTCCGGTCTTTGACAAAGCAAACTGGTTGCCAATTCGCTGGCGCTTCACCGAGGGGCGCGGCATACGGCGAACGCCTTCACAATGAATACTTGGAAGACGGTCTATGGGCGCCTGGATGTAGCTACACTGAAAATTTAGGAATCACACCTGACGCCCTTGCGTCATGTGTCGTCGATATGTCGACACAGGCAGGTACAAAGAGCAACGGTCGCGCGCGCAGCGAGGAGGGTGGCAAGTCGGATGGCGTTCGACCATCCAACTGTTGCAGCCAGGCTAGGCATGAGTCGATCGATTGTGGGTGTCCAGTAAATCCAGTTCCTGTTCCAGAGTCCGAAGTACTTCGTCGTTGATTTTGTTTTCGTCCCGCAAGCGCAGCAGGGTCGACCGTTCCGTTGCGCGCAGCCGGCCGCTCAGATTGCGATACTGTTCGTATTCCGGAAGAACTGGCCCATCTCCTTCGGAGGTCTGATTTGTCTCTTCAAGCCGCTGTTGATAATGATGCAGCAGATCGGCAAGCATCTCATCGTCTGCAGCATCTCCCTGGTTGCGAAGGGCGTGAATTTGATTCACGGCGGCCATGAGCATTTTTTGGCGGGTATCGTGTTCTTCGCCGATTGACGCGGGAGTGGCCGCCAATCCAAGTTTGCGGATCAGGAAAGGCAGGCTCAGTCCCTGCGCAACGAGTGTGAACAAGATGACGCAGAACGTGAGGAAAATGAGAACATCGCGCTGCGGGAATGGCATTCCATTGTCAAGCGTCTCGGGGAGGGAAACAGCGGCAGCCAACGCGATCACACCGCGCATCCCAGTCCATCCAACGATGAATTGCTCCCGCGCCGGCACTGGAGGCGCGGGCCGTTTGAACAGCTTTCGAATTGCGTGCGATATCCATGACTCCACAAATACCCAAATCATTCTTAGCGCGATCAGCAAAGCAGCGACGAGAACTCCATCCAACAAAAGGGTCGCCAAACGAAGATCGCGGATGCCGGCAAGGATGTGCGGCAACTGCAACCCGATCAGAGCGAACACCAGCCCATTCAGTGCAAAGTCCAGAGTATTTAATACCCCAGCCGATTCGAGCCGCGCGCGCATTGAGAGTGACTGCGATCTCTTGTGGCCCAGGTAGAGGCCGCAGGCGACGGTTGCCAGCACCCCCGATGCATGTACAGACTCGGCTGCGAAATAGGAAAGATACGGAGCAATCAGAATGAGCGTCACTTCAATGGGCGCATCTGTCAGCCTCGATTGACCCCAGCGGATCAATCGCGCTGCGACCAATCCGATAAGAACGCCGGCCACGGTGAGGTAAATCAGGCGGAGCACCCCTGCGCCTATGGTCGGAACCTGATTGCTGACCAGCGTGGCGACAGAGAATTCCAATGCCACCAGGGCAGTGGCGTCGTTGACGAGGCTCTCGCCCTCAAGCACGTCGATGATGCGCTTGGGCAAGCCCACGCGCCTGGCGATGGCGGAGGCGGCAATTGCGTCCGTACTTGCGACCAGCGCGCCAAGGACAAAGCCCAGGCGGTGATCGAATCCAGGCAGAAGCCATCCGCTCATATACGCGAGTGCTGCGGCGGTGAATCCGACAAGTCCAAACGCCAGCAGAAGAATCACAGGCAGATTCATTCGAATGTCGCGCCATGAAGTATGGAACGCAGCCGTAAAAAGCAATGGCGGCAGCAAGACCAGAAAAATCACATCCGGGTTCAGAGAGACCTGCGGCAGGTTGGGTAGGAATGAGACCGCGAGGCCGCCGATCACAAGAACAATCGGGTATGGCGTGCGAAACCGGCGGGCCAGCGAAGCCAAGGCAACAACCAGCACCATGAGGAAGAGCAAAATGAATTCCAGGTGATGAAGATCCGGCGTTTGCAAGTTGACTCCTTTGTTGAATGCTGCGTAAAGTGTTTCGTGCTCAAGCCGCTATGCCTTCTCTTCTGGATCCCTGGCCTTCAGTTGCATGCGCAGTTCTTCATTCTTCTCCAGAAGATAAGCAATCATGTATTGCAGGCGGCAAGGCCCTTCGTGGGGATGTGTATCGTTTTCGGAATTGGCATGGTAGCGATTGCCGCTCTCGGAATTCATTGCATGGTTCGACACAATGGCCCTCCTCTCGTGAAATGAATCTGGATTCGACTTGAGTACACCAATGCGATCTCCGCCAGGTTTCCACGCGTTGTCCGCAATGACTTCCATAGATGCAATCTGGATGCCAAACCAATATGCTTTGTTTGCTTTAATTTGCGGAGTTATGAGCTGCCGATCTATCGGAATTGCCGACCAATCAGAAAAACGCGGCACCATCGAGCTCAAAGGCTGCGCGGTTTAACGCAAAATTCGCCATTCCTTGCGTCAGACTGACCCAAATGCCCTATTCTGCATCTGAAGTCTTAGGTCGCAAGTGAGAACATGCCCGGATCGATTGCCGCTTTAATTTGACACATTTTCCTTCGCTGCCGGCATCGAAAGCGGAGGGCGGAAATGCCTGTCCGAGGTATTTGGAGAGCTGAAGATTGAAGAAGCTGGCAAGCGCGATTGACCCACTTTGGTATAAGCACGCAATCATCTACGAACTCCACGTTCGCGCCTTCGCCGACTCGAATGGCGACGGCATCGGCGACTTCCCCGGCCTTCTTTCGCGGCTCGACTACCTTCAGGACCTGGGCGTCACCTGCATCTGGCTGCTTCCCTTTTTTCCCTCGCCCTTGCGCGACGACGGTTATGACATCGCCAATTACGTCGATGTCAATCCGTCGTATGGAACATTGAACGACTTCAAGTTGTTCCTCGACGCCGCTCACCATCGCAACATGCAGGTAATGATCGAGCTGGTCATCAACCACACCAGCGATCAGCACCCATGGTTCAAAGCCGCTCGTCTCGCTCCGCCGGGCTCACCGGCTCGCGAGATGTACGTCTGGTCTTCGACGGACCAACTCTACAAGGACGCCCGCATCATCTTTACGGATACGGAGAAGTCCAACTGGACTTGGGACGAGACAGCCAAGGCCTACTACTGGCACCGATTTTTTGGCCACCAACCCGACCTGAACTTCGATAATCCCCTGGTCATCGAAGAAGTTCTCAAAGCCATGCGTTTCTGGCTCGATATGGGCGTCGACGCGCTGCGCATGGACGCCATTCCGTATCTCGTCGAGCGCGACGGCACTACCTGCGAGAACCTACCAGAAACTCACCGGGTTATCAAAACCATCCGCGCGGCAATTGACGCAGAGTATGCCAATCGCCTCATCCTTGCGGAAGCCAATCAGTGGCCGGCGGACGTGCGTCCCTACTTCGGCGATGGCGACGAGTGCCACATGGCGTTCCACTTCCCGTTGATGCCGCGCATTTATATGGCTCTTCGCCAGGAAGATCGCCTGCCCATCACCGACATCATGGCCCAGACGCCACCAATCCCCGACAACTGCCAGTGGGGCCTGTTCCTGCGCAACCACGATGAACTCACGCTGGAAATGGTGACCAACGACGAGCGCGATTACATGTACTTCGCCTACTCGGCCGATCCCCGTATGCGTGTCAACGTGGGCATTCGGCGAAGGCTCGCACCGCTGGTCGACAACAATCGACGCCGTATCGAGTTGCTCAATTCTCTCCTGCTCAGCTTTCCCGGCACGCCCATTCTCTACTACGGCGACGAGATCGGCATGGGAGACAACATCTATCTCGGCGATCGCAACGGCGTTCGCACGCCGATGCAGTGGAACTCCGACCGCAATGCCGGCTTCTCCCGCTGCGACCCGGCCCGGCTCTACCTTCCCGTGGTCATGGACCCCGTCTACGGCTACCAGGTCATCAACGTTGAGGCGCAGCTTAGCGACCAGTCCAGCCTGCTCCACTGGACCCGGAACATGATCGCCCTGCGCAAGCTTTTTCAGGTCTTCGGCAGCGGGACTCTACGATTCCTGAACCCGGAGAATCGGAAAATCCTGGCCTACCTCCGCGACCTCGATCGCGGCGATGGTTCTCGCGAGACGGTACTTTGCGTAGCTAACCTCAGCCGCTTCGCCCAGCCGGTCTCGCTCGACCTGGCGAACCACGCCGGCCAGCATCCGGTCGAGATGTTGGGCTACGTGTCATTCCCTCCGATTGACGAAACTCCTTATGCCCTTACGCTTGCTCCATACTCGTTCCTTTGGCTCGAACTGCAACCCGCAGGTGTAAATATTGAGCCAGCAATGGAACCGCAAACGGAAGCTCTTGAGACTCCATCGATGAACGAATCGGCCGCGGTCGAGCTGGTAGCGAGTGGTTGGCCCGGTTTTATCGCCGGTCACGGCCCGGTGCTGCTTGAATCCTCAATGACAGGCTGGCTCCCGCGCCAACGCTGGTTTGGAGCCAAGACACGCAAGATCCAATCCGTGCGCGTTGCGGATTGGGTAGAGCTTCCAGTCCGATC
>Ga0182016_10003493_pt1 | contig 17927 bp, 12 predicted proteins | sample 712S2MmetaG_FD_120491 | JGI IMG/M metagenome (GOLD analysis project Ga0182016, IMG submission 120491) | Permafrost microbial communities from Stordalen Mire, Sweden - 712S2M metaG | ecosystem: Environmental > Terrestrial > Soil > Wetlands > Permafrost | place: Sweden: Stordalen | collected...
CGAAACCTCGACGTCTACGCGGCAGACCTGGAGCGCGTGGAAGTCCTCGAAGGACCGCAGGGCACCCTGTTCGGCGCGGGCGCGCAGGCCGGCGTGGTTCGCTACATCACCAATAAACCCAAGATCAACGTCACCGAGGGTAATGTCAGCGCGGGATATGGGCTGACCGCGGGCGGCGATCCTAATTTCGACGTCACCGCGGTACTCAACCTGCCGCTGATCGAGGATACCCTTGCGGTCCGCGGCGTTATCTACGATGACAGGCACGGCGGCTATATCAATAACGTGCTGTCGACTTTCACTCGCAAGGCGAGCGATCTGGGAATTCACTACGCCAACTATCCGGCCGGCTGCACCCAGCTTCAGGCCGCCGGACCCGGGGCCACGGTGTGCCAGCCGCCGCCAGGATCCCCCGTCATCAGTAACGCCGCCATCGCCGGCAACGCAATTAACCCCGTGACGTACTCGGGGCTGCGCGTATCGGCACTGTGGGACATTAATCCTGACTGGAATGCGCTCATCACCGAGAGCTACCAGAATATGGACGCCGAAGGGGTGTTCTACCAGATGCCGGCCAGCTCGGACGGCGTGCCATTGCCGCCACAGTCGGTCACGCTGTTCAATCCCTCCTATAACAAGGACAGGTTCGAGAATACCGCCTGGACGATCAACGGCCGGATCGGGGATCTCAGGGCCGTGTACACGGGCGCGTACCTCGTGCGCAATGTCACCGAACTGCAGGACTACACCAACTACGCGCGCGGGTTCTACGGCGGCTACTACCAATGCCACGCCGCAGAGCCGGCGAATGGCCTGCCTGCGGCGTGCGGTTCGCCGGCCACCTATTGGAACGAGATCGAGAAAAACACGCATCAGAGCCATGAGTTTCGCCTCAGCACACCCGATGACTGGCGCCTGCGCGGCATCGTGGGCGCCTACTGGGAAGAACTGCAGATCGATGATCAGCTGAACTGGGCCTATAAGACGCTGCCCGCCTGCAGCGACACGGTGACCGCAGGCTGCTTTACCAATATTGCGACCGTCACGGGCAGCAGCGTCAACAGTCCGGGTACGCGCAACGACAACATCGCGTTTTTCAATGACGTGCAGCGCGGTTACCGGCAGACCGCGTTTTTCACCTCGCTGGATTTCGACCTCATACCAAAAACGCTGACCTTTACCGCCGGCACGCGCTGGTACCATTTCGTCAACGATGAAAAGGGCACCGTCGCCGGCAGCTTCGGCTGTTACGAGGCGGGGCCCGGGCCCTGCTTTGCTTCCGCAACCAATATCGACGCGGAAAATCTCCACACGAGATACACCGGATTCAAGAGTCGCGGGAACTTAACCTGGCACATCCTGCCGGATGTGCTCGCGTACTACACCTGGTCGCAGGGTTTTCGTCCGGGTGCATTCAACCGCACCAACGGCTGTTACATTCCGGGTACCGCAGGTGTCAATCAGTACTGCTCGCCACTGGCGTACGCCTCCGACACTCTGACTAACAACGAGATAGGCTGGAAGACGGAATTCTTCGAGCACCGCCTGCAGTTCAATGGAGCCTTCTACCAGGAGAACTGGAACAACGTGCAGGTTTCCTTCTTTGATCCGGGCGTTCTGGGCAACCTCGGCTTCGGTACGAATGGGCCGGACTACCGCGTTCGTGGTATCGAGACCTCCCTCGTCGCTGCGATCACCCGTGGCCTGACGGCGCAGGGTGCAGCGTCGTGGAACAGCAGCACGCAGACCAACTCGCCTTTCCTGATCGCGAACAACCCTGCCCTGCTGACGAATGCGGCAACCGCGGGAGAGTTTGGAAAGCCAATCCTCAGCGTCGTGAACCCGTACGGCCCCCCCGGTGGTCCGAGCGCCAACTCACCACCGTTTCAGTTCAACATGCGCTTGCGGTACCAGTGGAGCCTGTATTCCTATAATTCCTTCGCGCAGGCGGGCGTCACGCATACCGCGCACTCATACACGCAATCCAGCGCGGATCCGGCAGCGTCCTCGGGCGGCGCCGTGAGCACCACCTTGCTGAGGTTCGAAAATCCGCCGTATACGACCCTTGATGCTTCCATCGGCACCGCCAAGGACTCCTGGACCGCCGAGCTCTATGCGCAGAACCTGACAAATCAGCTCAAGAGCGTATTCACATCGACCAATCAGTTCGTGCCGGCCGAGACCATTCTGCGGCCGCGCGTGGTGGCAGTCAGGATCGGCTACAAGTTCTGAGCCTCGGCGATGTGCCGCTGACGCAGGTCGGATGCGGTACGATCGAGCGATGAGATCTTCCAAGCGTGCCTGGGGCAGCGCTGCGCTGCTGCTGCTGCCAAGTGCCTGGGGCGCTGAACCGGCGACCGAGGCCCCAAGCGGCGCCGCGCCGAGCCCGCAGGTGGCGGTTCTGAATGGCAATCAAATCATCCAGATTCTGGACCAGACGGTTCAGTGGTACCGAACACTCGGGGCGCAGCAGCAAAGCTCGAGCCAGCCCAGCGATTTATTGATCTATTACGCCAACCAGCAGACGGCGAGCCAGGTCGTGGCGCTGGCATTCGACATCGCGCGGGCGAACGCGGAACTGCTCAGCAGCGAAGCGAGCACCGAATCTTCCGCCGCCGATAACCCGTCCGCCACGCAGGCATCGGATGCGCTGCAGCGCAAACTCAAGGCGCAGCGACAATCCATTCAGACCGAAATGACTGCCGCCGCCGGCGGCACTGCCGAGCGTCAGGCCAAGCACTCAGAGCTCCAGGGCGAGCTCGATATGATCAACGCGCGACTGAATCTGCTGGACAACATGCAGCAGTTCATCAGCGAGAGCAACACCAAAACCGCAAGCGTCAATGCACTCAAGGCCCACATCGATGCCATTGCGGCATCGATTCCCGCATCGCCCGCGGTCATCCTGCCGGTGACGGCCGCGAGCCTCGCAACGCCGGCAGCCAGCAAGCCCGGCGCAGCCGCAACCTCACCGCTTGCGAATGACCCTTCGTTGCCCGCGCAGGCGGGCATCTGGGAGCTTGCCAGCGACGTGCTGAAACTTCGCGCCAAAGGGCACACCATCGAGGCGATTGATCGCAGCACCGCCAGCCTCGAGGACACTTTTCGCACGATCCGCGCCGCCCCGCTGGAACGACTCAAGACCCTGACCACCCAGAGCGATACGCTCACGACTCAGGCTGACACGGCCCACGGGCCGGCGCTCAAGACCATACGCGACCGGCTCGATACCTTGGCGTGGCTGTTTCAGCAGACCTCCGCCATATGGATCCCGATGAGCAAGGAGGGCGTGCTGCTCGAACAGTACCGCCACAACCTCAAGAATTGGCACGATGCGATCAGTCACGAGTATCAGGATGCGCTCAAGGAGCTTGGCATTCGCCTGGCCATTCTGATCGGCATGCTCACGATCGTGTTTGGCGGCGGAGAAATCTGGCGGCGGCTCGTGATCCGCTATACCCAGGAGCCGCGACGCCGCCATCAACAGCTGCTGGTGCAAAAGCTGGCGGTCTGGACGCTGGTGGTGGTGATCGTCGCGCTGACCTTCGTCACTGAAATCAGCACCTTCGCGACCTTCGCCGGGCTGATCACGGCCGGCCTGGCAGTTGCCATGCAGAGCGTGCTGTTATCCATCGTTGGCTACTTCTTCCTGATCGGCAAGTACGGCCTGCGCATTGGCGATCGGGTGCAGATCGGTGCCGTCAGCGGCGAGGTGATCAGTCTCGGCCTGGTACGAATGCATCTAATGGAGTTGAACTCGCAGGGGCCTCTCGGGGCGACTGGCCGCGTCGTGGCGTTTGCGAATTCGATCGTTTTTCAGGCCGCCAATGGGCTCTTCCGCCAGGTTGCCGGCGTGGACTTCGTGTGGCACGAGGCGACTCTGGCCCTGCCCGCGGGCAGTGACTACGCCGCCATCAAAATCAGGCTGCTCGCCGCGTTGAACGATGTCCTCAGCCAGAATCACGAGGAGCTCGCCCGCCAGACACAACAGCTCGAGAAGGCGACCGCCTCCACCACCGTGGTCAACCCGGTACCTCAGGTGCAGTTGCGATTTACGCCGGCCGGCGTCGAGGCACTCGTACGGTATCCCGTGCATTTGCAGCACCAGGCGGAAATCGACGAACGGGTATCCGAGGAAATTCTCAAGGTCCTTTCGGAGTTCAAGTCTTAAGATCGTAGCGGTCCAGGTTCATCACTTTGGTCCACGCAGCAACGAAATCCTTGACGAATTTCTCCTGCGCGTCCGCACTCCCATAGACCTCAGCGATGGCGCGAAGCTGCGAATTCGAACCGATCACCAGATCGACGCGCGATCCGGTCCACTCGAGCTGACCGGTGCTGGCATCGCGGGCCTCGAATACATCCCTGGCATCCGAGGTTGCCTTCCACGCAGTGCGCATGTCCAGCAGGCTGACGAAGAAATCGTTGGTCAACGTTTCGGGCTTTTTGGTAAACACACCGTGCCTGGTGTTGCCCACGTTGGTATTGAGCACGCGCATGCCGCCCAGCAGTATCGTCATTTCCGGCGCGGTCAAGGTCAGCAGCTGCGCCTTATCCAGCAGCATCTCTTCGGCCGATGTGAGCATCTTCGCGCTCGTGTAGTTGCGGAAACCATCCGCGACCGGTTCGAGCACCGCGAAGGAGGCGACATCGGTCTGCTCCTGGGAGGCATCCGTGCGGCCGGGGATGAACGGCACCGCGACAGCGTGGCCCGACCTCTTCGCGGCCTCCTCGATGCCCACACATCCGCCCAGTACGATCAGGTCGGCCAGGGAAATTTTCTTGCCGTCCGACTGGCCCTGGTTGAAGCCGTCCTGAATTCCCTCGAAAACCTTCAGCACCCTGGAGAGCCTGGCCGGCTCATTGGCCGCCCAGTCCTTCTGCGGCGCCAGGCGGATGCGCGCGCCATTTGCCCCGCCGCGCTTGTCCGAACCCCGGAACGTGGAGGCAGAGCCCCACGCGGTCGAGACCAGGTCCGACACCGACAGTCCAGATGCCAGAATCTTAAGCTTGAGCGCGCCGACGTCCTGCGCATCGACCAACTTGTGAGTGACGGCCGGGACCGGGTCCTGCCAGAGCAGCTGTTCGGCCGGAATCTCGGGCCCGAGATAGCGCGCGCGCGGACCCATATCGCGATGCGTGAGCTTGAACCAGGCACGCGCAAAGGCGTCTGCGAACTGATCCGGCTGTTCCAGGAAGCGGCGGGAGATCTTCTCGTAGGCGGGATCGGCGCGCAGCGCCAGATCCGTGGTCAGCATGCTGGGCGCAATGCGCCTGGTGGTGTTGTGCGCGTCGGGCACGGTGCCGGCCCCGGCGCCATTCTTGGGTCGCCACTGATGTGCGCCGGCCGGGCTCTTCGTGAGCTCCCACTCATAACCGAACAGATGCCTGAAGAAGTCGTTGTTCCACTTCGTCGGCGTCGTGGTCCAGGTGACTTCCAGGCCGCTGGTGATCGCATCTCCCGCGATGCCGGAGCCGTACTTGCTGCTCCAGCCGAGGCCCTGCGCCTCAAGGTCGGCCTCCGCGGGATTGGATCCCACATGCGAGGCATCGCCCGCGCCATGGGTCTTGCCAAAGGTATGCCCACCCGCGATCAGTGCGACGGTTTCCTCGTCGTTCATCGCCATGCGGGCGAAGGTTTCGCGGATATCCCGGGCCGCGGCCAATGGGTCGGGTTTGCCGTTCGGCCCTTCCGGATTGACGTAAATGAGCCCCATCTGCACGGCTCCCAGCGGACTCTCCAATTGACGGTCCCCTGAATAGCGCAGGTCTCCGCCAAGCCACGCCTTCTCCTGGCCCCAGTACACATCCTGGTCCGGTTCCCACACATCCTCGCGGCCGCCGCCGAAGCCGAACGTCTTGAAGCCCATCGATTCCAGCGCGACATTACCGGTGAGGATCATCAGATCCGCCCAGGAGATCCTGCGGCCATACTTCTGCTTGACGGGCCAGAGCAGACGGCGGGCCTTGTCGAGGCTGGCGTTGTCGGGCCAGCTGTTGAGCGGTGTGAAGCGCTGCTGCCCGCGGCCGCCGCCGCCGCGTCCGTCCGCGATACGGTAGGTGCCGGCGCTATGCCACGCCATGCGAATGAACAGCGGTCCGTAGTGGCCGAAATCCGCCGGCCACCACGGCTTGGAGTCGGTCATCACCTTCAGCAGGTCCTGCTTGAGCGCCTGGTAATCAAGGCCTTTGAATTCTTTCGCGTAGTTGAAATCCTTGCCCATCGGGTCGGACTTCGAGGAATGCTGGTGCAGCAGGTCGATCCGCAGATCGTTGGGCCACCAGTCCCGGTTAGTGGTGCCTCCGCCGGCCATGTGACCGACCGGGCATTTGCTCTCGTTGACTACTGCGTTCATCGGTACTGTCCCCGCATAGTGAATTCAATTTGATCGCGAGGGTATGCCCGAATTGCGCCGGAAGGAAATCGATTGCCTCTATTGGCACCATCGACCGAATCAATCCGGGTACGATACCTCTATCGATATGAACCACACGCTGAGCGTCCCGCAGCCGACACCCGGTGAACCACCCGCCCTTCGATCACCTGGCAAGCCGCCGCCATCGCTGAATCGCTGGACCGTCGCGGCGACCGTAGCTGGCAATGCACTCGAGTTTTACGATTTCCTGACTTATTCGACTTTCGCGGTCTACATCGGTCACGCATTTTTCCCTACCGACAGTGCGTTTGCGAGCCTGCTTTTGACGCTGGCCACTTTTGGGGTTGGTTTTCTGACGCGGCCGCTGGGCGCACTGTTGATTGGTGCGTATGCCGATCGGTCTGGTCGGCGACCAGCCCTGATGCTGACGATCAGCCTGATGGCCATCGGCACCCTGGCGCTGGTACTGACACCCTCCTACGCCCGCATCGGAGTGTGGGCTCCGGCAATCCTGATTGTCGCGCGACTGGTGCAGGGATTGGCGCTTGGCGGTGAGGTCGGTCCCTCCACCGCCGTACTGCTCGAATGCGCTCCATCTGGCAGCCGTGGCCTTTTTGTAAGCTGGCAGAACGCCAGTCAGGGCATTGCAGTCTGTGCCGCCGGACTTGTCGGTGCCGCACTATCAACGATACTCGACCCAGCACATATGGCGGGGTGGGGCTGGCGCGTTCCGTTTGCGCTTGGACTGGTGATCGTGCCGGTAGGGCTGTACATCCGCCGCCGCCTGCCCGAGACGCTCGAGGCGCCGGGATCGCGTGGCAGCGCAGCCGTACTGGGACTGCTCTGGGATCAACATCGTCGGTTGCTGATGCTCGCTGTGTTAGTCCTGATGTGCCTGACCATCTCCACTTACGTGAGCAACTACATGACAACGTACGCGCTCACCACGCTTGGCATGCCCGCATCCCAGGCCATGCTGGCCACGATTACCAACGGCGCGATCATGGCTGCGGGGGCGATATTGGGCGGAAAGCTGTCTGACCGTTATGGCCGCAGGCTGGTCATGATTGCGCCCAGAGTCATGCTGCTGGCGGCGGTCTACCCAGCCTTTCTTCTTCTGATGTCGGTCAGCACCCCGGTCGTTTTGATGTTGGTGACTGCGCTGCTGACGCTCTTGGGAGTTCTGAGCGGTGCCGCGGCGCTCACAATGTTGACCGAAACTTTCCCCAACGAGGTGCGTAGTTCCGGACTGGCCATAGCCTATGCGACAGCCGTTAGCGTGTTTGGTGGCACCACGCAGTTCGTGATTGCCTGGTTGATTGGGGTCACAGGCGACCGGCTGTCGCCCGCCTACTATGTGATTGCCACCAGCATCGTCGGCCTGTGGGCGATGCTCAAGCTGCCGGAGGCTTTGCGCCCAACCACGCCTCAGCCAGCCTGACCCACATCGTTCCGCCCAGCGGAATCAGCTCGTCGTTAAAGTCGTAGCTGGGGTTATGCAGCATGCAGGGCCCGGCGCCGTGACCGCCGGGGCGATGCTCGCCTTCACCATTGCCGATAAGGAGATAGCAGCCGGGCTTCTCCAGCAGATAGAAGCTGAAGTCCTCCGCTCCCATCGTCGGCTCGAACTCCTGCACATTGTGCGGTCCGACTAGCTTGCTCAAGACGCTGCGTACGAACTCGGTTTCCTTTGGATGGTTGACAGTAGGCGGATAATTGCGCCGGAAAGTAAACTCGCAAGTGGCCCCAAAGGCCTGGCATGTTGCGTCCGCGATCTGCCGCATGCGCTGCTCGATCATATCCAGTACTTCCCCCGTGAAAGTCCGCACCGTGCCTCTCAGTTCGCAGGTATCGGGAATGACGTTGGTGGCTTCTCCGCCATGGATCATCGTGACCGAGATCACCCCCGCGTCAATCGGCCGTTTGTTGCGCGAAATGATGGTCTGAAACGTCGGCACCATCTGGCAGGCCACCGACAGCGGATCGATCCCGTTGTGCGGCATGGCTGCATGCGCGCCCTTGCCGCGGATAGTGATCTTGAATTCGTTGCTCGAGGCGAATACCGGCCCGGATTTGATCGCAAAACTGCCGGCTGCTACGCCGGGCCAGTTGTGCGCGCCAAAGATCGCTTCCATGGGGAACAGCGTGAACAGACCATCCTTGATCATCTCGCGCGCGCCGCCGCGCGATTCTTCGGCAGGCTGGAAGATCAGGTAGACGGTGCCGTTGAAATTGCGATGAATGGATAAGTACTTGGCCGCGGCCAGCAACATGGCGGTGTGGCCATCGTGACCGCAGGCGTGCATTTTGCCGGGATGGATGCTGGCGTGAGCAAACGTGTTGTGCTCCGTCATGGGCAGCGCGTCGATATCCGCCCGAAGTCCCACCGCACGATCGCCGCTGCCGCCCTTGACGATACCGACTACGCCGGTCTTTCCCAGACCCCGGTGCACCGGGATACCCCACTCGATCAACTTTGTGGCGATCAGATCGGAGGTACGCTGTTCTTCAAAGGCAACTTCAGGGTGGGCGTGTATGTCCCGGCGCAGGATCCCAATGACAGCCGCGTCGGCCTTGATGGGTTCGATCAGCGAGGAGCCAAAGTCCTTTGCAGCGGGCGTCGCGCTCATAATCCCCTCTCAGCTGCCGGCGTGAGATGCTCAGCGGCATTGTAATCAGGAACCTGAGGCCACGGGCCGGAAATGCGCATTGGGCGGCGGCAGGCAGCAGCCCGGCACGCATGCCTCGGGCTGCCTGCCCTGCCCGCGATCAGGCCTGATCGCCCACGCTGATCTGATCGCTCGGTCCGGTGGTCGTGGAATCAATCACGCTCCAGGCGAGCAGCCCCGTCATCGCCACTGCCACCATGGACGCCACAAACTTCTTCAGGTAGACATTAATAATGTTGCTCATGTGAATCTCCGTGGGATTGAGTCGCTCTCTAACCGTCAGGAGACATGTTGAACTTAAGCCATCGGCTCTTCTGTCAAGCGCTTGACACAAATCTCTCGGGCCGATGATATTCGGCAACGGACATCGCTTCGGCTGACGCATGTTATCAGTTGGAGAAATAAACGGCCTCGAGGGACACGAAACGAGTGCCCGTGGTTATTCGATGAGAGGCACCTTCGCTGTTTCTGCGGACCAACGTAGCGCAATCAACGTTATCGCGAGCGCCGCGGACACGTAGAGTGATACCGGAACCGTCGAGCCGAAGGACTTGTACAAGGCGGCCATGATCAGGGGGGCGAAGCCACCGCCGAGGAGACCTCCCAGCGTATAGGCCATGGATGCGCCTGCGTACCGAACTCGTGCAGGGAATTGTTCGGTGACAAAGGCCGCCTGGGGGCCATACATAGAGGCATGAATCAGGAGACCCACCGCGACTGCGACACCGATTAGCAGCGGCCGCGCGGTATTCATCAGCGCGAAATACGCGTACGCCCACAGGATGGCGAGCGCTGCGCCGAGAGCGTACACAGGCCTGCGTCCAATCCGATCCGACAGAGTGCCGAACAGGGGCACCGCGACTGCATTGCAGGCGGCCCCGACCACCGTTGCCGCCAACGCCAGGGATCGCGATAGATGCAACACCGTAGTCACATAGGTAAGGGTAAATGCAACCAATAGCGCGTACACCACATCCGGGCCGATGCGCGCGCCGACGGCGATGATTAGCCGCTGCCCGTGCTGAGTGAACACTTCTTTGATTGGTGTTCGGGCCGTGGCCTGGCGTAATTCCAAATCCCGAAAGGCCGGTGTTTCCTCCACGCCGCGCCGCAACCACAACCCAAAGACAACCAGGGACATGCTCGACCAGAACGGCATGCGCCAACCCCAGGCCTCGAAGGATGCGGGGCTGAGCACAGCCGAAATAACGGCGATTACCCCCGTACCCAGGATCGTGCCGCAGGCCGGCCCGACCTGCGCGAAGGAAGCGTTGCGGCCTCGTTGGCGGGAAGCCCCATGTTCCAGCGACAGCAGAACGGCGCCCGCCCATTCTCCGCCGATGGCCGCGCCCTGTAAAAAGCGCAACGTCACCAACAGGATGGGGCTCCACACCCCCCAGATTTGATAGGTCGGCAACAGGCCGATCAGTACCGTGGCGACGCCCATGAGTAACAGCGTCGTCACAAGAACGACGCGACGCCCGCGCCGATCGCCCAGCTGTCCAAACAGGATTCCACCCAGAGGCCTGGAGACGTATCCGACTGCGTAGGTCGAAAACGCCAATATCGTCCCAGTCAACGGATCGAATGACGGAAAGAAGACGGCATTGAAAACCAACGCAGCCATGACGTTGTAAACAGCAAAGTCATACCACTCAAGCGTGGTTCCGATGGAACTGGCTGCAGCGAGGCGTGCAATGGGCATCTGAGGCCTGCGGTCGCGCTGAATCGCGTCAGTCCGGCAACGGGCCATTAGTGGGTTCTGGTAGCCAGAAACTACCCAACAGCCCGGCGCCACAGGCCGATGCAGCCACCAGGCCTGCCGCGTAGGCGAGACGCGCGCCGGCGCTTTGCGCCGGTAAGATATTGGCCAGCTGCGTTGTGATAAGTGCTGCTGTGACCCCAATGGTTCTGCCGCCCACATTCATTGCAAAGCTCTCACCCGTACCTCGCAGGTGAGTGGGAAGGACTCTGGGCAGAAAGTTTCCCCAAAAGCTGTGCAAGCCGTTAAACAGGAGCGACACCACAACGATCCCAATCTCTACCTGGATCAGATGTCCAGTGGCTCCGATGAAATACAACCACGAGAACGCCACCATGCATGTCCCGAACAATGTCCTCAATAAGCGTCGCTGGCTTGCAATCCGCGTAACCACAATGGCCAGCGCCAGCCGGCCTATTATTCCGCCAATCTCCTGGAAGAATTGCACCGCGCTTACCGCCTGCTCTGCCTGTCGGGGAGTCAGATTGCGCACTTCGGGCAGATCATGAATCACCTGAACAGTCTGCTGAATGGCGCCATAAGGAAGCGCGAAGCTGCAGGCTACGAGGAAGCTCGTCACGAGCGTCGTTCTTCGCAATCCGGGACTGAAAAGTCCGGCGATGCTTGGACGCCTGAGGGTTCCTGCAAGTTTTTTTTCCTGCCAGATGCGCGATTCCGGGAGGAAGGGCCGGACGATCAACAGAGGTAACGCGGGGATCAGGCCGGTCAGCAACGTATAACGCCACGCCGCGTGACCGCCACTGATCGCTGGCAACCGTTGGGCAAAAGTGACCGCGAGGAAGTAGGCACCCGTGACCATCAGTCCGCCCAAGTTGAAAAACGTCTGCGTGTAGCCAAGCACCGATTCCCGGCGCCTCGGTTCCTGAAAGAGTTCCGCCAGCCACGCGACAGCCGCGACGTATTCCACGTAGACGCCAACCAGGGTGGTGCAGCGACACAGCAGCAGTTCCGGAAGTGACCGGCAAAAGGCGGCCGCGCACGCCGACAACCCGTACAACAGAATGCTCCAGACCAGGACGCCTCGTCGGCCCAGAAGGTCCATTAGATAGCCGCCAAACAGCGCGACCATGCCGGCAGTCGCGCTGGGAATGAAAAGCAGCAGGCCCGCCCAGAGATTAAATGCTCGCGTGCCGCGCGCCAGATTTCCCAAATCGGCGAGCGCCGGCCGCAGAATGAGCGGCAGCATCAGGGTTTCGTAGAGATCGAAGGCAAATCCGATGCCGGCAACGATGCAGATCAGCCACTGTAACGGCGTCAGACCGGCGCGGTCCTGAATCGAGTTTGGAATCATGCTCGTTGGGCCGGCCACGGCAGGCAGCGTCTTTTTGCGCGATGAAGTTCTTGTATACTGTCGACATAATCGCGTCAAGCGCCCAAGGCGCGCCCGCCGACACCCGACCCGGAGTCAGATGAAGTCCAAACCCTACTATGGCTGGTGGGTGGTCGTGGCGGCGGCCGTAGGGCAAGCGGTCAGCCCGGGACCCGTGGCGTTTTATTCGATCGGCGTTCTGATGCAACCACTCGCCCAGGCCTATGGCTGGGATCGAGGACAGATTTCCCTGATTGCAACCATCGTCACGGCGGCCATCTTCGTCGTGATGCCTTTGATCGGCGCCGCGATCGACCGCCTTGGCGCCAAGAAAGTACTGTTGCCATCCATGCTCGGCTTTGGCGTGACGCTGGCGGCAACCGGATTTGCAAGCTCGCTCACTGCTTTCTATGTCATGTATGCGGTGGTTGGTGTCGCATGCGCTGGCGCGAACAGCGTGGGCTATCTGCGGACGATCTCAACCTGGTTCGATCGCCGTCGCGGATTGGCGATCGGAATCGCCTCTGCGGGCATGGGCCTGGGGTTCGCGCTGATTCCAGCTTACACGCAGCTGCTCTTGAACCTCGGCGGCCTGCACGCCGCGTTCCTCGGTCTTGGCGCAATCGTACTGTTGGTTGGCGTGCCGGTTGTCGCGGTTCTCTTCGAGGACAGTCCCCGCGTCGACCAGTTGCTGGCTGGGGAGTTCGTGCACCCGCCGACCCCGGGTGCTACGCAAGATCTTCCCGGCGCCACTGCACGCGAAGCCATGCGCATGCCTCAATTCTGGGCGCTACTGGGTGCATTCCTGCTGGTGGCCGGCGCCATCTTCGCGATGGCGCTGCATCTTGTTTCGGCGGTTCGGGATATCGATCCCGTGCATGATCGATCCATTCTGGCAGCCTCCTTGTTGGGATTTGCAGCAACGGCCGGGCGGTTCTGCTCAGGCTATCTCTACGACAAGATATTCGTTCCCTATGTCGCGGCAGGCATCTTTGTCTGTGGCGCCATCGGCGCACTGATACTCGCTATCGGCCTGCCCTACCCTTGGCCGTTGGTTGCTGCAGTGCTGATCGGGTATTGCTCAGGCACGGAAGGCGATGCGCTCGCCATGCTCTGCAGTCGCTATTTTGGCGTGCGCGAATATGGCCGCATTTACGGGCATGCGTTTTCAGCAACGCTGGTAGGCATTGCGGTCATCCCCTACCTGATGGGGGTCGGCTATGACCACTTCCACCGCTACACGGAACTTGAGTTTATGCTGGCGGCACTGCTCGGCCTGGCAGCGACGGTCGTAATCAGCCTGGGGCCATTTCCGCTCTACCCGGCATCCACTGTCGCCCGAGCCTCGCTGCGTAATTTGACACCGGTGCAACCTCGCTCCTGAGAGCCGTTCTGGTTACTGACCCGCCGATGGCGCCCCAGGGGCAGATTTCCTCGCCGATAGCTCCGGGCTGGAAAAGAGTCTTCGCCACTCGATCAGAGAGATATCGGGGCGGTACAGGCGTTCGGGCGGCGCTGAAGTCTCACTCACCATCCAGTGATCCTGCCCTGAAAACTGTCCATGAAAAAGCCAACGGATCGCGAGCAGATATTTTAGATAGAAGCCGAGCTTTGCCAGCCCTGTTTTGAACTGAACCATCACCCCCACGTACTTGGTCCTCGTGGCATCTATGGGCACGTAGAACTCATAGTGAATGAATTGTGGGTAGGCGATGCGCAGTACCCCTGGCAACGACAAGGACGCGAACCCGGGCAGGTTCAGACTGGCGATGTACGGGTCATTCTTGCCTGAGCCCCCGGTATTACCCAGCATTCGGCCCTGCTGCTGACGCGGCTTGAACTTCCACCACCGCTGGTTGGTCCAGCGTCCGAGACCAGGGAATTCAGCTTCCCAGTGCCGCTCGTCCTCCACGCGGAACAGCCAGCGACCCACACGTTCGATATGAATCTTGTTCCACGTCGGCATCACCTTGAACAAACGCCACAGCGATGTTCTATGAAGATACTTGGCGTGTCCCTCGTCGAAGCCGTTCTCGGCGTACAGGCGCCAGTTACCCGTGCGGTCCTCTATACGACCACCCACTGCAAAGGATGGTGGGCTGACGAGCTCTTCCGGCAATTGCTGGTCCAGCGGGTAGGCTTTCTCTTCGCCGACGAACACCCACACCAGTCCCAGGCATTCCTCGGTCGCGTAAGGCCTGACTCCAGTGGAACCGCACACTCGCGAATCCGGGCCGTCGGTGATGACCGCGACCACCTCACCATCCGCCAGGCGATAAGTCCAGCCGTGATAGGGACAACTTATCGTGCCGGGAAAGTGCTGGCACCCGAGCGAGAGACGCACGCCGCGATGAGCGCAACGATCATCCAACGCACGCACTTTGTTGTTCGCGTCGCGCATCAGCAGGATGTTTCTGCCGCAAACTCGAACGGTCCGCGGCTTGTAACCGACCTGGCTGGCCCAAATGACCGGATACCAGAAGTTCTCGAGGCCGCTCGCAGCCGCTTCATAGTTCGGCCACGCGTCCCAGTTTGCACCGGGGGCGAGCTTTCGGCGGCTCACCGCTTCCTCTGCTTCCGATTCACTCATGCACAGGCCTCAACGAACGTCGCCCTTGGTTTTACACCAGACCAATGGACAGGTGCGGCATCCACCCTTCAACGATTATTGTATACAGTACACTAATCTGGTTGCGGACGTTACCGGTCGGGTTCGGGCTGATCTAGAAAGGATCGCACGATGAAGTAGTAATGCTCTGGGCGTTCTTCCTGCAAATGATGAGATGACGCATCCAGTACATGGAGCTGCCCTCTTGGAACCATGCGTGTGAGCATCAAGGCGTAATCCGGCTGCAGAAACGCGTCGTTCAAGCCCCAACAGAAAAGAGTCGGGCATTTAATCTGCGCCAATTCCTGAGTCAGGTCCTGCCACTGGCCTCGAGGATCGTCCGAACGAGCAGCCAGCGCCATCTCCTGCGGGTCGAGGCTTTGGCGATAACGCATCTCCACCGTTTCATCGGGCAGCAGCTTGGGGTTGAACCATTCCAGGCGAGTCAGAAGATTCTCCATCTTCTGCAGCGTCGGCCCTTCGCCCCCGTAGTAGATGTCACGTGCATTGCGGCCGCGTCGGCCGCCTTCCGGCAATGGGGCGAGAGGACCATAAAATACGGGCATCGAACCGGTGATGGTCAGCGACCGGACGCGATCCGGGAATTGCGCCGCAAGGCACAGCGCAATCGTGCCTCCCCAGGAATTGCAGACGATGTCGACCCGTGCGATTGCCAGCGAGTCCAGCAGGCCCGCCATCGAGCGAGCATGGAAGGTCCACATCGGTCCCGAAATCGCTGATTTATCCGACTTACCGTATTGGAGCAGATCCGGCAGGATGCAGCGTCGGTCACGAGCAAACAGAGGCACGACTACTCCGAAGTCGGACCAGGCCGTACATCCCGGACCTCCTCCATGCAAGAACAACAGTGGAGCACCCGAGCCCACCTCGATGAGGTGATAGTTACGCCCCGCGACCTCGACATAGCGGCCCGCAGGAACCGGCATGGGCGTCAGGTCCATGATGGATGATCACCAGGCACTTGCGCCTCACCCTTGATATGTCTGGCCGCACGTTGCGGCCTCATCGACGCATCATTGTATACTGCATGCGAATCGAACCACAGTGCCGGATGCAACATCGACACACTGGAAAATCCATGCGGCCATCGCCGGCCCAGTGCTTCTTGGGTATGATTCGATGCAATAAGTCGACGAATCAGCAAGATCGGTCTCCGGAGAGAAAAGGATCAAGATGCGAGCTTCGAGCGTCAAGAAGGCGGCGACCCTGCGTGAACAGGTCTTCGAAGTTGTCCTGACCCAGCTTAAGAACGGCGCTTTTTCCCCGGGTGAGCGCATCACCGAGGAAGGACTAGCGAAGCGCCTGGACGTGTCTCGGACTCCGATCCGCGAGGCCCTGGGCCAGCTCACCAAGCAGGGGGTACTGCATGCCCGGCGTGGCGGTGGCTACATCGTGCCATCCCCATCAATTGAGCAAATCCGCAATGTGATTGCGGTACGGGCCTTACTCGAACCTGCCGCGGCACGAATGGCCGCGGCGGAGTACGGCACTGCGGAAATACTCCAGATCTCCAGGGCGATCGATGCCGAATCAAGTGCTATTTCGAAAACGCAACCGCAGCCGTTTGCGCAGGCGAACGAGAGTTTTCGGCGTGCGATGTTCGGCGCCATCTCAAATGGAGCTTTGAGCGCGCTGATTGCGCAGTTTGAGAATCACCTGCACTTCATTCGAGGAGTGACCCTCAATGACAAGGTCTTGCGACGCGAGATTGTGGATCGGCAGATCAAGATACGCGACGCGTTGAAAGCACGCGACGGCGATCTTGCCGAGGGCCTCTGGCGCTCGTATTTGCGGCTCACCGAGGACACGCTGATTCGTGCATTGAATGATATGGAGCGGGCGACGCCGACGCGAACCGGCTCTCGAGCCGGCGCCGCCTAGCCAAAGGTTCGATCCACATTGCTCGCGGTTCGATGTTGATTTTCGGCAAAGGCAGGAGCGTGATGCATGGGCGAGACAGCAAGCGAGATTGAAGCCATCAAGCGTACCGTTCAGAAGTACATCGATGGGATCGCCCACAGCGATGTCAGCCTGGTGGCCGAGGCCTTTCACCCGGATGCCTCGATGAGCGGACACTTCTCCAATGGATTCCGGATTTCTCCGGCCTCCACCATCGTCACCTACATGGGAAAGCTTCCCCCGACGAGTGAACACAGTCCTCAATTCAAGGGTCGCATACTGAACGTACAATGCGATGGCACCATGGCCACCGCGACCATTGCCGAAGACCAATTGCAGGGAAAGGATTTCATCACGCATTTCCATCTGCATAAGGTTGATTCCCAGTGGCGTATAACCGCCAAGGCCACCTACGCGGCTGACCCGAAACTACCCCGCACGGGCTGAGCCCTGCCTAAAGTGCCGCGTCCTTCTGGCTGACTGAGTGGGTCACCCTGTGAATGCGACGATCGGTGATCGAGACCAGATAGGCAACAGCGAATGCGGCGCCCAGAGAAAAGAGCGTCGGGTATTCGAACGGAAATGGGGCATGCTGGTGTCCCAGCGCAGAAACCCAGATCTTTGGGCTGAGAGTCATCAATACGACGGACAGCCCCAGGCCCGTGAATCCGCCGCAAACGGCCCCGGCTGCACTCAGGCGCGGCCAGTAGATTGAAAGTAACAATGTCGGGAAGTTAGCGCTTGCAGCGATGACGAGGGGTAGCGTTGCGAGAAAGCCCACATTTTGGTGCTGAAACACAAATCCGAGTCCGATCGCACACGCGCCTATTGCGAATGCGGCGAGTCGCGAGACCCCGACTTCCGATCGTTCGCTGGCCGCACCGCCTGTAATGGCATGCTTGTACAGATCGTGAGAGATCGCCGCCGCTGCGGCCAGCGTGAGGCCCGCCACCACGGCAACGATGGTCGCAAAGGTAACGGCGGCAACGACACCAAACAGCAAGTCGCCACCCAGTATCCGGGCGAGATGCACGACTGCCATATTGGGGCCGCCCGACAGGCCAATACCTCCCCCGGATCCGCGAAGTAATGTCGCGGCGCCGGATCCAAGCACAATCACCAGCACCTGAAATGATGCGATCAATATCGTGGTAATCACCAGCGACTGCCGCGCCTTTCTGGAATCGGAAACTGTAAAAAATCTCATCAGAATGTGCGGCATCCCCGCAGGCCCGAACGCAAACGCCAGGGCAAGGGAGAC
>Ga0182016_10003497_pt1 | contig 17907 bp, 15 predicted proteins | sample 712S2MmetaG_FD_120491 | JGI IMG/M metagenome (GOLD analysis project Ga0182016, IMG submission 120491) | Permafrost microbial communities from Stordalen Mire, Sweden - 712S2M metaG | ecosystem: Environmental > Terrestrial > Soil > Wetlands > Permafrost | place: Sweden: Stordalen | collected...
ATCAGGAACAGCCGCTTTGCCTTCATCGACGTCGAGACGACCGGGATCGATCCGGCCAAGTGCCAGGTGGTCGAGGTCGCCTGCCAGGTTGTCGAAGCGGGCGAGGTCGTGGCCACCTTCGAGTCGCTGGTGAACCCGTGCCGCGCGATCCCGCCGTTCGTCACTGCGATTCACGGCATCAACGACAGTATGGTCTGGGGCCGCCCGATGCTGCGCGACCTCAAGCCGGAACTGCTCGAACTCTGCCGCGGCGCGGTCGTCGTCGCGCACAACGCGGCCTTCGACCGCCGCTTTCTTCCGTTTTTAGCCGGCCATCCATCGGCCTGTTCGTGGCGCCTCGCATCGCTCGTCGTCCCCGAAGCGCCCAATCACAAGAACCAGACGCTGGGCGCGTTCTTCAACGTGTCCGATCCGTATTTGGCCGGACGCCACCCCCATCGGGCGCTCGCCGACGTGATCGTCACGCGCCACGTCTTCTTCCACTGCCTCGAACGTTACGTCGCCGCGGGCTATGACGATCGCATCGAAGCGCTCTTCGATTTTCTTCAGCCCCAATATCTCCGCGACAAGTCGGCCTAGTGGATCCCCGTTGACTGACGATCATAGCGGTTGCGTAAGCGAACCAGTCCGATCGGTGTTGCGGATTGAAGCGTTCGTCGTGCTCGTAGCGCTGGTCGCGCTTTACTGGCGCACCCACGCCAGTTGGCTCGTTTTCGTCGTCCTTCTCCTGGCCCCCGACGTTGCGATGGTCGGATACCTGCGAGGAACGCGCCTCGGCGCCTGGAGCTACAACGCGTTCCACACGTATGCGGCTCCCGTCGTCTGCCTCGGCGCTTCCCTTTACGCTCCATGGCTGCTACCGATTGCGATCGTCTGGGCCGCGCACATCGCGATGGATCGGGCTCTCGGCTACGGGCTCAAATACGAGGATGCGTTCGGGCACACGCACCTCGGTATCATCGGAAAGCCAAAACGCTAACGCTGGTCAAGGCGCGGCGGGAATCTTTGCGAGCTTCGGCAGGTTGCCCAGATTGAACACGTTGCGCGCCGTCTCGCCGAGGATGTTTTTCTTCGCGTGTTCGCTCAGGAACGGCAGATCGTAGATCGTGCTGGGCAAGTCGAAGTCCCAGTGCGGATAGTCGGATGAGTACATCAGCTGCGTTTCGGCGTTGATCATCTTCATCGTCAACTGCAGCGCTTCGAGGTTGTTCGTCCGCTCCATCGGCTGCGTGGAATAATACATCTCACGCATGTATTCGCTGGGCAACCGTTTGAGCTGCGGCGCCTCGTTGCTGCGCATCATGTATTCGTTGTCGAGCCGCTGCATCAGGAACGGAATCCACGACAAGCCCGATTCCATCCAGATTACCTTGAGCTTGGGAAAGCGCTCCGGCAAGCCGTTGATGACCCAATTGGTCATGTGGACGAGGTTGTAGAACACGAAGCCGAGCGAGTGCACCGAGATAAAGCGGTTCATCGACGCGAACGCCTTCTCGCCCATGTTGTAGCCGCCGTGGAACGCGAGCGGCAACCCGCGTTCTTCGAGCGCGGCGTATACCCGCATCAACCGGTTATCCTGAACGGGAGCGTTGTGCGTCGCCGTGACGAGGAAGCCCGACACGCCCTTCTTGTCGCCGAATTCCATCACCATCCGGTAACAGGCATCGGGATCGTGGAACGGCAGATAGAGCATCGAGCGCAGCCGCGGCTCGGCCGAGAGCACGCGTTCGACGAGCCACCGGTTGTAGGCGAAGGCGAGTTCGGTTTGCGTTTCCAGCACGGGATGAGCGCTCAGCAGCAGCATCGGGGTGGGAAAGAGCATCGCGATGTCGGTCCCGATCGCGTCCATCCAACGCACCGTGCGCTGCGCTTCTTTATGCTGGCCGGGCTCGAACTTCTCGCCGTGGCGCAGGATATAACGGCCCACGCGGCCGCCCATGTCCTGTGACGCCAAGGGCGCTTGAAAGAGCAGCCCGCCGGCTCCGCCGCGCAGGTTCATCGCTTTCGCGATCTGCCGCAGCACGGGATTGTCGAAGTATTCGAGGATCTCCGGCAGCGCGTCGCTCTCGTAGTGGTGTGAATCGACGTCGACGATGAAGAGCTCGTTGTACTTGCGTTCGCGCGCTTGATCGGCGGCGTGCGCGAGGAGCGTACGCGTGTCGAACTCGCCGACGCTCATCCCGGCGAAGTCGCTGGTGGGAATCGTTACAGCCATCGTTCCAGCCCCCTCAGTGCGCCCACGCCTGCCACAGGCCGAGCTCGAAGATTTGCACGTTCACCGCGCGCAGTAGCGCCGTCGTCGTCACCAGCGCGTCGGTCGCGTTGATCGTCGACGGCTTCACGACGGCCATGTCACCGGCGCGCTCCACGCGCTGCGCGTAGAGCCGCACGGCGACGCCCATCAAATCTTGCAGCGCGGCGTCGTCGAGCGCTGCGCCGCCCGTGCCGAGCGTTTCCGCGATCTCCGCGAGGGTCCGCGAACAAGCCACCGCTTCAGATGACGACATACACACTCTCCCCTTTACGTAAGACGTCGAATTTTCGCAGCTTGCGCCGCCGATCGGGAACGCACTCGCCGGTTTCGAGATCGTACTCGTAGCCGTGCCACGGGCATACGAAGTGCTGCTCCTTATCTTCGAATCGCTGGCCCTGGTAGGTCTTGTCGGGCGCGACGATGTCCTCGACTTTGGCGATCACCATGCCTTCGCACGCCGGTCCGCCTTGATGTACGCACACGTTGTGATAGGCGTAGAAGTTCTCGCCGCGGCGCAGCACGCCGATCTCGAGATTGCCGCTGCGCACGATGCGCCGGCCGGACGGGACGAAGTCGGCAACCTCACCGACATAGAGTTCGGACACGATCGATCCTCTCAAGGCTAGGGTTAGAGCGGGGCGCCGCCCGGGCGGGTTACGGCTATCCAGTCGTTCTTATCGGCGAACCAGCGCGCGACCACGCCGGCGTTGCGGGTAAGGCCGTGTTGCAGGCCGTCGCGAAAGTCATAGATGCCGTTGATACCGGCCCAGCCGTGCAGATGCTCGACGTAGTCGTGAATCTGCTCGGCGGACGCATCCGGTCCGAGATGGCGCAACGCATCGACGATGATCAGCGTGGGATCCCAGGCATACGAACCGCCGGGCTCCGGCACGACGTGCGCGTCACGCGTGGCGCGAAAATAATTATCCTGCGCGTCGCGAATCGGACCGGGCCGCAGCGAGCTGTGCGCTTGCACGAGCGTGGCGGCAAAGTACAGGCCGGCTTTGGGGATGATCTTTGCCATCGCGTCCATCTGCGCGTGCGTCATGTTGCCCGGCGTCGTTACGACCGGTACGTCGAGGCCGGCTTCATTGAGGCCGCGCAACACCGTCTGGAGCGAGGCGCCCGTCGTCCACGCAACCACGGCGTCGGGCGCGGCGGCTTTGATACGCGCGACCTGCGCGGCAACGCTGAAGTCGCTCGTGTTGAACTTATCGCGCGCAACGACGCTGATCAGGCCGGCGTTTTCCGGCAGCGCCATGGCATCGTCGATCGACTCCTCGCCGTCTTGGCCCGTCGCATCGGTGGGCAACAGCATCGCGATGCGCTTGATCTTGCGGTCGCGCAGATAGCGCATCGTCGTCGCCAGGTTTTCGTGCGTGGCAACGAGCGAGCCGAACAGATAGCCGTTCGGCGTGATCGGCACGCCCGGCGAAAAGCACCACTCGACGGGGCCCTTCATCGTTAGCTGCGCCGTCGCGCGGCACGTGGAAACGAGCGTCGGTCCCATCAGGATCGCGGGATGCTTCGCGATGATCTGCGCCGTCAGGGAGACCGCCGTCGCCGGGTTGCCGCCGTCGTCGAAGAACGTGAAGTGCAGCAGCCGCCCCTTGATGCCGCCGGTCTTGTTGACGATGTCTTGCAGCACCATCATCGACGCCTTGATCTGAATGTTCGTGAACGACGAGCCGCCGGTCAGCGGGAGCACCGCGCCAATTTCGTATGGCTCGACCTGCGCGCGTACGGCGGCGGCGGGCGCGGCAAACGCGAGAATTGCCAACGCTGCGACGAGCAGCGCGCGGGTCAACTGCATGGCAAATACCTTGGCCGGACGAGCGTCGGAAATATTTGTTTGAGATACAACAGTCTGGTGTTATACTAATACGCACCATGGGGACGCTTGTCAAGACCTCCGGCCACGCACGCCCGCTCTCAACCGGGCTCGGCTATCTCGTTCGCACGACCCACAAAGTGATGTCGCGCCGCCTCGCTAGCGAGCTCGCCGCGCACGGCATCTCATTCAAGCAATACTTCTACTTGCGCGCGCTGCTCGAGGAGGATCGCATCTCACAAATCGAGTTGAGCGAACGGGTCGGCATGAACCGCGCGACCGTTACCAGCGTGATCGATACGATGGAACGCCAGGGCTTCGTCCGCCGTTTGCCCGATCCCGACGATCGGCGCGTATACCTGATCGCGCTTACGCCGAAGGGCGCGAAGTTACGCGCACCGATCATGGAGACCATCGCCTCGATCCAAAAAGCAGCCAGCGCCGGGCTAACGGCGCGTGAACTCGCCGAATTTCGCCGCGTTGCGGAAAGGATGCAGCAGAATCTAGAGCCGGAGTGATTGTTCGAGGAAGCGGCAGACGCCGTTGACGACTTTGACTTCCTCAACGGTTCCCGCGCGTTGGCCGAGCAGTGCGGGCGACCCGACCATCACGGCGAGCGCCCGGGCTCGCGAGATCGCAACGTTGAAGCGTTGCCGATCGAAGATGAACCCGATCCCGCGCGGGGCTTCTTCTCCGCTCGACGCGGCGGTCGAAAAGAACACAACGAACGCCTCGCGTCCCTGGAATTTATCGACCGTGCCGGCTTCGACACCGCCGAAACCGGCAGCGTCGAGGGCGCGGCGAACCAGCCGCACTTGCGCGTTGTACGGCGTAACGACGATGATGTCGGCAGGCTTCAACGGGCGCGACTCTCCGCGGTGATCGCGCACGGTGCCCTGCAGTAACAAGCCGATCTCGTGGACGATGCGTTCGGCCTCCTCGTCCGATCGTTGGGCGTTGCCGGCATGCTCGACGGGCAGATACCGCAATCCGGTTCCGCTCAACCCAGGCGAGGCGACGTGCTGATGCTCGCGGTCGGGCGCCGAGCGCAGCCGCCCTTCGTACAGCAATTCGGAAATGAATGCGCAGACGTCGGGGTGCATGCGGTACGAATTAGTCAGCAGCACACCGCGGTCGGGTGCGACGGGACGCAAGTCGCGGTCGAGCACGTGCTCGAGCACCGATGCTCCCAAATCGCCGGGATGCGCGGTGTGCGACACCTGCGCGAGCTGCAGCGGATCGCCGAGCAGGATCGTGCTTTTGGCCGACGTCATCACGGCGACGGCATGCGGCAACGCGACCTGCCCGGCTTCGTCGATGAACAGGTAATCGAGCTGCCGATCCATCGCCTGCACGCCGAACGCCCACGCCGTGCCGGCAACGAGATTGGCATTCGGATCGGCGATCGATTTCTCGTTGCTGCTGATGTGCGCGCTCGTATATACCGTAGCGTCGTCGTCTTTCGTGCACTTCTTGAGACCGGTAAACGCGAAGTTCCGCTCGGCAGCAACCCGCTCGACCTCGTCGAGCAAGTTGTGGATGGCCTTGTGGCTGTTTGCCGTGATCCCGACGCGCTTGCCGCGAGCGAGCAGATTGACGATCAGTCGCGCGCCGAGATACGTTTTGCCCGAACCCGGCGGACCTTGAACGAACAGATAGCTGTCGTCGAGGTTCTCGCAGAGCGCTAGAAGCGATGCCTCGTCGACCGTTGCCGGTTGAATGATTCCGCTCGCCGGTCGTTCACGTAGATGCGGCGCCGCACTCGTTAGCACATCGAGGGCGGCGCGGTAACGACAACGGTCGCCGTCTGCCAGCAACGCTTCGCCAAAACGAGCGATAGCCTCGAGGATCGAGCTCGACGGGATCGTCTTGCGAAGCGTTACCGCCCGAGGAAACGGTACGTCAGCATAACTGCGGCCGCGGACTAAGACGAGCCGGCCATGGTCGTCCCCGTCAACGACGCTCGTAATCTTTCCCGTCTTCTTCTTGGTGTCCAAGTCGTAGCATTCGCCGTCTTCGACTTTGTGAAATTGCGGTGGAAAGTGAAATGTGTGCGCCCACGACTGCTTCACCTTTTCGGGTTCGCCGTACGGCTCCAGCGCGATGATGCTCTCGGCATCGTCGGCGAGCGCGTTCGGATCGGCGTGATGAGTCTCGCAGCGGTCGTGAAAGCGCCAATGAACCGGCTTATCCTCGCGCCAATGATATTCGAGCATATGCCGGGCTAGGAAGTACCGCCAGACGGGTCCGCTGCGATCGTCGCTTTCCGGGTCGAACTCTTCAGGAATCTTCGCATCGAGCGCCGCCTTTAGTTCGACGAACTTGATGTCGGCCTTCGACGCGTCCGGCTCCTTACCGGTATACGGCGGGATTGCGACGCCGAACGCATTCGCCGCCTCATCTCGAAGGGCCAGCAGCCATTCGCGCAAGCCGTGCGTCGAGATGCAGTCGTACTTGTTATAGCGCTCTAAGTCGTCGAGAATCGAGTCCTCGCGCCGCGCCGGGTCCCCGCGCAGCGTGAGCCATTCTTCGAAACGGAGGATTGAATCGTCGCCGGCCGCGATGCCCGAATCGCCGCTGCGTTTACCGTAGAACTCCTCGATCTTCTTGATCGAGTAGCTCGGCTGCCCGACGGCGATCGCCTGACCCACAACCGTATAGAGATCGACCAGCAACTCTTCCCGCAAAATGAGATCGACTTCGTCTTCGCGCGTCGCGTGGCGCTGCGAGAGCTTCTGCAGCGCCGTCTTTTCATACGATGCGTAGTGATAGATGTGCATCCCGGGATCGCGCTCGCGCCGAGCCATCATGTCGTCGATGAACGCTTCGAACGCGCGCTTTTCGGCCAAACGATCGAGCCCGGGAACGGCACTGCGGTCGCAACCCCAAAACGCTTGAAAGCCGTCGGCCACCGTATAGATGCCGAACATATACTCGAGTCCCGTCCCGATGTCGAAATACGGGTCGCCTTCCATGTCGAAGAACACGTCGCCGGGTGAAGGCTCAGGGAGCCGAAAGAAGCCGCGCTTCGGTTCGACCCGTCCGTCGTCCGCAGGCGGCTTTGCGATGCCGCTCTCCAGTATCTCATACCGGTAGGGATACTCGTCGCCGCGCGCCTTCGCGATGCGCTGCTCTTCTTGCAGGCGCGCTTGGCGATGCAGACGCTCGAACGTTCCCGCCACCATTTTCTCCGGCTTGGCCGCGGACGGCGACTCGGCTAGGCCGTGCAGCGTGGTGATCGCGGCGTCGTTCAGCCGTGCGACCTGCAAGCGCGTGATGTTCGCAACGAGGCTCAAGTGGTCGTCTTGCACCCAGCGTTGCTCGCACGTCTCGCGCCATACGCAGAGTCCGCAGTGGTCGACCGGCTGCGGGTACGGCTGCCAATCCGCCTCGGCCAAACGCGCAATGAAGCGCGTGCGGACGCTGCGATAATACGCGCTGACATCCTCGACTCGAAATGTCGCGCGGTCGCCGTTGCCCAACACGACGTGCATGTTCGCCGCCGGCGCGCCTTGGATGCGCGCGACGTGCTCGCTATAGTAGGCGAGCTGCAGCAGAAAATACGGCTCGGTGTGCCGGGCGAGCTTCGTATCCTCGACCTCGTAATGCCAGTCCCACGTGCCGCCGTCGAGCGGCTGCGGAATCTTGCGCAAAAAGTCCGCGTGCCCGAGCCAGCCGTCGTGAAAGAACGTCGCTTGGTAGATGAAGTCGTCGCCACGCGCCATGGCAGCTTCGGTATCTGCCGCCGCGCGCCCAAAGCCGCCGGCGGCGCGGCGGTCGACGACGGTGACATGATACCCCTTGGCGAGCAATTGCTGCAAATAGTTTTGTTCGTGCTCCTCACCGAGCTTCGCGAGCAGCGGCGCCTGTCCCGACGCCTTCTCCGGACGCTCGCGCACGCCGTGGACGACCTCCATGTCGAGCGACATGAGATGCTCGCAGGCCAGATAGTTGTTGAGGTCCGACGCCGAGTAGACGACCCGGCCCGCGAGGAGCTGCAACTAGACGACGCCCTCTTCATCGTCGTCCGCCATGGCATACGAGAGCGCGGCGTCACCGGCGGTCGGATCGTAGAGGCGATGTTCGACCGGCTCCGCGAGTACGCGCGGATCGCTGAAGTAGTAGTTCAAGAACGACGTGTTCGGAAACGGCAAAAACCATTCGTCGAACCGCAGGTTCGCAAACGCGTACTGTTCGCGCATCGCGCCGTTCTCGATGCCGTCGAGCTGCGCGTTGAAGAGCATTTCGTAGTCGAGGTCTTGGAACGCCGATTCCTCGAGGTCGTCGAAAACGTCACCGATATCGATGTCGGCGTTCTGCACCGTCTCCATGATGGTGCCGAAGAGCATCTCTTCCATGGTCGAGGCCAGGTCGAACCAGCCGGGACCGGCAAGCTTCTGCCCGAGGCTCGCCGCCGCGACGATCGTGCGGCGTACGAAGGGCCGATCGTACCGCTCAACGTAGGCCGGCGGAAACACGAGCAAGCCTTCGTGACGGAAATCCGCCGGCGCAGGTCCGCTCGGCGGCAACGCTTCGTAGAGATCGAACAGCAAATCGATCAGGGCCTGCAGCGCCGAACGCAGCGTTTCACGCTCCGCCGCCGACGTCGCATCGAGGTGGTTGACCGACGTCGCTACCGTCGCGCGCCCGATCTGGTCATCGGGGTCTTCCGGATTCATTTCCACGCCAGTTCATCGTTCGCGGCGCGATTACTCTAGCCCGGACTCCGCTCGGAGCGCTTCATCTTTCCGCATCTCGAAGCAGCTGCCGTTTCGTGGCGATGACTTGCTGAAGGCGAGCGTTGGGTATTCTTGAGAGGTCCTCAAGCGATGTATCCAATCCGCGGAAGCCCCCGAACGTCGCCGGCGCATACTGCTGCGTTATGAACGTCTTGTCTTCCTCAGACGGTACGTTGTTGTTCTGCAAAATATAGCATTTGCTGTTTCTGCCCTTCACGAAAGCGAGCGGCTCGAAATAGTAGTGCATGATCGATTTCTTATTGTAGGTTGTAAACGAATAGAGGTACTTGCCATTGTAGACGTAGTTCTTCAATTTATCGAGGTTGGCGTGCATGTCGGCCGGACTCTGCCACGAGTAGTGGGTATAGATGTAATCGTAGTTCCAATCGCACGGCGGCACCATCGGCGATTGATGCTCGTGCTCGAGCGATAGTGCGTGACCGAATTCGTGCGCGACGAGTCGATCGAAGTCAGGCTCAGCCGGCGCGTTCGAGTCGAAACCCTCGAAATTCATACTCGGCACGTGATTCCTACTGTCGACACCGATGTACGACCAGTATCCGCCATACGCGCCATGTAAGAAACCGACACGGATATCATAATTGGGTGAGGCCGCCGCACCGCAGTCGGCGAGATCGCTAAAAGAAGCGGCGTTGTAATCGAGGTTGCCGCGGGTCAGTTGGTGGAGATGCCATTGCCGCTGCATGGCCGCAGCTATCTTTGACCTCAAGCTTCTCGTGCCGCCGATGAAGCAAATGGTAAGCTTCCGGTGACTCGGCCATTTATAGAGGTTGGCGATCACGCCGCGGCCGATGAGGTCCCCGTTCGGCTTTCGGATCGTCTCGAGGGGTTGATCCATGACTTCCGTGCGGATCATTCCCTTTAGGTCGTGAGATGATGCAAATGACGGACACAAAGCCACGCTCAGCGCCGACATACCTAGTACAAATAGAAGCCGTCTGCCGATGACCATATCGAACACCTTTCACACCAGAAGGTAAGGAGAACGGATTGCGCAGTGACGAACTCTGCGGTCGGTCTGGGTTGGGTCGTGGCTTTTTCGGCGCGGATTCTTGCGTTGGCGAAATTCCGCCTCTAGGCAACGTCCGTTTCAGCGATTGAAAGGAACGTCGTGCGCCTGGCTTTCGTGGTAGCCGTCCTGGCAACAATGCTGACTGCAGGCCGGCCGAACGTACAACTGCCGGAACTGGTCGTCCAGCGCGGTAACGGCGCCGCGGCGCTGGCCGTCGCGATCGATCGATCCGGTCACCTCATCGCCTCGACCAGTATCGACGGCATCTACCTTTGGGATCGCGCGACCGGGCGGATGTTGCGGCGACTCAGCATCGAGGGGACTGGAGTCGTCGGATTCAGCCACGACGGAAAGTATCTGCTTGACGGCATTCACTTATTCGATGTGGGAACGGGGGCGATCGTGCGCTCTCTCCCGCCCGCCGGACTTAGCTACGATGTCGCAAAGGCATCGTTTTCCGCCAGCAGCGACGGACGCTGGCTGCTCTCGGTAGCCGCCAATAATCAGATCCCCGTGAACGAACAGATTGCAACGTTTTGGGATCTTCGCACGCCCGGATTTCCAGCGCGTAGCGTACGAATAGAGCACGCTGGTCCGCCGGAAAGCGCCGTTCCAACGGCGTTCGGCTCTGACGGCATGCATTTTTTTACTGCCGATGGCTTCGGGATTTACGAGCGCAATCTACAGACCGGCGTCATCGACCGCACGATGGATAAACCGGATTACAGTTTTGACGTCAACGGTAGCGGCGTTTTTGCACTCTCACCCGACGGACATTTTGCGCTGGCCGCAACGAATTCCGGCGACTTTTCCGGCGACTATGCAAACCCGGACCGGGCGACGACTGGGACCGCAAAAGCGCACTTGTACCTCATCGATATTCGCAGCGGTCGTGTAGCACGGCAGTGGGATAATGACTTCTGGACGACCGCCGCGACGTTTAGCGGAGACAGCCGCACCGCCGCTGCGATGGAGTACGGCGCGGGTGTGAGCTTCGTCAAGACGACCCCCGGCGGCTCCGAGCAATCGTTCAGCTCGCCCGGGATAACGGCAGCCACGCTCAACCCCGCGGGCGACGTGATGCTCGGAGCAACGGAAAGCGGCCAGCTGCTAGCAGACGGCAGCACTCCCTCGGGCAGTGACCACCGGTCGGGCGACATTTTCACGCTAAACACGCATACCGGCGCGCGCCACGACGTTTGGGAAAATCACGTGATCGACGCGATCGCCATAAGCCCCGATCGTCACTGGTTGGCGACATGTACGCGCACACGCGTGATCGTCTGGGACTTGACGACGGGTCAGCCCGCATACTTCGCGTCGGCAAAGTTCCCGTTGAGAAACGCGCTGCTCGCGTTTAGCCCCGATTCCCGGCGCCTGGCATATCGGGAATCCGACGGCGTTCGGGTTTGGGATGTTCCAACCTGGACGATGATCAACTGGTTGCCCCGGCCCGCGGACGTCTTTCCAACACAGATCTTCTTCGTCGGGGACGGCACCAAGCTGCTGCTCCAAGAAGATGGGCTGCTGGGTAGCGCTCCTGACTCGCAAAATGCAAGCATCCTCATCGCAGACCTGCCGACGAATGACGTTAGTATCAAAATGGAGCACGTGCGCGAACCCGATCTTTCGGCGACCGTAAACAGCATGCGCTTTCAGTGGGTTGAAGATAAACACTATGACGAGCATCTTATGGCTCGAACATTTGATGCAGCGACGGGGCAAAGCGCGGATGTCGCGAGCATCTCGCCCAGCGCCGTTTTCCTTTCAGCCACAAAACTCGTGGCGCCGGGCGGCCGCTACGCCCTCATTGACGAGGAACCGCCTGCGGGGCCGACGTTCTACGACCTGCGCAGCGGCGGCGCCGCGCGCAAAGCGGGCGTCGTCAGCTTTCCCGGAATGGCGACCGCCAGCTTCCAAACCTTCTCGCCGGACGGGCGCATCGCAGCGTTTTCCGATTTCAACAACGCACTGTTGCTCGTCAGCGTCCCATCCGGTAAGGTGATTCAACATATCCCCGCGACCGGTCCGAGAGGGGATTGGGGACGGTACACCGTCGTCACTTTCTCCGTCGATCACAAGCTGCTCATCACATCCGTAGACGACAGTACGATTAATCTGTGGGACGTGGAACGCGGTACCGCGCTTGGCACGCTCTTTCTCGGCGCAGCGGAATCCAACGATTGGCTCGTTGCGTCCCCGAACGGCCTCTTCGACGGATCGCCTCGCGGATGGAGCGAAATGCTATGGCGATTTAACGGTGCTACGTTCGATGTGGTACCGGGGGTGGCGTACCTCAATGACTTCTTTCAGCCGGGCTTACTGAGCGATCTCGTTTCTGGTAAACACCCGACGGCAAAGCGAAGCCTGCCGCGGCTCGACCGGCGGCTGCCGCGAATCTCTATCAGCGCAACCGGCGGTTCGCAATACGAACGCCACGTGCGCGTGCGCGTGCACGTATCCGAGGCAGCGCCCGATGCCGCGCATCATAGCGGCAGCGGCGTACGGGACGTGCGGCTTCTCAGAAATGGTTCGCTCGTAAAGTTATGGCCGGGCGACGTACTGCACGGGCGCGCCAACGGGAATCTCTTCTGGGACGTTACCTTCGTTGCCGGAGCGAATGAGATATCGGCATATGCTTTTAATGCCGATAATGTGCGCAGCGAGACGACTGCCCGCACGTATCGATCGGCCTTGCCCGCGCGAAAGGGTGTTGCGCGCATTCTCGCCATCGGCGTCGATGCAACGACCAATGCCGATTTGCATCTCTCCTTCGCGCGCGCCGACGCTGCGTCGTTCGCCGACAAGCTCGCCGACGTTCAGGGGCGGCTTGGACGGTTTGGGCGCACGGAAGTGACGCGGCTCTATCGAAACCGCCAACCAACAAAGGAAGCAATTCTTCGAGCATTGCACCGTTTAGCCGTGGCGGCGCAACCGGAGGATGCGATCTTCGTCTACATCGCGAGTCACGGCCTAGCCAGCGACGATCATTTCTATATGGTTCCGTATGACACCGGTTACACGAAGCCGCTCAACACCCAGGAAGCGTACGATCGCATCGCCGCGCACGCCGTTAGCGACCGTGACTTAGCCGCCCAGCTTCTCGGCGCGGACGCACAGGAAATCGTGCTTATCATCGATGCGTGCCAGTCCGGCCAGGCGCTGGGAGATCCCAGAAACGTCGGGCCGATGAATTCCAAGGGCCTCGCTCAGCTCGCGTTTGAGAAAGGCATGTACATTCTTGCCGCGTCGCGCGGAGATCAAGACGCGAGCGAAGATCCGCTCCTCAAACACGGCATCCTTACCTACGAACTGCTCAACGCGCTAAAGCCTTCGGCGTCACGCGGTACGAGCTCCGGGCAAGAACTCTACATGCGTCAATGGTTTGCCATCGCTCAAGCTCGCGTCCCGGAGCGGCATCAAAAAGACCTGGACATGGAACACATTCTGCCTGTCCTGCAGCCGCCTTTGCAACGTCCGCGAGTCTTCGCACCGGAACAGAGAACCTTCGATGATTTCCCCGTGGCACGTCTCTGACACATGCTAATGGCGTAGCACCCTTGCGGGGCGCCGCGCTCGTCGCAGTAGGCGGGCATGAACATCACCGCTCTGCAATTCGGCCTCTACCGCGACGGCGATAACAATCTCGATATGGCGCAATCGCCGGTCATCGATCAGGCGTTCCGTACCAGCGCCGCCGACGCACGCATTGCCTTCAACATCGAAGATACGACCGCTCGGCGCGACTTCGTCGAAGACGGCGGCGCGCGCACGGAATCCTACGACCTTCGCGACGGCCGCATCGACGGTCCCGTCCACGTCGATGCTCCCCACGACCCGTCGTCGCGCGAGAACCTCGCGCGATTTGTCGCGCACACACTCGATACAGCCGAACGCAACGGTGCAAACCAGACATGGATCGACCTCGTCGACCATGGCGGCGGCGACGGCGGCGGCTTGCAGAGCGATACGCATAAGGCCATCATGTCCTCAACCGACATGGCCGGTGCGATCGCCGACGGCCTCGCGCTGCACGCCGAAGCGCATCCCGAAGACGCGGGACGCGCGATCGACGGCGTAGTCGCCAATCAGTGTTTGATGTCGACGCTCGGTTTTGCCGACGCGCTCTCGCAAGACGGCGTGAAGTATCTCGCCGCATCGCCGGAGACGATGCTCGCGCCCGGCACGCCGACGAGCGTGGCTGAAGATATCGCGAGCCACATCGACGATCCCATCGCGATGGCCAAGGCGATCGTGAAAGACACGATGCACACGAAGTACGGCATGCCCGGCATGGGCTCGTACACGCCGGCCGCCGCGATGGACGTGCTCGATCTGGATGCAACGAAGATCGGTGCGATGCGCACGGCCGTGAAGCAACTCGATCACGCGCTCACGAGCGCGGCCGGCGGCGACGACCGCACGGCGAACGCGATCCTCGACGATGCGAACTCGGTTGACGGCATGGTGCGCTTCGACGATGGTCATCTGCCCTGGCACGCCGACCGTCCGGCCATGGCGCTCTACGATACGTTCGCCCAGGATACGCGTCTCTCCAACGACGTCCGCACCGCGGCGGCTACCGCATCAAAGGCAGTCGGTGATCTCGTCCTCGCACACGGCGAGAGCCACGGCTTCATCCCGTTCGGCGGCGCGGATTATCGCGATGCGGTCGGACCGACAGTGCACTTCGCGACCACGCCCGAACAACGCGATCCCTGGGCACCGAAAGTCAGCGAAACGCACACCGCTTTCTACAAAGAAGTCGGCGCCGCGAAGCTCGATCGCGCCCTGCTCGCTTAGACATTCTGGGAATTCACCGCGACCGGTGTCGAAGGGGCCCGCATGCAATTTGTTCCGCACACCGACCCGGCACTGCCCTTCTCGACGGCCGTTATCGTGGACGGCATTGCCTACATGTCGGGCAACATCGGCATCTTGCCCGACGGATCGGTGCCATCTGGCCTCGAGCGGCAGTCGCGCCTCGCGCTCGATAATATGGTCGCCGCGCTCAAACTCGCCGGCTGCGCGCTCGAGGACGTCTTCAAATGCACGGTGATGCTCGCGGACATGAACGACTGGCCGGCGTTCAACCAGATCTACCTCGAGTATTTTCCGGCGAACCGCCTACCGGCGCGCAGTGCGTTCGGAACGACGGGTCTCGCGCTTGGCGCCCTCGTCGAAGTCGAGTGCCTGGCGAAGGTGCCATCCTAGCACCGCGATCGCGCCGCACTATGCGGCCAAGCGACGCTTCGCCCGGCGCGCGCGTGCGCTGGCTTGCAGCCGTTTGTTCAGTGCGTCTAGGCCGCAGATGTACCTCGTCGCACGTGCGAGTTGCGATTGTGAGACACTTCCGCTGTAGCAGTTGAGCGACGACTGCTTGCCCGTCACACCGATCGGGAGCACGTAGTGGTAGATGCCGCTCGGGAAGTCGGGCGTCGGGCTCGTGATGCCATTGCAAGCATCGAGTTGCGACACCGCGATCGTGTTGCCGTTGATGTCGCGGCCACCGTAGATCGGGAACCCGTCGAGCGCGATGCCGATCAGGTGCGAGGGGCCGCTGTTGCCATCGATCTGCGAGGTGAGGCACGACGGGACGCCGTGATAGTGCCACGTTGACCCGCCCCCGCCGCCCGTCGAATGCGAGTTGCAGCTGTCGATGAACCACGCGGTTTCCGCGACGCCCGCGCTCGTCGTGAACGAGTACGACACGTTGTCGCTCAGTGCCGGCGTTGCCCCCGCGTCGGCTTCGTAGGGATTGAAGATCGCCTCGCCCGAGATCATGTAGCCGATCGGGCCCATGTTGGTCGTCGTCGTCGTCGCCGCTTTTGCCGGACAGACGTTGAGGGCCACCGTCGTAGGCGAAATGTTCGACGCCGTGTAGGCGATCAGCGACATCTCCGTGTGGCTGACCGGCGTCACGGCAACCGACGTGGACGCCTGCGCGCTGACGGGGGCCAAATAGTAGTCGTTGTGATACGTGGGAACGCCGCTCGTCGTAAGCGTCATCGAGCACGTCCCGGAGAAACTCACCGACGTCCCCGAAGCCCACTGCACCGCCCGGTACACGGACGCGAGGCTGGCGCCGCTCGACGCCGTCGAAGTGCTGGTTGCGCCGGAGCTTGGGCTCACTGCCGCGCTCGAACCGCCACCGCCGCAACCTGCGCCTAAGACGGCTACCGAAAGAACGATGCTGACGCAACGCAGCGCAAGCATTTTCACGCGTGCGTGCCCGCGAGTTTCCGCGAGCGCCGGCGGCCGACGACCTCGATCAGCGCATCGACGAGTTCCGGCTGGTAGTGCTCGCCCGCGCCGTGCCATACGGCCCAGAGCGCCTCGTCGCTCGTCAATGCCGGGTGTCCGTTTCGCGGAGCCGTCAGCCTCACATACGCTCCGGCGAGCCGGACGATTTGGCTCTCGATCGGACCGTCCTGCTGCAAACCCAGCGCGGCGGCGATGTGCCCGCTCAGCCGGGCGATGGTCCGGCTTCGGGCATCGCGCGAGCGCAGAAGTTCATCAAATTGAAGCATCATTCAACCTCATGCCGCAGAGCATGCCGCAACGTGGGGCCGCCCATCCTGTGCGATCGCACAGGAGCGGTTAAGAATTGCGGCCTAGCTTCGATGCAACAGCATGAATCGCGTCGTCGTCCCCGCCGCGCTCGCCGTTCTCATCCTGCTCGGAAGCGCGGCCGGTATCTGGGTCGCGCTCTTGCGAGGCGTAGCAACGGCGATGACCGCGCAATCCCGCTTGGCGAGTGAAACGCTCGACGCGAACGTCCCGTTCACGCCGGCGCTTGCGCGCGCGCTGGTGCAGCAAGGCCTGCACGTGGTCCTCGTGGACCACAACCTGGGCATCGTCATCGACGCGACAGCGAGCGGCGCGATCGTACGGCCTGGGCCCGGCGACGGTGGCCAGTTGCCGGGAGCGCCGCCGGGCGCGCCGCCGCCACCACCCGGCGCACCACCGCCGCAGGGTGCACGGCCGTCCGCCTTCGCTGAATCGTTCGTGCGTCTTGTGCCCCTGCGGGTGATGCGCGGTGACCGGTCGATCGACATCACACCCGACCTCAGCGTGCTGCAGCGGTGGTTTGCGATCGACATTGCGGTCTTCGTGTTCGGCTCGCTGGCCATCATCGTTTTCGCGACCGCGCGCGTCGTTGCACGTGCGCGTCGCGACCGCCGCGCGCTGGAGGCCCGCATCACCGAACGCGCTGAGGCTGCCGAACGCTATCAGCGCTTCCTGGCGGAAACCGGACACGAATTGCGTACGCCGCTGACGGTCCTGTCGGGATACGTCGATATCCTCCGCGCAAGCAACACCGCCGGAGCGGTCGACCAGCGCGTGCTCGACGGGATGTTTGCTGAGGCGGCACGCATGCGACGCCTGGTCGAAAAAATGATGACGCTGGCGCGCCTGGAGTCGCAAGCCGCAGTCCCCCGGCTGTTGGATGTAGGCACCGCGGCACGGGAGGCGGCGCAGACCTTGCAGCGCCGCTATCCGCAGCGCGAGGTCCGGGCCCTCACAGAACGTACCGCAAGCATCATCATCGATGCCGACGATCTTGCCGCCGCACTCGGCAACCTGCTCGAGAATGCCGTCACGTATGCGCCCGAATCGCCGATCACGATCGAGACCCGCGTGAGTAACGGTTCGGTGACGACCGCCGTGACCGATCGCGGACCGGGCATCGGTCAAGACGAACGCGAAGCGATCTTCGACCGCTTTTATCGCGGCGGCGGCCGTGCGCTCGGCGAGGGTCTCGGCTTGGGTCTCGCCATCGTGCGTCGCGTGGCCGGCCGCTGGAACGGCACGATCGATTGTACGAGCGGCGAAGGACGAACGGAGTTCCGGTTGACCTTCCCCGTCGCCGATGAGGAGCACGATGGCATCGCTTGACAACCCGACGATTCTGGTCGTCGATGACGAGCCGAACGTGCGCGAAATGCTCGAGATCGGTCTCTCGCAACACGGCTTCATCGTCTGCTGTGCCGTTGACGGAGCGCAGGCGCTGACCATGCTTCCCCAGTGCCGGCCGGACGCGATCCTG
>Ga0182016_10003502_pt1 | contig 17900 bp, 17 predicted proteins | sample 712S2MmetaG_FD_120491 | JGI IMG/M metagenome (GOLD analysis project Ga0182016, IMG submission 120491) | Permafrost microbial communities from Stordalen Mire, Sweden - 712S2M metaG | ecosystem: Environmental > Terrestrial > Soil > Wetlands > Permafrost | place: Sweden: Stordalen | collected...
GCGTGGGCGACGTCGGCCCTGTGGGTGCGAGCCAACGGGCGCCTCTTTCCGGTCTACGTGCTGGAGAAGTACGCCGTCTTTCATTGGTTGGCCGACGTGACCGCGTACAAGTGGTTCCTGTTCGCGCTGACCGTCGCGACGGTCGCCGCGTTCGTGTGGTTCACCGGCGTGCTGGCGGGCGGCGCCTTCGCCGCGGTCGCCGGTACGATCGCCGCCGTCTCCTTGCAGATGCGCGGTTATCACGACGCGCTCTACTCGTATAACGGCATGGTGCAGATCATGCTGCTGGTGCTGATTGCGTCGCTGTGGTGTTGGCGGTCGTACCTGCTCTCCGGGTCGCGCGCGCTCGGCGCTCTCGCACTCGCGCTGTACGCGCTCAACGGCCTGACGTACGAGTTTAGTTACCTGTTCTTTCCGCTCTATGCGTGCGTAGCGCCCGCGCGGGGCGCGCGCGGCGTCTTTGCGGCTTTGTGGCCGCCCGCCGCCGTCGGCACCTGCCTGATCGCCGTCGCGCTCGGACTGCGCGCGCACGCGACGATCGCGCCGGGCACCGCATACGCGGTCGGTAGGGAGCCGGCGGGGTACGCGCTCGCGTTCGCGCGCCAGGCGACGGCCGCGTTGCCGCTCAGCTACTTCGCGTGGAATCCGTCGCGGATCTTTCCGCCGCTCGGCAACGCGTTCGCGCGCACGGCGTCGTACGCGCTGAACCCGGTGGGCCTTGTCCTGCTCGCGGCAGCCGCCGTCGCCGTCTTGCTGCCGTACGTGCGGCGCGGGCCTGTGCCCGCCGGCCGCGACGCGCTCCGGCTCGCCGGGCTCGGCGCGGGCCTCTGGCTGCTGCCGGGCGCGCTCGTCGCCGCGTCGGCCAAATACCAGCGCGAATTGGAGTGGGGCATCGGCTACCTGCCGGTCCTCATCTCGGTGTTCGGCGTCGCGATCCTCGGGGCGCTCCTGCTGGGAGCCGCAGCCGGTGCCGCCCGGCGCGGCGGGGCCGGCGTTTGGCTGGTGGTGCTCGCAGGCGCGGCGATCGGCCTGGCGGGGGCGCTCACGCGGGCCGACAACGAGCGGGTGGCCCTGGAACTGCGGCCTTGGCTGATCGGCAGGGCCGCCGTCGCCGCAGCCCTGAACCGCGGAGCTTTCGGCGCCGTGCCTGACGGGGCGGCCGTCACCGTCTCGGGACCGCTGCCGTGGCTGTGCCTAGGGCAGGACGGCTGCCCCGACGATCTCGACGGCCGCTACTTCGTCTTCGCCCACGCCGGCAAGCGCGTCGAACTGGGGCCGGCGCCCGGTCGGCCGGGCGCCGTGCGCCTGCGCTACGGCGCGGCGAAGACGGTCCTAGCCGTCGTTGTGGCCGACGGGCCGGACGGTGCGTCCCGGGTCTACCTCGCGGCCGCCGGTCCGGGCTGCACCGCTCCGGCACTAGCGGGGTCGCGGCGGCTCGCTGCCGGGCCGGGCTGGACGCTCTCGAGCGTCGGACCTGCGGTGGCCGGGGCCGCGTCGCTCGAAACGAGCTGCGGCACGGTCGAACTGCCTGGCTAGACCTTGCTGACCTTGCGCGAGCGGATGCAGGACGTGCACACCTTCAGCGTACGATGGGTCCCACGCTCGTCGACGCGAACGGGCTGCAGGTTCGGCAGCCACCGGCGCCGGGTCTTGTTCATGGCGTGGCTGACGTTGTTGCCGGCCATCGGCCCCTTGCCACATACGTCACAGCGTTTCGCCATCGTCGGTCGGCCTTTCAGCGGTTGGAGGTTGACGCCCGGCGCAGAGCCGGGCAACCCAGGGACTATACCATGCCGGGAGGGGGGCGTGCAACGCCGTCTCAGGCACCCCGACCAGGATTCGCCGCCCGGCTCTCTTAACGGAGCCTCCCGTGGATGTGACCACGCTCGACGGACGCGCCTTCGAGAAGTTCGTCGCCGCAGGCACGTACTTTCTTCGCAAGTACCGGGGCGTGCTCAATGACCTGAACGTGTTCCCGGTGCCGGACGGCGACACCGGCTCGAACATGTACCTGACCGCGCGGTCGGCGCTGGCCGAGGTGCAGCGCGCCAAGGGTGAGCCGCTCAGTTCCGTGGCGGCCGCCGCGGCCCACGGCAGCCTGATGGGGGCGCGCGGCAACTCCGGCGTGATCCTGTCGCAGATGCTCCGCGGCTTCGCCCACAACGTGCGCCACCGGCCGCAGATCGACACGCTCGACCTCGCGATCGCCATGCGCGAGGCCGTCGGCACGGCCCGCTCGTCGCTGCAGAAACCGGTCGAGGGCACGATGATTACCGTGGCCGGTGCCGCGGCGGATGCCGCCTACTCTGCCGCGCAACGCGAGCCCGACTTCTACCGGCTGGCCAGCACGGTCGTGCGGGCGGCCGCAGACGCGCTGGAACGAACGCCCGAGCAGTTGCCCGTCCTCAAGGAGGCCGGCGTCGTGGACTCCGGCGGCGCGGGCATCGTCTACTTCCTCGAAGGCATCTTGCGCTTCTTGCCCGAGACCGAGACGCGGACGACGGCGTTCCCGCGCCGGCCGTCGCGCAAGCGAACGTTCACCGCGGCGCAGGTCGTCTCGGCCAACAAGTTCTGCACGGAGTTCATCCTGGAAGACGCGACGATCGAGAATCACCCGCTGCGGGACCTGCTCGAGCGGCGCGGCGACTCGCTGATCGTGGCGGGCGCGGCGCCCACGCTGAAGGTGCACATCCATACGGCCGACCCCGACGGCGTGAAGGCCCTCGCTGCCAAGCACGGCAGACTCACGCGCGAGAAGGTCGAGGACATGGAGCGCCAGCACAGCCTGCTCGTCGTCGATGCTCCCGAGCGGCCGTTCGCCATCCTGGCGGTCGTGCCGGGCGACGGCTTCGCGCAAATCGTTCGCGAACTTGGGTGCGACGCCGCCATCGTGGCGGCCGACGCGAACCCGAGCGTGCGCGAGCTCGTCGTCGGGGCGAACGCCTGCCTCGCGCAGCGCGTCTACCTGCTGGCGAACAATCCCGATGTGGCACTTGCCGCAAAGGAGGCGGCCGCACTGAGCGAACGGGACGTCGTCGTCGTGCCGACGCGCGACATGCCGCAGGGGCTCTCGGTACTGCTCGCGCTTGCGACCGTCCAAGACGATCCGCCCGGCGCGCAGGCCCTGATGGAGATCGCCGGCACGGCGCGGTCGGCATCGCTGTTCTTCGCGGGTAAGGACTCGGCGCTCGGCGGGGTGACGCTCAAGCGCGGTGCTCCGGCCGTCTCCATCGGGGGGCGCATCTTGGCCGGCGCGACGGTCGCCGACGCCGCGATCTCGGCGGCCCTCGAATTGGGCGCCGCCGAGGGCGGCGCGCTGGCCCTCTACTACGGCGGTATTCAGAAGGAGCGCGACGCGCGCGCGCTCGCCGCGACGCTCGAAGCGGCATGCCCGGCCGCCGACGTCGAATACTACTACGGTGGCCAACACTCCAGCGAATACGTCATCTCCCTTGACCGGTAATCGCATCAGGATCGCCGTCGACGCGATGGGCGGCGATCACGCGCCGGGGGAGATCGTCGCCGGGGCCGTGCTGGCAGCGCGCGACGGGCTCGGCGCCATGACGCTGGTCGGCGATCGCGCCCGCCTCGATCCGTTGCTCGCCGAGCACGGGGCGGAGGACATCGAGGTGGTGCACGCACCGAACGCGGTCGCGATGGATGCCACGCCCTCGCAGGCGCTGCGCGGTTCGGACGACACGAGCCTGGGCGTGGTCGTCAATATGGTGCGCGACGGCCAAGCCGACGCAGCCGTCTCCGCCGGCAACAGCGGGGCGTTCCTCGCGATCGGTCTCGTAAAGTTGCGGACGATCGCGGGCATCGCCAGGCCGGCGATCGCCGTCGTCTTCCCCGGCATCAAGGGTCCCGTCGTCGTGCTCGACTCGGGGGCCAACGTGGATTGCCGCCCCGAGTGGATGGCGCAGTTCGGCATCATGGGGAGCGCCTATGCGCGCGGCGTGCTCGACATCTCGAATCCGCGCGTCGGCATCATCTCCGTCGGCGAAGAGCGGGTCAAGGGCAACGCGCAGACGATCGAGGCGGCCAAGGCCCTCGACGACGCTCCCGTCAATTTCATCGGGAACGTTGAGGGCAAGGACGTGTTCGTCAACGTCGCCGACGTCATCGTCACCGACGGCTTCGTCGGCAACGTCATGCTGAAGCTCTCCGAGGGGGCGGCGCAACTGCTCGCGGAGATCATTCGCAACGAAGTTCGCGGCGGCGGGATCTTCACGATGATCGGGGCGCAGCTCATGCGGCCGGCTCTGCGCCGCGTCGCGGCGCGCATCAATTACGATAACTACGGCGGCGCGCCGCTGCTCGGGCTGCGCGGCACGTGCATCGTCGCGCACGGCCGCGCCAACCGGCAGGCCATCCGCAGCGCCATCCGGGCGGCGACCGCGGCCGTGCGCGAGGACGTCGTCGCGCACATCGGGGAGATGGCCACGCCCCACCTCGTCCGCGTCGACGGATCGGCGGAGAGTACCTGATGCCGCAAGTCGCGATCGTCACCGACAGCACGTCCGACCTCGACGCCGCCGCGGCCGCGCGCTCCGGCATCATCGTCGTTCCGCTCTTCGTGAATTTCGGAGACACGCGCTACGTCGACGGCGTCGACATGAACCGCGACGAGTTCTATCACCGGCTGAAGACCGATCCGCGGCTCCCGACGACGACGCAACCCACCGCTAAGATGTTCGAGGACGCGTTCGCACCGCTCGTCGCGCAAGGGCGGCCGATCGTGGGGACGTTCATCTCCCAGCAGATGTCGGGGACCATCAACGCGGCCCGCGCGGCGGCCGAGCAGTTCAAGGGCCACCCGATCGAACTGTTCGACTCGCTGACCTGCACGGCCGGGCTGGCGCTGCAAGCAGCCCACGCGGCGGAACTCGCCCGCGCCGGCGCCTCCGTCGACGATATCCTCGCGGCGCTCGCGCTCGACCGCGATAACCAGCACGGCTACGCTGCGATCCCCGATCTCTCGCAGGCCGTGCGCACCGGCCGCATCGGCAAGGCGAAAGCCGCCATCGGCGGGCTGCTGAAGATCGTGCCGGTCATCCGCATGAGCACGGGCATGGTCGAAGAAGAGGCGCGCGTCCGCACCTTCCCCCGCGCGCAGGAAGGCATGATCCTCTCGACGCTGCGCACGATCGGCGACGTCGCGAAGGCGCGCATTCAAGTCATCCACAGCCGCGACCCGGAGCTGGCGAAGTCCGTCGTCGCGCGACTGCGCGCGCAGTTGCCCGGCGAACCGCTGACGCTCACCGTTTCCGAAGCCGGGCCGGTCATCGCCGTGCACACGGGACAAGGCGCCGTCGGGATTTTCTCCATCTCCGGATACTGACGTGGGCATCTACGTCCATCTGCCGTTCTGCCCGTACGTCTGTCCGTATTGCGACTTCGCGAAGTGGCGGTTCGATGAGGCGGCGTCGCGACGCTATCTCGTCGCGCTCGAGGCGGAGATCGCCGCGGCGCCCGCCTTCGCCGCGGCGACGGCGTACTTCGGCGGAGGGACGCCGAACGCGTATCCGCCCGCCGACGTCGCGCGCCTGGCGCGACTCGTCCGCGAGCGCTTCTCGCTGCCCGCGGGTGCCGAGTTTACGGTGGAGGCCAATCCCGACCGCGGGCTCTGCGCCGGCTTCGCGGCGTATCGCGCGGCGGGCATCACGCGCATCTCGTTCGGCGTGCAGTCGTTCGACCCGGCGGACCTGCACAAACTGGGCCGCCGCCACGATGCCGCAGACGTGGGCGCGGCGGTGGATGCGGCGCGCACGGCGGGTTTCGACAACATCTCGATCGACCTGATGTTCGGAGTCCCGGGGCAGACGGTGGCCTCGTGGCGGCGCACGCTCGAGGCGGCGCTCGCGACGAAGCCGCAGCACGTGTCGACCTACGGCCTCACCATCGAGGCGGGCACGCCCTACGAGAAGTGGTTCGCACGCGAGCCGGCCGCGTTCGCCGGCGAGGACCAGGCGGCCGACATGTACGCCGCCGCGATCGACGTCCTCGAGGGCGCGGGCTTCGAGCACTACGAGATCAGCAACTTCGCGCTGCCCGGCTTCCGTAGCCGCCATAACGCCAACTACTGGGAAAACGGCGACTACCTCGGCTTCGGCGTGGGCGCCGCCTCCTATCGCGGCGGCGTCCGGCGGACGGCCACGCGCGACCTGACGGCCTACGCCCTGGCAGCCGCCGCGGGCGGCCCGGTTCCGGCGGACGAGGAGCGCCTCGAGGGGCGCGCCCGGGTCGGCGAAGCGGCGATGCTGGCGCTGCGGACGGACCGAGGGGTAGACGTGCGGGCCTTTGCGGAACGATATGGCATCGACTTTCTGGAGATGTTCGCCCCGGTGATAGCGGAAATGCGCTCCCTCGGACTCCTCGACGCTGACGGCGGCCGGGTCGTCTTGACGCGTCGCGGCCGCTTTCTGGCCAACGAGGTCTGCGCCGCCTTCATCGAGCCGGCCCTCGGGCGGAGCGCCTGATGCGCGGCCTCTCCACGGCGCTGCTGCGGGGCGTCTTTGCGGTCGTCTTCGCGGTGACGGGCTTCTTGCTCGGCCGCGAGGCCTTCTTGCACATGCTCTCGTTGCACATCGCGAGCCAGACCTGGCAGATCGTGCTGACGATCGTCGTGCCGGTGGTGGGCGCCGTGGCGGGCGTCTTCGTCGCGCCGCTGGCGCAGTCGCTGTTCGAGGTCGAACTCGACCAGGTCGAGTCGGCGATCGAGCGCCTGACGCCGGGCGAACTCGCGGGCGGCGCCATCGGGCTCATCGTCGGTCTCGTCATCGCGTTTCTCGTGAAGAGCGTGCTGTTCGAGTTCCTCTCCGTGACGAGCCGCACGGGCAGTTACATCGCGATCGTGCTGTACATCTTGGTGAGCCTCTTCGCCGCGTACCTCGGTGCGCGCGTCGGCGCGAAACAGCGCATCGGCAGTCTGCCGTCCTTCGCACTGGGGGAGACGGGGACCGCCGCCGTCGCGAAAATCATCGACACCTCGGTGATCGTCGACGGTCGCGTCTTGGAGATCGCCGAGACCGGCTTTCTCGAAGGGCCGCTGGTCGTGCCGCGCTTCGTGCTGCGCGAACTGCAACTGATCGCCGATTCCGTCGACGGCATGAAGCGCACGCGCGGGCGGCGGGGTCTCGAGGTGCTGACCAAACTCCAGGAGATCATGCCGATCGAGATCGCGGACCGGGACTACGACGACATCACCGCCGTCGACGCGAAGCTCGTTCGGCTCGCAAAAGAGCGGCGTGCCAAGCTGGTCACCAACGACTACAACCTAAACCGCGTGGCCCAGGTCGAGGGCGTGACGGTCCTCAACGTCAACGAGCTCGCCGAGGCCGTCAAACCGGTCGTGCTCCCCGGCGAAGAACTCCACGTCTCGATCGTCCGCGACGGCAAAGAGGCCCACCAGGGCGTCGGCTATCTCGACGACGGCACGATGATCGTCGTTGAGAACGGCCGTCGCCTGATCGGTGAAGACGTCGACGTGCAGGTGACGAGCGTGCTGCAAACGGTTGCGGGGCGCATGATCTTCGCGAAGCCCAAGCGCTCGTCGGTGGGGGCGTCGTAGGTGCGCTGGGGTGTCGTCGTCGTCGCCGCCGGCCGTGGCACGCGCTTCGGCGGGCCGAAGCAGTTCGTCGACATCGCCGGCAGGCCGATGCTGGCATGGTCGGTCGCGACCTTCGGCTCGATGCCCGAGGTCGTCGAACTCGTCATCGCGACGGAGCCGGAGTTCGTCGAGCAGGCGGAAAAGATCGCGGTCGAATTCGCGCCGCGGCTGGTGAGCAAGGTCGTCGCCGGCGGGGAGACGCGCCAGGATAGCGCGCGCCGCGCGGTCGATGCGCTGACCGGCCGCTGCTCGGCGATCCTCATCCACGACGGCGCCCGGCCGCTCGTCACGACGCACGACGTGCGCGCGTGCATGCGCGAGGTGCGCGACGGGCGCGGCGCGCTGCTGGCGACCCCGGCCGTGGATACCATGAAAGTCGTCGAGCCGGCGACGGGCAAGGTCCTGCGGACGCTCGATCGCGCCGAACTGTGGAGCGCCGAGACCCCGCAGTGCGGGATGGCGAAGGACGTGCGTCGCGCCCACCACGACGCGGCCCGGCACGGCACGTCCGCGACCGACGACGCCACGCTGCTGGAACGAGCGGGGCTCGACGTCTTCGTCGTGCGGGGGGCGAGCCCGAATTTCAAAGTGACGCGCCCGGAAGATCGCGAACGGGCGGCGCTGATCTTGCAGCAGCGCCCGACGCGCCTGGCGTCCGAGGAAGAGATCCTGCTCGTCGAAGCGTTCGTCGGCGATCCGGCCGCCGAGCCGGTCGCGCGGGAACTCGAATCGCGGCGGGGGCGCGTCGACGCGATCGACCGCGACCTCCCGAGCGCGGTGGTCGTGCGGGCGTACGTCCCGGCCGAGGAATTGCGCGGCTTCGGCGAGCGGTTCGCGGCCATCGCCGGCAACGATGCGATCTTTACGACGCATCACGCGCACGTCGCGGTGCGGCCGCCGCGCGGGGAGTAGCGCGGCCGTGTATCGCTTCGGACACGGGTTCGACGCGCACCGGCTCATCCCCGAGCGGAAGTTCGTGCTGGCGGGCATCACCATCCCCGCGGCGCGCGGCCCGCTCGGCCACTCGGACGGCGACGTGCTGTCGCATGCCATCTCCGATGCCATTCTCGGAGCCTGCGCCCTTGGGGACCTCGGCGAGTACTTTCCCTCGAGCGACCGGCGGTGGGCCGGGGCGGACTCGCTCGCGCTGCTCGCCGAGATCGCAACGCTGGCGCGCGGCGCCGGGTTTGAGCCCGTGAACGTCGACGCGACGGTGGTCGTCGAGGCGCCGCGGCTGGCGGCGCACGTCGCCGCGATGCGCGCGCGCATCGCGGAAGCCGTCGGGCTCGACATCTCGGCGGTGAGCGTGAAGGCGAAGAGCAGCGACGGACTGGGCTACACGGGCGACGGTACGGGGATCGCCGCGTATGCCGTCGCGAGCGTGCGAGGCGCCGCTGGGTGAGCGTTCTCGACGATCTCGTCGCCGACTGGCAGCGACCCGTTCGCGACGATCCGGCTGCGAACGGATGGCTCGACGTTGCGCTCTCGTACCCCGGATTTCACGCGATCGTCGCGCACCGGCTCCTCGCGCACCCGCTCTATCGCGCCGGCGTGCCGCTGTTGCCGCGGTTCGTCTCGCACGTCGCGCGCTTCGTGACCGGGATCGAAATCCACCCGGGCGCCGAACTCGGGCGCGGGCTGTTCATCGACCACGGCATGGGCGTCGTCATCGGTGAAACGGCGGTCGTCGGCGAGAACGTGACGCTCAATCAGGGCGTCACCCTCGGCGGGACGAGCAGCGAACGGACGAAGCGTCATCCGACGATCGGCGACCGGGTCGTCGTCGGCGCCGACGCGCTCGTCCTGGGGGCGATCACCATCGGCGACGGCGCCCGCATCGGCGCGGGTTCCGTCGTCGTGCGCGACGTTCCGCCCAACGCGACGGTTGTGGGGATTCCCGGGCGCGTCGTGCTGATTGACGGCAAGCCGTTGCCCGCGGGCCATCCCCACCGGCCGCAGGTCGATATGCCCGATCCAAACGCCGCGCTGCTCGCGCGGCTCGCGGAACGGGTCGAGACCCTCGAACGCCGGCTCGCCGAGCTTGCTCGAAAGGACGAAGCGCCGCCCGATGCCTCTGCGGCTCTATAATACGCGGACGCGGTCCGTCGAGGCGTTCGCGCCCGTCGAGACCGGTCACGTGCGCATCTACGTGTGCGGTCTCACGCCGTCGGCGCAGGCGCACCTCGGGCACGCGCGGTCGTTCATGTTCTTCGACGTGCTGCGCCGCTATCTCGTGTGGTCCGGCTTCCGCGTCACGTACGTTCAGAACGTCACCGACGTCGACGACCGCAGCATCAACGAGGCGCGCGCGACCGGCACGAGTTACCGGGACGTCATCGACAAGTACTTCGGCGAGTTCAAAGCATCGATGCGCCGGTTGCACGTGCTCGACCCGGATCACGAGCCGCGGGCGACCGGCTACGTGCCCGAGATCGTCGCGATGATCGAAGAGCTGATCGCCAGGGGGCACGCCTATGCCGCGGGCGACGGCGTCTACTATAACGTGAAGTCCTTCGCGCGTTACGGCGCGCTGTCGAACCGCAACGTCGACGAGCTGATGATCGGCGCTCGCATCGAGCCCGGCGAGCAGAAGGAGGACCCGCTCGACTTCGCGCTCTGGAAGTTCGCGAAGCCCGACGAGCCGCAGTGGCCGTCGCCGTGGGGCGCCGGCCGGCCGGGCTGGCACATCGAGTGCTCGGCGATGTCGCACGCGTTGCTCGGGGAGCCGTTCGACATCCACGGCGGCGGCTTCGACCTGATCTTCCCGCATCACGAGAACGAGATCGCGCAGAGCGAGGCGTTGCTCGACGAGCCGCCGATGGTGAATTTCTGGGTCCACGGGGGCCTGCTGTCGTTCGACGGCAGAAAAATGTCGAAGTCGCTCGGAAACTTCGAGCCGCTCGCGGACCTGCTGCAGCGGCACGACTCGCAGGCCATCAGGCTGCTCTTCCTCGGGACCGGCTACCGCAAGCCGATGAACTTTACCGAAGCATCGATCGCCGGAGCGACGGCGGGTCTCTACCGCCTGTACGACGCGTACGACGCGCTGCGCGCTGCGACCGGTAGCGGCTCGGACGACGCCGTCGGCGCGTTCCGCGAGCGGTTCGTCGAAGCGATGGACGACGACGTCAACACGGCGGGGGCCGTATCGGTGCTGTTCGATCTCGCGCGCGAGGCCGTCGCCTTGCGCGAAGCCGGCAGCGGTTCGGCGGCGGCAGCGTTCCTGCACGAGGCGATGACCGTGATCGGCCTGTCGCCTAACGAGCGGACGTTGCCCCCCAGGCGCGCGCAGGTGGAACTGGTCGAGACCGTCGTCACGTCCGACCGGGTCGCCTCGTACGTCGTGCGCGGACCGGAGAGCGACGACGGGCTCGACGACGGCCTTGCCGCGCGGCTGCGCGCCGCCGTCGGCGACGCCCTGCCGCTGGACGGCGCGGGCGCCCGGCAGGCGGTCGACGCCGTGATCGTCGCGCGAGCCGAGGCGAAAGCCGACAAGAACTACGCGCTGGCCGACGCGCTCCGCAAGGCGCTGGCGGACGCCGGGGTCGTTGTTACCGACAGCAAGGAGGGCGCGACGTGGACCGTCGGCGGCTAGGAGGCTCGGACCGGCGTAACGCGCGTACCGAACGCGTGGACCTCGACGACGTCATCTACGGGGTTCACGCCGTCGAGGAAGCGCTCAAGGCTCGCGAACCGCTTCGGCGAGTGCACGTCGGCGACGAGCGCAAGCGCGACCCCGCCCTGCGCGGGCTCTTGGCGCAGGCCCGCGATCTCGGCGTCACCGTCCGCTTCGAGAGCCGGACGTTCTTCTCGCAGTTCCCGTACCGCGCGCACCAAAGCGTCGTGGCCTTCGGCGCGCCGTACGATTACGTCTCGCTCGACGAGGCCGTCGGTTTACGGCGGCCCGGGCAGCGCGCGCTGTTCGTCGTGTTGGACCACATCACGGACCCGCACAACGCCGGCGCCATCATCCGCACGGCGGAGTGCGCGGGTGCGACGGCCGTCGTGCTGCCCGAGCGGCGGGCCGCGGGCGTCAACGCGACCGTCCGCAAAGCGTCGGCCGGCGCGACGGCGCACATCCCGATCGCGCGCGTCGCGAACGTCGCGGGTGCGCTACGCGCGCTGAAAAAGGCCGGCGTCTGGATCGTCGGCACGGCGGCCGACGCGACGGAGGAGTACACCGCGGCCGATTTGGCGGCGAGCGACCTCGCCGTGGTGATCGGCGCGGAGGGTGCCGGGATATCGCCGGTCGTGCGCAAGGAATGCGATTTCGTCGTCAGCATCCCGCTCGCGGGAGCAGTGGGTTCGCTCAACGCGTCGGTCGCGGCGGGCGTGTTGCTGTTCGAAATCCTGCGGCAGCGTTCGGAGCGCTGACGGCTCGCTAGGAGGCCCGCTCCGGTGCGGGCAGCGCCGGGGCGACGCGCGCCTGACGCCGGTACTCCGGCACCGCCGAGCCCTGGAGGAAGCGAACGAACTCGGCCGCCATCGGAGACATGGTGCGATCGCGCAGGCTCACGATCTTGAACGTCCTGCGCAGGTCGAGGTCGCGAATCTCGACGACGTTGAGGCGGCCTTCGTTGACCGCGCGCTCGACGACGAGCCAGGAGAGAATCGCGATGCCGAGGCCGGCCTCGACGGCGCGCGAGACGCCCTCCAGGCTCGGGACGACCATCTGCGTCTCGATGTGTACGCCCTTAGCGGCGAGTTCGCGCTCCGCGATGATGCGCGTCGCGGAGCCGGCTTCGCGCGCGACGAAGACCTCGTTCTCGAGTTCGGCGGCGCGCACGGTCCGGCGCTTGGAAAGCTTGTGCCCGACCGCGGGCACGACGAGTACTAAGTGATCCTCGGCGAACGGTATCACGTCGAAGTCCGGGTCTTCGATCTGGCCGATCGCCAGGGCGACCGCGATGCGTCCGGCTTTGAGGTGCGCGGCGAGGCGCACCGCGTTGGCGATGTGCACGTTGACGTTGGCCTGCGGGTGCTGGCCTTTAAAGGCGGCGAGCAGCGGGGCCAGTGCGTAGTTGCCGATCGTCAGCGTGGCGCCGAGATGGAGGCGCCCCGTACGGGCGTTCGTGAACTCTTGCATCTCGCGTTCGAGCGTCGCAACGTCGTCGAGGACCGACTTCGCGCGCTGCGCGAGAAAACGGCCGGCATCCGTCAGCACGGGCCGGCGCTTGACGATGTCGACGAGCGGAACGGCGAAGTGCTCCTGGAGCGAGCGAACCTGCAACGCAACGGCCGGTTGCGTCAACTTGAGTTCCTCGGCCGTGCGCGTAAAGTTGCCGAGTTCCGAGAGCCGCCGAAAGGTGTGGAGCTGGGTCAACGTGATCGCCATTACCGGTCATCTTCGTCGCCCGCGTCCGCAAACATGGCAAATGAGAATTCGCTTAAACCAAAGTCCTTCAACGTGTAATGCGGTGTCGCCGTTGGGCCCCTTCGCTCGCTTGGCTTGCTGGGTCCGGCCCGGGCCGTCGCGCCCCTCGGGCGGCAATGGCTTCCTTGTCCAGGGCGGCCCGACCGGACGAATGTTCCTTGACGCCCCTGCAGGACACTCCTATACTGAGCAAGATGTGGTCGGCTCGACGGGCTCCGGCCTGCGCTTTCGGCCACATCGGTCCAAGGGAGAAGACACACACATGGGGCTGACGCAGACCGCGACCGACGGTCTCGAGTATCACGACAGGCCCGACGAAGACCTGGTGTCGTCCGCCAAGGGGGGCGACAACCTGGCGATGGAGTTCCTGCTGAACAAGTACAAGAACTTCGTCCGGATCAAGGCCAAGAGCTACTTCCTGATCGGCGCGGACCGCGAGGACATCATCCAAGAGGGTATGATCGGCCTCTATAAGGCCGTCCGCGACTTCAAGGCCGACAAGCTGTCGAGCTTCCGCGCGTTCGCGGAACTGTGCATCACCCGGCAGATCATCACGGCCATCAAAACGGCCACCCGTCAGAAGCACATCCCGCTGAACCAGTACATTTCGCTGAATAAGCCGATCTACGACGAGGACAGCGAGCGGACGCTCCTCGACGTCATGGCGTCGCAGAAGACCTCCGATCCCGAGGAGTTGGTGATCAACCAGGAGGTCTCCGAGGACATCAAGGAGCGGATTCAGGAGAACCTGTCGGATCTCGAGTCCCAGGTACTGCTCTCCTATCTCGAGGGCAAGAGCTACCAGGAGATGGCGCGCGACCTCAACCGCCACGTGAAGTCGATCGACAACGCCCTGCAGCGCGTCAAGCGGAAGATCGAGAAGAACCTCGCAGAGATCGAACTGCCCTAAGGGGGCCCGGGCCGCCGGGGCGGCCCCGTCCGTGCCGACGTAGCTTAGCTGGTCCAAAGCACGAGTTTTGTAAACTCGCTACCGCCGGTTCGAATCCGGCCGTCGGCTCGGCTCCCCCCTGCACAGGCCCGGCGGGGACAAGGAGCCGGGCCGAGGCCCGCCAATCATCGGTTCTGGCTCAAGGGTAGGTGGCCGAGTGGTTAATGGCACCAGACTGTAAATCTGGCGCGCGAAGGCGCTACGCTGGTTCGAATCCAGCCCTGCCCACCAAGCCTGCGGGCGTTGCATAGTGGTAATGCCTCTGCCTTCCAAGCAGAAGTCGCGAGTTCGATTCTCGCCGCCCGCTCCACGCAGCGCCCGGGCACGGCGCCGGCAAGCTGGAGCGCGGGTCTGCAATGAGTGAGCGCACAGAGGTCAGCCGAGGCGGCGACGATTGCCGGGCATTGATCCCGCTGCCGATCGTCCGGCTGAATCGGGTCACGATCATCGTCGGCGTCGTCCTCGCGTACGTGCTGCACGCCCCGCTGATCACGACGGCGCTCTTCGTCATCGTCGCCCTTGCCGCAGCGTTGGGACGGCGTGCGAGCCTGATCTATCAGGTCGGGACGCGCGTCTTTCCAACGGCGGGCGGCGGGCCCGAGGGCGAAGACCCAAGCCTGATGCGGTTCAATAACGCGCTTGCCGCGCTCTTCCTCGGCGTAGCACAACTCGCGTTCGCGCTGCACGCTCCGCTCGTCGGCTGGATCTTCGCGGGGTTCACGGCGCTGGCCGCAGTGGTCGCGCTTGCCGGCTTCTGCTTCGGTTGTTATCTGTTTTACCAATTCAAGTTGAATCGGTCCCGGCTCTTCGGGAGCTAGCGCACACTGCCAACCGCCTGGCACAGAGGCGTGCGACGATCGGTACATGAGCCGTCGCAAGGAGCGTCCGCCGTGCACTGCGGGTTGCGGGAAGCGCGTCGCACTGCCGACGCGCACGTACTGTTCGGTACGCTGTCAGCGTGCGGAGCAACGGCGGCGCCTGATCGAGCGCTTTCTCAGCGGGGGCTATCCTGCGTTCTCGTACACGGGGCGGTCGTTCGTACGCGCCTACTTGATCGAACGGCATGGGGAGCGGTGCATGCGGTGCGGCTGGTGCGAGCGCAACCCGGCGACGGGCAGGGTACCGCTCGAACTCGAGCATGTGGACGGCGACTGGCGCAACGCGCGGCCGGAGAACCTGCTCCTGCTGTGTCCGAATTGTCACGCGCTCACCCCCACCTTCAAGGCGCTGAACAAAGGCCGCGGCCGGGAGCCCCGGACCCTGGCTCGCCGGGCCCGAGCCCGAGAGGGCGCCGCACTCACGGAGGCGACCAGGACTCCCGGGCTCCTACCGTAAAGCCAGTCCGCCGCGCCCCTGTAGCTCAGTGGTAGAGCATCTGCATGGTAAGTAGAAGGCCATGGGTTCAATCCCCATCGGGGGCTCCAGTGACTCGGCTAGGCCCGCCGGGTCCTTAGGCAGCAGCGGGCAGCGGCCGGACGCCGACATCAGGTGAAGCGTCGCGCTCGTATAGAAAGAGCAATGATGCGTGGGCGAATTCCGGTCGTCTGTGCCTTCGTTGCTGCGTTGGTCGGCGGCGGTGGCGGTGCCGTACGCTCCGCGGCGCCGCAGAGCGACGCGGGCCTGTATTGGCCGGCGGACCGGTCGTTGCCGAAGTTTGCGGCGGCCGAACACTTCGACGTCGCCGACATCTCATCGCTGTCCGACGAGCAGAAGACGTTGTTCGCAACCCTCGAAGGCCTCGTCAATCGCACGAAGCCGAGAATCTTTCTGCTGCAGGGTGCGCCGGAAGGCAAGACGGCGTGGCTGGACGGTTTCGGCGTTCCGCAAACCGCCGTCGACGATCCTTGGCAATTGATCGCGCGATACCGCGACGAGATCAAGGGCATCGTCGTGAACGATCCCGCGGTGCCGGCCTCGCTGAACGTCGCGACGACGCTGGCGGGACTCGACGACGGCGTCGTGGCCAGTCCCAGCTTGGCGCAGCGGCTCCAGAGCGAGGACCAGCTCGCCGTGCTCGAGGACCTGCGCGGGCGCTTCAAGGACGACCTCGACGCGCAGACGTGGGCGGTGCAAAACCTGTGGCCGAGGACGAACCATCGGTTGATCGTCGGCATCACGACGCGCGAAGCCGGCGGCTTCCGCGATTACCCGGTCGCGACGCGCGCCATGGCCATCTGGCTGCGCGCCGGCGTGCCCGCCGAACGCGCGCTCTGGGAGCGCATGCTGCGCAACATGCCGCCGGATTCGCCATACGTCGGCTGGTTCGACCGCGATCAACCCTCGAGCGAGATTCCCGGCGTGTGGTTTCTCACCGAGCACGGCATGTACGACGTCGCAGGTAACATCTTCCACAACCTGACGGCGTTCGGAGGCGTCCCGGCCGACGCGTTGTCGGCGCCGCAGGCCGCGCCGCCGCCGGAGCCGCTGCGGCCGAAGATCTACGTGACGCTCACCGTCAGCGACGGCGACAATTTGCAATACATGCAGCATCGCATGCGCGTGCTCTGGGCGGATCCCGCGCGGGGAAGCGTGCCGTTAAACTGGACGGTTAACCCGATCGCCGTCGACTGCGCTCCACCGCTGCTGGGCTACTACCGAAAGACGGCGACGGCGGACGACTACCTCATCGCGGGGCCGTCCGGCGCCGGCTACGCGATGGTCTCGACCTTCCCGGCGGTTGCGTACGACAAGTTCGCAGCGCGTACCGGCGAGTATTTCGCGGAGACCGGCATCGCCGTCTCGCAGGTCCACAACCTCCTGCGCGGCGGAGCGCAGCCGATTCCCGCGGCCAAGGCCGCCGCACTCGCCGTCGGAGCGCGGCCGCTGGGCGTGATGACGTTCGTTAAGGATCGGCCGCCCGGCGTGTCCGTGCTCGCGGGCGGGCTTGTCGTCGCAACGCAGGTCTACGCTTGGAGCGTTGCCGACGCCGAGCGAAAGATCGCCGCGGCGGCGGCGTCGTGGGACGGGCGATCGCCGCGTTTCGTCGCCGTCTATCTCGATGCGTGGCACATGGGTCCGACAGATGCCGCGGCGATCGCGAACTCGCTCGGCGCAAGCGACGAGGTCGTGCGCGCCGATCGCTTCTTCCAATTCGCGCGCCAAGCGAACGGTCTCCCGCCCCGGTAGCCGCAGGCCGGCCAAGGGCGAAACCCGCGGGCCGGCCGGAACGTTGTAGGACCGGAGGTGGCATACATGGCCAAACGGGTCAAACCCAAGACCGTGCCGCGCCTCGGTCCGGCGACGAACCTTCGTCCCGGCGGCCCGCACGCCGACAAGCGGCGGGAATCGCGCGCACAAATGAAGGCGGCGCTCCGCAAGGCGGGCGCCGCCTTCGACCTTCGCGCATCCAGGCGCTAGACCGGGTCGAACTCCCCGCGCTCGATCATCGCCTGACTCTGCTCGCGCGCCTGCCGTAGCGTCGCCGCTTCGCCGGGCGCCGCTGCGATCAGCGTCGCTAGCTCGGCGTCGAACAGGGCCTCCACCGACTCCTTCGTCGCGATCCCGTGCTCGATGCGCTGACCGATCATGAGCCGGTAGATGCGATCGGTCGCGAGGTCTTCCATGTAGCCGTCGAGCAGGCTCGCGCCCCGGCCGTTGAGATAGCCGTTGCGGTAGCGAATGACGGTGCGCACGGCCGCGCGCGTGCCGGCCTCGGTCGTCGTACCGACGCCGCGCACCGAGGGCCGCATATCGGGATGCAGATCGACGTCGTCGACGCGCTCCAGTTGGTTCGGCACGGGGAACTGCGCGACCGCGATCGAGTTTTGGTCCGGGTGCCCGGTCCACGCGCCGTCCATGCCGCACGACGCCTCGTTGCGCTTGTCGACCTCGAGCACGGCGAGCGCGCGCGCGTTCAAATCAGCGTCCTCGCGGCTGGGATAGAGCGCGGTCATGCCGCCGATCGCGAGCATGCCGTGGCGGTGGCAGACCGGCGGTATCGTGCGCCGCAGGTTCTGAAAGAACGCGAC
>Ga0182016_10003505_pt1 | contig 17890 bp, 12 predicted proteins | sample 712S2MmetaG_FD_120491 | JGI IMG/M metagenome (GOLD analysis project Ga0182016, IMG submission 120491) | Permafrost microbial communities from Stordalen Mire, Sweden - 712S2M metaG | ecosystem: Environmental > Terrestrial > Soil > Wetlands > Permafrost | place: Sweden: Stordalen | collected...
ACTGTGCCGGGGTAAAATCAGTCAAGCGAAAGTCCTTTTGTGCCGTAAACACTGTCTAGTCAACATGTTTTTAGCACATCAGGCTTTCGCTCCATACTGCTTCGTGCATTATTCAGGCTAGGACCTTTCCGTTCCAACCGCACTTGGTCTTCTTTGGAACCAATTGGAGCTACGAGGATATATGCCCAATTCCGTGTCTCGTCCTACACTGACACGCAGACGTTTCACTCAACTTTCTGGAATGGCGATCGGCTCACTCGCATTGTCCGGCGCGGGCCGCGCGGCTGAGGCGCCCGACGTGATGCTTGAGATTGGTCCTTACACACTGGAAGCTTCGCCGAAGCATCAGATCCGGACCATGGCTTACAACGGACAGATTCCAGGTCCGTTGTTCCGTATGCGAGAGGGGAAATCGCAGTCCGTTGAGATTCGGAACCGGACGAAAGATCCTGAGATTGTTCATTGGCACGGTCTCTACCTGCCGGCGGATATTGACGGAGCCATGGAAGAGGGCACACCAATGATCGCGCCTGGTGCGTCCACGCGCTACACCATGACGCCCAAACCAGCAGGATTCCGCTGGTATCACACACATACGTTCGCGGGAAAGAACCTCACCAAGGCTCAATACAGTGGTCTGCACGGTTTCCTGCTGATCGAACCCCATGACAACGCCGCCGCCTACGATCGGGAGATCTTCCTTGGACTCCATGACTGGAACGGGCAATTGTTGAGCAGCGACGACGGCTATATGAACCCGGTCTACGACGTGGCAACGATCAATGGCAAGATGCTCGGCTTTGGCGATCCAATAAAGATCAAACAAGGCGAGCGCGTCATGATGCACATCCTCAATAGCAGCCCGACAGAGGTTCACTGGATTTCGTTCTCGGGCCACAGTTTCAAGGTGGTGGCGCTGGATGGAAATCCGGTAGACCAGGCTCAGACTGTCTCCATGCTTCGGCTCGCGCCCGCGGAGCGTGTCTCGGCCATCGTCGAGATGAACAATCCCGGCGTATGGGTCTTGGGTGAGGTCCGCAAGCATGTTCAAGCCAGCGGAATGGGCATTGTCATCGAATACGCCAACTCTGCGGGCAAGCCGGTGTGGACGCAACCTGAGGATCTGAAGTGGAACTATCGCCAGTTCGCGGCTCCAGGCGATGCCGCACAACATCAAGACACAAAAGCAATCGAGCTGAATTTTGATTCCAGGTTTCAGGGACACGGAAACGAAGAGCTTTGGCGGATCAATGGCCTGAGCTACCCTCAAAACTCTACAGCTTCCAACTCTCCCATCCTGCAGACCGGGCAGCGATACCGCCTGGTCATGAAGAACAAAAGCATGGACGACCATCCCATGCATCTGCACCGGCACACGTTTGAGGTCCGCCGTATCGGGGACAGCGGTGAGATCGCAGGTGTGCGCAAGGACGTGGTGCTGGTACACGCGGGGGGAACTGTCGAGGTAGAGTTTGTGGCCGACAATCCAGGCAAAACACTTTTTCACTGTCACCAGCAGGATCACATGGATCGAGGATTCATGATGGTGTTCCATTATGCGTAACTCTACGATCAAACTCGCGGCCAACGCGATTTTCGCGATGGCCGCTATTGTGTGCGTGCGATCCGCCGTCGCACAAGGAAACTATGAGATCCAGGTTTACGGGGCAGACACCGTTGCGCCGAAGACATTGATGGCTGAGTTGCACTCCAACTTCACTCCGGAAGGTCAGAAGTATTACATCGACGGCGTTATTCCGACCAATCATCAGGAGCATGAGACGCTCGAACTCACTGAAGGCATTACAAGCTGGTCGGAGATCGGTTTCTATGTTTTCACCAGCGAGCAGGATGGTCACGGTGTTCAGTGGGTGGGCGATCACATACGCCCCCGTGTCCGCGCACCCGATAGCTGGCATCTTCCGGTGGGTCTCAGTTTATCAACCGAAGTCGGTTACCAGCGCGCCGTCTACTCGCCTGATACATGGACCTGGGAGATTCGGCCCATCATAGATAAGACCGTAGGCCGGTGGTATTTTGCAGTGAATCCAGCACTGGAACGCACCTTGCACGGCCCCGACGTGAATCAAGGGCTCGGCTTTTCTCCAGGCGTAAAGGTGAGCTATGACTTCACACGTGTAGTGAGCGGCGGCGTCGAGTATTACGCCGATTATGGGCGCCTCGGGGCATTCGATTCATTGCATAAACAACAACAGCAAATCTTCGTTGTCGCCGACCTGAACACTTCGCCCAAATGGGAGATAAACGTCGGAGTCGGAGTTGGACCCACCGCAAGTACGGACCATCTCATTGTGAAGGGCATCCTCGGCAGGCGCTTCGATTGGAGGCATCACTCACCCGTCGAGTAGTCCACGACCCGCGTCAAATGAGAAGTCCATGGCAGTTTCAACCAATACGAGACTCCCGTCCGCACTGAAGGCAAAGTGGCAAAAGAAGCCATCTGTTAAGCTTGCTTTCCGCGAGTTACGGTTTTCTAGCGCGGCAGATGTCGCGGCTTCGAGTCCCGTCGTCCCCAGCACCCATCTAACTGACGACAGGGTGAGTCACTCATTGGCCTATTCAGATCAATCTGTGTCTTCAGCAAGTTGCCGTACCGGCTTCTCGGACAAATGGCCATGTTCAGTTGTTGGTGAATTACCGCTTAGCAAGTTTTGCGTCACAGTCCTGGCGGTTCGTCATCCTCGAAGCACGGGTCATATTCCATAAAGAGCAGGCACTCTAAGCGCTCAGCATCCCGAAGAATGTTGCTTGGAACCCGCTTACGTTCCGCGGAAAGGGAATCGACGAGTCCGTGGATCGTGGCGACGACGCGCTTGTGAATCAGAGCATCCCCCTTACTTAATTCGGCATAGCGTTTTGTTGCTAACCAAAACGATTGAAACTGATGGATGGGGTATTTCCGCTTTACTGAGGCAAGGCTCTCCTGGAAATCCTCCCAGCGATCGATGGCCTCAGCAGCCAGTTGTTCCTTTTGTGTAGTCGGCATTTTCTCTGTCTCTCTCAAGCGCCATTCGGTCACAGCAGTGTACCAACTCCTTTTGCCGGTCGAAACATCTTGGGAGTTTGCCGGCGTGGGCAAATTTCGGACCTCGAAAAAATGACGTAGACATTGCCGCTTTCTTGTCTTGAACTAAGGTGCATATAGGCATCCACCTGCATACCGCTGATCATCGATGTAAGTGTCTTAATATAAATTAGTTGACACACAATCGGAGTATTAGTAACGGAAAACGTTAGGTTCCTATCGGGACTGCCCCGGCAGAGGAGGCGAGGTTGAGCCCGGCGCATTGGTGCGGGGCAGTTTCGATAGGATCGTTTGAACTGAGACTGCGGCGTTTGCGGCGGATGCGGTGATCTACCTATGTACTTTCAATGTTGCTGTCGCGCCGATCATGGTTTTTTGAGCACGGAACTGAGCCAACCGCGTGAGGCGAACGCCTTCAGTGAGCGGAGTTGAGTGCTGCAAGGTGTGCGCGAGTGCCGTATACGGAGTGCGTGAGCAGCTTGCGGGCATAGCCCGGCGTTGCATGCGCAGCATGCCCTGGCGATCGGGATAGAGGCATCGTGGGCCAAGGATGTTTTATGAGCTGTCAACGCTGCACCTCGGTGTGTTGGTGAGGCTCGGGTCGGGCTGGAAGTAAAGTTGAGCACTGGTGAATCGTTCGACGACCAGCATGGTTGCGGAGCAGGCGGGGCAGCGCAGCTGGTTGGCTGCAGCTGGTGGAGCAGCTGGTTGGCTGCAGCTGGTGGATCAGTACGCGCAGTTGCGCCCAGCAACTGGCGGCAGCGTGCGAGGGCGGTTTGCCTTCTGCGGTTGGCGAACAGCCCAAAGTGGCGGATGCGGACCAGCCCCCTGGGCAGCACGTGGAGAAGAAATCTGCGCAGGAACTCGTCTGCAGAAACGGTCATGATCTTGTTCTTGCCGCCGTGCGCATAGTCTCGCCAGCGGAAGGAGACGCGTCCGTTTTCAAAGGCTTCGAGTCGATGGTTGGAAATAGCTACTCGATGGGTGTAGCGGGCCAGGTAGTTGAGAACATGTTCGGCGCCGCCGAAGGGTGACTTGGCGTAGACGACCCAGTCCTGCCGGACCAGTTGCCGTAGGAAGGTAGCGAAGCAGCCTGGAGCGGCCAGATACTGTTGCGAGCCGTGGAACTGCAACTTGTTTTGCGAGACGAGTTGCTTCAGTTCCGCGACAAACTTGCCGCGGAAGACACGGCTGAGTCGCTTGACGGGCAGGAAGAATCGGCGCGAAGAGTCGATCCATCTGGAACCATCGAGGGCTAGGCCGCCAGCGGGAACGATGTAGTGGACGTGGGGATGAACCTGAAGGTTCTGTCCCCAGGTATGGAGCACGCCGAGGAATCCGATGTCGGCTCCGAGGTGGCTGGGATCGCGAGCCACTTCGAGCAGCGAAGCTGAGCTGGTGCGGAAGAGCAGGTCGTAAAGCAGCCGCTTGTTCTGGAGGACCAGGGCTGAGAGTTCGTGCGGCAAAGTGAAGACGATATGAAAATGCGGCACAGGCAATAGCTCGGCCGAGCGCGCCGCCAGCCATTTTGCGCGCGCGGTGCCCTGGCACTTGGGGCAGTGCCGATTGCGGCATGAGTTATAAGAGGCGGTCAGATGGCCGCAGCGGACGCACTGATCACGATGACCGCCCAGTGCCGCGGTGCGGCACCGGACGATGGCATCGAGCACCTTGCGATGCACCCATGCGAAGTGTGACTTGTGCTTTTCCCAGAACCTGTCGCCCACTGCGCGGACGATGTCGGCCACCTCGAGGGTGGGCCGGCTCATCGCTTCATCAACCTCCTGGACCGCTTCACATCATCGGGACTTGAAATCTCGATGGCTTCCAGCGGACTGGGAACTGCCTGCAGATGCCGTCTGGATAGATGCAGGTAGAGTGCGGTATCACCGATCTTGGCATGGCCAAGCAGAACCTGGATGGTGCGCAGGTCTGCGCCGGCTTCAAGCATGTGGGTCGCGAAGCTGTGTCGAAGCAAATGGGGCGCCACGCACTTTTTGATGCCGGCGCGCTTACCAGCCTCGTTCACGGCCTTCCACACCACCTTCGGAGTAATGGGCTTATCTGCCCGCCAGTTGTTCACCGTACCTGGGAACAGGTAGGTCTTGGGCTTCATCCAGCGCCAGTACTCGCGAAGAGTCTCCAACAGCTTGGGACTCAATAGAACATCGCGGTCGCGTCCGCCCTTGCCCTTATGGATGCGAATAACCATCCGTTCGCTGTCGACATCGGAGACCTTGAGATGACACAGTTCCGAACAGCGAACGCCGGTTGAATAGAGTGTCATCACCATGGCGCGGCGCATCAGGTTCTCTGCTGAATCAATCAGCCGCTGAACCTCTTCGGGACTGAGGATGACGGGTAATTGCCTGGGGCGCTTGGGAAAAGGGATGTGCTCGGGGAGATACGGCCGTCGCAGCGTCTTGACGTAGAGAAAACGCAGAGTTGCGGTGCACAATGCAATCGTCCCCGGCTGGAGCTTGCGCTCTCGAAACAGATAGACCTGATACTGTCGGATATGATCGGGTCCCAAACGGTCTGGCGAGCGGTGAAAGTACCTGCAAAAGTCTTCTACCGCGTGCAGGTAGGTGTTAACTGTGTTCTGTGAGTAGTTGCGACGCTGGAGCTCGTCCAGCATCTTCTGCCGAAGATGGGTCACAAAAACCTCCTTGTGACCCAAACCTTAAACGGCCCAAAAGGCTGGGGGACTACCACTGCCGCAGCACCCGCCGCGCCGCAGGCTTAGTTCAAACGCCCCAGGGTCAAGGATATTCGTGATGGCAGAGCAAGCGCTCTACCCAGCCGTAAATCTCCGTGCGACCGCATCCGACAAACCGCACACTCTCCGAGGCGACAAGAAACGCCTCGATCTCAATCAAACTCAACTTATCTGCTCCAAACATGTTGATCATTCATCCTCAGCATGCCCGCTCAGACTCCTTCAGGCTCATCTTGCGTTGGACAAGAGTCAGCCTTGACAACCTGTCTATACAACTCTATGATGACCAGCGAATCACGTAGATTGACTGGCCGGTGGCTTAAGGGGGGGCATGAGGAGATGGCGCTACCAAGCGGCGCTTGCGGCAATTGCGCTTGTGGCTGCAAACGGATGTGCAGTGGCGCAGACTCTGAGAGTCCTGGATCCGCTTGCGGTCACCGCAGAAGGCGATCCTGCCGGCGCGGTGATTGCGGTGACGATTCCAGCAGAACTGCGGACCAAACAATGCGAGGTTGTCGTCATCGGCGGGGGTTTGGGAGGAAGCGCAGCGGCCTTCACGACTGCGCGCGCAGGCCATCCTGTTTGCATGACGGAGCCTACACATTGGATCGGCGGCCAAATGACTTCCCAGGGCGTATCTGCCCTGGACGAAAACGAGTGGGCCGAAACTTCAGGCGGCAATGCATCCTATTTGATGTTGCGCGGGAAGATTCGGGAACACTATCGCCCTCTCTTGAAAGACGAACCGGAAAGCGCGTTCAACCCCGGCAACTGCTGGGTCAGCGGCCTATGCTTTGAGCCGCGTGTTGGACTGCGCGCGCTCGAAGAAATGTTGCAACCTTTTGAACAGAGCGGGAGGTTGTCTGTCTATCTGCGCGCCGCCCCGGTGAAGGTGGAGAAGCAGGGGAATGCGATCAAGAGTGTTGTCTTTTACAACTTTGACGGAAAGACTTTCTTTCGCCTTGAGGGGAAGATATTTATCGATGCCACGGAGTTAGGGGAGTTTCTTCCGCTCGCGGGCGCTGACTATATTACAGGTGCGGAATCCAAGGCCATGACCGGTGAGCCGGATGCGCCGGCTTCTGCGAACCCCAAGGCTCTGCAAAGCTTTACGTATCCTTTTATTCTGCGCAGTGCGGCTGCTCCAAAGAGTGAGAAGCCAGCACACTATGAGGAGAACCTCAAGTACTTCTCGCTGGATAGCGTGGAGAGCCCTGAACTAACTCTGCATTACCGATTTTTCGAACAGGGCGCGCAGACACCGGGCTCTTTCTGGTCTTATCGCAGAAGCGTCGATGCAGCGCAATTCAAGCCGGGCGCTTTTGCGTCGGACCTGAGCATGATCAACTGGTCGAGCAACGATGTGTGCGATGCGGGGCTGCTTGCGGACGATCCGGAAGAGGCAGCGCACGCCATGCAGCACGGCAAGCAGGTGGCACTCGGATTCGCCTGGTGGATTGCCCGCGAGGCGCCGAGGGACGACGGCCGCGGCCAGGGATACGGCGACCTTGCCGTGATGAAAGAAGCCATGGGCAGCCAGGATGGACTGTCGCAGTTTCCCTATGTGCGCGAGTCGCGGCGCATGCTTGCCCTGCGGACGGTGCGCGAACAGGAAGTGGCGCCAAGAGATGCATCCGCGGCCCGGGCCGCGCAGTTCGAAGACTCTGTCGGAATTGGCTATTATGCAATGGATCTGCATGCCTGCGATCCCGAGCCGAAGTTGTCAAGCTCCAAGCCGTATCAAATTCCGCTCACGGCCTTGATGTCGCGGAACGTTGCCAACCTGATGGCGGCGGCAAAGAATATCGGGACTACGCACTTCACCAACGGAGCGTATCGGCTGCACCCTACCGAGTGGGCGATTGGCGTTGCCGCAGGAGAGGCTGCGCATGAGGCTCTTACTGCGGCGGTTCCGCTGCATCAGATTGCGCAGGAGCCAGCGCGGCTGCGCCACTTGCAGCTTGAACTGATCGGCCTGGGCCAACCTCTGGTGTGGTACGACGATGTGCCGGTTACTTCACCGGAATTCAGAGGCGTCCAAGCGGCGTCCATTCTCGGATTGCTTCCGCTGCGAACTGACTCCTTGCACTTTTCTCCGCTACAGCCAGTTACAGCCGAAGAAGCAAACGCCGCGCTGCTGAAGCTTTATTCAGCTATGGCCTCTCAACTTGAACTCTCTGGCAGCGCGCTGGTTGAATGGAAACAATTTGCTCGATTCAGGCACGGCGCGGAAGAGAAACAGGGCGTGGTCCGGCGGGGCGAGTTCGCGGTCTGGCTGTATGGCATGGCTTCAAGCAACCCGTTGCATCGGGATGTGCGCAGCGAAGATACACCATTGCTCAAGCCGCATCAGTAAGTGCACCTGAAGCAAGCGGCACGGAAGGATCGAGAGTTATGAAGACTCTTTGCAAGGCAAGTCTATTCTGCGGAGTTTGTTTGGCGTGCAGCTTTGCCCCGTTGGGAGGGCAGGCTCAGCAAACGATGAAAGCAGAAACTTCGGCGCAAGGGCCAGCTATACTGGCCTCCGCACCCCTTCCCGCGGTCCGTCTGGACGGCACTTACTTTTCCGCGGGCGGAAAGCGGTTTGTGCCCGTGGGGGTGAACTGGGTTCCGGCCAAGGCAGCGATGCAATGGCCCTATCAGTGGGACCCGACGGAGATTGAAGCAGACTTTGCGCAGATGCACGCTCTGGGCATCAACACGATCCGGCTTGATCTGGTGTGGTCGTGGTTCGAGCCGCGGCCCGACGACTACAATCCGGAAGCCTTCCGGCAGATGGATGCGCTGATTTCGCTGGCTGACAAATACAAGATCTATCTTCACCCGGAGATGCTCATCGGCGGAGAGGTGGGCGAAGCGTACTGGGACGTGCCCTACCGGCAGGGACGGAATCCGCACTCCGATCCCTACATGCTGCGGCTGGAGACGGACTTTGCCCAGGAGCTTGCGCGGCACTTTGGAAAATCGAGCGCCATCCTGTCGTGGGACCTGACGGATGAGCCGCCTTTCTGGATTGTCGCCGGAACGACGACGGACTCGATGGCGATCAACTGGACGCGGTTGATTACTGGAGCGATCAGGCGCTTTGATACGATGCATCCGCTGGTCGTTGGCACGTCGATGGAGGACGTGGGCCATGGGCCATTCCGGCCTGACCTGTTGAAGAACGAAGTGGACTTCTTCAGCATTCACCCCTACACGATTTATTCGCCGAAGCTGTTTCCCGATCCGATGCTGTCGGAACGGCAGACTTATGGCGCAGCCTTTGAGACGGCGTTGACCGGGGGTGCCGGCCACCCGGTCATGATCCAGGAACTGGGAGCCTCGTCGGCGCAGTACAAGCCGGAGTCGGTTGCAGCCTATGAGAGGACGGCGATGTACTCGGGATTGGGAGCGGGAGCCAACGGGTTTCTGCTGTGGTGTTACACGGACGCCGCGCCCAGCCAGTTTGCGAAGGTTCCGTATCTGCGTTCGCCGCATGAAACTCGGTTCGGCATTGTGACCTGGGACCGCCAGGAACGGCCAGCGGCGAAGATGCTCACCGAGTTTGCAAAGATCACGGGAAACATGGACCTGACAGGCATTGAGCCCGCACCGGCTGAAGTCGGGCTGCTGGTGCCGAATGAGTGGTCGAAGCCGTACGGAGATGCATCGCACTTTGGGCTGACCGGGCCGGAGTACGCGCCCTACACCTCGACGGCGGAAGGCGGATCGGTCAACGGACAGGCGCCCAATACCTACCCGGACGACAACGCGCGGCTGATGGGCGCGTGGCTTTCTTCGTACATTCTGACGCGGCGCGCGGGCATGAAAGCGGAGTTTCCGCGTGAGTATGGCGACTGGCAGAAGTATCCGATGTTGGTGATGGCCTCTCCATTGACGAGTACAGATGTAGCGCTGGTGCATGTGCACACGGACTTCTGGTCCAAGGCCAAAGCGTATGTAGAGAACGGCGGAGTGCTCTATGCCTCAGTGAGTGCAGACGCGGCAATTCCGGACATGGAAGAACTCTTCGGTGCGCGGCTGGTGGATGGTGCGCCCGCACGGGAGGTGACGTTGAAGATCGTGGCGCCCCTTGGCGCCCTGAAGCCGGGAGACACATTTACCTACTCGGGCTCCGCGGACGCGATGAACCAGTGGACCGCGACGTTGGAGGTGGGCAGCGGCCAGGTCATCGCCGTGGACCAGGATGGGCGGCCGGCGTTGGTGGCGCATTCGCTGGGACGAGGAAAGACTCTGCTTTCGGCTTATCCGATCGAAATGTACCTCGCGAACCAACCGGAAGCATTTGAAGGCAAGGACGCGACCTACCGCATTTATCAGGCACTGAGGGAGTGGGCCGGAATCAAGCCAATGGTCTGGACCGACGATCCTTCTGTCGAGGTCTCGGCCCTGAACGCGAAGGACCACGGATACCTGGTGGTGGTGAATCATTCTGCCCAGTCCAGGCAGGTCACGATTCACACATCGTTGCCGGTGCGGACATTGAGCCGCGTCACGGCGGACGGAAAACAGGCAGTGGCGCAGCAGGGGGCGGGATGGATACTGCAACTTGATCCCTACGACGGCGCAGTGCTGGATTGGAAATAACATCGAATCGACGCGTTCTAAGGGTTTGTGGCCTGCGGAGCGCGGCCTACGCGTTCAAGATACCTGCGGTAGTCGTTGTAGAGAACGACGGTGGCAGGACCGCCGGGCGTGATGCGCGACGCGGGAGCGTTGAAGATGCCCGGGTACTGGTAGCAGAGGATCTTCTCGAAGTTTGGAAAGCGCTGCATGTCCTGAATGAGCCCGTCGATGGGGCGCGGGACCAGAGCCTTGCCGTCAAAGAGGAAAGCTTCCATATCCATCCACAGGTGCGTGCCGGTCTTGTCGCACATGGATTGCCAGAGCTGTGCGGCCTGTTCGCCGGTGATGTCCCCTGCGGGCATGCGATGAAAGGCGAAGGGGCAGACGATGTCGAGATGTTCGAGGACAAGCAGCCAGACATCGCGCGACTGGAGCATTCCGTGGGCGTTGGGAGCCAGCATGAGCGGCTTCTCCGGGGCCAGGCTACGGCAATAAGCCTGGAATTCGCGGAAGAAGGCAATGACCTGTTGGCGGTAGCGGTCCTTCTCCGCTTCTCCCTGGTCGGGGACGAGACTGCCGTATGCTTCGGCGGAGACATACCATCCATAGAAGGAGGGATGGCGGCCATAGCGACGCCATAACTCCGCGGCCACCTGTTTGGACCAGTTCAGCGCCTCAGGACTGAAGTCGAACCATGCATAGGCGCCGACGCCGAGAAAGACATTCATGTGGAGCCGGTCGGCCTCAGAGAGAATGGCTTCGATCGGATCGCGCGAGGTCATGGGTACTCGCCCCGGGTAGAGCGCGGAGGGGTAGTAGGCCAGCCCGTGGTAGCCACTGGTGGCGATTTTGTGGTCGCCATAATAGGCCTCGTTGCGAAAAACCTCCTGAATCACCATGGTGTCCATGCCCAGGTTGTGCATGGCGCGAATCTGCTGACGCCAATCGTCTTCCGTGAGCTTGCGGATCTCCGCGTTCCAGGGACGGCCTTCTTCCTCGCTCCAGTGCACGATGCCGACCCAGGCGCCATCGATGGTGCGAGTGGAGCGGACAGCGGAAGGCAGCACCTGGATTTCGCTTTCAGTGCGGAACTGGTGGGCTTGGCAGATGGCAACCAGAAGAACACGGTGCCTGCCCGTCCAACCCTCCGTGGAGCGGCGATAGGAGATGCCGGCGCTCGAGTGGGCGGGAATCCGCTCGGAATGCGAACTCACCAGCGCGGACGGAGACTCCCCATCCAGATAGAGAGCCAGCGTGAACGGGCGGCTGCGCTTGCCGGTGTTCTCCACTGCGCCCCTGATATCGAGCATGATTTTGTCGGTAACCGGAGAGGGCGGGATGAGGGCAAGCCGGGCCACGGGCTGTTGCCCTGAGGCCGAAGCCCACGCTATGCTGCCCAGGAGCAGCGCTGTTAAGCATTGCTGGCGCTTCCTTCGCATCCTACGCCTCCGGAACCGGACGAACCGTTCTAGCTGCCGGACTCAAACACCAGTGCTGCCGCGCCCTGAACCCCGGCAAAACGCCCTGCCTTGGCAGCGTGCAACTGGGGTTGACGCTTGGCTCCGAAGTGAAGGAGCTTTGTAACCTGCATTTCCAGGTCGGGAACGAACTGCGGGAGATTCTCGATTAGACCGCCTGCGAGGAGCACGGCCTGGGGATCGAGAAGATTGAAGAGATTGGCAATGCCCTCAGCCAAGTACTCCTGCAGGACCGAATAGGCCTTCTGCGCGGCGGCATCTCCCTGGCGCGCGAGTTGGTTGATTCTGAGAGCAAGGGCCGCGTCGTCCATTGCGCCTTCGGGGACGGCGCCGCCGTTTTCTCGGTATTCCCGAATTAGGGCCGCAGTGGAGACGTAGGCTTCAAGACAGCCGTTTCGGCCGCAGTTGCAGGGCCGGCCGCCGGCGCGGACGACACTGTGCCCGATGGACCCGGCAAAGCCGTGCTGGCCGCGCAGGAGTTTACCCCCGGAAACGATGCCGCCCCCGATGCCGGTGCCAATGGTGAGGGCTACGAAATCGGAGAGTCCCCGGCCCAGGCCGAAATGCAGCTCCGAGAGCACCGCTGCCTGCGCGTCGTTGACCGCGAACGTGGGCAAATGAAAGCGATCCTCGGCAAAGGCACGCAGGTGGAAGCCGGCCCATCCAGGGAGATTGTCAGTGGCTGCGAAGATGCTGCCATCGTGTTGATCGACGGCGCCAGCCGTGGCAATGCCGAGACCCACCGGCTCGATGTGCTGGTCGCGGGCAGCCGCCAGCACCTGGTCGATCGCCTGGACCAGGCCGGCAGCGATGGCATCGCGCCCTTTGGCAGCGTCGGTGGGCACCTGCGCGGGAAAGCAGATTTCTCCACTGCGCTCGACCAGGCCGGCCTTGATGGAGGTGCCGCCGATGTCCACTCCGACGGCAGGAACTGAGGAAGTAGATTGCTCAAGGGCGTGCACGAACTTGGCAGCAATTTCTCCGGGGCGGGTGATCGCCGAACCAACGATCACGCACCAGGCCCCCCCGTCGATGGCTCTGCGAGCCTCTTCGGGAGTGGAAATATGCCCCTCGGCCATGATGGGTACATGGAGTTGTTGCGCCATCTGGCTGAGCAGGGACCAACCGAAACCGCGATTCTGGCGAGTGCGCGCGGTATAGCCATTGAGGGTTGTGCCTACACAATCGGCGCCGGCAGCCTCGGCAGACAGGGCCTCATCGAGGGTGGCGATGTCGGCCATGACAGGCAGGCGCAACTCCTTACGAATCCTCTGGATGAGCTCTTGCCACGGGTCGCCGTCGGGCCACACGCGATCGGTACAATCGAGAGCGATGATGGAGGCTCCGGCAGCGGCCAGTGAGGCGGCGGCGGCAAAATCGGCGGTGATGCGCAAACCCGCGGGACCGTAGTGTTTCTGGATGCCGACGATGGGAAGCTTTGTATGCCGACGGATTGCCGCTATATGTTCCGCACTGTTGAGGCGCAGGCCGGCTGCTCCTCCGTCTACCGCAGCCAGTGAAATTCGCCGAATGGCGTCCGTGTCTTCCAGCGGATCGCCGGGAAAGGCTTGGCAGGAAACGATCAATTTGCCTTTCAATTGTTCGAAAATAGCGGACATTCTATCTCCCTGTTTCAGGTGCCTGGCAAACGGAAGGCAGATTGTCCCGTTCCGAATGTCGACCTGTATTATTGTATAGCCTACTATGGTGTGGCAAGATGGATGAGCAATTTAGGATGAACAAGCACCTGAGATGAGCGAGAGGGACAGTTCCTTGCTCCCGCGGACCAGCTGGGCGTACGGAACCGGGCAGGCAACCGGCCCCAGGTGTGGGGCGAAAGGGATAAGAAGATGAACAGCATGATTCTTGCCGGCGCACTCCTGGCGATTTTATCGGGCCTGATGAATGGAAGTTTCACCCTGCCGATGCGGTTCCTGGGGCGGTGGGAATGGGAAAACGTATGGAGCCTGTTCATCGTGGTTTCATGCCTGCTGATGCCTGCCGCCATTGTCACAGCGATTGCGCCGCAGAGCTGGATTATTATCACCCAGGCGCCCGCACACGCCGTTTGGATTGCGATTCTCACAGGGTTTGCGTGGGGGTTTGGGGCTTTGCTGTTCGGCCAGAGCGTGAGCGCCATCGGCATTTCCCTGGCCAATACTCTGGTGTTGGCCATCAGTTCGGCGCTGGGATCGCTGCTGCCCATGCTGCTGATGGCTCCGCAAAACCTGCTCAAGCCGGCGGGAGAGAAGATATTGCTGGGCGTGACGGTGGAACTTGCCGGCATCGCGCTGTGCGGCTGGGCGGGGCGGATGCGCGAGAAGGCCGCCGGCGTGAACGCGGAAAGGGGCGGCATGGTGGGCCATGCGCGTCCCGTCGGAGTGGCTCTGCTGATGGCGGCCGGATCGGGTGTGTTGTCGGCGGTCTTCAATATCGGGTTTTCGCTGGCGCAGCCCATCGCGGACTGCGGTCGGGCGGTGGGGTTGAGCCAGTTTTCAAGCACCAACCTGATCTGGTGGATTATGTTGGCCGCCGGTTCGCTCGCCAACCTGGGATTCTGCTTCTTCCTGTTCCGCAAAAACGGCAGTATTAAGAAGTTTGTTCAACCGCACGGTTCCCGGCTCTACAGCCTCGCGACTTTGATGGCGTTGTTGTGGGGAGGAAGCATCTTTGTTTACGGAGCTTCAGCTCCGCGCCTGGGCGCTCTGGGGACCTCGATCGGATGGCCCCTGAGCCTGGCGGTGGGCCTGTTGCTGGCGAATGTGATCGGGATCGGGCTGGGAGAGTGGCGACAGGCGCCGGCACGTGCGCGGACCTGGATGTACTCGGGAATCGCGGTCTTGCTGGTAGCGGTTGTGTTGTTGAGCCGGGCAAGCTATTGAAGCGCTTGGCCTGCCGCAAGACGACAATAGGACGGGGTTGGGGCCATGTTGGGAAGAAGCCATTTCTCTGCAACCTGAGCTATGCTGATAGCCGGGACGCGGCAGGGGAATTTACTCGAGCAGCAAGAGATCTATGTGTTTTCTGGCCGCTCTGGGCATGAAGAAGCCGCGCTCCGTCCGTATAGCTGCGATGCCGCACTCGACGACAAGGGCGCGTTTTTCGCAGGGCTTTCCCGATGGTGAGCGAACAGCCTGACGTGGAAAGAGCAATTGTTCGGTTGGCAGGAACGGATATCTTTCGAGGAAACATCGATGCAAGCGAAAAAGCAGCAACTCAAACCGGCACCTGTGGCAGAAGCTACCGCCCGCGGAAACTGGAATTTTGAACCTTTAGATAAGAGCAGTTTCACGCCGATGTACTTTCAGATCCAGACGCAACTGCTAAAGATGATTCAGTCGGGACAGTTGCGCGCCGGGGATGCTCTGCCCAGCGAAGAGGAGTTGAGCCGGATTTGCGGCGTGAGCAGGATGACTTCGCGACAGGCGCTCCAGGCCCTGAAGAGCCAGGGTTTTGCCTCGCGTCACAAGGGCCAGGGAAGCTTCGTGAGCCAGCCCCTCGTCGAAAAGGACGTTACGCACCTGCGCGGTTTTACGGCAGAGATGCAGGCTCTGGGCATCAAGGCAACGTCGCGGGTGCTCCATGCGGCAATTACTCCGGCGTCCGCTGAAGTTGCAGCCCAGCTCGGCATCGCCCTGAATGCTCCGATCTTCCGCTTGCGGCGGTTGCGGCTAGCCGACAAGCTGCCCGTCGCCATCGAAGAAATCCGTGTCCCGCACGATCGCTTCCCTGGAGTGGAGGAAATCGACTTCTCCTGCCTTTCGCTCTACCAGACGCTGCGGGAACGCTATGGAATTCGAGTCAGCCGCGCGGACGAGATCCTGGAAGCACGCTCGGCAACGCGCAAGGAGGCGGAGTTGCTCGAGGTTCAGGTGCGGGCGAGCCTGCTGGTGATTTCCCGCACGCTGTGGAGCACGGACGGGCTGCCTGTGGAGACGGCGCACTCCGTCTATCGCGGCGACCGCTACCGGGCGGTTCTGCGCCTCCCGGCAACCGCCATCGAATAGATTTCAGACTGCTCCTGCCGGGTGAAATCGCCCTTGCAGGCGCGCCCAGTGAAACGAATCGCGCAAGTACGATCCGCATAAAGAAGCCATAGATATTTAGCGATAAACCCCAATGTTATGCAGTATTTAACAGCCAGACTGCTCCCCCGGAAGCCGGTTGGCGATGCGTTGCTTCTCCTGCATTACGAGGCTATATACCGGAATGTGAAATTTCCGCTTTCACCGATGACCGGCCCGGAGAGCAGGCCGTGGCGCGCAACTCAAACCAGGACAGCGCAGGACGGGCGTCGAGGCATATTGGAGATCAGGAACGGGCGGAGGGCTGGACTATACGCTTGACGTCGAGCATGGCTGAAGTATATACATCCATACGAATACACGAAGTGGCGTTCTAGCCGCTCTATGGCAGAGACGCCAAATGCCCCGAACCGGGGGATGCAGCACGATCAAAATGGAGGCACCACTATGTGGAAAAGACTTTACGGTTTCACATTGCTCTTGTTCGTCGCGGTATGTATCGGGAAGGCTCCGGCACAAGTCACCAGTGCCGGGTCCATTGCGGGACAGGTTGTCGATAGTACCGGCGCCCTGGTTCCCACGGCAACGGTGGTCGCGATCCAGGCGCAGACCAACGCCCATTGGAAAACAATCTCTGACAGTGGGGGAAGCTACATCTTTCCCAACCTGCCCGTCGGCACTTTCACCCTCTCCGCGCAAAAAGAGGGATTCAGCACGGCACAGATCAACACCGTCATCCTCAATGCGGGAGATCAACTAAGGCAAAACTTTACTCTTAAGCCGGGCGCCGTGACGGACACGGTCCAGGTCAGCAGCGACGCCATCAGTGTGGATACGGAATCCGCGAATGTTGGCGAGGTGGTAAGCAATACGGCGATTGAGGCGCTTCCTCTGATCACACGCAACTTCATCGAATTGGTTGAAATCGCCCCCGGCGTATCGAGCGACATCGGCAGCGAACCGGGATTCGGATCGGGCAGCAGCCTGGCCGTCTCCGTCAACGGCGTACGCAACAACGCCAACAACTGGACCATCGACGGCGTACCTAATCTGGATGTGTTCAACGGCAACAACGCCATCATTCCCGATGAAGACGCCCTGGCCGAGTTCAGGGTCGATCGCGGCAACTACACCGCCGAGCAGGGACGCAGCGCTGGCGCCACTGTCAACGCCATTTTGAAGTCCGGCACAAACGACTGGCACGGATCGGCCTTCGAGTTCCTTCGCAACACCGACCTCGATGCCAATACCTACTTCAACAAGATCAGTCCGGACCAATCCGAATGGGGCGCGCGGCCGTCGGAGCATTACAACAATTTTGGATACACGGCCGGCGGGCCGATCAAGAAGGACAAGCTCTTTTTCTTCTGGTCGCAGGAATTCCGCAGGCTCATCCAGCCCGTGGGAACAGTAGCGACAAGAGTTCCTACCGACCAGGAAAAGAATGACGGCGATTTTTCTGATTATGCAAGCATTGGCATGAGTGAACCGCTGGTAACCACGGCACTGGCAGCCAATCCGCTCTGCGTCGGCTGCGTGGCCGGAAAACCGTTCCCCAATGACACGATTCCAAGCGGATTGCTGAGCAAGAACGCGCAACTTCTGCTCAAGACCTACTACCCCAGCGCCGGAACGTACAACGCAAGCAACGGCACCAACTTCAGTTCGTCTGCTTCCACCACGACAAACACGCGCGAGGAGTTGATCCGAATGGATTACAACCTGAGCGACAAGTGGAAGATGTTTGCCCACTACGTTCAGGATCAAAACCACATTGCGTCTCCCTATGGCCTGTGGGGAGAGAATGTTCTTCCTCATGTCGGGTCCAGCACGGAATTCGAGCCGATGCAGAGCTTTGCCTTCAACATCGTCGGCACGCTCAGCCCCAACCTGATCAACGAGGCGCAGTTTGGCATCTATCACAACATCATCCGCATCCAGACTTCGCCTCTGTTGAATCGCGACTTGGCGTCCGGTCTGGACATTCCCTACTATTTCCCGAATCACGTCGATCCGCAGAATCGCATTCCGGCAATGTCCTTCGGACACTATG
>Ga0182016_10003508_pt1 | contig 17887 bp, 15 predicted proteins | sample 712S2MmetaG_FD_120491 | JGI IMG/M metagenome (GOLD analysis project Ga0182016, IMG submission 120491) | Permafrost microbial communities from Stordalen Mire, Sweden - 712S2M metaG | ecosystem: Environmental > Terrestrial > Soil > Wetlands > Permafrost | place: Sweden: Stordalen | collected...
CTAAATAAATAATAAGCTGATGACCCGTTCAAACCGCCCAAAATGTCACACCCAAGGCGTATTATCAGACCGCCTGCAACAGTGGGGCCGTCACCCAAGTTCCACAAACAACGGGACACTCTCAACGTTGGCCCGGCGGCAACAAGCTGCATAACTCCGTGTCCACAAATCTGGGCAACCTCAGAAAGCCGCTTCGAGGGACGCCATCGTCGCCATGCGGCTCGAGATATGAAGGAGCCCGTTCACGGTGGGTCCGCGAGGTGCTTTCGGCTGCTCGGCTATCCCTGCCGGCGGCGACGCGGAAGTCGGCTGGCCGATCGGGGAAGGGCACAGTAGGGCGGGGGCCCTTTGGCCGTTGAAGCGGAAGCGCTCTACTGGCTGGACGTTCGGGGCTGATCACGATGGGTGGGGCTGGCAGATGGGCGCAGTAAGCGGAACCACTGGCTGGACGGCCTCGAAGCCCCAGGAGACGACTCCTTTGTCAGAACCAGGCCATGCAACCAACCTAGGGGACAGCGGTCTGCCGTCCCCTAGGTTGCGTGACGCCTGCTCTTACCCCTTGGTGCCGGGCGAGGTCACGGTTCCTGCCACGTAGTTTGTATCTCCCTGATAGTTGGCAGTCGCCGTATACGTGGAGGCGGCCGGTGTGTTGGCCGTACCGATCCTGATTGCACACTGCGCCGTGCCTGCGCCGTTCAGGTTCTGATTTGCGCAGGTGGCCGTGCCGTTAGGAGTGACGACGGTGACAGACCAACTCACCGTCCCCGATGGGGTGGGGGTACCGCCGGGGGAACCCGTGGGGGGTGCCACCGTAACGGTGAAGGTGAGAGTCGTTACTCCGAACACCGTTGTCAACACGCCGGCCGGCATGGTCATGTTAGGCGTGGCCTTGGCAACAGTGGTGCTGTTGCAGGGACTGTTGGCGGCGGCGTTGTCAGCGTCACCGCTGAATGCTGCGTACCACCAATAGGTCCCGGCCGCGGTCAGCTGGCGGTTCGAACCGGAGACATAGTTCTTGTTGTACCCGGTTGTGGGCACGGCCACAGTACTTACCGTGTTCCAGTTGCCCGGGTTGTTCAGGCTCGGGCAGGTGCCAAGCGCTGTCGACTTGGAGATGTAGAACGTGACGGTGTCACCCGTTTGGACGCTATTGGCGCCGGACAGTGTGCCGTTGATGTTGGCGGCGAGAACGGTGGAGCCCAGGGTGGCGCTGGCCGGCGTGGACAGCGTGAGCGAGGGAGTGTTCTGGACCGCTGTTGTATGCACCGTGCTGGCGGCAGCATTGTCGGTACTGTCGCCGCTGTAGGAGGCGTACCAGCAGTAGGTACCGGCTGTGGTCGGCGTGAAGCTCGCATTTGCGGTGTATTGGCCGTTGCCCGCCAAAGTGGTGTTTGTGGCGAACGCTGTCCAGCCCGTGGCTGCCTCGCTCGGGCAGGCACCGTTCGTCTCGGTCTCGTAGAACGTGATCGTTCCACTGGCGGTAGTGCTGGCGGCGGCCAACGTAGCCGTGAAGCTGCTCCCGCTGAGGACCGTGTTCGGTACTACCGGACCGGCCGGGACAGCGAGGGCGAGCGTCGGAGCGTACTTGACGACAGTTGGGGTCGTGGCGATCACGCAGGATGGGTTGTTGTCGTTATCTCCTGTGTACTGGGCGTATATCCAGTAGTCGCCGCCCGTAGTCGGATCCCAGTAGGTGATGATGGGCGGGTAGGTGCCGTCGTTGAGGATCACGATGCTGGCGCCGATGGCTGTGCCCCCGGTGCAGGTAGTTGGCGCTGTCGCGGAGGGGCCGACCACGTAGTAGATGATGTCGGCCGTGCCGAAGGCGTCGCCAATTGAACCCTGCAGGGTGACAGAGAAGTCGCCCGTGTTGGTCTCAGGGACCCCAGCCGTCCCAGTGCCGGGGTATTGGAAGGAGATGAGCGCAGGTGATGCCTTCACGAGCGTGCTCACCCCGGTAGCGAGGCCGCAGACGCTGGTGGCAGACGCATCGGTATTGTCAGCGGTACCAGGGTTGTATGTCGCCTTCCACCAATAAATGCCACCGCCAGACAACGCGTAGGTGGCGTTGGAAGTGTAGTTGGGCGGGGTGTTCTGCGCCGCGGTGTTGGTAGCGACAGGCGTACCTATCGGCGTCCAGCTGGTTACCGCGTCGCAGAAACTGGTCTTGGTCGGGCCGGACGCATAGTAGGTGATCGTGCCCGCGACAGGGGGGTTGGGGTTGGCGCCGGTCAACGTGGCCTGGAACTCGGCCGTGGTGATTGTGTCAGTTCCGCCGGCCGTTGTGGGGATGCCCGTGCCACCGCTCACGAGGGCGATTGTCGGGCTGAACTGGACCACCATCTCGGACATGGTCGCTGGGCAGGCGCCCGACGTCGTGGGCGGGACGGAGTTGTTGTAGTTGTCTCCGCTGAACGTGCCGTACCACCAATAATCGCCGCCGGTTGTCGGGTCGTAAGCGTTGAGGATAGTCGGGTATCCGTAGGGGCCGTCCCCGGTGATGTTGTTATTGGTCCCCAGGCTGTGCCAGTTGCCGCCTCCGCCGCCAGTGGCGCTGGGGCAACCAGTGGTCGGCTGCGCTCCGGGGCCGTACACCCAGTAGGTGATGGACGCAGTGGCGTCCCCACCGACCGTGCCCGTGAGGGTGGCGATGACACTTCCGGCCGCGATATTGGTCCCGGAAGTGCCGGTAGCCGGTCCAGTGACCGTCAGGGTGGGCGACGTCTTTACGATGGTGCTCACACAGTTGCTCGCCGCGGGCGTGTCAAGAGTGTCGCCCACCGCCGGGGTGAAGTATGCGTACCACCAGTAAACGCCCGAAGTGGTCAACGTATAGCCGGCGGACGAATGGTACGGACCGTTGCCGGCCACGGTGGAAGTTCCGACCGGGATCGCCGGTGGCGGGGCCGGGCACGTCGTGACCGTGGTCGGGCCGGAGACGTAGAAAGTAATCGAGCCGGTGGCCCCACCGCTGGCGGCCGCCAGCGTGCCCGCAATCGCAGTACCCGCAATAGTAGGCGTAGTGAGGGTATCCGTTGTCGGGATTCCGGCACCGCCGCTTACGAGCGTTAGCGTGGGGGCGTTCGTGTTGACGATGGTCTCCGTTCCGGCGCCGCCGCAGGTAGTCTGGGCAGTCGTGTTGTTAGCGTCGCCTGAATATATGGCGTACCACCAATAGTTGCCCGGAGCCGTCGGGGTGAAGTTCGCGCCCGGATGATAGGTGCCGTCTCCCTCGCCGGTAAAGAGACTCAGGGTCGCCGTGCCCACCAACTTGGTAGTGCAGGAACCCGGCGATGTCGGAGAAGGCCCGGCAACATAGAACTTGATCGTCCCGGTTGCATTGGCGGTCGCGTTGGCAAGGATACCGCCGACGTTGGCTGAGGTTATGGCGGTGTTCGTTTTGTCGGTTGGCGGGATGCCGAGGGTGACCGTCGGTTGGGCGCCGGTGACCACAGTTTCCGGCATGGTGCCGTCACAGACGGAGTTGGTCGAAGTGTCGTACCCGTTACTTGAGGCATATGCCGCGTACCACCACCAGTCGCCCTTGGCGCCAGGGGCGAAGCTGGCGTTCGGATTGTACGTGGTCTGGCCGCCGACCACGTTTGCCGTGCCTACCGTGTTCCAGCCGAGAAGGGCCGGGCACGTCCCGGGCGCTGCGTTGCTGGCTACGTGGTAGACGTAGAACGTGATCGTGCCGGCGGCGGCGTTGCTGGCACCGGTGAGCGTGGCGACCATGCCGGCGGGAAGGATATCGGTGTCCTCGGGGGAGGTGGGCGGGACCGTGGATATTTTGAGAGCAGGTGCTGCCACGCTGACAACGGTGTTGGGCATGCCAGTGCCGCAGGCGCTGTTGGCGGCGTTGTTGTTTGTTGCCGGGTCCCCGCTGTAGGTCGCGTACCACCAATACGTGCCCGCCGCGGTCGGCGTGTAGCTCGAGAGGTAGGAGCCGTTGCTGTTCACGGTGTGGGTCCCGATCTGCGTCGTCGCGCAAGTTGACGGCGCGCCGGACTGAACGGTGACGTAAAAGTTGATGGAGCCCCCAGCATCGAGGCTCGCACCAGTGAGCGCTGCTGTAAGAGTAATTAGGTCACCGGTAGAGTCCGTGGCCGTCGAGGGGTTTACGGAGATGGCCGGCGCCGCAGTACTGACCTGGTCACCAACGCTGACCAGCTTTTTGGAGACGGAATTGCCTATAAGGACCAAGGACCCTACAGCGACCACGGCTATCAGGGATAGGAGAAGCGCGTATTCTACGATAGTCGCGCCGCGCTCATCGCGCCTCGACGTGTTCCTCCGGCGAGAAGGAACGGCCGACCACTGAAGGGCCCGCCAACGGCTACGAGCAATCATTGTTGTACACCTCTCCTGAGATCATGTGTGAGACCATGCCGCGGCTCGGGCTCATGGTCTGCTCGAAACAAGGAAGAAGGCTCCCGGCCAACTACTTGGCCGGGAGCCCAAAACCTTAAGAACTGATGTCGTTGGCTACGTTGCCCAGCGTGGAGCTAACGGAACTGCCAAGGGCTTGAAGCGCGACAATGGCCACCACGGCAATCAGGGCAAGCAACAAGGCGTACTCAACTAGGCTAGCGCCCGAATCGTCCTTGGCGGAGACGTGGTCACGAACCCATCCGACGATCATTGCCTGCAAGAGTATTATCTGGTTAAACATTAGGTAGGCTTCTCCATGGTAGTAATGAGGCAATTGCAGCCATCGCCGGCGCCTGCCACCTCCGTAAGAGGTTTCAGCGCCGGCTCGGCCTTGGCCACGACCTCGCGTCCTACGGGCTAGGAGCTGATTGTGTTGGCTACGTTGCCCAGCGTGTGGCTGACCGACGAGCCGAGTGCCTGAAGAGCCACGATGGCCACTACGGCAATGAGAGCAAGCAGCAGGGCATACTCAACTAGGCTGGCGCCCGTGTCGTCCTTGGCGGAGACGCGGTCACGAACCCATCCGACGATCATGGCCTGCCAGAGCATTATCTGGTTCAGCATCAGTGCGTTCCCTCTTCTGCTAAACGGGCCTACCGGTTGGCAGGTCCCTAATCTCCCGCTCAGGCGGGCTTCGCACCAGTGTTGGGGTCACGTGCCCCCGGATCCATGGGCCGATCGGCTCATTTAGAGGTACGCGACGGACGTTACCTGGACTTTCTACGATAGACGGGCGCCAAGGGTCTGTCGCGGATCAGTCACAAAGGCATACAAACGGTGGTCACAAGGATGCGTTGCGCATCGGACGCACTTCGCGGTCATCGTGTCGGACACAGGAGTCTGGGACCGGTTTCGTAACCGTTAGGCTTCATGCCAGGTCTGATTGGGCGTTAGCGACAATTGTGTAATTCCACTCGCCATGCCATTCATGGCGAGTGGAGGGGGACTGCAGCGAGCTGCGCATCGCTGATCTTGACGCCTTTTGGGTAGGGGTTTCGGGTCATGCGCGCCTTCGATGGTGAGCCCCGTAGTGGTGGCGGTGGCAGAGATCAGCTCGATCATTGTGCGCAGGCTGGTGAGAGGCCGTCCGCGCCAGTTCATGGTGATGTAGCTGAACATCCGGTTCTCGACGCTTGTCTGCACCGCCGTGGGGAGAACCATGGCACCACAAGGGATCTGACGTCGTATACATGTAGACGACGTTGTCGCGTGCGCTGTTGTCAGGCGTGAGCGACCGTACCGGTGCCTCGTCGCACGCCGACCTTGCGCGCAAGCGCCTCGCGGAAGCGGCGGTTCTCTTCGCGGAGGGTGTTCAGTTCTGCTTGGAGGGATGCCCCGAGTTCACGGAGCGACTCGTGCGAGGGCTGCTCGGCCACAGGCCGGCGCAGCGGTATCCGGCTGGGCTGGCGTCCCGTTCGGCACCGGTCGATCTCGGCGCGTAACTGTGGGTCGCGATAGAGCCAGGCTCTCGACACACCGCCAGCCCGGGCCACGGCGGCAAAGCTCACTTCCTCACCGCCGGCATGGAGCTGGCGGAGCGCGTCGATCGCGCGTCGACGCCTCACAACGCGGCGGTCCCTCGCTTCGGCCACCATGGCAGCGGACCGATCGGCGCGCTCAGGACTGGCCATGGTCGTCTTCGGCGTCGTCGAGCGCTTCGATGGCGGCGATGATGCATTGCAGGTGACTGAGGACTTGCCGGTGGTTGTCGGCAAGACGGTGACGGCCGTCGGCTTCGGCGGGGGCGATCAGCTTGGCGGTCTCATCGGCTTGCCTGCGGTGGGTGGGCAGGAACTCGACGGTCGTCTGGAAGTCGGCACACGTCAGGCAGGTTGTGTGGTGATGTGCACACTATCCGCGCTGGATCTGGCTACGAGCCGCACGGATTGTACCCGTAAACCTAACGAGGTGTACCGAGCCGCCCACCGATCGCCCCTGGCTCGGAGGTGGGATCGATGCGGACGGCTTGGCCAGGGCTTCCTCGACCGCCACAGGGCCGCATGATCGACCAGGGCGACGATGTAGGTATCGAAGCGATGCTGTGGCATCCCATACTCGAGCTGTCGGTCACCGCCTCCCGTGCCTTTCGGGGACGCGACGTAGTTGAGGGGCGTTGAAATGGCTCCGCGGGGAGTTCAAGGAGTAGGCGCGTGCGGAGCCAGGCAGAGCAACGGTGGACTATAGGGGGCGCTTGCTGCTCACCCAGAGGACGAAGTCAGTCCCGGAACGTCGAGCTGGACCAAGGGCTCGGGTAAAAAGCTTAACTGCGGAATTAGAGTTGATCGTGCGCCGGTCGACAAGGATCAAACGCACGTCGTAGTGGATCAGTAGTGATCGGGTGCTGGCCACGAGGTGGGCGTTAAGCGGTGGGGCGGGGCCAAAAATCGTCGGCGGGGTACCAGCGACTAGGAATCGTTGCAATCCTGGAGGAAAGGTTAGGTTCGGCCAAACCGTTGCCTGACCAGTGGGCCCCGGGTGGAGGGCGTAACCTCCTAAGAGGCGGAACTGGAAGTCGTCTTCGGCCTGCCAGAGCATGGGGTCGCTGTTGTACGGGCCCGCGTAGGGGTAAATGATGGCCACTGGGTCGGCCTGTGGAATGATCTGTCGAACTGAGACAGGAAGACCGGGCGCGGGCTGCGAAGCGTATGGCCATTGTGGGAATTGAGTGACAATGATGGCGGTGATCACGACACCGGATACCATTCTCGCCATTATCAGGTTGTCTCGCGGTGCGACTGGGACGTGGACGGGCGCGCACCGCATGTCGGCTAGGCCAAAGGCAAGTGCCGCAGCCAGGCAGGCATCGACCTCGAGCGACAGTCGAACCGGGAGGATGTTGTTCAACAGAGGTATTTTGGTAAGGACAAGGGCAGGCAGCGGGATGTTGGAAAGGTGACCGTCGATCGCCAGATAAGGTCCGAGAGACAGGACAGCGGCGGCACCGCCGACGATAACAGCCAGTTGCATACGGATACTGCGGCGCGATCTAAGGGCGAGGCTCACCGCGAGCAGAAACAGGGGGACACCGATGTAGCCGCCGGATTCCTGCGGGTTGCTTCCTCCTATCAGATTGATCCCGAGGGTCCGCATCCCGAAAGCAACGCGTTGGAGGGGTCCCGGGACCAGGAAGCTAAGCAAATCATTGTAGTAGGCGTTTCCGAGCGGCCATACTGGGCCAGAGAAATGCTGTGGGCCATAGACCATCATGTAGACCGGGTAGGCGATTAGAATCGCTGCCAGGGCTAGGGCGATGCCCGTCGGCACGAGGAGGGCGCGGGCGGTAGCGCGCAAGTTGACCCGAAACCGGATGCCGGCGAACAGTAGCCCGAAGGCGGTAAGAATGGCGACAGTAGTCAAAGTCTCAGGGGAGATGAGGAACTGGGCGGCGAGAAGGACACCCAGGTAGACCCCTAGCCTGTTAGGTCGGGGGCCCTGTTGCAGAAGCGACACCACGGTCAGCGCGACGAATGGCGGTAAGGGCATGAAGGTTAAGCTGAGATGGGCAAGTCCCTGGCCGACCATGTACGGGGAAAAGCCATAGATGAGACCGCCAATTGCGGCCGCGGGACCCCACAACTGCCACTTCCGGAGGACGATGAACGCCGCGGACGCCGAGATTGGCATTGCTAGAACCATTAGGAGGTTAGTGCTCACCACGGGTCCGAAGACCAGGGTGATTGGCGCGACCAGAATTCCGAGGAGTGGCACCGATGTGTTCTGCGCGAGGTTTAGTCCGTTTGGCACCAGGATCGCGTTGCTGAAGAACAGGTTCTGGCCATGTATGAGGGCGTGAGCTACCGATCCGAGGAACCACACCGTCAGTCCGGGATCGGGGGTTGTACCGCCGAAGAGGCGGTTCGTGCTCCACGGAAGTACTGGCCAGTAGGCCGTGAGCCCTAAGCCTACGTAAGCGGACATCACCACAATCGCGAAGGCGATACGAGAGCGTCGAAGTGCGGGGCGGGGTAGAATAACAGCGGGCGGCCTTGGCGTTGCACGCGGCAAGCGTTCGGTCGCATGGCGGTCCTTATCGATTTCTTCCATCAATTATCGGTATCCATAGTGACGCGCAAATGCCGCTGCGGGCTGGCGCTGCATGAGTCTAGGCACAAGAGGGGTCCATCATCCACGCCGAATGGCCCCAACGCTACCCGATACCACCGCGACGGCTAGCGCCCCGGGCTAGGGACCGGCAGTTGGGGGCAGGGGGCGTCTGAAGGCCATGATGAGTTCGCCGCGGGCGATATAACGCGTCTCCTCATGAAGTAAACCCTTGGTCCTGAGGAGCTCGATAAGTTCTTTCCTGGTGTAATGAGCGATGTGCTCGTCGGCGTAGGCACCAGGGGCGACCCTGGCGTAAAGCTTCTCGACATATACCCACTCCCACCGCGCATAGTCGGGGGTGCCAAGGACGAGCCGGCCTCCAGGTTTGAGGACACGGCAAAGTTCGTCAATCATCGGGGAGTCCTTCGGGACGTGCTCGATGACCTGGGAGGATAGGACGCAACTAAACGAGGCGTCGGGGAAGGGCAGAGCAAAACCGGATCCGGCAACAAGCGGAACGCCAAAACGGCGGTCGAAGCGAAGCTTACGGATCAGGATGTCAAGGGCCACGCTTCCTTCGGGGAGGGAACCTATTATTCGGCTGGACCCGCAGCCGACGTCGAGGACTGGGCCTTCCCCAGCTGTAAGTTCGCTGGTGATCCGGAATCTTGCCCGCTGCCAGTAGCGCTGCAGGGGGATAGGACTGTCGAAGGCGCGGTGGTCATAGTCGGCGGCTTCTATAGAGTTTCGCAGCTTCCAAAGGCTCCAGAAGGCTCGAAGGTAGGCGCGTCCGAGCGCAGTCACCCGCATCGAAGAGGTACCGTGCTCACGGGGCATGTAGTCGAACGGGATCTCCTGTACGCGCCATCCCTCGCAGAAGGCCTTCACGAGGATTTCTTCGAGCACGTCGAAGTCCGTCCCTGTTAGAGCCTGCGGAGCAAGCATGCTTCGACGGTAGAGCCGGAAGCCGCTCGACATGTCGTGGAGTGGCATTGAGAGACCGCGGCGAAAGGCCAAGTTGAGGAGACGGCTGAGGTATAGCCGGGTTCTGGGCATCGAAGCCGTCCCACCAGCGACGTAGCGGGAGGCGATCAAGATGTCGACCGCATTGCGCGACTTCCACATGTCGCGTACGAACTCGGGGCGATGGGAGAGATCGGCGTCCAGCGTCAATATGTATTCGCCGCAGGACTGCTTGAACCCCTCGACGAGGGCAGCGCCATACCCTGCGGAAGCCAGGAGCAACACCCTTGCCCCTTCTCGGGAGGAGGCTTCGATGGTCTCGGTATCGCAGTCGTTGGTGATGACGAGGAACTCGTAAGACAACTCGAGTTCGTCGAGAACTCGTGTTAGCCACGGCAGGAGGAGCACAATATTGTGTCCGTCGCCCAGCGCTGGAATGAGGACCGATAGGTCTGTCCTGGCACCCTCCGCCTTACTTTTACCCTTCGGAACGCGACGTGGGTTGACCCGTGAGGCTGTCGACGGCGTCGTTAAACGAGCACGCGATATGTGAAGGCCGTCTGATGAACCGGGTGTCCAGTCCGGGGAGTGTGTGACCTGAGTCATAGCACGTGCTCTGTCTCGTGAGTGTAACGACGGGACCGAATGGAAACGTGGACCCTTTTGAGAGCGGGAGGGTCGCCGCAGAGGGTGTGTCGGACGATGAGGTCGCGGGCAGCGACCTGTTCCTGGAGCCATCGTGTAGTGGCCGCGACTAAGACCACGTTGCGGAGTACAGACACGGCCGCAGCGGGGTAGTGACCGTGTCCAAGGAGGGCGGCTTCGATGAACAGCAAGGGGTACACCAGAGTCGTTAGTGCCGCCGCTGTCAGCCAGCCGCGACGGAGTGGCCAGTAGGCCCACAAGGGGATGAGCCAGATCATGTACTGAGGCGAAAAGGCCTTGTCGCCAAGGATGGCGACAGAGATTACGGCAAGGCTCGAGGCTTCAACAGAAATACGTCCTTTTGCGGTTAGACGCCACACTACAATCAGGCCGGCGAGCATGGCGACCGTGACGACGAGCGAGATCAAGGTGTGATAGTTCCCGACGATCTCCCAAGACCCATAGCTAAATATCCATTTTACGTGGAGCGGATCGGTAAGCAAGGTGAGGTCGCTGGCGATGCTCTCGATTTCAAAGCCCCGCCTGGCTTCGTATAGAAGGGGAGACAAAGCGCTACCTGGGGCCAAGGCGCTTTGAAAGGCCGCCACCGCAGCGAAGGGCATGCACGCCGGAACGACGCGGCGCAAGGGCCAGTGCCCCGTTCGGGCGCGCTCGGTGAGCAAGAAGCCTGGTAACAGGATCAACGGGAAGAGTTTGAGGAGGCCCCCAACTACTGTCCATCCCCAGGCCCGTCCCCACTTGTCTCGGCGCGCCGAATCGACTGCTAGAAAGGTAGCCAAAGCCGGGAAGATGTCATAGCGGCCGAAGAGTAGGGCGGCGGCTCCGACGAACAGGTAGATAGCTACTCGGCGAGGCCAGCCCGGGAAGGCGGCGAGACCGTCGCTACAGAGCAGTAGAACTACGGTAGCAAGGGCTGCGAGCACGGCGAAAGCAGCCGTGTAAGGTAAGGGGAGAAGCATTGGGGCCAAGAAGAGCACTAATGCGATTGGGGGGTACTCCTTCGGCAAGGTGTGTAACAAGGGCGAGGCCAGGGCCTGGGTGGCATAATGGTGATAGATCGTCGCATCGCCCGGCAGGGTGAGGGCCAAATCCATACCCACGGCAGCTAGCACTGGCGCCAGGATGGCAATGCCCTTCCATCGTCCCACCACAAGTCGGATCGCCCTCTCAAGGTAATTTCGCCGGCTCATGTCGCAAGTCACCTCCGCTCTGCAGGGCGCATCCACGGGTGGACCCACTGTCCCGCGCCGCGGCTTACTCTCAGTGTTGATGAGTGCGGCGCCACAGCAAATGGGCCAATCGGCCCATTTTGTGGCGGCGGAAATGGGGGGTCGGTCGAGCCTTTGTCCTGCACCTCTGGACGAGGTTCTTGGCTGAGTGGGACGCGGTGACGCTGCGTGGCTGCGTGAGGGCTATAAGAGGGACAGATAGGGGGAGGTCCCCGCATCGACCCGGGGAGGGCGAGAAGTTTAGCCGGTGGTCGTCGGTGCAGTGGTTCACTGGGCGCGAGCGACGACAATAGGGGATTACAACAAGGGCGATTGGCTTCTGCGGCGCGTAAGTGAGACTCGCTGCAGAAGTACCTCCGGTTCCAGCAGCATAGGCCTAGTTAGTACACTCTTTCAGAAGAGCCGAGAGGCCCGCCGTTCCGCCGTGTCGATACCGGCCCGTCCCTAGGAAAGCCTCACGGACCCCGGCGTCAGAGGCCCTTGACTAGGGCCGCTGAGGAATCAGCACCCGGGAACGGTGTTGAGATCACTGTCCCCGCACCCCGGACGATGGAAGTGACGCCGACTGTTCGAGATGCGGCCCATCGACGTAACTCACACGCTCGAGAACGATAGACGGTATCAAGCGACAAGGTTGGAGGTGCGAAGACCGCGAACCCTTCGTACATGGTCGCCGGGGACGCCAACCATGTACCCGCCGTTATCGGCAAAACTTGTCGGGGCAAGAGAACACCGCCTCAAGCGCACCCGGGGGAACGGTTGCGCCGAGGCGATAGCTAGATCCTCTGCCATGGGCGCGGGCGGGACCGCGGCAGAACTCTGGTTACGGGTTGTTGATGGTGTTGGCGACGTTGCCCACCGTGTGGCTGGCGGAGGTCCCGAGTACTTGAAGGGCGACGAGGGCGACCACGGCAATGAGGGTAAGCAACAGGCTATACTCAACCAGGCTCGCGCCAGTATCGCTCCCTGCGGAGAAGTGGTCACGAATCCAGCCGACGATCGTTGCCTGCCAGAGGATCATCCGGTTCAGCATCAGTTCGTTCCTCTTCTGCTAAACGGGCCTACCGGTTGGCAGGGCACCCCAAACCCCGTCGGGCGGGCTGGTGCAAGTCTTGGGCGGATGTGTCACTGGATCCATGGGCCGATCGGCTCATTTCGATCGTGGGATGCCGTTAGCTGGGGTTTTGGGACACCGGACCTCGGGGAAGTGGAGATGTTCGAGCGGACGGACCGCGGGGTGCGAGACGCGTGGTGTGCCCAGTTCCAGCGATCCTCGGACCGTGCGGCGGTTAAGCCACCGGAAGTGGGCATCGTCACGGCCAGCGCAGAACTGCGGGCACATGGGTTTGACGTCGGACGCGAATGACGGTACAGGTTGAGCGGCGTGAACTCTCCCTCCTCAACCGACGAAATGGACGATGTCGTGGGGATCACCGCGCCGCCGGACCGTGACCCAGCGGGTATGAAGGGCGGCATCCCCTCCAAGAGGCCATCGGCGCTTCGCACTCATCCAGCGTTGTTGGTAGTGGTCTTGACCTGCGCTGTGTTGGTCCGCCAAGCGGTTGACTCTGGTCTTTCCGGGGACGTCTTTTACCAGGTGGCGGAGGGCCGCTGGATGCTGGCGCATCACGCCGTCGTCAGCCACGACATGTTCTCCTACACGGTCCTCGGCAGGCCCTGGCTGTCAGAGGAGTGGGGTTTTGCCCTGCTACTTGCCTGGATGGTGGCGCACTTGGGCGCAGTCAGCTACTGGTTGGTATCCGCCGGGGCGTGCTGTGGAGCGCTGCTGCTGAGCGTGGTCCGATGGAGGAAGACGGGCTCGGGCTGGCTCTGGACCGCCGCGCTTTCCATATTGGCGGCGGCTGGGATGTACGACTTCGTGAGCCCTCGGCCGCAGGACCTTAGCTACCTGTTCCTCGCCACGCTGCTGCTCGTCCTAACGCTCGCCCGGCGACGTACTGTGTGGCTCGTCGCCGCTCCGCCGCTGTTGTTGGTGTGGGCCAACCTCCACGGCAGCTTTTTGCTCGGCCTGGGCATCCTGGTGCTCGAGTTCCTCCTGTCACTGCTCCCGGCTTTGCCGGGACGCCTGACTTTGCCAAAGCTGCCGTCAAAGGCTATGGCCATCACCGTCCTTGCCGGCCTGGTGGCGACGCTGGTGAACCCTCATGGTCCCGGCTTGCTCACGTACTCGTACCACGTGAGCTCCTCGTCAGAGCTCACCAGCTTCATTAGCGAGTGGCAGAGCCCCAACTTCCACTCGCTGTTCTGGATGGCGGTGATCGCCGGGCCACTCCTAGTGTTATTGGGCCTTCTCGCGTTCAGTACCACGACGTTTTTCCTGGACGACGTCCTCTTGGCGTGCATCACGTTCCTGGCCACGTTGCACGCTGCCCGCTTCACGCCCTACTTCGTGCTCGTCATTTGCTCGGTATTGAGCCGTTGGTCGCCGGTCAAGCATGAGACGATCCGTCCCAGCCTGCTCACGCTGCCGGCCGCTGTTGTTGTCTGCCTCGTCTTTCTGGCCGGTCCTCACACGGCCGCGGGCCTACCGGAGAGAGGTGGCGGGACCATGGGCACGCCCGTGGCAGCAACGGAGTTCCTCAAGCACCAGACGGGCCGGGTGTTCAGCACCTACTGGTGGAGCGATTACCTGATTTACGAGAACTTTCCTGTCTTTGTCGACGGGCGTACGGACGTCTACTTCGGGACCGGCATCCTGGAGACGTACGTGAACGTGTCGGACGTGAGCGTCGACCCTGACCCCGTCTTCCGGCACTGGGACGTTCGCTGGGTCATGTGGAACAAGGGCACCACCCTCGCCGTGTACTTGAACCACGACCCCGCCTGGAGGACCGTCTACCGCTCGGGCGACGCCGTCGTCTTCGAACATGTAGGGTCTTGGGGCGCTCGGTAGATCGGTGAGCGAGGCGGAGGGCTCAGGCCGAAAAGCGGACGATCAAAACCGGTTCATCGGCGGAAGAAGGCGTCTGCAAGTGCTGAGAGCAAGGCGGGCAACACTTCGCGTGAGACATGGTTTCGGGTTCGTGACCTCGGATGTTGCGCCCCCGGACTTGTCTGTATCTTAGGGATGACTTGGTACCCGCATGGACGAGGGTAAGGGAGAGTCGCTCAGTTGACCATTGCCAGCCGGATCGGGGAAGCTCAGCCCAGGCTGGGGTTCGCCCGTGAGACGACAAAGAAAACCGACCGGGCCTCTGTCGGAGACGACAGCGTGCTGAAGAAGGTCTGCCTGTCGCTGGAGGCGGCGGGGCTCTCCGTGGTCGTGGTTGTGGGGCTGGACGCCAGCACCGCCGTAACGAACACCGGGCATACCCTGCCCCGGGCGCGCCGCTCCCTGGAGACAACGGGCCTGTCGGTAGTGGGCGACTTGGCCAGCAGTGTGGCAGCACCCGGGCAACGCCGTTCCAGCAAGGCCAACCTCGCCCTTGTGAGGGACGAGACGAAGCCCTCACGCGGTGCGAGCAAAGCGCCTGATGTCGACCAGCACGCAGGCCCGGTGATCGTGCTCACCTCTGCGGGCGACGAAGCTGCGGCGCGTGCCGCCTTAGTCACGAGTGGGTTGGGCTACATCGTCAAGGCCGCTACTGATGGGCTGGTGGCTGCTCCGGCGCCGCTCGTAGTAAGGCGAGGGGATAGGCGCCAGGCCGCTCCCGAAGTGTCACCCAGCGAGGCGGAGAGTGCGGCAGCCGTGGACCATGGCCTCACCAGCCGGGAACTCGAGGTAATGCGAGCGCTGGCCACAGGCGCCTCGACGGTCGGGGTGGCCCGGGAGCTGTACGTGAGCCCCAAGACGGCCAAGAACCACATCGCCCATATCTATGCGAAGCTCGGCGTCTCCAGCCGTACTCAGGCCGTGGCCAAAGCGCTGAGACAGGGCATTGTGAGCATCAACTGATTTCCGGTAGCCGGGGAGGCCGGCCGCTCATCTGCAACCACCGCCGGGCGGCTTGTCAGTCGGGTTCGCCGGCCCGGTTTGCCGTTGCTACCCGCGGGCACCGGTAGCAACGGCCGAGGGCATTTCGGCGACGCCTTACGTAGTGGTTGTTTTCTTGCTCCAGGGCAGACCGCTGGGGTTGGCCCGCCAGGCCCACAATGCAGCTGCCGCCGAGATCGGGACGGCGGCCAGGTACCCGAGGAACCCGCTGAGCGCGAGGTCGAAACTGTCACCGAGGTAGGTGATCTCGATGATGGCGTTGATTACGGCAGCCACCGTAATAAGGGCGGCGGCGAGGAGGAGGAGCTGGTTGACGAAGCCCACCACGGCTGAGCGCTTCTCCTCGTTTGTGCTCCCAAGCACCAGTAGGGCCACGGCCAAAAGGACAGCTACGGCCCAGGCGGCGTTGGCGGGGCCGAGGAGATGGATCACCCGCTCGCGGAAGTCGTAGCCCGCGTCGTGCTGGAACGCCGAGATGATCGACGACAACCAGAAAATGACCAGCCCGGCCAGGATGGCGGCCGCCCCGAGCACCCATGGGGTCTTGGACAGAGCCTCGGGGTCGATTGAGGGGAGCTTCACATTGAGGGTGTAGCCCGCCGTAGCCGGCCCGGCTCCCGCCGTAGCCGGTCCCGCCCCAAGTGGGGGCGGAGGTGGCGAGCTCGGGGGTAGGAAGCTTGGTGGTGGATACGAGGGTGGGGTACCACCCAGGTTCAAGTCGGACTCAGCGCTTTGCCCGTCTGGTTCTACTGGGCTACCGCTGTCGGCCATGGCGCCTCCTGTTGAGAGTGGTACCGCGCACCATATCGCGCTTCGCCGTCGCCAAGGGGGATCCCCGCGCTGCCTGAGACCCGGTCTCCGGGTCGGGCCCGTGCCCGAGGACAATGCCTCGCCCAGTACAGGGGACTCAGGGCAGCGTGACCTCGGCGCCGGCCGCCGCCGTGGCGCCCGTGCCGGCGCCGCCGTCACCGTCGGCCGCCGACAGGAGGGGGAAGTGGCAAGCGGCCATATGCCCGGCACCAAATAGGCGCAGCGGTGGCTCTTCCTGGGCGCAGACCAGCTGGGCGGCCGGGCACCGGGTCCGGAACCGGCAGCCCGAAGGCGGGTTGAGCGGGCTCGGGAGCTCGCCCCGCACGTTGGCAGCGATCATCTGCGTCTTGTCCCGCGTGGGGTCTGGCTCAGGCACGGCGGCGATAAGGGCGGCCGTGTAGTGGTGCACGGGCCGGCGGTAGATGCCGTCGCCCGAGCCGACTTCGACCAGTTTGCCCAGGTACATGACGCCGATGGTGTCGGCCATGTACTTGACGACGGCCAGGTCGTGGGAGATGACGACGTAGGTGAGCCCGTGGTCACGCTGGATCCGTTTCATCAAGTTGAGGACCTGCGAACGGATGGAGACGTCCAGGGCGCTGACGGGCTCGTCGGCCACGATGACCTGCGGGTTTAGAGTCAGTGCCCGGGCCAGGCCGATGCGCTGGCGCTGGCCGCCGGAAAACTCGTGGGGGAAGCGCTCCACGGCATTGGCGGGTAGGCCCACCTCGCCCAGGAGGTCTCCTATCACCTTGTCCTGCTGGCGGTGGGTGCCTACGCCCTGGAGCTTCATCGGCTCCCGCAGCAGCGCCCCCACCCGCATCCGGGGGTCGAGGGAAGCGATGGGGTCCTGGAACATCATCTGCAGGTCCTTGCGGAACCGGCGGAGCTGACGGGGGGCGAGGGCGGCCACGTCCGTGCCTCGCAGCGTGATGCGCCCGAGATCGGGCTTTTCCAGCCCGACGATGATCTTGCCCAGCGTGGTCTTGCCGCAGCCCGACTCGCCGACTAGCCCGAACGTCTGGCCGCGGCCGACGGCGAAGGACACCCCGCTCACCGCCTTGACCGAGGCCACCTGGCGCTGGAGCACCATCCCCGCCGTGACCGGGAACTCCCGGACCACGTTGTCGACGACGAGGAGCCGGTCCTCGGCGGCGCCATCCCCGGAGCCGACGCCGGCGGCGGACCCGGCGCCCACGAGGGCGCCCGCTCCCGCAGCGGCGAGCACGGGCGTCGGGGCCGCCGCCGCCGACCCGCCGACGGCCACGAGCCGGGCCAAGGGGCCGTCCACTGGGTGCCAGCAGGCGAAGTGGTGGCCCGCCCCGGCGGGCTCGAGGAACGGCTCGTCCGTACGGCATTGGTCGGTGGCCCGGCTACAGCGGGCGGCGAAACGGCAACCCGGCGGCGGGGAGGTGAGGTCGGGAGGGATGCCGGGGATGCTGAACAAGCGCTGGTCGCGGTCCTGGGTCAGCAGCGGGATCGAGCCCAGCAGAGCCTGGGTGTAGGGGTGGTGCATGTGCGTGAACAGCTCGACGGTGGGGGCCGTCTCGACGATGCGGCCTGCGTACATCACTTCCACCCGGTCGGCCCGGCCCGCCACCACGCCCATGTCGTGGGTGATGAGGAGCACGGCCATGCCCAGGCGTTCCTTCAGGTCGTCGAGCAGGCCCAGGATCTGGGCCTGGATGGTGACGTCCAGGGCCGTCGTGGGCTCGTCGGCGATGAGCACCTTGGGGTCGCAGGACAGGGCGATGGCGATGATCACCCGTTGGCGCTGACCGCCGGAGAG
>Ga0182016_10003512_pt1 | contig 17875 bp, 21 predicted proteins | sample 712S2MmetaG_FD_120491 | JGI IMG/M metagenome (GOLD analysis project Ga0182016, IMG submission 120491) | Permafrost microbial communities from Stordalen Mire, Sweden - 712S2M metaG | ecosystem: Environmental > Terrestrial > Soil > Wetlands > Permafrost | place: Sweden: Stordalen | collected...
CAGCGCCAATCAAATCCCATAGTCAGTGGCTTCCTTCAAGTCGCTGTATCGAAAGCGCCCACGCACTCCAATGTGATTCATGATTCCTCGTAGGGGGCGCTTCCGATACAGCCCTAGGACTTCGGGGGCGTCGCTGCTCTTCAGCTGCAAAGTACCAGGTCGATTGAGTTTCGATTTCGCATAACGTAAGAATTTGCCAGGACTTGTAGAAGTGGTCGCCAGTTACATGGGCCCGACACCGGCTTCGAGGACATGTGCGGCGGCAGAATCTCCCTGATATTGAGCCATTACCTGTCGATGGTCGATCTTGACTCGAAGTTCGCCAGAAGTGAGCAAAACTGTGTGCGCGGGGCCTGGCCGGTCGCATGGACTCGTCGCGGAATTCTCAACGTGTCGATGTCAGCGATCGGCTAACCTTGGACAGCTGCAGTAATGTGGAGATCAAGTTGACCGCTAGAGCGGTTACTGCCACAAGTTCTAGAATGGCGGAATAAGGCAGCCTGTTCCACGCCGCCGGCAAGATCTCTTGGTAGGCAAGGACTTCGGCACCAACGCGCACAGTGCATCCCTGCGACAGAAACAGGAGACCTTCAGAAGCCAGCTCTTCTTTTCTAAGATGACCGATGCAGGGGATTCGGGCGCAATCATAGTCCGACAGAATAATACTACGGCGACTGGATTGAATTTTGCAGGAAATGATTCCGAAACGATTGCGAACCCTATTTACCTCGCGGGTTGGAGCCGTCAAGGGTCCATTCGCTTTGACGGCGGCGCTGAAATTCCAATGTTCTCCGGAAGTGCGCTGCCGGTTCCGTTGTCAGAACCAGGGACCATCTCGCAAATGACTAGCGCGGGTATGGAAGCTCTTCAGGCTGGCACAGGGATCCCGAGTCTGACAGGGATCGCTTTAAACACCAGAGAGCTATGTTCTGCGAAAGAGCCTCTCCCAAGGAGTCGAGCGATTGGAAAGAGATATGATACAAATGTGAATCCAGTCATCAAAACCCGATATGGTGAAGTCCGCGGCACCGTTGCCGATGGCGTAGGCACGTTTAAGGGAATTCCCTATGCGGCCCCGCCGTTTGGCGCCAATCGGCTCCGGCCCCCACAGTTGGTTGCGCCTTGGAGAGGTGTGCGAGAGGCTCTCACATACGGCCCGAAGCCGCCCCAGTTGCCATATCTCCCTCCGTTTGACATGCTCCTCGCGGACCTTGCCGTCGCCGGTGAAGACTGCCTAAACCTTAATATTTGGTCCCCCGACCTCGGGTCGGCCAGGCAACCAGTGATGGTCTGGATTGCCGGCGGTGCATTTGAGCACGGAACGGGTGCGGAGCACTGGTATGAGGGCAGTCGTTTCGCTCGCGACGGCGTCGTCTGCGTGACCATCAATTACCGGGTCGGCGCCGATGGTTTCCTCTGTCTGGGCGATGGAAACGCCAACCGCGGCTTGCTCGACCAGGTGGCTGCCCTCGAGTGGGTGCAGGAGAATATCGCCGCCTTCGGCGGTGATCCTGGCAACGTCACCATCTTTGGCGAGTCTGCTGGAGCGATGAGCATTGGCTCATTGCTTTCCATACCTCGTGCCGAGGGGTTGTTCCGGCGAGCCATCCTCGAGAGCGGGGCCACCCATCCCGTGATGTCAGCCGCAGCGGCTCTGCGGGTCGGCCAGAACCTCGCCGAAAAGCTCGGCGTCGCGGCCACCCGAGAGGCGATTGCGAAGGTTCCCCTGGATCGAATGCTTCGGGCCCAGGCGGAATTGAACGCCGATCTCGCCGCACATCGCGACCCGCAGCGGTGGGGTGAGGAGGTCGTGGTCCCCATGATGCTGTGGCAGCCGGTGATCGACGGCGACGTCATCCCCGCGCGTCCGATTGATCGCATTGTTGCAGGAGCCGCCGCGAACATTGACCTCATGGTTGGCACGAACACCGACGAGTGGAGGTTCTTCCTAGTACCCAATGGCGTGATCGAGCGCATCCCAGACGAGGTCCTGCCTGGAGCCATCGCGGCGTACGGGCTTTCGGTTGAAGCGACCCTGGCCGCCTATCGCGCAGAAAATCCCAACGCGAGCGCTGGCGACCTGCTCGCGGCTATCCAGAGCGACTGGTACATTCGCATCCCCGCCATCCGCCTCGCCGACGCACACGCGAAGAACGCGAACACTTCGCCAATTTACATGTACGAGTTCGCCTGGCGCTCACCGCAGTTCAACGGACTCCTTGGTGCATGCCACGCGCTCGAGATCCCCTTCGTCTTTGACACACTCGGCACCGAGACTGAGGCGATCTGTGGAACCTACCCGCCACAACAACTCGCGGACACCATGCATGCTGCCTGGGTGGCCTTTGCACCAATGGAGACTGCGGTTGGCCTAAGTATGACCTTAACTGCAGGACAACCATGCGGTTCGATGCGACCTCGGAGGTCGTGGACGATCCTCGCTCCGCGGAGAGAGAACTGTGGGAATGCGTGCGTTAGCTTAAACCGAACGCAGCAGACGTGACAACCGAGCCGTTATTCAAAAAGGCGCAGGGAACGACGACGATTGCTCCCGGTGTGGGTGGAGCCGGAAGGGGAGCAAAGCTCATATCATTGACCACTCTGCCTTCACGATCGCCGGAGGACCGGATGCAACTACCTGGACTGTACGTGAGACGTTCCTCGCCCTCAGAGTGGATATATCCTCCCTGACGCCGCAGCGCTTACGGATCCATCCGGTCGTATTGCCTGAATGCTAAGTCCAGAAGGAGCGCAGTGGTGTTACAAGAAGGTGAACTCAGCACCCGAGCTGATTCAGAAAACGCTTCGGAGGCTCCTCAGAGACTATGTACTTCATCGGACTCGCGGTCAGAGAAGAAGTGCTGCTACAAAGACCTGGACTCAGAGTCATCTTCATGTCAGGTTACGCTGATACGGCAGTTGTACAAGACGGTGATTCAATGCCATGTGCAGCATTCCTCCAAAAGCCATTCTCCTCCGAAATGCTCCTTCACAAAATCGTGAAGGACTTGATGCGCCGTGATGGGACTACGCGTGTGGGATCCTGATTCTCATCGATGATTTAGTAGGAGTTGGAACATTACTAGCTATTGTTCAGGTGATTAACTGTTACGATCTCACCGCAGCCGTTGAAGACTTTAAGGCCTCCTCTAGACCCATTGACTTTCAAGACGGGTTCGAAGAGGATCGTCAAATGAAGAAGCTCCACATCATCGGCCAGATCGTCTGCGCCGTGATCACCCTTACGAGTGTTACCGCCAATGCCTGCACCCGCTTCATTTATGAGACGGGGAACAAGACCTTCGTTGTCGGCCGCTCGATGGATTGGATGGAGGACCCCAAAACAGACCTATGGGCTTTTCCGCAAGGCATGAAGCGTAATGGCGGCCTGGGGCAGGGTTCTATGACCTGGACGTCGAAATACGGTTCGGTGATCGCATCCTTCTATAATGTCGCGACTGTTGAAGGAATGAACTCCGCCGGTTTGGTCGCCAACACGCTTTATCTCGTCGAAACAGATTACGGGGATGCCAGGACTGCCGGCAAGCCGCTGATGTCGGTTGGCGCCTGGACGCAGTATGCGCTCGACAACTTCGCCACCGTGGCCGAGGCCGTAGACGCGCTCTCTCAGGAACCCTTCGCCATTGTCGCGCCCGCGCTTCCCGATGGCAGTGCGGCAGGTGGACATCTTTCTCTGGCGGACGCCTCCGGCGATAGCGCGATCTTTGAATATCTGAACGGCAAGCTCGTTATCCACCATAGCCCGAAATATACGGTGATGACGAACTCGCCAACCTTCGATCAGCAACTGGCGATCGCGACCTATTGGAAGAACATCGACGGCCTTTCTTTCCTGCCGGGGACAATCAATTCCTCCGATCGCTTCGTGCGCGCAAGCTGGGCTCTCAATGCCGCGCCAAAGGAGAAGGACAATCGTTTGGCGATCGCCACATCGTTTTCGCTGATCCGTAGCATCTCGGTCCCGCTCGGCCTGGCCGAAGCAGGAAAACCCAATATTGCCGGCACGATCTGGCGGTCCATCTCCGATATTAGCGCCAAGCGATACTACTTCGAATCTGCCTATAATCCGTCGATCTTCTGGGTCGATCTCGATAAACTTAAGCTTTCGGCCGGATCGAGGCCCAGCCGCCTCGATCTCACCAGCCGCCCGATCTATGCGGGTGAGGTATCAGACAAGTTTGTTGCTACTGAACCCTTCAAGTTCCTCTCGCAGTAACGAAAGATGCCAAGCGCATCCCAACGGCAGCAGAGATGCGCCGCCGGGTTTTAACACCCTGGCAATTTCGCGAAGTGCGGGCCCGAGGTTCGGCCAATAGTAGATGGTGTTGGCCGTCAGAACTGCGTCGAAGCTGCGCGCTGCGAATGGCAGTTTCGTCACGCTGCCCCGGTGTACCCTGACCCGCTTCTGCAGCTTCTGTGCGCGGATGAGATCAGCCGCAGCCGTGACCATGTCAGGGGAATGATCGACGCCGACCACGCGTCCACGAGGAACCCTCTTAGCTAGGGCAACGAGCGAGTAGCCGCCGCCGAAGCCAATATCCAAAACGCGATCGTCCTGTCTTAGCTTCAGCCGATCGATACCGGCACGGATCAAATCCGTGTTGATCAAATTCAGCAGCGGCGCAACAACGAGAGAGCCGAACGGCCCGGAAGGTGAAGCGAATTGATCGCGAAGAAAGCCGGTAAACCACATACGCTAAGCTTCCGCTGGTTTCGGCCCACGAGACTTAGGTCTCGACAAGAGATGATCCAGGTAGCGTGACTTCACCTGTTTGCTGGCCAAAGCCTGCTTCAGCGGCGGCAACCGGAGAATGACGCCTAGGACTGCCGCCATAGCACGATGGCTGGCAAGCGCCTGATTGTCGAAGATAAGGTCTTCCAGTTTGCCCCGCTCAATGGCCATTAAAACGGCCCTATGAGCGTTGTTGACCGGGGTGAGTACCCGCAGGGTCCGCTGCTTGAGCGCGATGGCTTGCTTGGCGCACACGCGTTCGCACACGCCACATCCCAGGCATATCTCCTCGTTGACCTTGGCCTTCTTGCGCTTGTGGTGACGCGGATCCCCCGCCGAGACCATGCCCATGGCTTCGACTGGACACACGTCGGCGCACTTCATGCACCCGGAACATTTGTCTTCGGCAATGCTAGGCAGAAAGTCCGTGGTGCTTATGGGCTGAAGGATGGCAAACCGTTTGGCGGCGAGCATCGCTTCGCAGCAGCAGCCGCAACAGTTGCAAATGAAGGAGACGTGCTCGCGGACATTCTCGCCGAACTGTACCAGGTTGCGGTCGCGGGCCTGCGCCAGCAAATCGCGGCACTCTGCCTTATCCACGCGGCGAGCTATGCCGTGCTTGATCAGCGAGCCCGCCGTGGAATTGAAGGTCATGCAGATTTCCATCGGCGCTTCGCAGTTGCGACCAAAATGCGAAAGCTTGTGGCGACAGTAACAGGTGCCAATACCGATGTGCGAGGCCGTTTCGACCACCTTCGAAGCCCGTTCGTAGTCGAGCACGTGCAGGGTATTTTCCGGGGGCAACGCGCGCTCGTTGACGAAGGCGCGCCCAATCTGTGTTTCGGTCGCGAACAGCGCTTTGACGAAGTCTTCCTCGACGTTCAGGTACTGGTAGAACAGTTCAGCCAGCAGTTTCTGGTCGTACTGGTTGCCGACGCGCATCATGGAGAACTCGAAGAAACCGGCCATCGGCGGAGGCATCACGAACGTCTGGCCGTGGCGCGTCTCGATGTCGAGCATCATGCCGCGAGAGGCGAGCGCTTCGAGGAGATTGCGGGCCTCTGTCTCTGGCTTCTTCCAAAGTCGAGCTGCTGCAGCGGCAGTAAACGGCTTCATCGGTAGCAGTGCAACAAGCTCAGCCTCTGCGGGCGTGAACAGCACTTCCAGGATTCGAAAGAGAAGCTCGGTCGGCGGCGCTCCTTGCGGAAAGCGGTTGATCCGCTCCGTCAGCTTCTGATAGGCCTCCCGCGCGGTGTGATGCGACATAGGAACAGGATAGGACAAATCGTGACGAGCGAAAGTGCAGGCATCACAGAGCGTTGTTCTCGCCCGCGGCTCAGCACTCTGAGTAGATTGTGGATCGAGTTCTCATCAGAACTCATGCGAGCAACGCTGGGGCCGATGCTGTCGCAGTGCACAGTGCCCGCATCACCTGTGCCCATTTGCGAAAGGAACGTCTCACCAGCACCGGCGTAGTAGGAGAACCCCGGTGTGTCCTTTATTGAACAGACGGTCCGAGAGTTGAGCTGCCAGACTAGTTTTCAGAGGACATCAATATGAGCGTAGAAACGATTCTGATCATTGTCGTGATTGTGTTCCTACTTGGTGGAGGCGGTTGGTACTGGCGCCGCGGTCGCGCTTAACGCGACCTGGTCGGGAGCTTGGAAATCAGCCCTATCCGAATACCGACTCTCGCCCTTGCGGAAGGGCGAGAGTATAGGCGGCAGCGTGAGGTGCAGCATCAATCGAGAAGGGCTCTATGAGTCTGTTCGACATCGTCTTCGGTTGCTGGCACAAGCGGTGCAGTTTCCCTATCACCTTGCGGGCAAGCTGCGTCGCACCTACTTTGGCAGCCTCGGTAACTGAAGCTTACGTTGTCTGTCTCGACTGCGGCCACGAGTTCCCGTACGACTGATCGCAGATCAAAATGCTCGCGTCCAAGCCCCGTAATGGTTGGGCGGCCAAGCCCGCCACTGTCGTTCCCGGCCTCAAGGTGGCTTGAGGCCCCATGCTCCGGCCGTTCGCGAGGAACGAAGCTTCGCATACGGTCTGGAGAGCAGTTTGCTGTTTCCTGGACGGGAAACGGAAGTCCCGCTCCTTTAATCAATTGATTCTCAACGATAAGGAGAATACCCATGAGCACAAGCACAGAGAACAAGATCAAAGGCACTTTTCATGAAGTCAAAGGCGAAATCAAGAAAAAAGTAGGCCAGATCACGGACAATGCCCATCTGGAGGCGGAAGGCAAGGCCGAGCACCAGGCCGGCAAGGTCGAGAAGAAGGTCGGACAGATCAAGAAAGTGTTCGAGAAGTAGATCCGGCGGGCCCAGGCAGGAACGTGATTCTGGGTGCGGATGAGTTGACGCACCGCCGTTCCTCAGTACGATTGAGAATCGGCGGTGAGTCAACTTGGCTCACTGGTTCTGTACTAATGCGGGCTACATATATCAGCCCCACGAACCAACCTCTTCGGCACACGAATCCCAACTGCAAAATAAGAAATCGAATCTCTTGGCTAAGCGATTCGTGGGCTATCATATTTCCTCAAATATCCTCGTCGCTGTCGCATGGTCCTTGACACTGGGGTCATTAGCTGCGAGATGTGCCGAACCTACTGCAGATATCGACCGCACCCAAAGTGACAGAAGCTTGGCGAGTGCACACAATTCTAAAATGACAGGCCCGTTCCCAATCGACCTGTAATCCCTTTAGACTCGTGACAAAGCGCAAGCATGAACAAACACAGGCCAGAGAGAGAATCCAATCGGCCTCAGCTCACGTGAACGACAGGGCGGTGTCTTGGATCTTCGATGGCGCGGCGTAGTACCTCATGCGTGAGCGGAGCGGCGTCCCCCTCTCCAAAAAACAGGAATGCGAAGAGGTTTGCGACGGGATTGCCCTCATGCCAACTGAAGTAAGCGTGCGGCACTTGGCCGGTTGTCTTTTCGAGATCTATTAGGAGTGCTGCGAACGCGTTGGCAACCACGGGACTCTTCGCGCGCAGTATGCGATGTTTGCCAACGCGTTCGCCGGTGACGAGAAGATGTTTTTCGAAGTCAGAGGCATCGCCCCGCTCGACCTCGAAAAAGAACACGCACTCATCGGGACTTAGCGCATGACAGTGGCGCACTCTGCGATCCACAAGATCAAGTTCTTCTTCGCTTTTGACGCTTGGCCTACGGGCTACGATTCGGATGACGCGATCATCATCGTCCTTCAGCAACTCGCGGGCTTTGACATCAAGCTCGATTCCTGAAATGCGCAGTTCGGTCGAACGGAGCGCGCGCGATAGCAGGGACGAACCCACTATAGCGATGATGAAAAAGGACGCGACCTTGATTCCCGTGGGACGCTCGCCAACATTAAGAACCGTCGTGTAAACAAATATGAGCGACACCAGCAGAAAAGGCCAGCGCAGAGGGCGATTCCAAACAGAGATAGTAACGGCGATCGCTGCGGACGTCATAAGCACCAGAACGCCGGTGGCATACGCGCCGCCCTGCGCGTCGACGTCGGCGTGGAAGAGATAGGTGACCACGAAAGCGATTGCCATGAAAACGAGTACCAATGGACGCGATGCGCGGGCCCATTCCGGCGCCATGCCGAAGCGGGGCAGATAGCGCGGGATGAGATTCAGCAGTCCAGCCATCGCCGACGCTCCCGCGAAGGCAAGGATCAATATGGTGCTCGCGTCGTAAATTGACCCGAACACATTGCCGAGATACTGGTGTGCCAAATAAGCCATGGCGCGACCATTTGCGGGGCCGCCCTGTTGGAACGCGGCGGGCGGAATAAGCAGAGTCGTGACAATGCTTGTAGCTATCAGGAAGACGCTCATGATGATGGCCGCCGTGCTGAGCAGCTTATGAGTGTTCCGGACCTGCTCCTGGAGGTCTCCGCCCTTGATCAGCGGCATTACCGCAACACCGGTTTCAAAGCCCGAGAGTCCCAGAGCCAGCTTGGGAAACAGAATCAGACACACGCCCGCCATCGCTAGCACGCTACTGTGTTGTGCATAAAGTGCATTCTTCCAGTCCACAAGAAGATGCGGATGCTCGACGACGTGTACAAGCGCAACGCCGGTGATGACTCCGCTCAGAGCGAGATAGATGCCAACCAGGACGACAGCAACGCTGATCGCGTCTTTAAAGCCTTTGAGAAAGATGGCACCTAGGATCGACAACAGAATGAGAGTGACAGTCATCTGGCTGCTCATCCAGTGTGGTGTAAACGGATTGTGCGTGAAGTGGGCCGATGCATCGGCCGCAGAAAGTGTCATCGTGATGACAAAGTCTGTGGTCGCGAACCCGAGCAAAATTAAGACGAAGGCCTTGCCCTTCCATTGTGGAAAAAGTTGTTCAAGCATAGCGATGCTTCCCTGACCATTCGGGCTGGCCTCAGCTACGCGGCAATACACCGGGAGCGCTGCAAAAAGTGTCACTGCAACGAGAATGAGTGTTGCCAGCGGCGACAATACCCCCGCGGCAAGAAATGCGATGCCGGGCTGGTAACCGAGCGTTGAGAAGTAATCGACGCCAGTCAGGCACATCACGCGCCACCACGGGTGCTCGGCTTCGGCCTTGCCTTGCACACCTTTGGGCAACCGAAGATCAGCTAACAACCAGTCGCTAAGACTCATGCTGCAAGCACCGTCTCAAACGCAGTATCGGGCAAGCCCGAAGACCATACACGCTCGAATGTATAGGAAAAGGCAAAAGTCGGTTTCAGAGATGTCATCGATACATAGAAGACTGAGGACTGCTCTTAAGTGACTGTTATGGCCTTTCGACGAGTGACATGATGGTTTAATGCCATAGAACACAAATTAGAAGAACGAATCCGACGAAGTGACTCTCCGCGGCATTGAAATGGAGATGGCAAAGCACCGCATTGCGAAGCCGGCCAGGATGGCGGATACCCTTAACGCGAGTCGGGGCAGGCGAGGAAGCAGGCAGAATCGGGAAGAACCTGCAGCGAGTCGCTCCTCCGGCATGTTCTGGATTGCGTTGGTAGGGCTTTGGATGGCCTGGCGACGAGTCTTGGCCCTAGTGGAATGCGGTCTTTCGCTGGCAATGGCAGCGTTTCCGTACGTATTTGGCACGGCTGTCCTGCAAGCCCAGCAGGAAGATTGAACGCCCATCGATGTGCGGGCGTCAAGAACCACCATCCGACTTTCCTCCATGGTGTCTTGGAAGTTGTCTTTGACCTGGGTCATAACCTAATCTCTTGCAGGGCCAGAAGTGGAGGCTACTAAGGGCGACCCGCCACTTTATTTGGACGACTTAGCCGGCCTGGCCCCCAGAGGATCAAGCGCAGGCCCGTTCAGTACTTTTCCGTCTAGACTAAAGCGCGAGCCGTGACAGGGGCAGTCCCAAGTATGCTCAGTCGCGTTCCAAGATACGATGCAACCCAGGTGCGGGCATACCGCAGAACGCTCGCATAGCCTGCCTTCGTCATCGCGAGAGACTGCCAACTTGGACGAACCCCGACGAATGATTGCACCCATCCCAGGCTTGATCTCAGCGACGGTGCTTACTTCGCCGGGCGTTAGCCAGTGGGCGTATTCTCCAGCGACCTTTAGGTTTTCTCGCTCAAATCTGAGCGCAGCACGGCGGGTCTTTCGCTTAGGGTCGTAAAGGGCGACCCAGGGATTGTCACGACCAGCAATTAAATCGCGCAAGAGGATTCCGGCAATTGTGCCATGTGTAATTCCGGATCCTGAATCCCCGGTCACGGTGTACACATTTGGTTTGTCCCCTGGATTCCGGCCTATGAAAGCAAGACCATCCGTTGCCTGCATCACTTGCCCTGACCATCGAAATGTAATTTCCTTAATTCCAGAGAAATGTTCCCGTCCCCACGTAGCCAGCCGTGCAAATCTGCCTTCGATTCCTTCGGCCTGCCCGGTCTTGTGATCCTCGCCACCAATAATTAACAGATCTTGCGTTTTACCGTTCGCACGCATCCGCTGAAGCCGCACATAGTGGAAAGGGTCTTCGGTATCCCAGTAAAGCGCCTTGGGGATCGAACCTGGCGGTACGAGTGCACCGATCACATAAGTTCGATAGGGCTCTTGTCGGGTATGCATCTCGAGGCAGTCATTGATTGGTGTGTTTGTTGCGACGACCACAGCTCCGGCGGAAACAATTGCGCCTCCTTTCGTGCTTATCGTGACCGTTTTACCGCCTTTTATTCTTTTCGCCTCCGTTTCGCCGAAAAGTTGACCGTCCAATCGTCTCATCGCGCGCGCAAGACCCGCTAGATACTTCAAGGGATGGAACTGTGCCTGTTGTGGAAAGCGGAGACACGGTCCAAGTTTGAGATCGGACGGAGCTTGCTTAAGTTTTCTTACCTGCAGCCCAGCGCGTTTTGCCGCTTGCCATTCCTGTTGTAACTTTTCTTGCGAGCCTCTATCAGGGAACAACAGATATCCATCTAAACGTTCAAAATCACAATCGATTTTCTCTTCAGCCACGATGGATTCAATTTGGGCAATCGCTGCGGTATGACTCTGCGCGACCAATTGAGCATCATTCGTGCCATGAAGATCTTCGATGTCACGATAGCTAGTATCTAAAACATTTGAAAGATGTGCGGTAGTGTGCTCAGTTTCGCCCGCTCCTATTTGGTCTTTGTCGAGGACTACTACGGACTTTCCCTCGCGTGCCAGCAGGTATGCCGTAGTCATACCAGCGATTCCGGCGCCGACGATACAGACATCAGTATGGATATTCTGGTCAAGCGAGGGCGCTGCAGACCTTTCCGTCGTTGCGGACCAAATTGAGACGCCTTCTCGAAAACCAGGAGGATGCTTCGACACAGGCTTTTGGGCGCTTTGTTTTTGGCTAAGAACTCTTGTGGCCATCCCTAATCTCCGATCAATCGATTGTTAGCGGGAAATTACATTTTGGAATCCGGGCAGGCGGCATTCTATACCGATTCGTCTCGTCCCGGAGTTTTTTCGATGCTCGCTGGTGGTGAAGACAACCGTTGCAGCGATTGCGTCATCATGGTCTGCGAAGGAATGATAGCCAGATGCGGGCTAGATCAAGACACTGGGTTGATCGCTGAGTCCAGCTCCAGCTTGAGCAACTCGCCATGAATACTCCGCTTCCACGCTGCTCGACGTTCCGCTTCCGTAACGTTCTTCACCTGGGGACCGCGCAACCGCGTTGCGCACGTGAGAAGCGTTCTCCGGCGACTCCTTGTGTTGCCTGGGAAAAGCGAACTTCGTTGCCGATATCCGATCGCGAGCTGGCTTAGCTAGCTTTGCCATAGTCTTCTCCCTCGGGAGTATCTCCTTGCGCACGAACGGCCCGGAATTCTCGGCCACGTCGATCACGGCAGCTTTTCCAATTCCTGCAGCGTCGATTGGTTGACGTCATATTCTTCTCGCGTGGATTCGGCCATGCGGGGCTTATCCATTTCCTTTTTCACGCGAGCGAGTATCGCGCGGTTGGATTCTTGCTTTGGCTGGTTCTTATGCATACTCGCACTGTGTCACGAGTCCAGGACGATTGCAGGTCAATTGGGAACAAGGCTGACAGTTTCAGAATTGTTTTGTAGCGAGCACTTTTGCACAGTCCGTACCAATCTGCCTTAAGTAAGATTTTTGTTGTGAAACAGCGTGCCCGTTTCACACGGTGGGAAGTTGGACTATCGAAGACGAACAGTGGCAGAAGATCGGCGGAGGGTATGAGGCAGGGAAGTTCAGGTTTTTACTGTTTCCCTGGACGGAGCCTACATTTTATCTCCGCCGATCCACAGTCTAACGTCACGTAAAGCTGAGTTGAACGCTCATCAAGTGGCAAGCGTTCGATTCTGACCGGACTCCCCAGGGCATATACCTGTCTACGTAACACCCGGTATTCACAGATGCGAATACGCAGAAAATAAAGGAGCACCATGACAGCAACGATGGAAAAGGGATTGTGAGCGTGTGCTTACCAATACGGCGTCCGGCGGAACACAAAACATGAGGATTATTAAGCGCGACAAAACATTCACTGAACCGATCGTCTGGCTTACCACATTTTTCGTGGTTGCCTTTCATGTTGGAGCGGTGGCTGCACTGTTCACGTTCGCCTGGAAGCCGTTTGTGCTTGCGATTCTTTTGTGGTGGGTCGCAGGAGGCCTCGGCATCGGGATGGGGTTTCACCGGCTGCTAACACATCGAGGTTATGAGACGACAAAGCTGGTTGAGTACGTCCTGACCGTTTGCGGGACCCTGTCTTTGGAAGGCGGCCCAATCTTCTGGGTCGCAACGCATCGATTGCATCACCAAAACGCTGACAAGGACGGGGACCCTCACTCCCCCCGCGATGGTGGCTTGTGGGCGCATATGGGGTGGATCCTGACTGGACGAACACTGCCGCCCAATGAAGCCGTAGACCTTCTACCGTATGTTTCGGACCTTCGAAAAAACAGGTTTCACGTTTGGATTAGTAAGTGGCATTGGGTTCCCCTTGCCGCGCTCGGATTGGTGCTGCTTTCTCTTGGAGGGTGGTCATACTTGCTATGGGGCGTCCTTTTTCGGACGGTTTTGGGTCTCCATTGCACATGGCTCGTCAATTCCGCCACGCATATGTGGGGGTCTCAGCGGTTCCAAACTCAGGACAACTCGAGAAATAACTTTTGGGTCGCCATGCTGACCTTCGGAGAGGGCTGGCATAATAACCACCACGCCAAACCTCAATCTCCCCGGCACGGTCTTGCATGGTACGAGTTCGATCTAAATTGGTATGGAATTTGCGCAATGCGCATGATGCGGCTTGCGTGGGATCTTAAGATACCAAGTAGCCCGGTGGGCACCTGGAAGCACTTGATGCCCCAACCCGCTGAGTGGCGGCTGGATCGCCCTCTTTAACCGGCGGTTCTCCTGCGGTCCTGCGTCATCGTTTGAAGGGCCGCGCGGCATCGTGTCTCTGGAACCCTCGAACCCCAGCCCTCAACGCAATTGAGTCCGCCTCAACAGGGGACTCGGAACGTGTGAAAGTCGCGCCAATCGTAGCCACAAAGTGCGTCACCCTGCCCTCCGTCTGCCGCCAGATCTCATCCGCGGTTCCGTTTTGGTAGTGCGCTTGCCAGTTGGCGTCATTGGAATACTGCTCCGCATAGTAATACCTGTCGGGGTCGGCAGCAGCCATCTCTCTCGCTTTCAGGATTGCGCAGTCGGAGCCTTCGCCGGGTCGGTAAACACGATCTCTGCTCCATACGCCTGGAGAATCCGCTTACGCTCCGCAGACACATTCGACGGCATGCAGAGAGTGACCGTGATTCCGTACGCTGCGCTGATCATGGCATAGGCGATTCCCGTGTTGCCGCTGGTGGAATGGAGCAGCGTCTTGCCAGAACCCAGATCGCCGCGCTGCAAGGCTTCAGTCACAATGTTTGATGCCCCGCGACCCTTGACCGAGCCCTAGTTTCGAGGATTTCCGCTTGGCGTGTCTGCTCATCCCAGCCGCCTCCACCGCGACTGGCCAAGAGCCTATGCCTGCACGCAGACGCATCGGGCGTTTTTACAGCCAAGTGGCAGTGGCAATGCGGTTGCCGGACGCTGGCCGACTAATTTCCCACAAGGTGGTTTGAACTAAGCCGCTAGCGCGGCGGAAGGAGCGTCGTGGAGCGAGAATGATGCGGCAGCGATAGCCTTGTCAGTCATAGGAAGGAGTTTTCTATGACTCGACTTCGACGGCGCATGCTAGAAGAACTGCAGCGGCGCAACTATTCGCAAACTACCATCGATGCCTACATCTTTGCGGTGCAGGAGTTCTCCCAGTTTTTCGGGCGTTCTCCCGAGGGACTGGGAGCCGAGCATTTGCGTCGCTACCAACTGTGGCTTCTCAAGGAGAAGCGGCTGGCGTCGTCCACGGTTGAAGTTCGCATTTCTGCGCTGCGTTTTCTGTACAAGAGGGTTCTCCGGCGCGCCGATCTCGCTCTCGACGATCTGCCATTTCCAAAAACCACCCACACACTGCCCACCGTGCTCAGTCGCGAAGAGGTAACGCGGTTGATCGATGCAGCCGCCAGCCCGAAGCACCGGACGCTGTTGATGTTGCTTTATGGAACGGGCATGCGCCGTTCCGAAGCTGCACGGCTGAAGATCGTTGATATCGACAGCCAGCGCATGGTCATCCACATTCACCAAGGCAAGGGCCGGCGCGACCGTGATGTTCCCTTGACCCAGAAGCTGCTCGCTGCGCTGCGCTCCTATTGGCGCTTGCAGAGACCACATGTCTATCTGTTCCCCAGTCCGCAGCGAGGGGGAGCGCAACCCATGACCGGCAAGGCGGTCTACTGTGCATGTCGGACTGCCGCCAGGCGCGCCGGACTGCACAAGAACCTTGGCCCGCATACGCTACGGCACAGCTTCGCCACCCATTTGCTCGAAGCTGGTGCCGACCTGCGCACCATTCAGTTGCTACTTGGCCATCAGAGACTGGAAGACACTACGGTCTATCTCCATCTCTCACAACGACACCTGCATGCCGCCACCAACCCACTCGAGCTCATCGCTCTGTGCCACGAGGGAGAGAAGCGAGGATGAGCCGGCCACCCTTCGAGGTGGCCGATGTCATTCATAAGGCCGGCAGCCGATTCCAGCAACGCTACGGTGCGTCTTTGACCGGCATGCAGAACAAGGTCCTCAACGCTATCGCGCGTTGCCGCACCGCGGCTCTGGGCGGACATCGCGATCTGTGCTCGCGATGCGGATATCAAGCCATCTCCTACAACTCGTGCCGCAACCGGCACTGCCCCAAGTGCCAGATCAACGCTCGCGAGAAGTGGCTCACCCAGCGGCAGCAGGAACTGCTGCCCGTCGGGTATTACCATCTGGTCTTCAGCGTGCCCCACATGCTCGTACCTTTGATCTGGCAGAACCAGCGACGGCTGTTTGCACTTTTGTTTGAGACCAGCGCGGCCACGCTGCTGGAAGTGGCTGTCGATCCGCAGCATCTCGGCGTCGAAACCGGCTTCCTCTCCATCCTGCACACCTGGGGACAGACGCTCCAACCACACCCCCACCTTCATTGCGTTGTGCCCGGCGGCGGGTTGTCGCCCGACCATACCCGCTGGATCGCAGCCCGCTACAGCTTTCTATTGCCCGTGAAAGTTCTCAGCCGCGTCTTCCGCGGTAAGTTCGTCGCTGGATTGCGCCGTACTTTTGATAATCAGCAGCTTCGCTTCTTTGGTGAGTGCTGGCCGCTGAGTGAGGAGAAAAACTTCAAGAAGTTTCTGCGTACTCTGTTCCACCAAGAGTGGGTCGTCTATGCCAAGCCGCCGTTCGGGGGAGCCGAGCATGTCCTCCACTATCTGGCTCGCTACACCCATCGGGTCGCCATCTCCAACCACCGCCTGCTCGCGGTCTCCGACACCTCAGTTGTTTTTCGCTGGAAAGACTATGCGCACCAAAGTCGGCAGCGCACCATGACGCTTTCTGCCGATGAGTTCCTGCGTCGCTTCGTGCAGCATGTGCTGCCCAAGGGGTTTCCACGGATCCGCTACTTCGGATGGATGGCCAATCGGAAACGCGGAAAACTGCTTCCTCTCTGCCGGCGCCTGCTCAACCAGCAAATACCTTCGAACTCCGCAACCTCCGACATCAAGCCGGCTCTCTGGAACTGTCCGCTTTGCCACGGCCCCATGCACGTCATCGAGCGACTCTCCGCAGCTCAACTCTTCTTCACTACCGAAAGAGCCACTACAACCAATGACACTTCCTGATCGCGGTACCAACGCTGACCACTGCAGCACGCTGGCCCGCATGCCTGGTCGACGTGTGCGTGGCCCTGCAAATGAACCCCATCGGTCTCTCCAACAACTGCTTCGCTGGACCATTTCTGCCGCCACCAGGCCGCGACAGCGCCACGCCACCCCTCTACTAACGTTCATCACAACTCGGCTTCCGGAACCTGTGGCCATTCAAAACCCATAGCTAAAAGCATCTCGGGCCTCATCCCCGGCCCACTTCAAACAACTCTATCGGAAGCGCTCCGCCTTCATTTCTGCACAAAACACCAGCTTTCTGCTTCGGAGCGCTTCCGATAGAGTCCTAGGGTTTCTGGACAATGTGACACGCAAATGCTGCTCGCAGCGTAGTGCCTGTTCCAGATAGGCTACGAGATGGCATTCCATGAGAAGGCCGGTCGTAAGTCAAGCAGAATCATTATCCATCCCGACTTATGAGCACAGTTTTCCTTCACCGAGTTGCCGCTGTCGCCGCCATAGTCTGCTCGCTGATAAAAGCGCGGATTGGTTCGCGGTGGCATTTGCGGTTGATCGAGAGGCTTTCTGCTGCATAGATCCAACTCCGCGCCCCGCCATTTCCAGGCGAGTATGCCGCATGAAACCACAGCTTCAACCTCGATCCATCCACGTGCTTCGACACGCACACCACATTTTGCGTCGCGCGGGCCTCTTCCCAAGTCTTTTCTCTCACGGCGAAAGCTGTTCCCAAGGGGCTCCTCACACAACAACCCGACGCCATCTCCAACACAACCGCTCCTTCGCCCCACGACACCGGCTTGCCATACCTCTCGTCTCAACCCAGCGCCAATCAAATCCCATAGCCAGGGGCTTCCTTTTTCAAGTCGCTGTATCGAAAGCGCGCGCACTACTCCAATGAAATACAGGATTCATCGTAGGGGCGCTTCCGATACAGCCCTAAGACTTTTCGCGAGTTACTGTTCAACGCCTCTATAGATCGAGGATTCTTGTCTGTCAGCACATGTCTCTGGCGTGACATAACAGCGGGAGGCAATCGTGATGGGCCCAGCGCTATTTTCGTTACTTCACGCTGCATCACTGACAAAGGCATGCGAACTGGCGGATGCTATTTGGATGAAGCAAGGATCGACCGTCCCTACCGCTCATCGCAATCGCGACGGCCGAAATTGTTCTTTGCTCGATCACTTGATCGACAAGTCGCTGAGCGATCCGCGAGTGGCAGTTTTCTTGCAGTTGCCCACGGCTGCCCGGACGAGTGCGCTAGCCACGATTCTCGACAGCGATGAAGGAAAGAACTTTCGGGAGGAGGCGAGCCAGTGGCTCGTTGAGGCCCTATCCGTCAGGCACTTGGTCCCGGAGCGGTATGCAGAGTGGCGGCCGGTGGTGCGCGAAGCC
>Ga0182016_10003513_pt1 | contig 17874 bp, 18 predicted proteins | sample 712S2MmetaG_FD_120491 | JGI IMG/M metagenome (GOLD analysis project Ga0182016, IMG submission 120491) | Permafrost microbial communities from Stordalen Mire, Sweden - 712S2M metaG | ecosystem: Environmental > Terrestrial > Soil > Wetlands > Permafrost | place: Sweden: Stordalen | collected...
ATTATACATAAAAATAATTATATATTTGGAACGCAAAAAATTGAAAAGTAATCACTCAATGAGTTGGATTTTAAATAATTATGGTAATATATGTATCAATAAGTATTTTTCAAATGATAATAAAGAAATAATTAATGTCCGAGATGGTTGTGCTAGAATCAAACTGTAATACATATTCAATATTTGTTTCGTCAATAAAAAATTGATTTAATATCTATATTGATTCTTTCTAATTAAAAACACAAATATCAAAACAATTATTTCATAAATATTTATATATATCGAAATGTCAGCAATTTATATTTATAAATTTTTACTTACAAAATATTGAATAATTCATCATATTGAAGTATTCATTCCGATTCACACTTTATACTACTTTTGTTTCATTTCAGAGACAAATAATGTCAGCTACTATTGGACAATTGATCAGCGGTCTTCGCAACGACCAGGAACTCATGGAGTACTACAGAGGGATGTGTGGTGATTCGGTTGAAGTAGATGTCGAATGGTTGGAAGCGATCGGGCGAAGGGAGGTATTTATCTCCAGGGATGGAAATGCAGCGATCCTTCGTTGGTCCAAGAAGTATGGAGTGTGCCTCGATGAAAGCACTGTCAGAAATTGGTCCGCAAAATGACATTGATCAAATAGCTTTATTTTATTTTATTTATTTGTTTTATTGTATTTCACGGAATTTACAACAGTTTAAAAGAATACATATAATTATTATAATAAAATAAAACATAAAATAATGGGGTGTTACGGGCACGCTTTTTGTCGTATTTGTTTATTACCTATACAAGATTATCCTTCTAGATATTACACAAAACCATTAAATAAAAAAGATTACGAATGGATAATTTCAGATCAAGGATGCGCAATGAACAAATTAACCAATGAAATGCACGATTGTGAAGTCGGTGTCGGATTGCTCGGAAGATTAAAGTGCAATGTGTGCAAAGATGATACGCATGATATATACCACGGTGACGATGATTATTTTGTCTTTCACAAGCTATGTTACAAACTATTAATAAAAGTTTATAATGAAAAAATTAAAGATAATGATGATTATAATGATAGTTTCGCCAATAACAATGATATAAAATATGGATATGCCAATGTATCTAATTACATTGAAGTTAATACAGATAGTTATTCAATAAATGAACTACATGAAGAGTTCAAATATGACGGTATATATGATAAGTTTAATTTGATAGATGTTCAAAACAGTTTGTTTCCTCACTTTACATATCACGATGAACCAGACAGATTTGTTTATTTAACATCTCCAGAAATAACCACGTTTTCAAAAAATAGATTCATTAAAAGATTTGAAAAGATATTCCCCAATATAAAATTTCATTGAGATTCATAAATTAAAAATTGAAATATAATGCACTACAAAAATTAGTCCAAATTAATATCAGTATCAATATCATAATTATGTATGATTATCACGAGCTTTCTAATAATTGGGATCTTGAATTAATTAAAAAATATTTTACTGAAAATGGTTTCAGTAAAATAAATGATAAAAATGATTACCAATGTACACTATTCTATTTAGCGTGTTATTACGGATACTACGATATTGTCAAATATTTAACAGGGATACCAGAATTTACATCATTAAATGATAAAGACGAAAACGGAAATACACCATTGTTAGTTGCTTGTGGTCATGATCATACTAATACTGTTATACATCTATTGACGTTCGATAATTTAACAACATTGAACGATAAAAGTTTTGGTGGAAAAACTCCATTCATGTGGGCCCGTGTAAAGGGTAACATTGATATCGTAAAAGAATTATTAAAGCGGAAGGATATTGATATATCTGGTGATGTTGATCTTTATTACTCACATGAAAACAAAAATAAAATTAAAAAAATAATTAAACAATACAAAAGTAATCCAATTGGGACAAGGCAACAACTTATTTTAGGTGAATATTTGAATGTTTTTCGTTTGATTGTATTTTTATGTGATGGTTTTCTTGAACTTACAAATAATGCACAAAATAAAAAAGCTGCACAATTCTTTAATATTGTGAGGCGATTACCTATGGAGTTACAAATGAAAATAGTATATGCAATGGTTAATTCGTCAATGAATAACATTAATGGAAAGGCTTTTGGTTGCGGTTTAAAAGAATTTATAAAAAAATTTATTTGTTAATTAAAAAATTGATTTTAATAATCGATGTAATTACTTTTTTAATTTATTTTGTATCATATTAAATTTATAGAATTAAATTAAAATGACTCATCCACCACAATTCTCCCCCGAGATCGCGATTCTTGTTTACGGCATGGAACTGTATGACTATTTAACAACACCACTCGTCAGAATGTGGACTTCTGTCTCAAACCGTTTTAGCAAACAAACTACACACAAAGATAATAAAGATAATAAAGAAAAAAGAACAGTCTAATTTAATGGTAAATAATAAGTATTTCCGTGTAAATTAATCATCCCTGCTTGTTCCATAACATTTTTATATATCTCGTTGAAAATTCCACATGTGTGGTCATATTCTTTTACCAAATCATTCATAAAAAATTGTAGTGGTTTATCTTCATATTTTTTCATCATTTTATTTATAAAATTATACGTAAACACATTATCTAATTTAAATTTTGTAACTGCTTTTTCAATCAATGGACGAATATTTATACATCCCACTTTCACTATATTTACTAATTTCTGATTTAATTTATAACTCACTAATTTATCGATATCTAGCGTTTCTTGTTCTGGATCGTATGGAACAAATCCATATTTTCCATACCATGTGTTACCGTGCGTTAACATGTAGAATGAATCAAAATCTATTGTGGTTTTACTCTGTTTACAATATATGAAACTATTATCTTTTAGTTGTATATGCGTCAAATCATATTTATTTTTTAATTCCTTTATGAATTTTATACATAACCGTAACAAAAGCGATCCACCTTTTGTTTTGGGCATACCTTCTAACGTACATTTATCGAATGTAGATATATTTTGTATATATGTAAATTTCTCTTTTTTTAATATAATTAAATTTATACATACTTCGATCGTATTTATAACATTGTTAGATGTTATAATAACCCTTTTAATTGAATCTTCAGATTCGTTCTCAGCAAGGGTATCCTCAACAGAATTATTGTTTATATTAAAAATTACCTTATTTGACGATTCACTCTCATATATAATAAATGTATATCCCTCAAATTTATATTTTATTTTTTTTCCTCCACCGAATTGTTCAAATTTATTTTCATAAGATATCAATTGTTTGCATTGCTCAAAATCTTCGCACATCATTTTTGTTATTATTTCATCCCTATTTTTGATATGTAATTTTTTGAATAATTTGTCAATGTGATCATATATTGTCATATATATCTATATATAAATACATACACAATAAATATTTAAAATTATTGTTATAACTTATGTGTTCAAGTCTATTATGCATATTATGCTTAATCAATTGACGATGTTCATTGATATATAATATGATTTTCAAGACTTTAGAGATGCGTTTTAATTATTATTTTTATACTTAAGGATTTTATTTAAAAGGTATAGATTGATGTAGTTTTGGTTTTTTATCTTAGTTTTTAATTACAAATATTTTTCGATAAAATTAATTATATTTTCATCGAACATTATACCTGTGATTACATTTTTTGTCGATCCTGATAATCTATGTATCAAGAGTGCTTGTAGTTCAAGTGGTAATTTTTTAATAATCTCAAAAAATCTTTTGTTTTTTGTATTTATATCAGTAGTCTCATTAATGACAAAATATCCGTCACAATAGAATACAATCAATCGATAAATATCAAGGTTTTTTTTAACAATCAATTCTCTTACCGTTTTCTGAGGATTTTTATTGTATGACCCGATAAGTATTTTAACTTTTTCCTTGTCTTTTATATCCTTGTCGGTTTTATCAACCCAGCGCGAATCTTCTTTCACATCAGTGGGAACTATGATATTGGGTTGTATCATGAGTAATTCAACTATTTCAATATAACCATATTCACATGCTAAATCTAATGCTGATTCCTCTCGATGATTTTTTTCATTCAAACTATTAAATCCTTCAGCTTCTAATAACATTTTAACTATTTTTTGTCGTCCATATTCACATGCCCATATTAAAGCTGTTCTACCACGTCGAAATGTTTTTATATTTAATACAGAAAATCCAGGTGTATTAAGTAATAATTTTGCAATTTCTATATGACCCATTCTACAAGCTTCCATAAATGCCGTATTACCGTCGTAATTGACCATATTCAACAGATCAAAACCAGGAGTTTTCAAAAATAATTTCACTATATCAATGTAACCTCCTAATGCAGCCATTATAAAAGGTGCATTTCTATCATAACCACAATCATAATCATTCAAACCAGTAAATCCAGCAGTCTGTAATATTAATTCTACTATTTCTGTATGTCCGCTATCACAAGCAAATGCAAATAATGTCATTTTATATTCATCAGCTGTATTTACATTTTCTGGTGATATATTATTTTTTACATATTGGATATCTCCATCTTTACATGCTTGCAATAATTTGTGCATTTTATAATATGTTGTAATTATTTTACTTAGATTCATATAGAATTATTATTATATAAATCAATTTTTTTAAACTATTTCACGGCATCGCCTTAAAACACCCCGAATATTGATTAGTATAATGAAATAAATAAATTGAGACCGATATATGCAAAATCATAATCATTAATTGATATTTGTTTTGTATTGAAATCAACTTATTACTGGTTATAATTGTAAATATTTGTTTTATTAATTGAATAATAGTATAAATAAAAATTGAAGATAATATAAATTATGGTAATTCACGTTAAATATAAAATATAACAAACAAACATGAAAACTTGTAGTTATGATGTACTAACTCAATTGATTACTGACAAAAAATTAGACAAAAATCACATAGATACATATATGAAACTCATTGAACATGCACATATCTGTATCGAAATCAAATACAAAACTATAAAATATACTAACAGACTGACATCCTTATTTTCAAACGAATATTTTACTAAATTTTTAATTGATAATTTAAACGATAACTACAAAACATATGATGATAGCTATTTGATTCATCTAATATGTTTGTATGGTAATTACGATGCGATTATAAATATTCTTGATAAAAAAATTAATCTTGATGTCATAAATAATAAAAAAAAAACACCAAAAGATAATTTAGACTTTAATAATGGATTATGTTTTGGTGATGTATTCAATTTAAGAAATTTATTTAGTCATTATTCAACAACTTTAAAAAGAAAACGTTGTGATACTGATACAGATACAGATACAGATTCAAATACAGATACAGATACAGATACAGATAGTAGTGTTGATACATCATGGTTGATGTTCGGTATGTAAAACCTAATTTAATAGATAAAATTAATTTTATAAATTATTTCAATAAATCATTGATTTTTTTCTTATTTTGTTCAAAATCGTTCTGATCTCTATTTTTCAAACCCCATTTTTGTTGAGTTTGAAATGAATCAGGATAACTTTCCCAATTACTAATCGAAGAATGTTTTTTAACAAATTCTGCCATTGCGTCAATACACATTTGACTATTTAAATATTCTGAATATTTTTCTAGATATTTTTTTACCGATTCTTCCCATACTTCAAATGCAACTTTGTATTCTTTACTTTTGCCAAATTCATCATTTCTTTCTTTCATAGCTCCATTCATATTTTCAGCAATTTTCTTTTTCCATTCAGTTTTATCTATTTTATTTGAAAATAAGTTGAAGGCATAATGATGTTCATCGCTTCCGTTAAAATTAGATGAAACGATATATGGTTCAGACACATAAGGATTTTTCCACATTATTTATAACTGTTTGGAATTGTATATTTATTAGTTCTAAACCAAATCTAATGATTGTCAATAATTATTTTATTCAATTTTTAATCATTCAGTAAAATATATTTATTTAGTTGGATGAGATTGTATATGATTTCAAGCCTGTATTTACATAATGTGAATAGTCATTTGAAGGTGTAAAATGGTATGTATTATAGACTTTGCAGTTTCATCGTGGCTCGATTAATAAAAATGAAATTTTAATTTTAAACAGATTATCTTATTATATTAATTGACTAAATATAGTGAAATACAATACAATAAATGATCCCTCCCAAATCCTCCAAAATACGCAGCTAGTTGAGTCACAACACTAATTCGAGTCAATGTAGGCGAATTCGAAAAAAAATGACAGAATACGTTTTAGATTGTTATGTGCCAATTGGTGCTCCAACATATTCTGCTAAAGATGGTGAGTATCAATGTGTTCAGGCAATTTGTTTGGAAAATCCAAATCATCCAACTAATTATAATAATTGTTAAATATTTGTTTTATTTATTGAAAAGTTGAAGTTATTTTCCAAAAGTCATGTCGCAAAATATAAATAAATTTTCACAAAAAATGAATCAAGAAGATAGTTTAATATTTAGTAAGTCATCTATTGAAAGAGGCATATTTAAATCATTGGCTGTTCGCAAATATGCATCAATAATTAGAAAAAGTAAGTCAACATCTCAAGTTGATGTATTCGTAAAGCCAGATCCAACAAAGATCGCTAATATAACAGATAGTTTATATGATAAAATTAATGAGAATGGTTTTACCCCAGAAGAAACTGTTATCGATGACAATGATGTAATTATAGGTAAAGTACTGCCGCAAACTATTCGTAAATATAATGATGATCCAGAAAATGAGCAAGAAGTATGTTCAAATAATGAATCATCTGACATTTTCCATATAGATGACAATATTGACATGACAATTTGTATTTAAATATTTTTTTATTCATATGAACGATTTACGATCAATTCAATTACTTTTGTTTTAAATCCGTAAATGATATAAGGCCTGGATTTTCACATTATGATTAACCGTTTGATGATGAATAAAGATGTATAAAGATCTATAATGTGTATATCAAGGCCTGAAATAAATTGTTTGCGTTATAGCCTAAAAATCTTCTTAAATATTTTAATTAACACATCGAATTAATCAATCTGTCTGGTGTGAATCTGAATTTTTGTATTTTAGATAATCCCAATAAAAATTGATTAATTAACTTATTTATTTATAACCCCATTAATTTAAAATACATTTTTGAGTAAACATATGAATACATTTTTAAATAATACAGCATATAATAATTTTAATAATCCATATAATCCCTACATGGGAGGTGGTGGGATGGCATACGGCGGAAATTATATCGATATACTATTTAGATATTTAATGGAACATGGATTCGAAGGGCTAAGTCTATTAACAGTATTTAATTTTTATTTGTATCTTTCTCTCGATAAAATTAAGGATTTATTTAAATATTTAAACGATAAAGCAGCCGAAGTAGGAAGAAAAAAAATAGTTCAAATAAGTGATTACGTACTCAGTTTTATATCTAACGATTTATATCAATATATTTTGAAATTTTTTACGAAAAAACAAATGAAAACGCTTGCTATGCAAACTGGGCAAATTATTCAAGCAAAACATATTGACAATTTCGTTTTGGTTTCAATCAATTGTTTAAATAAAGTGGATTTAATGGCGTTAGGATATTTTTTGTTAAATAATAAAAAATATTTTAGTTTGAACTCTTATGAAAGATTGGCTAGCGACAAATATAAAACAACCGAGAAATATGTATTACCGGAAGTCATTACTATTAATTCTACGGATTTAAGCAAAATACCAAATATAAAAATTTCACAAAATGTTGAAACCGCACTAATTTGTGAATCAGATGACAAAATAGAAACCTTTAAAGATTTTCAAATCAAAAAGAAAGAATCCGATGTCGAAAACATTTCATATAGTGATTTTCATACTAAAATGACTATAATAGAATTACCCGTAAGTCGCTTTCCAGCTTTTACGTTTGTGACTCCCGGTCACGGGTCTAGAAATTGTGATCCAAATAATTTATATGGTGGATATTTCATTCCAGCTCTAGTTTACATTTACAATAAACAAAATTCAGATCTTTTTAAAAAATTGTATGAATTTCAAATGGCTCGGGGTCCCTTCTGTTTTAATGGAATCAAATATAAGTTAACGGCTCCATGTGGTTTCTCATATTTAGAAAAAAAGGAAACAATGGATGGATTTTTTGAAAGTATGAAAAAAAACTATGATACATTTCAAACATTTTACAGTAAAACAGACTTGGATGCAATTAACGCATGGGTTACAAAGCATGACAAAACATTTGAAGAAGTGTATATGAACGTTCCCGCTATACACGTGAATTTCAATAGCGCCAATTTGACAAAGGAAGAAATATTTAAATATTCGAAAAAGTTTATGAATGACATCATTTCAGAATATTATAACCAAAGCCATTCGAATAAAAATAATAATAAAGTCTCCATCTACCAATTAGGAATCAAATATACCATGGCTTACAAAAAAATAGAAAATCCCGAATGGATAAAATGGGAAGAACAGTTTGGTCAATACATGGATGAAGATGATGAGCCAGAACAAATAAATCAAAATAAACAACCTGATAGCATAATACAAGTAGATCAAAATAAACAAGTAGATAAATTAGACAAACCGGATAAGGTAGATAAAGCAGATAAGATGGATAAATCAGATCAAATGAATAAAAAAAAATTTGGTAAATTTCGGATGGGATTTAAATTTCAACCTGAAAAATATATCGAAGAGCCTGTTATGACTCCAGAAATTAATTGTGTTCATATGAAAACAAGTAATAAGGATCTCAAATATCTCTACTTGTCAAAAACCGATAAAGATTGTCTGGAAGGATATTTATCTAATTTCAAAAATGGGCGCGATCTATATGAAAAATATGGTATTTGTTATAAAGGTGGTATGATATTAAGCGGAGAACCAGGATGTGGAAAGTCGTCTACAATATTGGCTATAGGAACATATTTAAACAAAGACATCTATTACGTCGATTTAGGTAAAATAAAAACAAATAATGAACTTGGCATGTGTATTAACTTCATTAAAACAACTTCGCAAAAAGGCGGTGTTATTATTTTTGAGGATATTGATTGTATGACAGACATTGTAAAAACCAGAAATAACAATCAAATAACAAATACAAATACAAATACAAATACAAATACAAATACAAATATTACAAATATTATGATTGATGATAAACTTTCTTTGTCCTATTTGTTGAATGTATTAGACGGAACCATATCACCAGAGGATATAATTTTTATAATGACATCAAACCACAGAGAAATATTGGATCCTGCTTTAATAAGACCAGGTAGAATGGACATTAGTATTGATATCAAGAAATGTGACAAATATCAATTAGAACAAATATATAAAGATTTATACGGAAAACAATTAAGTGATGAACTTATCAATAAATTTAAAGAAAATACATTTTTGACAGCAGAAGTTATAATGCATCTATTTTATAACATCTATAATAAACACATCAGCGAAGAAGTTTTATTACAAAAATTTTTGAATTAAATAATTGATTTATATTTGTTTTTATTTAAAACTTTCGTTACCTCTGAAAATCGCTGTAATAACCTCTCTTAAACCTTTTGTTACAGGAGTTACACGATGCATGAAATAAGAAGGAAATATAACGGTATTTCCTTTTGCTTTAGGGATTTTTGTGATTCCATCAATACCGAATAGTTGTAGCTCACCTCCTTTATAATCTTCTGGATCAGATAATTGAACAATACATGTTATCTTATTTTTTGTAAAATTCATTTTACCACTTCTTCCAACGTCCATGTGCCAACCTATTTCTCCTTTATCGGATCCGTAATATTTAATGTAACTAACATAATCAAGATCATTAATATCAAACCCCCAAACTTCATCATTTAAATTTTTTACTATTTGTGTTATGTAATCATAGAGCCATTTATTTTTTTTATTATCTTTAGAAATGTAAAAACATCTTCTTTTCATCGATTTATAAAGTTCTGGATCTTCTCCTATTAAATCAGATCTTTTAATTCGATTAACACTCTTCTCACAAAATAATTTGTTATCACCTTGCGTCCATTGGAAAAATGTGTTGAAATATCCTGACGGACTTTTTTTTGAAATTTTTTTCTTAACACTTCTTGATTTCATATTCGATTTAATATTCGATTTCGCTTGTGATCTAGTTTTGACCATATCGATTTTATTTTATTGTTCGTACATCTCTTTTTTAATATGTTGTGGTTATATACATTTTATTTCAATTTTTATAAAATATGTTTTAGATTTATTATTTGAAGATATAAACTAATACATAATATGGTTACCTACTGCCTTTTTTGTGGCCAGAATTGTTAATATACATATTTTTAATCATGAATTTATTAAAAGGTCTCTTTCTATCCGAATAATTTTTATATTCATATTCCTTTTTTTTTTGTTCTTTTTGTTTTCTCAATATTATGGCACTCATTTGTTTACGTTTTAAATATTCCTCAAACAATTCCAGATTAATACGATGTATTTTATTTTTCTCATACATCTGTAAATCAATATAGGTATCAAATAGGTTAATAAAATGTCCTAAAAAATATGTTTTACCGGTACCAATCGGAACTATGATGTCGTTTGCTATTTCTTGTTTCATATGTGTGTATTTGTTTATAAATGAGTTAATTTCATAATGAAAGATTTTACTATTTATAATATCCTTTGGTGAATTTGCCATTCGATTAATTAATAACATTTGTAAATCATTCGGTAATTTTATAGAAATATTCATGAATCGTGTCAGATCATCATTTTCTGAGTTAATATCAAAATATCCGTCCGCTGTTAACACAACTAAACGATAGATATCTAATTTTTTGTCCAATTTCAAACGATGGCGTGTTGTTATTGGATCGGTTTTATATTCTTTAATAATCTGCATCATTTCTTTGTCACGAGCATTAGGATTATTGCAATATTGAATATCATTCGGAATAATAATATTAGGTTGTTTTAACAGTTCTTTTAATATTTCTATTGTGCAAGAATCACTTGGTGGTTTATTAAAACTTAAATTTAACCACCAGAAAGAACTTAATTTTTGTGTTAATATAATTTTAATAGGCAAATTTCCATCTACATCCGGTATATTTAATGTGTTGAAATCCTTATGCGACAATAATATTTTAACGCCTGATATATATTTTTTTTTACAACAAATCATGAGTTGTGATTCACCTGATGTGTTCATGGCGTTTGGATCAAAATTTTTCATTGTTGAAATATATTGTGCAAGTTCAAAATTACCATCTATTAAAGCAATTATAAATGGCGTATGTCCTTGGTTATCTAATTTATTGACATTTAATCTTTTTAATCCTTCTAAGTATTTGACAATTTCTATGTTTTTATTATGCACAATAAAATCAAGGTCAAGAATATTGTTATTAATATTAATATCGTAATCAAATCCTTTCATTATTTTTATACAACATGCTGATTCTAAACAACCTTTTCTCAAAGCCATCATAAATGCCGTAATTCCATCATTGTCCACAACGTTTGGATTTAAATCTTGAAATTTTTTTAAATATTCAAGATTTTTAATTTGAGATAAATGTGCCACTCTATGTAAAATAGTTCGTCCCCAAATATCTTGAGTATTAATATCGAATTTTGGTCTGCCAGCTATGTAATCAGCTGTAAGGTAAAGATCTTTAATTATTGCCTCTGTAAAGATGGGAATCACACCTAAAATATCTAGATTATTATCCATCAACCGTTCCATTTTGTGAAAACAGCAATTAAAAAATATTATTTCAAACTAAATGACTATATGTAATTGACTCTATTTTTTTATATGATAATATCCAGTCAATTTATTATATCAATTTTTAATATAAAAAATAGCCCGCGATATTGATCAGTATAATTAAATAGTATGTTGATATCAGTAATATATTGAGATCAACATATTTTTCGTTATATTATTCGATATTTGTCTAATAAATTAGCTATATTTATTTAACATCCTAAATAAAAATTAATAAAAAATTGAAAAATATTTTTATAACATAAGAATGATTTTAAATAAAAAAGTAATCATAAAGAAAAAAAAATGTTGGATGATAATAAATTATTACTCAAACAACTAGAAACAGAATATATGCTCGTAACGCAAGAATTAGAACAAATTGAAAATAAAAAAATCACTATCAGGAATAAAATTAATGATTTGAAAAAACAAATTGCTAACAGTGAGGGTGATATCTATTACAATATGACGCGGGAACAAATTATTGGAGATATAATCGCAAAATCACAAATTAAAGATAGTGATTTATATAAAAAGCGTGGCATTTGTACGTGTTCAACAGGATTATCACATGATGATTCAAATAAACGTCATTTAAATTGTTATAAACATACTTCATTACATTTTGAAAATAAAGGATGCTATTGGTGTGGATATACAGATTGTAGTATATATGGATGTTGAAATATATTTAATTGTAATCAATCAAAATGTTAAAAGATGGGAATCACAACTAAAATATCTCTCACACCCTCAATGATTTTATTTATGATTGGTATATATATATAATGCCGACAAATCCATCTCCACAAACGACTAATAAAAGAAAAAGAAATGATCCAGGATATATTGATCCTAGAGTTATTATAATATCGTTGCCCATTTTAATGCCTACTCGAATTTCACCAAACAAAAGTTCCGAAACTGACGGTATTCTATATTACATGTCTTTCAACGAAAATAACTATCCATTGTTAGGTAATACACCCGTAAAAATTATGCGTTCTTCGATTGGTGGACCTGCCTTTAGATATGAGCTTCATGCATTCATTGGAACAGTACATGTCGCAGAATACAATGACCCACAATTATATAACGAAATTCCTAATCCAGATAATTATTTACCACTTTGTATTATGTATGCAGATTTCTGGAGATATGTTTTAATGTTCAATACCGAAGTTGTGCCAGCTACAAAAGCTCTCCCGTTACCCTCAAAATATGCTGATTTAATAAATACTTGTGTTACTCAAGCAAATAATAATAAAAATATACGAACTGTCATATCTGATTTAGTTACATTATCAAATAAAGTTTTGAGTACAGAACAGGCAATAGCTATATTAAATCAAGATCCCGCACAATTACAATTGTATATTAATACATTCCCAAATGTCAGTGACCAACAAGCGGTGTCAGAAATGATTCAAGCATATTGGCTCATGATAAAAACAAAAAAATTAGATATTAATTATGGCCAATTAGAACATCCCGCTAAACCCAAATAAATCAATATTAAACATATTTTTTTATAAATTCTTTTAAATTATCATTAAATAACTTTCCTGATATATTATTCATTCCTGAGTATGACATTCTGTGTATTATCACCATTTGTAATTCTAATGGTAATTGTTTGACTATTTTTAAAAATTTTAAACCCTTTGCATTTTCAGTGTTATTATCCAATTCAAAATAGTCATCGGACGTAAATACTATTAAACGGAATATATCAATATTATCTTCCAACATTAATTGTCGTCTTATTTTAATTGGATTTTCTTTATATTTTTTCATAAGATTTGATGAATTATTGTGTATTAAATCATTCTAATCCTATCGGTTGTACGTTTATTTACAAAATAATTTTTGTAGATAAATACACTAGCAATCAACATTAGTATAATACCGCAAATACCAGCAAAAAGTCCTACAATTACATCACTCGATAATCTGTCAGTTGGTTCTGTTGGTTCTGTTGGAACAACTTGTGTTGGTGTCGCTGTCGATGTAGGTTCTGTTGAATTAGGATTTGGACAAGGATTATTATCAAACATTGGACCTAAAACCCAAATGTTAAGGCATGCATTCAATCCATTACAACCTAACACGAAACCAATATGTTCTTCCACATAAACGGTTAAATTTTGACACGAGTTTTCACCATTACAAAAAATCCTACATGGCCTATACAAACACGAAATTTGTTCATTGGAACATGCTGTATCATTATTACAATAACAGAAATCGGTCTGTCCTATTGTTTCACAGTTTGGATTTAATTCTTCCTGGGAACTACAAGCGATTACACACAATAAAAATAAAAATAAAAATACAAATACAATGTATGTTATGTTTTTAAAATAAGACATCTATTATTTTAAATAAAACTGTGTATTAAAAAAATTTATTCAAATTATTGATTATAGTTTGACAAGTATTATTGGTTTCAATTTTTTTCAATTAGTCTTTTGTGGTAATAACATTAGTCATAATTCTATGATTTATATGATTTACAATGTTGTTTTTGTATACTTGTATAAAAATATTTAATCAATACATTATATATAATGTGTAATAACTGTAATAACTGTAATAACTGTAATAACTGTAATAACTGCAATAATTCTAAATCTAACGAACTCAATTGTGAGCAAATCAAAGAACAATTTTATGTAAATTTCGTTGATTATGTTTTGCAGGATAATTTATATTGGTACATGGGTGAACATGTAATTAATAATCCAAATCCATTACCACCTGGTATAACATTTATTTATCCATATGATACTACTGTGTTTGATGGTATAAATTTTTATTTACCATCAGTAGTTCCTTTACCTGGTACCAATACAATACCATATTTTTATAAAATAGCCAACTGGGTTAGTCAAGATGTTATAAAAAGTTTAAAAGTAGGAAATCAACCGGTATGTTTTAATAGAGCTTTAAGATCACCAACATACATGCCAAAATATTATGTCAAATTCACAACAGACATAATATTTATTTTTATTTATGTCACAGATAAAATTAACAAATTACATATCAATTCCTGTATCAAAGAAAAGATCATCAATATGATATTTAATAATGTTGACAATTTAAATACTATTTTATCCGGAAAATTAGATATGAAAAATCCTAATTTGTCAGACAATTATGAAATTGATAATGATAAAATATATTATATACCAAATTATGTGAACCAACATACCAATACAAATATTTATCCATTGAATTTTTTGTTATTTGTTAGACTTATACTTCATGCATATTATAATATTGGTTGTTGTTGTAAAAATTGTGATCATATAGAACAAATGGACATTGATTTTTATAATTTGTGCAAATTTGTATTTAGTAATCTGTGTGTTATAGATGTATTCAATTAAAATGCATATTATATTTTTTTATATTTATTTTATTAATTAATACAATGAACAAAATCCTATGAAATTTTAGCAGATATTTGGATTGCCAATAAAAAGATGAAAATTATATATTCTACAGTAATTAATAATAATTTACTATAATAATCTTTATTCCGACCTAACTTTTTATTTTTAATACATTATGTCATATTCATTTGGCTCTCTATTTGGCAAGAAATCGAATTCTATAACAATCGATGAACACTTTCAACAAAAACAAACTTTGAATAAACAACACGAATTGAATAGTTCTGAACCACATGTTACCAACAACAATTTACAAGAAAAAATGATGCTCACCATAGATTCAGAAAGCGATGGTACAGTATTTTCGTCTTTCAGTTTAATTTCGGCTCTTTCTATGCTACTGATTGGTTTGACTAATGAAACATTGAACGAAATTACATCAAACTTATCGATTAGTGATAAAAATGAACTATTTACAAAAATTGTAGAAGTCACGGATGTTTTGAACAAATCGGGATTTGTCAAAACGAGTAATGTTATAATGACAAAACAAGAAATTCCAGTCATGGAAACATATTTGCGTAAAGTCAAACAATTGGGCGAACATTTTTACTTTAATCAAGATGAAATTAATACGTTGGTCAATAAAGTAAATGATATGGTTAGTAACAATACAAATGGGTTAATTAAAAATATGTTGTCAGAATCGGATCTTGATGAAAAGACATTTTTAGTTTTGTTGAATACCATTTATTTTAAATCTGAGTGGTCAACTAAATTTGACAAATATTGGACAAGATCGAAACCATTTTACGGACTTAGACAAGGTGCGCCATCTACTGTTTCGATGATGAGACATAGTGCAGAATATTTTAAATATTTTGAAAATGACGAATACCAAGCTGTTGATCTGCCATATACAAACAATAATATTAGTATGGTTGTTGTTCTCAATAATGATAAAAATAAAACTCCACCTGTTTTCAATCATGAAAAGATCTCCACATTATTAGGTAGCATGCAATGGTGTTGTACGAATGTCGAATTACCAAAGTTCGAACAAGAAACAGAACTTGATTTGATTCCGTTTTTAAAACAGAACGGAATAAAACAATTGTTCAAATATATGCATGCTGATGATATGATTCCTAGATTTGATGAACAAGCTGTATCAGTTATTAAACAAAAATGTAAAATCATCGTTCATGAGGATGGAACGGAAGCTGCCGCGGCAACTGCAATTGTAGGATTTTGTCTGCAATCTGCTCGCTTACCTCCTAAGAAAATATATGACTTTGTCGCTGATCACCCATTTTCTTACCACATTATTCATAAATCTGGTTTGATCTTATTCAGTGGTGTTTATCAATAAACTATTTTATTTGGTTATTTTTTGTTCCGATTTGATGTATTACAACTATATAAATTCTAATTTGTTTTTTTATTATTCTTACACTTTTTTTCTCTTTTTTTTGTTTTTTCAAGTTTGTTGAAAGCAGTAGATTCATGAACCACATCGCTCGGAATATTGACAGTAAGTGTTTTTAAAATATTATTATTATCTATACAATCAGCATCAAATAATTTCGTTTCTTGTGGTTTATTAACTTCATCAATATCATCAATATGAATACTATCTATGGAATTATTATCAGATATATCACTGATTGATGATATATTATACTTTGTAGTGTTCGCGTTTGTCATTTTATTATCTAACAATATTATACTCGTTGTTTCTGTTTTCACATTGGTATTTATATCATTATTGATTTCTTTTTCCTCTAAAAATGAAATCAATAATTTTATTTCGTCAATATTTTTATTTTCTGTAATTGCGCGTCTTATTTCTTTTTTTGATTTTTTATACCAATTTTCTTTTATAAAATTATTATTAAATATTTTTTTACCTATTCCCTCTAAATCTTTTATTGTTGAATTCCATATAAAATACTTACCGCATTTTATTTCTTCTTCAATAATATCATCGGGCGTATCATAATCAACAATTTTTCCACCCGACAATAATTTTTCTTTAATTATTGGTTCATATATATCACTCAATTCATATTTTGAATCAAAATCAGGTTCTTTTGTATAATCATATTCATTTCGAATTTTATCATAAATTTCTTCGAACAATAGTGTAAACTTTATTGCATGTATCGATTTATATTTATTTTTCTCTTGTTCCATTTTGCAGAAATACTGCTCGATAATTTTTCTATATTTATTATCGCTACCATGAAGAATCTGAATATTATTATTAAATAGTAAACTAATATCGAATTCACTTTCCTTTTCTAATAATATATATTCATTTATAATCATGAAAAGAATTCGTACATGTATCAGTCTTTTATTTTTTATCATATCTTTTTTATTAATAATATCATTAATTGTGATTTCAACATCTTTTAATTTTTTAAATTTATCATTTTTTGATTGCCTCATGATAAAATTTACTGTGTTCATTGAATGAACATTATGTTTTTTATTATTCAACACATCAAAATCGTAAACTGCTTTATAATTAATCTTTAAATTCTCATCCAATAATTTCCATAATTTATTTCCACATCCATCTAATATAACTAAATTATATTTATTCATACC
>Ga0182016_10003517_pt1 | contig 17864 bp, 20 predicted proteins | sample 712S2MmetaG_FD_120491 | JGI IMG/M metagenome (GOLD analysis project Ga0182016, IMG submission 120491) | Permafrost microbial communities from Stordalen Mire, Sweden - 712S2M metaG | ecosystem: Environmental > Terrestrial > Soil > Wetlands > Permafrost | place: Sweden: Stordalen | collected...
CTGACCTGTTTATTCTGGCAGCTAGACCAAGCATGGGGAAAACCGCGCTAGCTCTGAACCTGGCCCATAATATTGCCGTTCAATCTAAGCAACCGGTGCTAATTTTTAGTTTGGAGATGAGTAAGGAGCAACTGGTTGACCGCCTACTGGCAATTGAATCCGGGGTCGATGCCTGGGCATTAAGAACGGGCAACTTAACTGATTCTGATTTTGAAAAACTTAGCCATGCGATGGGTACTTTAAGTGAAGCGCCAATCTATATAGACGACACTCCAAGCATCACGATTAACGATCTTCGCACCAAAGCCCGTCGGGAAGCCCACCAACGAGACTTAGGTCTTATTATTGTTGATTATCTCCAGTTAATGAGTAGTGGTGGTCGCTATAACTCTGAAGCCAACAGAGTTCAGGAAGTATCAGAAATCTCCAGAGGTTTAAAATCTATAGCTAGAGAATTAAACCTGCCAGTTATAGCCGCTAGTCAGCTGTCGAGGTCGGTTGAAAGCCGTAGCCCACAGATACCACAGTTAGCTGACTTACGAGAATCCGGTTCAATCGAGCAAGATGCTGATGTTGTGTCGTTTATCTACCGAGAAGACTACTATAACCCGGAGTCCGATCGAAAAAACATAGCTGATATTTTCATCAAAAAACATCGTAACGGACCAACGGGCAGTGTTGAGCTTTATTTTGACCGAGATAAACAGCGTTTTCGCTCCGTCGACTCTAAACATCGTAGCCAGAGCCCAGAACAATAATTTTTTGATGACCACAGATATCATCAGATGGTATACTGAGGGCAACGCTTATGAATAAGGTTTGGTACATACTTTCAAGCTATTGGGATGAGATCATTATTTGTCTTGGGGCTTTTATAATCTTTGGGTTATTGCTTATTGTCAATCTATCAAAACAACCCCGGGGACTAGCCGCCCAAGAAGTCAGTAGTGCATTTTCAGCTCACAACCTACACTTTAATAATTTAAATCCAATTAATCTCCTTTATAACCTACCACTGCATTTTGCCCTTATTCTTCACGCTAGTATTGGAAGCCTTCGAATTGTCTCGGTAATCTATGGTGTCATCCTACTAATAATTTTGTACATTGTTCTAACCTATTGGTTCAACTCTTTTGTCTCAGCAGTAGGCGTGGCATTACTAGCTACCTCAAGCTGGTTTTTGAACTTGTCACGAATTGCAACTCCGGACATTCTCTTCGCCTTTGGATCAATGGTTTTAATAGCTAGCTGCATCTTGTTCATGCATACAAGACTCCGAAATATGACGTTTATTTTTTTCCTCGGTTGTCTAGCGGCGCTGGTTTATATTCCGGGCTTTATTTGGCTAGTCGGCGGGGTTCTGATCTGGAGCCATAAAAAGATTTTCCGAGCTTTTAAAAGAGTTAGTAATTATGAGAAGGTTATTGGCATTCTTTTCGGACTGGCAATTTTACTACCACTAGGCTGGTCTCTGAGGCAGCACCCGACACTCATTAAAGCTTTCCTCGGCCTACCAAATCACTTTAATACTCCGCACATGCTTCTAAGAAATCTCTATAATATCCCCCTTACACTCTTCTTTAGAGCACCACTTAGCCCGGAGTATTGGTTGGGCAGTTTACCGCTATTAAATGTTATTGAAACAGTTCTATTTATATTTGGGGTCTATAGTATTTACAAAAATCATCGATTGGCCGAGCCAAGAAATGTTTTTGTCTATGGGATGCTGGCCTGCGTCATACTTATCGCACTTGGTGGCCCGGTGACAATTGCAGTCCTTCTGCCGGTTATCTATATAATTATCATCGTTGGCTTATTATACCTTTGGCGTCTTTGGCTCTCGGTCTTTCCGAAAAACCCAATCGCTATGAGCATCGGGCTATGCCTAATGATCGTACTTCTGGCAGTTAGCTGTAATTATCAGTTACGTAGATACCTAATAGCTTGGCAGGGATCACCGACAACAAGCCAAGTTTTCTCCCATAGTTTCCCTCGTTTTGATACAATAACTACATCTAATAAGGAGTAATACTAATGAGCCGACTCGACCAGGCAAAAATGTTAATGAAAGTTAAGAAGATTCAGAAAGAATTACAAAAGCAGATTATCGAAGTTGAAAAGGGTGATGGCGCAGTTTCAGTGGAGATCAGCGGAGAACAAAAGATAAAAAAAATTAATATCGATCCAGAGTATGTTGATCTTAAGGATATCGGCCAATTAGAGCGCTGGCTTGAAGACGCCGTTAAAGAAGCAATCGCCGAGAGCCAAAAAATTGCGACCGAAAAAATGCAGCCAATGATGGGTGCCCTTGGAGACCTTGGTCTTTAAGCTATTTTAAGAAAATACTAAAAGTCATAAATAAATGCAAATTCTACCACCAGCTTTATCTGAACTTATTGAAGCCTTAGGCAAGCTACCGGGTGTTGGGCCGCGTAGTGCTGAGCGTTATGCCTATTTCATTCTAAAGAATAACCCTGAGCAGGCCAGAGCCATGGCTAAGGCGATTTCAGCACTACATGAAAATATAACTTACTGTCCAAAAACCTTTGCCCTAATCCCGGCCGGTAAAGAATATTCGGATCTCTACGCTGACCCTAGGCGCGACAAGACACTAGTAGCAGTAGTTGCTGAGCCATTTGATATTATGGCGTTAGAGAAAACCGGACATTTTAGCGGCACCTATCATGTTCTCGGAGGATTAGTCTCGCCAATTGACGGAATCGACCCCGATAAACTACACATCGCTGAACTGATAAAGCGTGTTGATGACGACAAGGTTAAAGAAATTATATTAGCGACTAATGCTAGCGTTGAAGGCGAATCTACGGCTCTATATATCCAGCAACAAATGGGTAACCGAAAAGTTAAGATTACTAGATTAGCCCGTGGGCTGCCAATTGGAGTTGACCTTGAATACGCCGATCAAATTACCCTTAGTCGGGCATTAGAGGGAAGGACCGTTGTATGACCGAAGAGTACGATAAAATTGCCGAGATAGTTGGATCAGCTAACAGGATCGTTATCCTACAAGCCGATAACCCTGATGCCGATAGCCTAGGCAGCGCTCTTGCCCTTGAGCAGATATTACACACCATGGGTAAAGACCCCATACTGTATTGTTCGATGGATGCGCCAAACTATCTACGTTATTTATCCGGGTGGGACAGGGTTAACAATATTCTACCCGATAATTTTGATGCATCTATTATCGTCGATGCATCCAGTCTATCTTTATTTGAAAAACTGTTTTCCAAAGGCCCCCAACAGCAATTAATGACCAAACCATCAATAGTTCTCGACCATCATGGGTCTGTTGCTGACCCAATCGGCTTCGCATCAGTAATGCTAAACGACGCTACTAGCTCCTCAACCGGTGAGCTCATCTACGCGCTAGCCAAAAGTCTAAAATGGGATATGTCGGTCAATGCCCAGGAATTCTTGATGACGGCCATCTTAGGAGATACTCAGGGCCTCAGTAATAGTTTAACCGGTGCAAATACCTATAGAGTGTTAGCCGATATGACCGATGCCGGTGTCGACAGACCGACCCTAGAGGAGACCAGACGACTAGCTATGAAAATGCCCGAAGTAATATTTCGCTACAAAGCCGAACTAATTAAGCGTAGTGAATTCTATTTAAATAATCGGCTAGCTATCGTCACAATCCCTCAAAGTGAGATCAATGAATTCAGCCCACTATATAACCCGGCACCACTTATCCAAAACGACCTCCTGCAGACCGAGGGAGTTGGTGTCACGGTCGTGCTAAAGTCCTATGATGACGGGCGCATCACCGCTGCAATCCGCGGTAATCCTGGTAATGCCATCTGCGATCAACTGGCCGAACATTTCGGTGGAGGTGGTCATAAACTAGCCTCAGGCTTTAAAATCCAAGATGGGCGCGAGCTTGTAGATATAAAAACCGAATGTGTTGATACAACAAAACAGCTACTGGGTTAAAATATAAACATGAAACTATATAACAGCCTAACTAATTCTATTGAGAAGTTTGAAGCCCTCAAAGACGGTCAAATATCTATCTATAGTTGTGGGCCAACGGTTTATAACAACGCCCACATCGGCAACTTATCCAGCTTTATTTATGCCGACATTCTAAAACGGGCTTTAGCCAAGGAGTTCCCAACCGCAAAGATCTCCCACGTCATGAACATTACCGATATTGACGACAAGACTATTAAAGAAAGCCAGGAACGCTACCCGAGTCTCGAGCCACATGAAGGCCTAGCGAAAGTCACTAGAGACTATGAAAAGTTATTCATTGAAGACTTAGCATCTCTCGGTATTGACACAGATAATATTACGTTCGTTAGGGCAACCGAATACATTCCCCAGATGCAGACACTCATAAAGAATTTGGTTGATCACAAAATCGCCTATATTACAGATGACGGTGTCTATTTTTCAATCGCAGCCTACAAAAACGCCGGTAAAACCTACGGGCAGTTGGTTGCTATTACAGCCGAGAGCACTGGGTCCGCAAGGGTCAATAACGATGAATACGACAAAGATAATATCCACGACTTCGCTCTTTGGAAGCTTCAAAAACCAAACGAACCAGCCTGGGACTTTGAGATAAACGGTATACAACTAAAAGGCAGACCGGGCTGGCATATAGAGTGTTCGGCAATGAGCGTTGACCGCCTAGGTATCCCTTTTGATATTCATACCGGCGGAGTTGATCTCAAATTTCCTCACCACGAAAATGAAATTGCCCAAAGCACTGCAATAGGCGATAACAATAAGCTAGCAACTTTCTTTTTTCACAGTGAACATATGCTGGTAGAAAGTCGGAAGATGGCAAAATCAGCTGATAACTTTTTTACATTACAAGATATTATCGATAAACCTATTGATCCTTTAGCCTTCAGATTATTTGTTTTGCAGTCTCATTATCGGTCACAGTCACACTTTAGTTGGGTCAACTTACAAGCTGCTCAAAACCGCTTAGATCGCATACGCCGAGTTATTAGCTTGCAACCAGTTGTTGCAGCCGAGGAATCAAGTGATCAGTCGGTCTTAGCCCCAAGAGATGAACAGTTCTTAGAAATGACTAATGACCTTAACGTGGCCGGGGTGCTTGAAAGCATCGAAGCCGAACTAACGGCCTACGAACAACAATCCAATAAATTACAACTGACCCGGTATCTAAAAATAACCGATGATCTTCTCGGGCTTAATCTCAGCACCTCCTTACAGTCAAATCTTAGCCCAGAGCAACTCGATCTTATCGCCAAGCGAGAAGTAGCCAGACAAGTCGCAAACTGGGCCGAATCCGACAAACTACGAACGGAATTAAAATCTCAGGGCATTGGTCTGCGTGACACGGTCGAGGGAACTATTTGGTTTCTACTTTAGGCGGGTCAGTCGCGTCATCAGTTTCTAGCTCTCCTTGGGTATGAAGATAATCAACAACCAGAACCCTAAGACAACCCATAACCGGGATTGCTACCAAACCACCAAGTAAACCGCCGAAACTTACTCCAATGACAAGTGCTAGAAAAACTAAGAGTGGTGAGAGGTTAGTAGTATTAGCCTGAAGTTTTGGTTGGATTATATAATTCTCTATATTTATATAAAGAATGTAGTAGACCAAAATAAATAGTGCTGCCCAGGGTGAATGCGACAGAGCCACCAAAGAAATTATTGTTGCTCCTATCCAGTGCCCAATAAGCGGGATCAGCGCGGCTAGAAAAATAATTACCATTAGAGCCAGTGGGTTAGCTAAGTGAAAGACCAGAACTGGTGGCATAATTAGGACTGCAGCTAGTGCCGCTAATAAGACTTGTCCGTTGACGTAACCTCGAATTACTTTATACATATCATCGGTTAAACTCTTGAGCCTTTTGCGACGACCGGCCGGGACAATATTATGAACGGTGTTTATCCAACGAGGACCCTCAACTAGCATCATAAAGGTTAAGACCAGTATTATGACCACCGAGACTAGGCTCTTGGCAAGTTGAGTAATTGAAGAAACGGCTCCGCCGGCGAGATCATGCAGCCTAGAAGTAATCTGATTAGATATCGTGTTCTCCTGACTTTGGAGATTGTACTTAGTGACAAGTCGATTTATAGCACTATGTTTATCGCGGGCTTCTTGAATTAAATGCGGAACATCATTTATAAAGCTATGGGTATTACGAACAAGTGTTGGAGTAACTAAGGCTATAAAGCCACCCAGGACAATAACAACTATTAAAAAAGCCAGCAGAGTGCCAAGGGTTCGACTATCGCGTTTTTTGCCAGGATATAATTTAGATAAAAAATGTACGGGAGCGTTTAGGGCCAGGGCTAAAAAGAAGGCTGTAAAAATTAGTACTAAAGCATGGGTAGATTTTCTAGCCGCAATAAATAAAATGTAGGCTAGTACTATTAATAAGATTGTCCGAACAACCGTACGTGTCGAGATATTCAACCATACCTCAGTTTCCTCGTCTTTATTGTTTGGAGTCGCCATGGGACTATTATCTCACGAATGTTAATCTATTCAATGATAGAAGATTTAGCGGTCTTAAGTAATAACTTATGTAATGGCTTTGGTAATGTAATTCGGTACATTTGTTTGATCGGATCGGCTCGCTTTGAAATTTTTTGCTGGCTAGTAATTAGTTGAAAATCATCAAATATTATTTGCAAGTGTTGATCGGTGACTTCGCGGTCTAAACAGGTCAGTGTCCCAGACCAAACCTGAGCGAATTTAACATTAACTGGCTGTTGGCAGTTATCCAGCTTTAAAAGTTCTGACATAGTTCTCATGTAGGTCCTGAAATCATGCAAGCGCCAATCGATAAGCCGTTGTTTCACCCCGCCCTTAGATACGTTCTTGGCTCTGACGCGGTAGATTTTCTCTATTAGAGAATCTGGGATATTGGTATTCTTTGCTATCTCAGATGGTAGTCTCCAGCTAAAAGCACGAAATAATAGAGCATACAGTCTGCGCTTGTGGCTGCTAAGGCTATTTAGGTCGTCGTGGTGAGCCATGCCGTCAATACTTATGACTGTATTTACTTTGCGCGCGATAGACGAGTGACGCTGTAGCATGCGCGTTATAATTACTCCCCCGAAACCAACACCAACAATAGTCACTTTTCTTTTACGGAACCTATAGTTAACGACCGTAGCTAAATATTCGGCTAACTCATCAATTGTTGGTTTATCGTGGATCTTATATAAACTCTGGTGGTTATTGAAGCCAGGTAATTCGGGTACCGTAACATTGCCATATTTGGCCAGATCCTTAGCTAAACCAAGGTAGTTTGATAGCGTCCCGAAATGACCATAGACAATCAATATATTATGATTTTTATGACCACCCGCCGGAATGTACATAATCTGGCCAACTAAACCCGCTAAGTTTATGGACGTAGTATATTGGTCGGCAATCGATAAGTTCTTCATATAGTGTAATAAAACTCTACCCCAGATACATCTCCGTAACAAGCATAACCCTAATGAAAATTGGCTTCGACTATCAACCCGATCAATTCCATCAACTTTAAACAATGTTGGTGTACAATTGATTCATGCAGAATAATAACCTCAAGCTAAATTATAAAAAACCTATCGTCGCAATTGACGGTCAATCAATTTTCATCACGGAGCAAGGCCCGATCAACCTCGTCTTTTTTCAGATCAGAGAACAGGGCGCTGAGGGAGTTGAGGCAGACGTAGTTGCCGCTGTCAGGCTACACACACTCGACGAGCTCAAGGGTCTTCAAAAACTAATTGAAGACTCCATTAAGAAGCACGAGACGCGAGAACCCTAGCGGTAATCCGCATATCTTTTTGTGTCTCGAAGGTAAATAAGGTAAACTTCTATCTGTTATTGGGGCGTGGCCAAGTGGTAAGGCACCAGTTTTTGGTACTGGCATTCGGGGGTTCGAATCCCTCCGCCCCAGCCAATAGAACGGAATGGAGATAACAGATTATAACAGTTTGGTTATTTGGTAGTGCAAAAGGGACGACCAAACTTTTTGCAGGTCTATGGATTTGCGATAAAAAAGATTCCTAAGCTACTTGGTATTAATAATAAGTAGTATAATATGAGTAAGTATATGGAATCTCAATCCTCTCAAACCGACTTAAAAAGTAACTATTCTCCAGTTAATGGATCTATCCAAGGTTCTACACAAGCAATGATAGACACACAAGTTCCTGGGGCTGTCGATAATTTGCAGCCAACGTTAGGAGCAACCAATGACACGAGCGCAAATATAAGTGATACTAAAGAATTTAATCAGAAAAAAGTCGGAGTAATTATTGGTAAAAGTATATTGAGTAGTTCAAGGTGGTGGGGATTGTTAGAGTTGACTGGTGAAAACAATATACGCCTATCAAGACTAACTAGTAAAAACGGAACAGTTAGAGATGTATTATTCGAAACAAATGTTAATCAATTATCTACCCTTCTGATCAAACAATCTTATTTATATTTTGCATACGGTAACAAGAACTATAGACTAGATTTTAATGGCAAAATGGGATATATAAATTGGTTAGGCATTTATGGCAATACAACTGGCGGTAAAGCAGGCCCAGTAGCACAACAATATCTTGGATTGACGTGGTGGTCAGATAAATTAAAGTCTAGTGGCTTAACTGTTGCTTACTCTAAATCACTTTTACTGTGGTGATCAAATAGCATTAGAGGGATTAGATGTCACTCCATCGATTAGCTCTCTTAACTCCTTAATATCACACTCTACCTATTGATCAAAAGTTCCATTCATGAACCATCTCCCCAGCCAAATAACACTTTAAAGCCTTTTATCCTGTTTATATATATCAAGAAAAGCTGCTGGTTTAATAATATCTATGTTTCCAAAAATTTTTAATATTAGCAAGTCATCATCTCCAGTAATAATGTAATTTACTTTTCCTGTAACTGCAGTTTCTATTATCTTATTGTCGTCGGAGTCTCTACTAACGGCGATCCTTTGATCCCCGAGTTGGACTAAAATAGTATCATTCCTTATAGATGCTTCTAGTAAGCTTAGTCTCGGCTTAAATAGAGGAAATTTATCTATAATAATTCTGCGAAGTTCAGTCATTATTTCTTCACTGATAATTACAATAATTTGTCCATCAATAAATAGCTTTAATATAGCCTCAGGTTTTCCGCCAAATACTAGCCCAGATATCCAAACATTAGTATCTAAAACTACTTTGATATTTTTAGACATAAATAATTATTCTTTGATTATCCTGTATACCTGTTCTTCGTTGTTAATCCCCATTTGCCTGCCAACTTCTTTACCGGTTGAGAAAAGCTCATTCCATCTATTGCGTCTGTTGAGGTCAGCAAGAGCTAATCGTCTGAAATACTCACTACGACTTCCTAGGTCTTGTTTGACAGCTCTGTCGATATCCTTTAGCAATTGTTCATCAATTGCGATATTTAATGTTTTTGTGGCCATTTTATATTCTCCTTTGTATTAATATTGTATAGGTATTGTATGTTAATGTCAACGCCCACTGTTGAAGAAGTTCGAATCCCTCATCCCCAGCCAGTATTGATTTATTATGGATTTATGATAAAGTATAAATATGAGTGAACGAATTAAACCACAAACTGATGAAGATCCTATGTTTACATATCGTAAACGTAAAATAACTTCAGGTGGTATATATCTTGTGCATAGCCCAATGGACGGAAATGATACCAACTGGGATTTATTAGCTGCTTTTGAACCCGATCCTGATGTATTAACAACTGCAATAGCAAAAACTCTCGAAGTTGTGCGATCAAGAGAATTGCCACTACAATAAGTCAACATAAGTCTCTTCATCAATTAACCTTTGAATTTCCTCCACATTAAAATCTAGAGGCTCATCAAAAGTTTGGAATAGGTTCTTATCGCCCAGCCATTTTTTTACTTACATCTCCCTAGACGATAGCCAATTAGATATAACTGAAATATCCAATTTATTGATAGCAATTTTGACGGCAAAATCTTCAACATCACCTTTGGAGACTTTTATTTGAACATCGTTGATATCAAGAAAAGTTAATCCCAGGAGCATAGCCGTACGTTTATTCCCATCAACAAATGGATGATCGGCTATAATCGATCTTATTAATGCAGCAGACTTATCTATGACTGTTTGATAGAGTTCTTGTCCAAAAACATTTTGTGTCTGAGTAGCTAAGGTTGCTTCAAGTCTACCTAAATCGCGCAATCCATCAGACCCACCAGTCTCAGCAATAACCATTGCGTGAATTTCGAGAAGCTGTTCAAGGCTTATTACTCTCATCTCTTTGCAAGATTATTAAAGTCTTCTCTATATTTATCTAATATTGACTTTGCTGCTTTAATTACTTCCTGATCTTCTGCACTAGATGGGCGGATAGGCCTAATAATAACTTCAACCTCATCGCCGAATTTAATATTTTGACGCTTCAATTCTTTAGCAGGAATTGTTACTCCAACGCTGGAACCAATTTTAATAATTTTTTGAGTACTCTGGATCATAGAAAACATTATAACGTTATTATAATGTTTGTCAATATTATACATCAAGGTTCATGACCGGCAAGCTCAGCCAAATACTAAATTGCAATACGATATGATATAACGCTTGACTGATATAACAGTAAGTTGTATTATATATTTTATGAAGAAATTCGGTATCGCTATTGAGAAATCAGTACCAACTGACGACTATGGCTATGATGCTCGCATAGAGAGAACCCAAGTGTGGGTAGGTGACCGCATGCCCCAAGATCAAGAAATCAATGAAACGGTATTGGCTATGGATGGCCAAGAAGCTACCAGAGTAGTCATTGAACAACAAAGAAAACTACGTCTAGGTTGGCGAGTCGTCCAGCAGATTGATTTAGGCAGTAACACTATAAAGTAACAAAGAGTTCCAGACCGTTGTGCTCAGCCAATTATATTTATCTGACTTAGTCGTATCAGCCTATGCGTTTGGCTTCCTCGTCTAGTTCGATCTCCTCGTCATCGGCGTTCGTTGCGCCGGATACTCCCTCTTGATACAACTCATCTGAATCTAATTGGTCATCCGTAGACGGATCGTCTAAAGGTACCGTTGAATGGATATCATCTGCCGTAGCGGCAGGCGTATCATTATCTTCAGCTAACTTCTCTTCATCATGTATTGGATCAAAGATATCATCTTCTGATTCAAGTCTATCATCAGCCATTTATAACCTCCTAATTTACTTTCACATACTTGTTAACAAGTACCCCATGCATATTATGCGCTCTAGGTAGAGTAACGCAAAACCATTAACATTCTAGACCTTGAAGCTCAACCATTTTTCCTCCAAGAGTACCTAATATGATTATTACAACATATTCCTTGCTATTGTTAAATATCTTGCAAGTCTATACACTTTAGAGACTATGTTGATATCTGTTAATGTCACCGAGAAATCTTTCGGATCAAAAATTCTATATAACCAGCTTGAATTTGATATTCAAGAAGGTGAGAAGATTGGTTTAATTGGTCGGAATGGAATCGGCAAATCAACTCTAATTAACCTGATTAGCGGCACAGATACGGACTTCCAGGGTGAGATCAAGATAAAAAGCGGTACGATCATGGTTACAAGCCGTCAAGAACATCATGAATACGACAAGATGAGTGCCCTTGATTATATCCAAGGAGATTTACCGGAATTTGCAAAGCTACACCATATTATTACCACTTACCCGGACCAAATTCACGACAACAAACACAAACTGCTAGTCTACACAGATGCAATCGAGAGGTTTAGCACTCTAGGCTATTTCGAGGTTGAAGAGGAGTTGGCTAAATCGTTTAATGAATACCAACTTGACCGATCAAAACTTGAAACCAAACTTGGCGATTTAAGTGGTGGTGAAAAAAGAATGGTTGAGCTGATTAAAGTACAGCGTAGCAGGGGTGATATAGCACTTATCGATGAGCCAACAAACCACATGGATTACATTGCTAAGAAAGCTTTCATTAAATGGATGACCCAGACTAAGGAAGCGATTTTGGTTATCACTCATGATCGTGATGTACTTGGGGTTGTTGATCGGCTTATCGAGATTCGAGACGGCCGGGCATATGCTTTTAAGGGTAATTATGATCAGTATTTAAGAATTAATAAAAATCAGACTACTTCGCAGGTTAATGAGTTCGACCTAACTCAGCGGCGTATCGTTAACTTAAAAGATGATGTTATTCGTTTTCGTCGTTTCAAAGAGAAATCTCGCGACCCTGGAACCATAAAGAGGTTCAAACGTCTCGAACAAAACGCCGAAGTAGAACTATTGAAGCTAAAAGACATTGCCAAACCGTCAATTTGGATTGACCGAGAATCAGCAGGAGAATTAAACCCGAAAATGGCTGTAGCCTACACCAAATATAAATCAAAGAATATCATCCTCGATACCAAGGGACAGAGCGAGGGATCAAGTAGACTACTGGTTAAAGTTGTGAATTTAAGCCTTGGCTATAACGAGACGCCGCTGTTTAAAGATATGACATTTAGCGTTCACGAAGGAGAACGGGTACGTTTGCACGGTAGAAATGGTGCCGGTAAGACAACCCTTGTTAAGACTATTATGGCTAGATTAAATGAACTTCCAGTAGAAGCGACTATATTTAATGGTTCAGTGGTAGCCGAGCCAGAAATTAAAGTCGGACACTACGAACAGGAGATCGATGCAAAGTATCTAGATATGACACTCGCGTCGGCAATCGAAGCCGTAGCCGATGAGCAGGATGTCCGAGTCAATGATCAACGTATTAAACAGTTAATGTCTAATTACCTATTTAATCCAGCCGTAGACGGATCAACACGAATTAATAAATTAAGCGGTGGTCAAAAAGCTAGGTTCCAGGTAATTAAAATGCTAATAAACGAACCTCAGATACTGATTCTCGACGAAGTCACCAACCACTTGGATCTCCCAAGTATTGAAGAGCTAGAAGACGCAATGGAAAAATATAGCGGTGCTATCATCTATATCTCCCACGACAGTTATTTTGCCAACCACTTAAAAGGCAAGACCGTTATTGTTGGACATTAGTAATAAAATACAAACAAGTAGCTATTGTTATCTATTCTAGTAATGCTTCGGCGATTCTTGGATTCCCCACCGCTTCAAGCAGTGCATTAGCGGTCAAACCAATTTCAATTAAATGAGCCTGAGCCGTTCGAGACGTTTGGTTGTCGCCTATTACTCTGTATGAATTTAAAGTTACACGCAGATCATCGACTGCTCTTAAATTATTCATAACCGCCATTGGACCATAGTGACTGCTGGTGATCTGGATAACGCCACTACCCGATAAACTAAAGTCTTCACTAACGATCTGGGGGTTCTTAATAAGTGAGTTATATCCGTTATAGACTCCGCTCTGCTTAGACCCATCTGCCCGTGTCTGTTGCGGTGGTGCCAGTACCACAAGCTTTGTTCCATTTTCGTGGAACATCTCTAAATATGAGCTGTGATCGGGTAAAAAACGAACTCCGTATCGGTTCTGATCAGAACTAGCAAAACCATTCGATATCGCTGAATCGACAAATAGTTCCAACTCGTTTGTTGCCTCAGGAGCAAAGTCTGACACTTTTTGCCGCTCCGGGTCTTTCAAAATTCTAAAAGGGTCTACAGTTGCAACTATTGGTTGTTCAACTCCGTTTGCTTCAACGTATGACAATGCCGACTTTATACGCTCAAGGTTGGCCAGATTAGCCGCTCCGTCGATTTTAAGTAAAGTTCTAGGTAGCTTCTCCATTTGGTCTACTTCTTCACGGGAGTAAATTACTGGCCCACGGCCGCGCATTTGCAGACTATCGGCTAGGGTCATCAAGTCGGCTTCTGTACCTTCCGGCACTTTAAGGGAAGGTATTACCGTAGCATCAGTAGCCCATAGCAGTACAGTTTTCTCTAGGCTATCATCATCTACTGCATCCTCTGGTAATTTTCCTGCCTGAATGCGGTAACGTTCAACAGTAACACCGCTTCTTGAGGGGTCAGTTAGAAGAAGAGTTGATATCGCAAGACGGTCTTCTGAAGGTAGGCCAGCTAAACGTTCAGAGCTAACTTTATAAAGCACTGATTCGGAGTTAGATAGCTCGTGAAACAGCGGGTGGGCGATCTCGATTGCAGCATCAAGGGATACTCTGCAAATCTCTGGTTGTTCTACTAATTGTTCAACTTTAACCATTCGTACTCACTTTATTAAGCTTATATTATATATTATACCGTATTTAATAGATTAATACAAACTGCTTGTATCATAGTTTTGTCTTATGGCTATAAGCTAAGTCAATAGTTAGAGCTGCTGTCCAGGAAAAATTATCGGCTCCGTGCGGCATGCCGGTATACGGATCAAAGTATTCATAAAAACCGTGCTGATTAACCATCTGAAGTGTTGATGTGGTTAGTTTTTTAGCCAGTTCATTGAAGCCGTAGCGTTTTAAGCCATCAATGATTAACCAATTAGTATTTACCCATGTTGGCCCTTGCCAATATCTTACTGGACTAAACCAGTCGGAATTAGCTGGGACGCTAGGGATCGGGTAGTTTAGCGCAAAACTATCTTTGTCTTCTATATCCTTTACTAACTCAGCGGCACGCTGCTTAGAAATCGCCCCAGAGTAAAGTGGTAGCAGACCACCAATTGAAGGCTCTTTGATCAACTTATTAGAAATAAAGTCTCTTGAATAATACGAGTTGGTGCCTTTGTCCCAGAGGCTTTCTAGAGCCCTTGCCGCTTTTGAGGTATGACGCTTCAGCTGGGTGGGGATACTTTCATTAATTGTTACAGCTATTTCTTCAAGCAGAGTATTAGCACGGATTAAAATTGAGTTATAGGTAATGTCTTGGATGGCAAATTTAGCATTTTCAAGAACCTTGGAACTATCATAATTTCGGTGACGAATTCTATTTCGTAGAAGATGTAGAGCTATTGCCTCGGCATTAGACGCCCGTTCGCCCTTAGCGACAAACTTGTTATCAACTCTTATGTATTCACCAATTTTATCTATTAACGGTATATCCAGTATATTGAGCCAGCCCGGCCAGGATTTAGCATGTAATTCGGCTATACACGGCGGGGAAGTATCTAGGCCTGTTTCCCAAGGATGAAGTTGTAGCACTAAACCCTCACCTCGTGGGTCACGTTCTCTATACAGCCACAGGTGATAGGCTAGCAGCCTAGGGAAAACACTTTTATACCATTCTTGCCTTCCGGCTAAAGGCAACACTCTCCCTATCCGAACAATGGCCTCAGCAAGCATTGGCGGCTGACTAATGCCACTGGTCGCTAGGTGATTTGGCGAGGAAAAGTTTATCCATCTTCTCCAGATTTGTCTGTCCCACCAAAATCGAGTAGCACTATTAAAAATGATGTGGGGGACCATGCCATTTGACCACTGAGCATCAAGTAGGCTTATAACCTCGTGTTTAGCACGCTGTGGATCATAGTGGCTTTTACCAATTGCTACAAAACAACTATCCCAGAGAACCTGGTGTGGGTATAAACCCGCAGAAGGTACCGTATGGCTCCCTTGGTAGTTTTTTTCTAGTACTCTCTGAGCCTTGACAATGAGTTTTGTCTTATCATTTGAACTATACCCAAGACGTTTAAATGCCATTGAGCGCAATTGCTGCTATTTTTTCGTCAATCTTATCTTTCTGGATTGCTGCAGTCCGACCAAGTATTTTAACGTATTTGTCTATTGCGCTAATAGTCTTACCAGCCTCCGGTACTAGGCCGTCAAGGTCGTAAATCTCCCACTTCTTTAATGTTGGGGTGACTACTTCCTCATGAAATTTAGTAAGGTCGTAGATTCCAGCTTCGGCAATTGCACGCGAGTGTTCCTCGAAATCTGGTATTCCAGTTCCGGGCATATTAAATCTATTCATTTGATTAAAGATTGCGTTTAACATTGTTAGCGGGTCAATTTCCAGTCCGGCGGCTACCAGACCGCTGTAGAAATTGTAGTGTCTAAGTTCGTCGCCAGCTACATATCCAAATATCTTCTTTCCACCATGAACTTTATCTAATGCTTTTGAGGTATTGCCGTGAGATATTTGAGTCGATTTTTCTTGGAAACTTGTATATGCCAACATTTCAGCTATACTCGGTGGCTCAGGTACCTCTCCTTTTTTCATCTGCACGACACGACCCGCCTCTAAGTAGGCTGGGTCTATGGCTCTAGTAGTTAAAACGAAATCGCGTATTACATCCGAATGCCTAGATTCTTCCATAGTCCACTGACCGCTCCAAGCCAGAAGGGGGTGGTTTTTTGGTATAGGGCTTCGTATGACAAGAGTATAATAGGGCAGATTGTCCTCGGTAAGGAGATTTACATATATTGAGCTCCTAATTCCGCTGGCTAATGGATAATCATCTGATCGCCAAGGGTATTTAGTAAAGTCTCTGCCTCTATCGAAGTCTACTAATTCGTATGGTCTCCATAGCGTATCATTATTTATTTGATTTTCTAGATGGGCGTTTAATAGATCTGCAGTAGGTTCTGCTAACTCCTCAAATAACGCCCTGTCTTTGTCTGGGTCAATCTCGAAATTACGAATAATAACTCCTGTCACACTCTTACGTTATTATCATAGACGATTCCTACACGAAATTATATAGTCTACAGGGGTAATTAAAGCAAGACTTGCTTGTGATAAATCTCATCTAAGGTAGAAAACGCTGTCTATAGCCTCCAACGATCAATACACAGCATAACCATATTGACTATTCGGCTATAAACTGCTATAATATACCTGATAAATTTAAGGTATTTTGGTTATGGCGAAAACTAGTACGAAACGAAGGCAAAGTTCTTCGCATATATCTAGTAAAAAACGCGTTATGAAACGGACTGGCCGTTCTAAAGCCATAGCCATAAAACTGCAAAGTTTAAAAAATAAAGCAAGCAGGCTTAGTAATAACCAAAGGGGAGTGTTGTACATTATCGCTAATATTGTCATTGTTTATGCAATCTGGGGGTTTTATACTGGAAACTTTTCTAGGTTATATACATATAGCCAACGTCCTAGTGTATCGGTCGAGCTCCCGAGTAAAACCAAATCAGTTAATCTTGCCACAGTAGAGAGTTTGGACCATAGCTACCCAACCCGAACAATCGCAAACGACCCTATTGCTGCTGACCCAGTAATTGCCCCAAAAAAGCCTAAGGCCATAGCTAAGATAATAGTGCCAGTCGGGCCGACACAACCCGATTCGCAGTTCTCAACCTACCCAGCTTGGTCGCAAGATTTCTTGAGCGATCACTCTACAAAACCTAGCTCAACCTACTGGAATGTTTATCAAGGAATTCCACAAAACAGTAATAAGGAAGCAGAATATTACACCAATAAGCCGATAAACTTACGTATCCAAAATGGTGCCCTAACTCTTGAAGCAACCCAACAGTCAGAACCAGATGGTTATAGCTATGGGTCGGCTCGTATTGATACTCAGAACAAAAAGTCATTTTTATACGGCAGAATAGATATAACGGCCATTGTACCGAGCGGCGTTGGTGCCTGGCCAGCCGCTTGGTTGTTACCGGCTAACAATAAATATGAAGATCTGAGCCCAGCTAGTAACAGTGTCAGATATATGAACGGTGGCGAGATAGATCTAATTGAAGAGGTCGGATTTGACCCAAATGTTGAATACGGTATCGTCCACTCAATATCAGACTTATCAAACCCTGGTGGGGTTGGCGACTTTAGCACGGTTAACGTAGCCGATAGTAATAGTACTTATAATCTTTACTCGCTACTGTGGACACCGACCAGTATAACTTTCGAGGTTAACAACGTACCTTTTTATACCTATGCTAGAACGACTGGTGCTGGCTATCAAACGTGGCCATTCGATCA
>Ga0182016_10003518_pt1 | contig 17864 bp, 19 predicted proteins | sample 712S2MmetaG_FD_120491 | JGI IMG/M metagenome (GOLD analysis project Ga0182016, IMG submission 120491) | Permafrost microbial communities from Stordalen Mire, Sweden - 712S2M metaG | ecosystem: Environmental > Terrestrial > Soil > Wetlands > Permafrost | place: Sweden: Stordalen | collected...
CCGAGCGTGAAGCACTCGCGCCGGTCTTCCAGCGCCAGGATCATCGTCTCGGACATGCACGCCAGCGCCGTTCCCGGCGGCAGGCCGAGGTCGAAGTCACGACCGGGTTCGCGAACGCGTTCGAAGCGCGGCTCGCCCGGGACGCGCATGTTGCCGCCCTCGGTGACGAGGACGTCCGGCCGCTCGCGCGCAACCCGCCTTCCGACGTCGTGCGGCAGCGAGAGTTCGCAGACGACGGCGCCGGTCCGTAAGTCGTCCGGCTCGACGATCTCCTGCGTCGACGACGTCGCTGTCAGCACGAGTTGCCCGCGCGGGATCGCGGCGCGGACGTCGGTCGTATACGAGAAGCCGCACCCGAAGCGCCCTTCGAGGCTCTGGGCGAACTTGCGCAGCCGCGTCTCGTTGCGCGCAACGAGGACGACGTGGGCGACGTGGGGCGCAATCAGTTCGACGCAGGCGGACCCGATGGAGCCGGTCGCGCCGACGACCACCGCGGTCGCGGCCGGCACGTCCACCTCCATCTCGCGCGCGCCGCGCAGCAGGCTCTGCACGCCGGCGGCGATCGTCAGCGAATTACCGGTCGTCACGGGGATCGACGCCCGTTCGGACAGGGTCACGCCGGCGTCGCCGACGACGCCGGTGAACGCCCCGAGCCCGGCGACGCCCGCGCCGAGCTCCGCGCCGATCTCGATCGCGCGCAGGATCTTCGCGTAGACGTGCTCGCGCGGCAGCGCGAGCATCTGCTCGGGCATGAACGTCGCGGCGACGAACCAGCCCTCGGTCTCGCGCCCGTCGGGCGCGCGAACGCCGGTGATGTGCGCGGCCGCATAGGCGGGCATCCAATCGAGAATCTTCTCGATGATGGGCCGGCCCTTGCCGACGGCGCCGGGCTCGTAGCGGACGACGTCCTCGAACGACGTTGGGTGGATGACGAAGGCGAATTTCACGCTACCGGCGTCTTCGCGGCCGGGGCCGGCGGTTCCACCGGACCGGAGGACGCCGAACCCGAGGGACGAACCCGCCGGGCATGACGACCGACACCCCGACCCTCACCGAAATCGTCCGCTTTCCCTCACCGGCGCCTGCACCCCAGGCGCTGGCTTGTGACGGGGAGCATCTGTGGCTCGGGTCGTGGGAAACGGCGCGCATCTACGGCATCTATCCCAACCAGGGCCGCGTGTTCGAAGAGATCCAGGGCCCCGGGAAACCGGTCGGCGCGACGGTCTGCGGCGACGAGCTGCGCATCGTCTGCGCGGAACTCGACGACTCGCGCTTCATCCGCCGCTACGTGCCCGGCCACGGCTTCAAGTCGCACGACGTCGTGCCGTGTCCGGACGACACGGGCTCGTTCCTGGCGTTCGACGGCACGCACCTGTGGCTCTCGCAGCGCCACAACAAACTCGTGATGGAACTGGACCCGAGCGGCATGCCGGTCCGCACGCTCAAGATCGGTGAGGAGATCACCGGCATGACCTGGGTCGGCGATCGTCTCTACCTCGCGCTCTGGCTCGGCCGCGAGCGCGGCGGCTGCCGCATCGCGTACGTCGAGCCGCGGGCCGAGCATCCCGAGGTCGTCTTCGTGGCGCACTCGCCGTTCGCGGCGATCTCGCTCGCGCGTGAGGGCGATCGCTTCTGGACCAACGACTTCAAGGCGGGCGAGATCGTCGCGTTCGCGATCGACGGCTAGCCTTGAGCAACCCGCTGCGCAACGCGCTCAGCGTCGCGCTGCTCGTCGTCGCGCTCTTCGGCGCCTTCGTGGACTACCGCGAGTATCAAGCCGGGGTCCCAGGGAACCACCGGCTGATGCTCGCGGCGTATTTCCTGATCGCGATCTATGCGGCCGCGACCCTGGTGCTGCGCATGCGCGCGGGCAAGCGCAAGTAGCCGTTACATAACGTCGATCGTCTCGTAGACCTCGACGGTCCCGCCGTTGCTCAGAACGGGACAGCCCTTCGCCAACTCCACGGCCGCATCGAGGCTGGCGGCGTTGACGATGCTATATCCCGACAGGCCGGCCGCCGTCGCTCCGACCGCGCCGCCCGGCTTGACGGCTTTCGAGGCGCCGCACGGGGCGCCGGGGTCCACGAGCGACTGGCCGATCTGGCCGAACCACTGGCCCCAGGCTGCCATGATCGCCTGGCCCTCTTCCGGCGTGGGCGCCATGCCCGGCCCGCCGGTGTACGCGAACACGAATTTCGCCATGATGAAACGCCTTTCTGAAGCGCCGTTACTTGGTTAGCGGCGACTAACCTTCGCTTCGCGCCGGCGTGCCCCTGCGAAATGCGTGGAATTGCAGCTATTGCTGAGAACGGGTTAAGGGCGGCCCGCGCCTTCCGCCTCGCGCTTGAGCGCAGCCAGCATCATCTCGCTGTTCTCGCGCACCTTGCGATGGAGCGTCGGCCCGATCAGTTCGGCCAGCGTCGGCACGCCGAAGTCGTACTCGACGCCGAGCGTGACGACCGTGCGGTTCGCACCGTCCGCGACGAACGTCCACGCGCCCTCGAACGTGTCGAGGTCGCCTTCGATCAGGCGATAGTCGACGCGTAGCGCGTCGTCGTCGAACAGGTCTTCTTCCGTCCACTCGATCGGCGCGTCTTCGACGAGCGTCTTCCAGCGCGTCACCATCCGGTTACCGCCGCGCTCGACGATGGTCACCGAATCGACGTCCGGCATGAAGTCGGGAAACCGTTCCTGTTCCTTGGCGAGTTCGTAGACGCTGCGCGGCTCCGCCTCGACGACGATCGTGGACTCGACGAACGGCATCAGGCCGTCGCCTCGCCGAGCGCGCCGAGCCGTTCGTAGGCAGCGCGGACGGCTTCCTCCAGCGCGCCGATCGCGCAATCGACCTCCGCCTCGGTGACGATGAGCGGCGGCTCCAGCCGGATCACGCGCTGCAGGTTCAGCGTCCACGCCGCGGTCACGCCGCGCTTGAGCATCTCGGGAATGATCGTGCCGCCGTACCCTTCGCTGCGCAGTTCGACGCCGACCAGCAGCCCAACGCCGCGGACGTCCGCGACGACGGCTGGGTACTCCGCCGCGACGCGGCGCGCGCCAGCGAGCAGTTGCGCGCCTCGTTTCGCTGCGTTGCGTGCGAGGTCGTCGTCGCGCAGTACGTCGAGCGCCGCGAGGGCGGCCGCGCACGCGAGCGGGCTGCCGCCGAAGGTGGACGTGTGCATCAGCGGCGCCTTCGCATAGGCCGCGTTCCAGGCCGCCGGCCGCGCGATGTACGCGCCGATCGGCACGACGCCGCCGGACAGGCCCTTCGCCAGCGTCATGACGTCGGGCACCACGCCGTCGAACTCGCAGGCGAACAGTTTGCCGCAGCGCCCGAGGCCGGTCTGCACTTCGTCGACGATCAGCAGCGCGCCGGCCGCGTCGCAGAGCGCGCGCGCGGCCGTGAGATAGCCCGGCGGCGGCAGGTTGATGCCGCCCTCACCCTGGACCGGCTCGACGATGAACGCCGCGGCGTCGTCGAGCGCGCCGTCGAGCGCGGCGGCGTCCCCGTAGGGAACGAACGCGACGCCGTCCAGCAGCGGCGCGTACGCGCCGCGGAAGTAGTCGCGCCCGGTCACCGACAGCGAGCCGATCGTCTTGCCGTGGAACGCGCCGTGCGTCGCGACGATCTTCGCCCGCCCGGTCGCCGCGCGCGCGAGTTTGAGCGCGCCCTCCACCGCCTCGGTGCCGCTGTTCGCGAAGAACGACAGCGACAGGTCGCCGGGCGCGATCTCGGCGAGCCGGCGCGCGAGCCGCCCGGCAAGCGGGTCGAACATCGTCTTGCCGGAGAGCGACATCAAGTCCAGTTGCGTCTTGACGGCGGCGACGACGCGCGGATGCGAGTGCCCGAGCGTGAAGACGCCGTAGCCGCCGGCGAAGTCGAGGTAGGCCTTGCCCTCGTGATCCCAGATCGTCGTCCCGGCGGCGCGCACCTCGACCGGACTGCCGGAGACCTTCATCACCCGCGCGAGCGGCGGGTTCAGGAAGGCCTTATAGTTCTCGTACGTCTCGTCATAGAGTTCGCGCGGCGAGGATGCGCCGTACAGGTCGCCCGGCACGCTACGCGACGGCGGCCCGCGCGTCGAGCGCGTCGCCGCGCTCCTCGAGCCGCGCGATCTCCGCCTCGATCAGACCGAGCGCCTCGTCCGCGCGCTCGATGCGCATCAGCCGCTCGCGCAGGTCCGCAGCGCCGTAGAAGCCCTTGAGGTACCAGCCGAGGTGCTTGCGCATCTGCGGCACGGCACGCTGCTCCCCCCACTCGTCCACCATCGCCCGATAGTGACGGATCGCGAAGCGTAAGCGTTCGGCGGGCGCCGGATAGGCGTCGGGCTCGCGGCCTTCCAGCAGCGATCGCAGGCCCGAAACGAGCCAAGGGTTCCCCAGCACGGCACGCCCGAGCATCACGCCGTCCACGCCGCTCTCGCGCATCCGCGCAAGCGTGCGATGCGGATCGGTCAGGTCGCCGTTGCCGATGACGGGAATGTCGACGGCCCGCTTCAGCGCCGCGATGCGCGACCAGTCCGCCGTGCCCTTGTAAAACTGCTTGGCCGTGCGCGCGTGCAGCGTCACGGCCTGGACGCCGACCGCCTGCGCGCGCCGCGCGACCTCGATGAAGACCATCCTATCGTCGCTCCAGCCAAGCCGCATCTTCATCGTGACGGGACAGTCGACGGCGTCGACGACGGCCTTCATGATGGCTTCGCAGCGGTCGACGTCGCGCAGGCAGGCGCTCCCGCCCTCGGTTTTCGTGACCTTGGGCGCGGGGCAGCCGAAGTTGATGTCGACGATGTCGGCGCCGCACTCGCGCACGACCTTCGCCGCGTGCGCCATCAGCGCGGGATCGTTGCCCCACAGTTGGGTGGACACCGGCTTCTCGACGCCGTGCTGGTCGATCATCTCCATCGTGCGCTTGTTGCCGTACTGCAGCGCGTTCGACGAGACGAACTCCGTGACGGTCAGCCCGAAGCCGAACGGCTTGTAGAGGGCGCGCATCGTCCGGTTGGTGACGCCGGACATCGGCGCGAGCACGACGGGAGGCCAGATCTCGATTGGGCCGATCCGGAGCGGCGGAACGCTGGACATACGGACCTACTATACCACGGCGGCGCCGGGCGCCCGTTCGCGCAGCGTTCGCCGCTCGTAGTACAGGCGTAAGCCCTCGAGGACCAGGTGCGGTTCGACCGCGTCCACCGCGCGCGTCTGCCGCGCGACGATCTCCGCCAGCCCGCCGGTGGCCACCACGGTCGTCCCGGCACCGAGTTCCGCCTTCATCCGCGCGACGATGGCCTCGGTCTGGCCGACGAAGCCGAAGACGATGCCCGACTGCAGGGCCGTCACGGTGTCGCGCCCGATCGCGGCCGGGGGCGCGTCGAGTGCGACCTGCGGCAGCTTCGCCGTGCCGGCGACCAGCGCGTCGATCGAGGTCTGGATGCCCGGCGCGATCGCCGCGCCCAGGAACGACCCGTCGCGGCCGACCGCACCGAACGTCGTCGCCGTGCCGAAGCCGACGACGACGAGCGGCGCTCCGAAGCGCTCGCGCGCGCCGAGCGCGGCGGCGGCTAAATCCGCGCCGAGTTCTTTCGGCCGGTCGGTGCGGATTGCGATGAGGTCTTGCTCCGCAGCGGTGAAGAAGTCGGGCTCGCAGCCGAAGTATCGTATGCACGCCTCGCGCAACGCGCGATCGTTCTGCGGCACGACGCTGGAGACGACGACCGCGCTCACGGCGTCGAGCGGGACCGACGCGCGCCGGAAGAGCGCCGTGAACAGCACGCCGGCCTCGTCGGCCGAGCGGCGCCGCGCCGTCGTGACGCGCCAGTTCATCGCCAGTTCGAGAGCGCCGCTTGCGGACGGCGCGAAGTAGCCGAGTTTCGTGTCGGAGTTGCCGACGTCGATCGCGAGGAGCATCGTTACGCCTGCGGCGCGCCGCGCAGTGCGAGCAGCGCATCCCACATGCGGCGCGCGAGTTCCGCCTTCGACGCGCGGCCGAGCGGCGCCCGGCCGTCGTCGCCCCACAGCAACGTCAAGTCGTTGTCGCCCGTTCCGAAACCCACGCCCGGGCCGGAGACGTCGTTCACCGCGATCGCGTCCAAATGTTTGCGCCGCAACTTCTCCCGCGCATTCGCTTCGAAGTTCTCCGTCTCGGCGGCAAATCCGACGAGGAACGTGCCGTTCTTGCGCGCGCCGAGTTCGGCGAGGATGTCCGGCGTGCGCGCGAGCGCGATCGCATCGGACCCTTCGTCCTTCTTGATCTTGCGCGCGAACGTCTCGGCCGGGCGCCAGTCGGCGACGGCCGCGGACGCGATCGCGAGGTCGGCGCCCGCCGCGACGCCGAGCGTCGCGTCGTACATCTGCTGCGCGGTCTCGACGCGGTGGACGCGCGCGCCTGCCGGCGGCTCGACCTGCGTCGGGCCGAGCACGAGGTCGACCTCGGCGCCGCGCGCGAGCGCCTCGCGCGCGAGTTCGATGCCCATCGTCCCAGTCGACGCGTTGGAGATGAAGCGCACGGGGTCGATCGGCTCGCGCGTCGGCCCCGCGGTGACGACCACGCGACGTCCGGCAAGTGCGCTGGAACGCGCCAGCGCGGCGTCGATGGCGGCGACGATGAGGTGCTGGTCCGCGAGGCGGCCGATCCCCACCTCGCGTTCGGCCAAGAAGCCGGCGCCGGGCTCGACGACCGTCACGCCGCGCGAGCGAAGCAGCCGCAGGTTCTCGACCGTCGCCGGATGCTCGTACATCGCAGCGTTCATCGCGGGCGCCACGACGATCGGAATGCGCGCGGCGAGCGCTGCGTTGGTGAGCAGATCGTCGGCGATGCCGCGCGCCAGTTTCGCCAGCACGTTGGCCGTCGCCGGCACGATCGCCAGCACGCCGGCCTCGCGCACGAGCGCGATGTGCGGGATGGCCTCGGGCTCGTCCCACAACGACGTGTGAACGCGCCGCCGCGTCAGCGCCGCGAACGTCGCAGCGCCGACGAAGCGCTCGGCGCCTGCGGTCATCACGACGCAGACGTCGTCGCCGCGTTGCACGAGTTCGCTCGCGAGTGCGGCCGCCTTGTACGCGGCGATGCCGCCGCTCACTCCCAACAGGACGCGGCGCCCGGAGCGATCGCCGCTCATCGGCGCGACCGCAGCGCAGAACGCCGTTGCGGCGTGACGAACGGGTCGGAGCCGTCGAGCGCGGTGACGACGACGTTATCCAGCAGCCGCACCGAGCCGGCGCGGGCGACGGCGACGACGAGCGACGGCCGCGCGAGCCCCTCGAGCGGCGCGAACGTCGCAGGATCGACGACGGTGAGATATTCCCATTGCAGCGGCGGCTCGAGCAGCGCGGCGCCGGAGGCGATCGCGGCCCTCAGGTCGCCGGCGCCCGCCTCGACGGCGCGCGCGACGGCGGCGACCGAGCGATACAGGCTCGGCGCGGCGGCTCGCTCCTCCGGCGAGAGGTACGCGTTGCGGCTCGATAGTGCGAGCCCGTCGCCCTCGCGGACGGTGGGGCAGACGACGATGCCGGCGGCGACGTCGAGGTCGACCAGCACGCGCCGCAGGACCGCGACCTGTTGCGCGTCCTTCTGTCCGAGATACAGCGCCGTCGGCTCGATCGCGTTGAGCAGCTTGACGACGACGGTGGCGACGCCGGCGAAGTGGCCGGGGCGGGCTGCCCCCTCGAGCACCGTCCCCAGCGGCCCAGGGTCGATCGCGGTGGCGAAGCCGGGTACGTACATCCGCTCGGCCGCCGGGGCGTAGAGCACGTCCACGCCGCACGCATCGAGGAGCGCGGCGTCGCGCTCGAAGGTCCGCGGGTAGCGGCGGAAGTCCTCGCCCGGGCCGAACTGCAGAGGGTTCACGAAGACGGACGCGACCACCGCGGCGTTCTCGGCGCGGGCGCGCTCGACGAGCCTGCGGTGCCCCTCGTGCAGGGCACCCATCGTCGGGACGAAGCCGACGGGGCGGGCGAGGGTCCGGGCGATGGCTCGCGCCGACCCCGGGGTCCGAACGACGTGCACCGTCGGCCCCGCTCAGGCCTCGGCGCGCGTGACGCGCAACTGAGTGCGCCCAACGAGGAAGCGCTCCCCGGGGGCCAGACCGGTCTCGGCCACGACCGTCTGCCCGCCGACCGAGGTCCCGTTGCGGCTGGAAAGGTCGGTCAGCACGAGGCGGTCGCCGGCATCGCGGAGATGGGCGTGCCGGCGCGAAATATACCGGTCGATGGTAATGCAGGCTTGCGCAACGGAGTCGTCCCGCCCTATCGTGATCTCACGCTCGAATTCCCAGGTCTTCCCGTCGAGCGGGCCTCCCAGCACTTCAAGGATATACATCGGCGACCGAGACTTCCTAGAGAGCGGGGCGAAGTCCCCTGGGTACCACCAGCGAGAGGAGCCAGCCGGATGAAGGGCCAGGGGGAGACGGGCGCGAGCGCCGTGGACGATCTCCTGAACCTACTCGAGATCGACCCCGACGCGCTGCGGGAGGCCGAGTTCGCCCAGGCGCAGGCGATCCTCGACACGATGGTGGGCGAGACGATCTCGTCCGCGTCCATGGAGGACCGCCGGATCGTGGTGGAGACCGCCAACGGGAACCGCTACTTCTTCTACGGCTTCATGGGGAACGCGCCGCCGGTGGGCGACGCCTAGGCTCCCTGCCGCGGCCGCCTAGTTCTCGGCTGCCGCCTGGTCCCGCGCGAGCCGCTCGACGTAATGGACGATCTCTTGCTGATCGCGCGGGTCGATCTGCGTGAACGCGATGCCATGAAAGAAGCGCCGGTCGTTCGCGTTGAAAAACGAGAGCACGATGCGGCCGCGCATGACGAGTTCGCGGTCCGCGCTGGGGATGCGAAAGCGGAGCAGCAGCACCGTCCCGAGCGGCAGATCTTCGCCGGTCGCAAGCCGTACGCCGCCGCCGCCCAAGTCGACGGCCTCGGCGCGCTGCGCCTCTTCGGGGGCGGCCGCTTCGCGTGCGTCCTCCCGTTCGTAGGAGACGTCGAGACTAACCTTGGCCCGAACGAACCGGCGTACGTGCGCATAGCTCTCGTTAATGGGCACGGGGGTTCAGTTACGCTCCGGGCCGGAGTTTGCCTGCGCGGGCGAGCGCGTCGGCGGCGTACAACGCGCCGAGGGCCGCGTGTTCGCGCACGACGCCGCCCTGCACGTATACCTCGAACGGAGGGCGGAGCGGCGCGTCGCACGACAATTCGATGGTCGCACCCGCGACGAACGAGCCGCTCGACATGATGACCGGCTCGCGGTAGCCGGGCACGCCGCCCGGCTCCGGCCGGTACCTCGCGTTGACCGGCATTGCAGCCTGCATCCCGCGCGCGAAGGTCACGAGCCGCTCGGCATCGCCGAGGGTGATCGCCTGCACGATATCCGTCCGCGCCGCGCCGCAGCCCGGGTCCACGCGGTACCCGAGCTCCTCGAAGAGCGCCGCGAAGAAGTCGAGGCCGCGCAGCACTTCCCCGACGGTCAGGGGCGCGACGAAGAGACCCTGCACGAACTGCCGGCCGAAGCCGAGGGTCGGCCCGAGCGCCGCGCCGAGCCCCGGCGCATAGTGGTACGACGCGACGCGCTCGATGCAGCCGGCGCGGCCGGCAACGTATGCCCCCGCCGGCGCGAGGGCGCCGCCGAGGTTCTTGATGAGCGAGCCGGCGACGAGATCAGCCCCGTGGGCGCAGGGTTCCGACGCCTCGACCAGCTCTCCGTAACAGTTATCAACCACGACCGTTGCGTCGGGTGCGGCCGCCTTGACCGCAGCCGCGACGGCCCCACACTCGGCGACGGTCAGCGACCGCCGGGGCGCGTAGCCCCGCGAGCGTTGCACGAACGCGACCGCACAGCCGGGTTCGCACGCGGCCGCGATCGCGGCGAGGTCCGGTCCGCCGTCGGCCCCCAGCGGCACCTCGGCATACTCGACGCCGCGCGCGCGCAGCGAGCGTTCGTCGTCGGCGAGCGCGTTGCGCAGCGTGTCGTACGGCCGGCCGGTCGCGACGACGAGGCGCGTGCCCGGCGGCGCGCAGGCGGCGATCGCCGTGACGATCGCGTGCGTGCCGCTGACGAGCGAGAGCCGCGCCAGCGCGCGCTCCGCGCCGAGGACGCGCGCGAGCAGGTTCTCGTACGCGCGCCGCGCGGCGTCGTCGTAGCCGTAGCCGAGCGTTCCCCACAGGTCGTACTCCGCGACGCCCTCGTCGGCGAACGCGCGCAGCACGGACGCGCGCACGCGGGCGTTGTGCGGATAGGTCAGGCCCGCCGTGCGGCGCTCCGCCGCGACCGCCGCCGCGACCACACGTTCGTCGAACGAGAAGCGTTCGAGCAGCGCTTCGATCACGATTCGACGTTTTCGCGGGCGAGTTCGCGCCGTTCGTACGCCGCGACGAACGGCGCGTAGATCCCAAGGCCGATGAGGATGTTGCACGCGACCAGCACGCACGACCGCCAGTCCTTCGTGGCGAGGAAGACGTTGACGAACGCGGGCACGCTCGACGGGATGTAGAGCGCGGGCCGCGCCACGAGGCCCTCAGCGACGGCGGCGTAGGAAACGACGCCCAGCACGCACGGCACGAGGACGAAGGGTACGGCGAGCACCGGATTGAGCACGAGGGGCAGTCCGAACATGAGCGGCTCGTTCGCGTTGAAGATGGCCGGCACCAGCGAGGCGTAGGCGACGGTGCGCACCCGCTTGATCTTGCTGCGCAGCAGCAGCAGCACGAGCGGCAGCGTCGCGCCGGCGCCGCCCGGAAACACGTACAGGAACAGCGAGACGGTCACGATGTGCGGCAGCGGCAGGCCGTGCGCGAGCGCCTCGGTGTTCTGCGACTGCAGCCCGAGGTAGACGGGCAGCACGACCGGCGCGAGCAGCGCGGGGCCGTGGATGCCGACCGTCCACGCCAGCGTCTCGATCGCGATCAGGATGACGAACGCGGTCAGGCTGTCGCCGAGATGCGCCAGCGGCTCCAGCAGCGCGGCGAGCGCCGTGGCGGCCGAGAAGCCCGCCGCACAGAGCGCGCCCGCGACGGCGACCACGCCGGCGACCCCCGCCGCCGTGCCGGCGACCGCACCCAGGCGCGCGCGCCCGAAACGGACCGCGCCGGCGACGGCAAAGGCGGCGATCATCGCGAGGAACAGGCCGCTGCTGCCGAGGCCGCGCAGCAGCGCCATCGGTCCGTCGGCGCTGCGGAAGGGCAGCGACAGCACGAACGCGGCCAGCGCACCGCCGGCCACGGGCACCGGGGGCAGCGCGCGCCGCCGCGACAGGTCGACCGCGAGCAGCACGACGAGCACGAACGACATCACGCCGAAGGCCGGCGAGAACGACGCGTAGAGCCGCTCGAAGAACGTGCCGTGCCCGGCAGCGATAAACGCCGTCAAGCCGACGATGAGGCCGCCGAAACTCCACGGCAGCGCCCACTGCACGGCCTGCAACTCGGGCAGCGACGAGAGGCCCTTCAGCCGCGCGCCGAGCCTCATGAAGGCGGACCTGGCGGCGCTCAGCACCGCCCCCCCGTTAGAGCCTGCGGATGACCGCCTCGACCCGGCCGACGACCGTCACGTCGTCGGCATAGATCGGCTCCATGCGCGCATTCTCGGGCTGTAGCCGCACCCGCCCGTGCTCGCGGTAGAACCGCTTCACGGTCGCGTCGCCGTCGATCAGAGCGACGACGATCTCGCCGTTCTCCGCCGATGGCTTCGGCGAAACCACGATCATGTCGCCGTCGAGGATGGCGGCCTCGATCATCGAGTCGCCCTGGACGCGCAGGACGAACGAGTCCTTCTTGCGCGCCAGGTCGGCCGGTACGATGTATTCGCCCTCGACGTTCTCGGCAGCCGTGATCGGCGTACCCGCGGCGACCTTGCCGACGATCGGTAACACGCCGTACTCGCGGTCGGCACGGGGGGCGCTGTTGCTTGGGACGAGCGCTCGCGGCTTGGTCGGGTCGCGCTTGATGAGACCCTGGCGTTCGAGCGTCTTGAGGTGCGACTGCACCGTCGAAGACGAAGAGAGGCCGACGCGTTCCCCGATCTCGCGGACCGACGGCGGATAGCCGCGCTCGTCGGTAAACTCGCGGATGGTTTCGAGGATGCGCCGTTGCCGCTCGGTAGTGGCACGTTCGCTCAAGAGCATGGCTCCTCGGACGGCGGCGCGAGACCGCGCCGCAATTGCCCGCAGCGTACCACGGCGCGCCCGGAAATGCAAACATACGTTCGAGAAATCCTTGACAGCCCCTCAGCAAGCCTGGTAAAATGGGGGCGAACACTCGTTTGGCCCAAGATATGGGCAAGGAGCCGCCGCCAATGAGGTCGATCAAGCGCAAACGGTTCACGCTGATGCCGGCCGTCGCGCTCGTCGGATTGAGCGCCCTGGTGACCGTGCCGGTGCTCTCGTCATCGCACTTGTACGCTGCGGCCCCCGAGCAGTTCACGACGGTCACGGTCCGCCCAGGGGATAGCCTCTGGAGCCTTGCCGGCCGGTATACGGCCCAAGGCGCGAGTGTCCAGGACACGATCGATCGTATCGCCGGTGTGAACCACCTTCAAGGCGTCACGATCGTCCCGGGTCAACGGCTGAAGATCCCCGAGTAAGCAACACCGCGCACCCGGCTTCAGAGCGTCGCAGTCGCTGCGGCGCTCTTTTTTGTGAGCCGGCCGGCTCATCGCCGGGCGAGCACGACGTCGTGCCCGCTATGGCGGTCAAGGAACTCGAGGCCCTCGCTCATCCAGGTGTCCAGCCCACCCTGCACGTGCGCAGCGACCTCGCGGACGACGTGCGCGCGCAGGCGCAGCCAGGCGAGCTCGGATCTGCTCGTCGCCGGCCACACGGACTCGTCACACTCTTCGCAGTGGTAGCCGTACGTCACGCAAGCGTCTCTTCACAAGAAAGCGGGGCCGGCCTCTCGGCCGGCCCCGCAGGGTGTTACGCGCCGACTGCTAGATCTTGAACTGGAACTGCAGTGCGGCCTGGAAGGGCAGGAACGTCGTGATCGGCGTGTACGGGTAGAGCTGCTGATGCTGCGGCAGCACGCCGTTGGCCTTCACGTCGTTCGGTGACGCACCGTTGTAGAAGTTCGAGACGTAGATGTCGTTGGTTCCGTAACCGCACGCAGAGTAGCCGGAGAAGGCACCCTGCCACGGCGTGCTGGAGCCGCCGAAGCACGTGTTGTACAGGTTCGACAACACGAGCGTGACCTTGGTCTTCGCGGACAGATCGTACGCGATGTTCATGTTGAGGTTGAGGAACCACGGGTTCTGGTAGCGGCCGACGCCGTCGAACTGACCCGTGTACGGGTCGGGAATATAGAGCGAACCGAACGGTGCATTCGAGAAGAAGCACGTGTTGTAGTTCGGCAGGCCCTTGTTCGGGGCGGTCGGGACGCCGGTCTGGTTGCCCGCGCAGGTCCGCGGGTCGACGCCGGTGACGGAGAGCGGCGAGCCGTAGTTCGCGCCGCCCGAAGAGCCGCCGGAATAGCCGGAGATCATCTGGAGGTTCGGCGTGACCGAGAAGCCGTTGTGCTTGTAGGTCCCAAAGGCCGAGATGACGTGCCGCCAGACGATCGAGTAGTTGGTGTCGGGGAAGCCCGCGTCGCCGGTCTGGCTCGGGAACGTCTGGTAGACGGGGTACGGGCCGACCGGGTTCATGTCGCCCTGGGCAGGCAGGTTGTAATACGGGTTCACGACGACCTGACTGCCGCTGTAGTTGTAGCCGGCACCAGCCGAGGTCAGCGTCGCCTGGTTGCTGGGACCGCCGTTGGGATTACAGACCTGGATCGGGGAGCCACCGCTGCCGCCCGAGGACGACGACGGCGGCGTGAACACGCCTTGCGAGTTGGTCGGGATGCCGCCGACGTAGCAGGGTGCGCCCTTGACGCCGTAACGGTTACCCTGGCCGGTCAGCGCGTTGTACGCGTCGATCGCGCCGTTGAGGCCCGTGACCGGCGTGGAGCCGTTCGAGAAGTAGTTGAACTTCATGAACGCGTTGGTGTACGTGTAGCCGAGCGTCCCCGAGAAGCCGTTGCGGGTCGGGTCGCCCTTCTGGATCTGGAACTCCGTACCGTAGGCGGTTTCGTTGCCGGTCGGGATCGAACTGACGAAGCCCGAGCCGATGAAGAAGTCCTGGTACTGATTGACGACGTAGCGGTAGAACGGGGTCAGCTTGTAGGACACGTCCGTGCCCTTGAGGTGCTGTTCGAGCGACGCGTCGAAGTTGTACGACCGCGACGGCGTGTACTCGTGCTGCGGCGTGTTGAAGCCGAAGCCCCAGAACTGCTGGTAGTCGAACGACGCTGCGCTCTTCGCGCTGAGGTTGGTATACAGAGTGGTGGCCGTGTTGTACGGCTCCGAGTAGACGCCCGCGCCGAAGCGCAGCACGGTGTCGGGATTGAACGTGTAGGTGCCGTTGAGGCGCGGCATCAGCAGCGCGCGATTGAACGTACCCGCCACCTGATTGGTGTAGAGGGCGGCGCCGTTCTCGCCGTTGGGATGCAGCGTCGGCTTGCCGGTGATCGGGCTATCGGGGCAAGTAGCGCCCGGAGCCGTGTGCACCAGCGGGTTCGCTGAGAAGAGGAACACGCCCGGCACGACGACCGGCTGGTTCGTCGCCGGGTCGTAGCAATACGACTGCGCGGCCTGATTGAACCAGAAGTCGAAGTCCGGTCCGCTCGTCGACGACGAGGGGACGACGTAGTTGTAGTTCTCGAAGCGCAGGCCGCCGTTCAGGAGAAGCTTGTCGTTGGGCTTCCACTGATCGGTCACCGACGCGGCCGAGAACTGCGGCGTGACGTTGTTGTACGTTGCGTGTAGGCCGGTATATGTTACGTCATATTGAGCGTGCGCCGCAGCAGCCGCACCCGTGATGGGCACCGGCTGACCCGGCTGACAGTACGACGACGAGCTGGATCCGCAGATCGGAATCGGCGAACCGATCGTGCCCTCGGTTGCGCCGGAGAAGCACGAGTTGAGCGCGCCGCCGTAGACGTCGTAGCAGTTCTTGCCGTCGGTCAGGTTGGTGGCGGGGATACACGTGCCGCCGGGACACGACCACGCGTTCTCCGACGTCGTGTTGTTCATGCGGATGACCGAGGCGGTGACGTAGCTCGCGGTCGCCTGCAGGAGGTTCTTCGAGTTCAACTGGTTGGCGTACTGGAACTCGAAGCCGCGCGTGTGGGTGTCGAGCTCGTAGTCGGGGGAGACCGGCCCGTAGATGGCGCCGTAGCCGTAGCCGACGGAGCCTTCGGAGGCCTGCTGGCCGGTCCAGCCCGGGCCGTTCTCGAACCAGTCGGAGTAGAACGTGTAGCCGTACACGCGCAGGTACGACGACGCATTGAAGTTGCGCTGGTACTGCAGTTTCAGGATCGCGGCGTCGTTCTGCGAGCCGTCGCGCAGATTCGGATCGATCGTCGCGCCGAACGCGCGCTGCTGCGGCGAGCTCGGGAACAGATACGCCTGCTTTTGGACGTTCGCGGCGGGCGATAGGAACGGCGTGTTCTGCGGGAACACGTACGTGTCGGAGTAGCCGATCGGCACGGTCCCCTGGCCGTTGACGGCCTGGATGTTGCCGGTGAGCTGGTTGAACTGGTTGACGCCGCCGTAGTCGTTGAGGCTGTCGTAGTACTGCGACCACAGCGCCGAGACGGTGTAGAGGATCTGGATGTCGTCCTTACCGCCGTCGTTGTGGTGGGGGATCCCGAAGTGCAGGTTGACGACGTTCTCGCGGTCGGTGACCTGCGAGAGCGCGCCCGCGTTATACGGCACGCCGTAAGGCATACAGCCGTTCGCGCCGCCGGTGCCGGGCTTGATGTAGCCGGGCTGGCCGGGCGACAGGTTGTAGGGGCTGACGCCGTTGACGCAGTTCGGGAACACGCCGCCGAGGCCGGCGAACGCGCCCTGCTGGTACGGCAGGACCGGATAACCGGGCAGCAGGCCGTTCGGATACGAGCCGCCGTTGAACTGGTCGAAGTAGCGCAGGTCCTGCGTGTAGCCGCTGAACCCGAGGTAGTACGAGAAGTTCCGGTTCGGGGTCGATCCGCCGACCTCGAACTTCGCCTGGTGGTAGAACGTCGGCGAGCCGAGCGAGAAGTTCACGTCGGCGTAGCCGGGGTACGTACCGGTCCGGATGACCTGGTTGATGTAGCCCGCGACCGACGATGACGACGCACCGGCGACCGAACTCGTCACGACCTGCAGCTCTTGCTGGCCGAGGTTCGAGCCCGTCGTCGCCTGATAGTTGTCGAAGGCGCGGTTGACGGGGATACCGTCGAGTTCGTACCCGACCTGAGCGTAGTTGGAGCCGTGGATGAACAGCGTCTGGCCCCAGCCCGCGCCGCCGTACCCGAGCGTGACGCCCGGGACCGACGCGACTGCCGAGTAGTAGCTGTCGAGGTTACCGCCGCCGCCGAACGACTGCACGGCGGTCGCGGCGGCTTGATTGACCGAGTAGACGTCGCTGGTGGTACCCGGCCGAACGAGCGACGACGAACTGCGCGAGGTCACGCGTCCGATCGTCTGCAGCGTCGGCTTCAGCCGGACGGAAACCGTCTGCGTTTGGTCGGCGAAAACGTTGACGCCGCTTTGCGCGACCGGCTCGTACGTAGCCTTCTCGACCGAGATGGTGTACGAGTCGGGAGCGAGCGACAGAAACACGAAATGTCCGTTCGCGTCGGTCGTCGTCGTGACGGCCTGCGAAGGACTGCTGGCTGATACCTTGGCGCCCGCGATGGGCGTCCCCTTAGCACTGTCCTCGGTCACGCTGCCGCTTAGCGTACCCGTCGTGCCGGCCAGTGCCCATGTTACCTGACCCAGCATCGACAGAATCACGACAAGCGCGACGAGCAAATGCCGGAACCGCTGTCTCAGCATACTGTCTCCTCGTGGAAGAACTTGTGGCGGGGAATGGGGGGCTGCGCGCGTGCGCTACCGCACACTCCGTGCGGCCTGCTTAGGCGCCTTCGTCTTAATCCCTCGTTTATGTGCGAGCGGTCACGCCGCCGGGCTCTAGACCAGAGCTGCCAGGCGCTCTCTCACCAGCCCCGGAATCTCCGACGGACGGTCCGCGACCGGGACGCCGGCGGCCCCGAACGCCGCCACCTTGCTCTGGGGAGTCCCCGTCGTTCCGGAGATAATCGCCCCGGCGTGACCCAGCCGCTTGCCGGCCGGCGCCGACCGTCCGCCGATGAACGCCACCACCGGCTTGCCCGCCAGGTGGTCGCGAATGAAGGCCGCCGCATCTTCCTCATCCGAGCCGCCGATCTCGCCGCAGAGCACGATCGCGTCGGTCTCCGGATCCGTCGAAAACGCCTTCAGGCAGTCGACGAACGTCGTCCCGATGATCGGGTCGCCGCCGATGCCCACGCAGGTCGACTGCCCAAGCCCGGCCTGGGTCAACAGTGCGACGATCTCGTACGTCAGGGTCCCGGACCGCGAGATCATCCCCACCCGGCCCTCGGCGAAGACGTGCCCGGGCATGATGCCGAGCAGCGACCGCCCCGGCGAGGCCAGCCCCGGGCAGTTCGGCCCGATGATCCGCATGCCGGGCGTCGTGGCCACCACTTTGAGCATGTCGTGCACCGGGATGCCCTCGGTAATGCAAACCGCCAACCCGATCCCCGCGTCGTGCGCCTCATACAGCGCGTCGGCCGCAAACGCCGGCGGCACGAATACGATCGAGTGCGTCGCCCCCGTCGCCTCGACGGCGTCCGCCACCGTATTGAACACGGGCACCCGCCCCTCAACCGTGGAACCGCCCTTGCCCGGCGTCACGCCCGCAACGATCTGCGTCCCGTACGCCAGCATCCGCTGGGTATGAAACAGCCCCTCGCGCCCGGTAACGCCCTGCACGACGACTCGAGAGTTCTTATCGAGGAAAATGGACACCGATCTCTCCTTACGGTTC
>Ga0182016_10003521_pt1 | contig 17857 bp, 16 predicted proteins | sample 712S2MmetaG_FD_120491 | JGI IMG/M metagenome (GOLD analysis project Ga0182016, IMG submission 120491) | Permafrost microbial communities from Stordalen Mire, Sweden - 712S2M metaG | ecosystem: Environmental > Terrestrial > Soil > Wetlands > Permafrost | place: Sweden: Stordalen | collected...
GAAAGAACATCCAGTCGCGCCAGTTGGACCACAGCGAGCGGCCCTCGGTCAGGTAGATCAGGGTGTCCGCGTTCAAGGCCTTCAGCGCGCGCCGCAGCGCCGCCAGCGCGCGCAGGTCACGCTCTCCCACGGCATAGCGAACCACGTCGTGAATAAATCCACCGTCGCGCAGGATGGATTCGGACGGCGCGGCGATGCTCGAGACGGGGATATTGGTGAGCAGGATTCTCCGTGCGTCCGGAAACGCCCTCACAATCTGATGAAAGCAAGGCAGGCAATTGACCGTGTCGCCCAGGCTGCCCAGACGGAAGATGACAATCGTGTCGCGCGCCATCGTTTAGGCTCCGGCCAACGACCGGTCAGCCCGCTGAAATGAAAATGCCCGGAGGGATGGGAGGCAAGAGTTCTCCTGTGCTTTTCATCCCGATGATCAATCCGTGCGCATTATCCCGCAAATGCGAGAATTTTGTGGGTCGGGTGATGGTTGATCTTTTTTGGGGGGCCGCGCCAGGTTTGTATGGATTGGAGTGCGCGGTTCATTTGGATGGAGTTTGCCGAGTATGGCGGTTAGTTGCTCCGCCCCGCATTTTCGCAGGCCCTGGCCGAAGAGCGCCGCGGCCATAATCCGATCCGTCCCGGCTTGCGGAGCGGCGTGATGGCCCGCACCACGGCGTCAGGCAGCCGATTACTGCACCTCATAGGCTCGATCGACCCGGCGCAGGGCGGCCCGGTCGAGGCCTTGACCCAGCTTTACCGGGTTTATCTGCCACAGGGCGTGGACATAGAGGTGGCGACGCTCGATCAACCGGATGCGCCTTTTCTCAAGAGCTATCCTTTCAAGGTTCACGCCCTTGGGCGCGCCGGCGCCACTGAACAATGGGCGACGACCAAACTGCCGTGGGTCCGGTATCGCTATTCACCCCTTTATGCGCGCTGGCTGAGGCAGAACCTGCACCGGTTTTCCGCGGTCATCGTGCATGGCCTTTGGACCTACACCACCTCGGGCGCCGTCGGTCCCATGCTCGAGGCCAAGACGCCGTACCTTGTCTTTACCCACGGCGCGCTGGATCCCTGGTTTCGGCGGGCCTATCCCCTCAAGCATGCGATCAAGCAACTGGTCTGGTGGATAGGCGATGGGCGGCTGCTCAATCACGCCCGGCGCGTACTGTTCACGACCGAGGAGGAGAGGCTCCTCTCCCGCGACGCCTTTTTCCCCTACGCTGTCCACGAAAGGGTTGTGGGCTATGGCATCGCCGATCCCCCGCCGCCCTCGCCCGCGCAGGCGGAGGCCTTCCGGCAAATCACGCCCGAACTCGCCGGCCGCCGTTATCTGCTCTATCTCAGCCGCATTCATCCCAAAAAGGGCTGCGATCTTTTGATCCAGGCCTTCGCCGACATCGCCCGCCGCGATCCGGGCCTCGATCTGGTCATGGCCGGACCCGACGGGACAGGCTGGAGCGGCGCGTTGAAGGCGATCGCTGCGCGCGAGGGGATTGGCGACCGCATTCACTGGCCCGGCTCCTTGCACGGAGACGCCAAATGGGGCGCCTATAGGGGGTGCGAAGCCTTTGTCCTGCCCTCGCATCAGGAGAACTTCGGCATCGTCGTGGCCGAGGCCCTGGCCTGCGGCAAGCCGGTCCTCGTCAGCAACAAGGTCAACATCTGGCGTGAGGTGGAGGCGGACGGCGCCGGCCTAGTGGAGGACGACACCTTGGCCGGAACCCGGGCGCTGCTGAACGCCTGGGCGGATCAGGGCGAGGAGGCGCAGCGCGCGCGGGGATTGGCCGCCCGGGCCTGTTTTGTTGAGCGGTTCGACATCCGCAAGACGTCCGAGGACATACTCAGCGTGATCAGCGAGGTCCTGCCCGATGTCGATCCTTGAAGCCCGCGCCGCCTACGACGGCGGACCGAGCTTTTCCCTCGGGCATCGGCTCTACCGCGCCATTTGGGCGATCGCCTGGGGCCTGCTGGCGTCATGGACCCCGCCGCCCTTGCACCGATGGCGTATTTTCCTCCTGAACCTCTTCGGCGCCAGGGTGCATCCGAGCTGCCATATCTATGGCAGCACGCGGGTCTGGCGCCCCAAGCTGCTGCACATGGAGGCGGGCTCGACCCTCGGGCCGCGCGTGAACTGCTATTGCATGGCCCAGATCACCCTGAAGGCGCGGGCGATCGTCTCTCAGGACGCCACGCTGTGCGCGGGAACCCACGATGTGGCCGATCCCCATTTTCAACTGCAGGCCCGTCCCATCACGATCGGCCAGGGGGCCTGGGTGGCGGCCGAGGCCTTCGTCGGTCCGGGCGTAAGCGTGGGCGCCGGCGCGGTCCTGGGGGCCAGGGCCGTGGCGTTCAAGGATCTCGCGGCCTGGACGATCTACGTCGGCAACCCGTGTGCGGCGCTCAAGCCGCGCACCATCCGCACCTGAGCTTGAGGGGCGCGCCGTGACGCAATCTCCTCGCCTGGCCGCGGTCATCCTGACCAAGAACGAGGAGCGTAACCTGGCGACCTGCCTGGCCGCGGTCACGCAGGGCGTTGCTGTGGTGGTGGTCGACTCCGGGAGTACGGACGCAACCCTCGACATCGCCCGGGCTCACGGCTGCGAAATCCTGACGCGGGATTGGACCGGTTTTGCAGACCAGCGCAATTTTGCGTTGCGCGCGCTTGCGAGCCGGTTCGACTGGCTGGTTTTCATCGATGCTGACGAGACTTTTCCGCCGGCCATATGGGATTGGGCCGAGGCCAACCTGGATGAGCCTAAGGCCGCCGACGTAGTTTATTTGTCCCAGCGCATCCACATAGGCGGGCGCATGCTCCGGCGCGCGCCGCACTATCCCATATACCACCCCCGCATCGTCCGGCTTCGCCCCGACGTGTTCGTCAATAATCGAAGCGGCCACGGGGAAACCGTGCGCGAAGGTTTATCCCTGCGTTATCTGGACATTCCCTATCACCACCACATCATCGGCCGGGACCTGGGCTCCTGGCTGCACAAACATGTGGGCCTGGCGCTTATGGAGGCCCGGGCGCAGCCGTCCACCGGAATGCTCACGGCGCGCGCGCGCCTCAACGCCATGATGCCGACGGGTCCCCTGCGCCCGCCCGCCCGGTTCTTTTTTCACTACGTCGTGTGCGGCGGATGGCGTGATGGAAGGCCAGGCTTCATCTATTCGGCGCTCTACGCCTGGTATGAATTGACGAAGTGGCTCGCCGCCCTGCAGGTCTAGCGGGCGGCGGGGCGAGATCGGCATGTTCGGGGCTAGGATATGATGGTGCGGCTGCAAGGGCTACTGTCTTCACAGCTGGCGTTGTTCCTGCTGGTCGGCGGGACGGCGGCCGGGGTCCAGTGGTTGGCGCGTTTTCCGCTTAACCGGGTGATGCCCTTCGCCGCCGCGGTCGTGGTGGCTTACGCGATCGGCATGTTCATCGCCTTCGAGCTGAACCGCCGCTTCGTGTTCCCTGAAGGGGGCGACGCCAGGCACAGGCAATTTGTCCGCTTCTTCCTGGTCAACATCTTGTCCTTCGCCACGGTGTGGGCTGTGTCTGTCGTGCTGGGGTCCGTGATCCTGCCGCGGTTCATGAGCCTGCAGGCGGCCGAGGCTGTGGGGCACGGCCTGGGGGTGCTGTCGCCGGCCCTGGCCAGCTACTTCCTGCACAAACACTTCACTTTCCGGGCGACGCCGGCGGCCGCGAGCGCGGGAACAGGGCCATGACCGGACCGTCCCGAGGCGCGTCGCCCTTGATCGTGGACCTGGACTTCACCCTGCTGCGCACCGACAGTCTGTGGGAGCAGTTCACCGCCTTGTTCTTTCGCCGCCCGTGGGACGCTCTGTGCGCTCTGTGCGCCCTGGCGACGCTGGGCCGCGGCCGGGCGCAGTTCAAGGCGCGGATCGTCGAGCTGGTCGACCTGGACCCGGCCGCCCTGCCTTACCGCCAGGAGCTGGTCGACTACCTCAAGGCGCAAAAGGCGCAGGGTCGCCGCGTGCACCTGGCCACGGCCGCCGATCGCCGCACCGCCGAGGCGGTGGCTGCCCACGTGGGCCTGTTCGATACGGTGGAAGCCAGCGACGGCGCCCACAATCTCAAGGGCCAGGGCAAGGCCGAGCGTCTGGCTGAGCGGTTTCCCTCCGGTTTCGTGTACGCTGGCGACCATGCCGCCGATCTCAAGGTGTGGGCTGGCGCCGAGGCCATCGTCCTGGCCGGCGCCAGCCCAAGCGTGGCGCGCCGAGCTCGGGCCCTGGGCAAGCCGATCGAGGCGGAATTCAAGGGCCCCCGGGCCGGCTTGAAGGTATGGCGCAAGGCCCTGCGGCTGCACCAATGGGCCAAGAACATCCTGGTGTTCGTGCCCCTGCTCCTGGCCCATCGCTACCGAGACCTCCACGCCGACGCCATGGTCGCGGCCGCATTTGTGGCCATGGGGCTGGTCGCCTCGGCCACCTATGTCATCAACGACCTGGCCGATCTGGCCGCCGACCGGCGCCACGCCGCCAAGCGGCGGCGGCCGTTCGCCGCGGGCGACCTCAGCATCGCCCAGGGCGCGGGCGCGGTGGCTTGCCTGTTCGCGGCCGGCTTCGGCCTGGCGGCGGCGCTGTCGCCCGCGCTGCTGCTCGGGCTGGCCGCCTACACCGTGCTGACGCTGAGCTACACCTTCCGGCTCAAGCGCCTGGCGCTGATCGATGTGGCCACCCTGGGCCTGCTCTACACCACCCGCATCGTGATCGGCGGTTTGGTGGCCCAGGTGCCGCTGTCGGTGTGGCTGTTGACCTTCTCGATGTTCTTTTTCTTCTCGATCTCCCTGGCCAAGCGCTACGCCGAGATCTTCGCCATGGCGGCCAAGGCGCGCGTCGGGGCTATCGCCGGGCGCGGCTATCGGGCCGACGACGGACCGGCCGTCCTGGCGCTGGGCGTCGGGGCCACGGTCGCCTCGGTGCTGATCGTGGTCATCTACCTGACCGACGAGGCTTTTCCGTCGAAGATCTATCATCATCCCAACTGGCTGTGGGCGGCCCCGTTCCTGTTGATGCTGTGGTCCAGCCGGGTCTGGCTGCTGGCGGGCCGCGGCGAGATGGACGAGGACCCTGTGGCCTTCGCCCTGCGCGATCGGTTCAGTTGGGCCCTGGCGGTCCCGCTGCTGCTGGCGTTTGCGCGCGCCGTCATTCGATGAGCGCGCCGTTCGTCTCTCAGTCCTACCGTTCCTGGGGCGGCGTGACCCGCACGGCGCGCCCGGTCGCGCATCCGAAGTGGCGCCAGGAGCTGGCCGGCCTTCTCGGAGGGGCCAGAGACCGGGGCGACGTGCTCGGGGTGGGCCTGGGGCGCTCCTATGGCGACAGTGGGCTGGATGCGGGCGGGCGCCTGATCTGCGGCCGGGGCTTGGACCGGTTCATGGCCTTCGACCCGCAAACCGGAGTCCTTCGCGCCGAGGCCGGCGCCAGCTTGGACGACATCCTGCAGCTGGTGGCGCCGCGCGGGTGGTTCTTGCCCACCACGCCAGGGACGCGCTTTGTCACCCTGGGCGGGGCGGTGGCCAACGACGTGCATGGCAAGAACCACCACCGGGCCGGCTCGTTCGGCCTGCATGTGCGCCGGCTTGGCCTGATCCGTTCGGACCGGGGGGCCCTGGAGCTGTCCAGAGAGCAGGAGCCCCAGCTGTTCTTCGCCACTCTGGGCGGGTTGGGCCTGACGGGCTTCATCGCGTGGGTGGAGCTGCAGTTGGCGCCCACGCCGAGCAGCTTTCTGGATCAGGAGGCCATCGGTTTCTCCGGCTTGGACGGTTATTTCGACCTGCTGGCCGACAGCCACGACCGATTCGAGCATGTGGCGGCCTGGATCGATTGCTCGGCCACAGGCGGCGGCCTCGGCCGCGGCGTCATGTTCCGCGCCAACTGGTCGGCCGAGGGCGGCCTTGTTACCCATGAGCGACGCCTGAAGCTGACCCTGCCGCTGGAGGCTCCGGGCTGGGTGCTGAACCGATGGTCGGTGGGGGCGTTCAACAGCCTTTATTACAGCGTGCATGGCTCGCGCCACGGCTTGCGGCGCATACCCTACGCCGCCGGCTTCTATCCGCTGGACGCCATCGGCGGTTGGAATCGGCTGTACGGGCGGGCCGGATTTTTCCAGCATCAGAGCGTCATTCCCGAGGGGGTCGCGCGGGAAGCCGTGCGCAAAATGCTCGAGCGAATCTCCGCCTCGGGCCAGGGCTCCTTCCTGGCGGTGCTCAAGAGCTTCGGCGGTAAGGATTCCGGCGGCCTGGTCAGCTTTCCCAGACCCGGCGCCTCCCTGGCGCTGGACTTCCCCAATCGCGGGGCCGAGACCCTGGATCTGCTCGACCGGCTCGACGCCATCGTGGCGGACGCCGGCGGCCGTATCTACCCGGCCAAGGACGGACGCATGTCCGCCGCCATGTTCCAGCAGGGCTATCCGCGCTGGCGCGCGCTGGAAGCCCTGCGCGATCCATCCTTTCAATCCGCCTTCTGGCGCCGGGTCACCCAATCATGAAAAGCAGCAACGCGGCCCCCATGGGCGTGATCATTCTCGGCGCGAGCTCCGCCATAGCCGAGGCGGTCGCTCGTAGGCTGGCGACCAAGGGCGTGCGGCTGGGCCTCGTGGCGCGCGACGCCGTCAAGCTCGCCGCCATAGGGGACGATCTGCGCATACGCGGCGCGCCGCAGATCGCGGTGCGGGCCTGGGATCTGGCGGCCGGTCCCGCTCCGGGCGCCTTGGCCGAACTGGCCCAGGAGATGGGCGGCGCCGATACGGTGCTGATCGCCTACGGCCTCCTGGGCGACCAGGCCCTAGCCGAGGCCGACGGGGCAGCGGCGCTGGAGCTGCTCCAGGTCAATTTCACCAGCGCCGTGTCGTGGGCGCTGGAGTCCAGCCGCGTGCTGGCGACGATATGCGGCGCGCACGGGCTGGTGGTGGGCCTGGGCAGCGTGGCTGGGGACAGGGGCCGCAAATCCAACTTCGTCTATGGCGCGGCCAAGGGCGGATTGGCCCTGGCGTTGCAGGGCATGGCTCACCGCTCCGCCCTGACTGGCGCCCCTCGCGGGATGGTGGTCAAGCTCGGCTTCGTGGATACGCCGATGACGGCGGGCTTCAAGAAAGGCGGTCCGCTTTGGTCTACGCCAGATCAGGCGGCGGCGGCGATCGTGCAGGCGATGGCCCGGCCCAAGGCCATCGTCTATGCGCCATGGTTCTGGCGCTGGATCGCCTTGATCATCCGCCTTCTGCCCGAGGCGGTGTTCAATCGCGCGGACCTCTGAGGCGAATTACGCAAATGTCCGCAAACCCCATCAGGCCCTGGCTTCAAATCTGTGGAGCCTGATCAGGCTTCGAGATGAAGCCATCAGATTCTAGGAATCGAGGCCGGGCAGGGGCAATACTCCGAATAGAGCCGCTGTGATCCGCCCGTTAGGGTCCGTGACCGTGGGGGTCTGCTGCCTCAACATAAATTTGTGGTCCGGGTCGCTCTTGAGGATGGTGATCTCTTCGATGGCGTCTTGCTTCACCCGGTCCGGCGCACCCGTCCAGTTGTTCAAGATGAACATGACGCGCCAGATCGCGCGCGGGCCCGCGTAGGGCGTGATGGAATAGCTGATGTCTAAGGCGTTCTGGCCCTCGGCCGTGAGATGGCCGTGCAGCAGCCGGTCGGCGTAGGCCAGCCGCAGCCAGCCGCTCACCTCGCCAGGCTGCGATCGCACAAGGTTGAGGGCGGCGGCTCTTTGCCGGGCGCCGTCGCGACCCTGAGGGTCCTGTTGTTCGATCAGACGTTCCTGCTGCATGGGATTGGGCAGCGGCCAGGTCGCCCCGCAGCATCCCGCGGGCGCGACGAAACTTTCGGCGAAGAGCCAAATTCCATAAGCGGCCCCGAGGGCGCCAATTGCGCCCAGGACCCAGATATTGCCGCGTGCCGGCGCCATTTTTTGAGGCGTTCCCATGTGGATGGCGTCTCAGCTGTAAATAAACGGTTTTATGGACGGCGTCGCGAGCGTTCTTTCTGCATCGTACAGGTTAGGGCCTTGATGTCACATCATTATCAGGAGGGGCGATGACGCGCCACATTGTGTTCCGTGCGCTGATTTTGGCCTTTTTGGGACTGTTTTTCGCGGGCGCAGTCCTGGCCGCCGCCCCTTCGCCCGTCTCAGAAGGATCGCCAGCGGCGACTGAGGCGGACGCTCAATTCGAATATCATCTTGGGGCGGGCGACAAGCTGCGCATCGTGGTGTTCGGCGAGGACTCCCTTTCGGGAGAATTCTTCGTGTCCGGCGGCGGCAAGGTGTCCCTTCCGTTGATCGGCGACGTCGACGCAACCGGCCTGACCATTCCGCAACTGCAAAAGGCGATCGAACAGAAGCTGGCGGATGGCTATCTAAAGCAGCCACAAGTCAGCGCCGAGGTGGAGAACTATCGGCCCTTCTACATTCTCGGCGAGGTGATGAAGCCGGGCGAATACCCCTACACCAACGGCCTTACGGTGCTGAACGCCGTCGCCACCGCCGAGGGCTTCACCTACCGCGCGGACACACGCAAGGTGTACATCAAGCGCGCCACCAGCCTTGGCGAGACCCAAATGCCGTTGACGACGGCCACGCCGGTGCTGCCCGGCGACACTATCAGGATCGGCGAACGGTTCTTCTAGGATTGAATCCTCCAGCTCCGGCATTTGACCCCCTCAGAAGCGATGGCCGGCGGGCCGCCGCAGTCGATACGGCTGAAGATCAAATGCAGCCCCAATTCGGGGTGGAATAGACCTAGCTGTACCGTAGCGCCGCGGACGTGAGCCGCCGCCGACTGACGGCTGAAACGCGGGACGCACCGTCTGATTCAGGTAGCTGGCCGTTCTGTGCACGTGTATGTGCCCGAGTTGTGGGCGCTGCACCGCGATAATGGCCGATGATCATGTATATTATTCGAGCATTGAGTCTTTTCAGGCTCTGACATCTTTTTCCAGGCGATACATTGATCCGGTGAAGCGCTAATGTCACAGGCGAATGCATGACCAGCGCGGCGTTAATTGTGATGTATGCTTGGTCATTCGCTCGAGGCAGATGAATATTTTTTGCACAACAATGGCCATTAGGCCGAATGTTGTGTTTGGAGGGCTCGAATAATGGCTATTCACAAAACCGCCTTGGCGGCTGCGATGATTGTGGGGATGGCGTCCGCCGGATCCGCTGCTCTGGCCGAACCCAGTTCAGCAGAGACCAGTCTGACCGCCTCTTTGGAGGCCGCGCTCAAGAGTTTGGATAGTGCGGCGCCCGAAGAGAAGACCAAGGACAAGCTCCAGCAGGTGATCGCTCGAATTCTCGCGCTGTCGGACGCCACGCCTGTTGAAAAGCAGGCGGCGCTCGAAGCGGTGGCCGCGGCGGACGCCCACGACGAGTCAGGCTTCCCAGCCGAAACTCGGCCTGCGCTGACGGTTGAACTCGCCGCCATTTTGGGAAGCGACGTCACCGCTTCCGGCGGCGGCGCAGGCGGCAGCGCCGGCTTTGGCACGGCCGGCTTGGGCGGTGGCGGCGGCGGCGGGACGAGCGTCTACAGCCACAGTTAAGCCGAAATGGCGCTCGGGGCTCGTCGAGGGGACGGCTCTGAGCTAGCGCCGCGTAACGAGAAGGGGATAGGCATGGCGTTCAAAGCCCTGTCTGGTGTTGTGGCGTATGCCGCCGCTTTGTTGATGGCGGGTCAGGCCTTAGCCCAGGCGCAAGACAATTACTTTTCGCGAGATCGAAACATCAGCGTTCGCGAGCGAGCGCGGCCCGGATATGACGCTCTGGGCATGCCGCTAAGCGGCTTCATCGCCTATCCAAAGATCGAGCTGGGCGTTCAGGAGAACACCAACATCTATGGCGCGGCCGCCAACCCGACGGCCGACACGGTTGGGATAATCAGTCCTGAGATCAACCTAGCCTCACGTTGGTCGCGCAATAGCCTTACGTTCTTCGCGCGCACCCAGACCCGCGCCTATGCCTCCCATTCCGGGGAAGACACCACCGATTGGCAAACCGGTGGGACAGGTCGGCTGGATCTTGGCGCTTCGACAATCTCTTTCCAGGGCGACTACGGCTATCTGGCCGAACCGCGGACGGCCGTCATCAGCCAGACCTCGACCAGTTTCGCGACGCTGCACCCTATCGAATATTACCTGGGCGAGACCGATTTGGACGCCCGCCACACCTTCAACCGGCTGCAGATTGAAGGCGAGGCCTCGTACAAGAGCTACCAGTTCCAGAACGGAACCAATGCAGCAGACCAGCTCGTTCTTGAAAGCCCGCTGGACTATGACCGCATGGTCGCCTCGGCCAAGGCAGGATATGCGGTCAGCCCCGACACGGCGATCTACGCCTCGTTCCGCTATAATACGATCTCCTATCCGAATAACTCCGCCACGGTCACGACCAACGGCGCGAGCCGCAATTCCAGCGGTGAGAGCTATGACGTTGGCGCCAATTTCGACCTTACCCAGCTTATCCGCGGCGACGCCCAGTTCGGCTATTTGCACCAGCAGTTCGACTCCCCGCTGTTCAAGCCGCTGGACGGATTCCATGCCCTGGCCAAGGTGGAGTGGTTCCCCACCGAGTTGGCCACGGTGACCGTCAGCGGAGAGCGCGACGTCAACGCCGCAACCTTGCCCGGCTCGGCCTCGATGATCAGCGGAGTCGCCTCAGGACAGGTCGATTACGAACTGCTCCGCAACGTCATCCTCACGGGAATCGCGCGCTATCAGGACGACGCCTTTCAGGGCGTCGATCGTGATGACCACATCGTCGATGTGGCGATCAGCGCGGACTATCTGCTTAACCGCGGCGTCGGCGTCCACTTGGCGTACGACTATCTGACCCAGGATTCATACGGCGTGAATCGGGGCGTAACTTTCAACGACAACCGGGTCACCCTCTCGACGACCCTTCAGTATTGACCCGAGCTTACCCGTCGGTGGCTGGCCCAGACTAGGTTTGATCTCAATGAACATCCAAAGCCTGGATAGAAGGCGCGACCCGGTGGAGCAGCCCCAGGGCGGAGATCTCGATCTCCTCCAGCTGATCTCCACCTTTCGTCGGCGGTTGCGGCTGTATGCGGCTGTTGTCGCCGCGGTTGTCGTTGGCGCGGTGGTGTTCAGCTACGAACAGACTCCTCGCTATACGGCCACGTCCTACGTGATGATCGATACGCGCAAGCATGACGTGTCCAGCGTCAATGCCGTGCTGTCGGGACTGCCGCCCGACTCCAGCGCGGTCGACACCGAGGTGGAGGTCCTGAAGTCGCGCTCCCTGGCGACCCGCGTCGCCCAAGCGCTCAAACTGGACCAGGATCCCGAGTTCAATCCCAGGCTCGCCAAGCGGCCTCTGATTGGCGAAATTCTGGGCGCGCCGAGTTCCGCGATTCACGCCCTGTTCAAGGCCACGGTTCCGCAGCAGCAGTCTCTGATCGCCAATACCGCCGCCGTCGATCTCGAGAACCGGCGCGTCCTGGACAGCGTGGTGGATTCGCTGTTGAGGCGGCTGACGATTCGTCGATCGGGCCTCACCTATGTGATCGGCATCAACTTCGAGTCCGAAAATCCGACCAAGGCGGCGCTGATCGCTAACACCTTCGCCGACGACTACCTGCTGCAGCAGCTCGAAGCCAAGTTCGACGCGACCAAGCAAGCCAGCGTCTGGCTGCAGGAGCGGCTTGGCGATCTGCGCAACCAGGTCGAAACGGCGGAGGAGGCGGTCGCCCAGTATCGCGCCGCTAACGGGCTGATGAGCGCCGTGGGTTCGAACCTGACCGAACAGGAAGTGTCGAACCTGAACCAGCAACTCGCCGTTGCTCAGGCCGACGCCGCCGAGCAAGAGGCCAAGGTTCGCACCGCCAAGCAGCAGATGGCGAATGGCTCCAACGGCGAAGACGTCGCCGCGGCGCTCGATTCCGAGGTGGTGAAGGGCCTCCGCGCCCAGCGCGCCGATATCAGCGGCAAGCTGGCGGATCTGCAAACCAAGTACGGATCGCGCCACCCCGAGGTGCAGCGCATCCAACGCCAACTGGCCGATATCGACAACCAGATTCAGCTCGAGATCAACCGCAACGTTTCCAACCTGGACGCCCAGGCCCAGGTCGCCCGCCAGCGCATGGCGTCGATCCAGGGCAGCCTCGCCCAGGCCCGCGGCACGCTCGCGGGCAACAACGTGGCTACGGTCAAACTCAACGAGCTTGAGCGCAACGCCGAATCCGTACGCACCCTCTATGAGAGCTTCCTCGGCCGGTTCAAGGAAACCACGAGCGAGCAGGGCATGGAGGAATCCGACGCCCAGGTCGTATCCCGCGCCAAGATCCCGACGTCGCCGAGCTATCCCAAGAAAGGCATGAATGCCGTCCTGGGTCTGCTGTTCGGCATGCTGGTCGGAACCGGCGTGATCTTCCTGGCGGAGGCTCTGGACAATGGCATTGCCACGTCCGAGGACGTCGAGCGGTTCTTCAACGTCGCCAGCCTCGGTTCTGTGCCGCTACTGTCATCGACTGGAACGACGCGCGAGACGGGCCTGTCGCCGGCGGAATCCATCATTGAAAAGCCCCTGTCGGCGTTCGCGGAAGCCTTCCGTAACTTGCGGACATCGATCATCTATTCCCGCGTCGACAAGCCGATCCGCATTATCGCGATCACCTCCGCCCTACCGGGGGAAGGGAAGACCACCACTGCGTTCTGTCTGGGCCGCACCATGGCCATGTCGGGCAGCCGCACCGTGGTGGTGGACTGCGACGTTCGTCGCCGAAATATCAACCGCCTCCTGGGCGAAGAGCCGACAGTGGGTCTGATGGAAGTCCTAACCGGGGCCGCCACCTTGGACGAGGCCCTCGTCGCCGATCGCGCGTCCGGCGCCTGGTTCCTGCCTCTGGCCCGCAGCGCCTTCACGCCGAAGGATCTGTTCGGTGGGGCCGCCATGAACAATCTGCTGATCGAGTTGCAGAAGCGCTTCGAGTTCGTCATTCTGGATACCGCGCCGGTCATTCCCGTGGCCGATACCCGCTCCTTGGCCCCTAAGGCGGACGTGGTCGTGGTGCTCGCCCGGTGGCGCAGTACGCCGCGCAAGGCGGTGCAGGCGGCCTTCGACATGTTGAACTCGGTCGGAGCCGACATCGCCGGCATCGCCATGACCCAGGTGGATATGCGTCAACAGGCCAAGTACGGCTACGGCGACGCGGGCTATTATTATCGCGCTTACCGCAAGTACTATGCACAATGAGGCTGGAGCCTGAGGGCTCCGCCCTGAAGTCAGAATCACGCTCTACATATTTAAATCCTGAGCACGAGCCGGCGTTTCGGCGATCCCACCCAGACCAATCATGGTCCAGGCTCAGCCGGTTAATGCCCTCCGCGGACGATGCGGCAGTCTTCAGCTTTGTCATTCTGCTCTACGTCGAGCACTTGATCTTCGGGGCGAACAGGGGCGACCTTTCCCTGTTTTTCGCCATTCTGCACCTGCTCATTCTGCTTGCCGCCCTGGCGACGCGGGCCAGCCGTCGGGCCCTGGACGCCGCGCCGCTGGTTGTTCCCGGAGGGCTCTTTGCTCTTGTTCTGGCCGGCGCCTTCTTCACCCTGCTGCCGCTGGGCGGGCGGATCGGCCACCCCCTATGGAGCTATGTATCCGCGTCCGGCGGCAGCGTGTCCCTGGATCCGGCGGCTACGCGGGTTGAGATCGTCAAGCTGTTGGGGCTCGCGGCGGTGTTCGCCGTGGGCATCGTCTTCGGGGCCAAGCGCGAACGGGCCGAGGCCATGATCCGGGCTTTGTCCTATGTCGGCGGAGCGTTCGCCGTCTGGGCTTTCCTCAGTTGGTCAAACGATCCCGACACCATATTCGGCACAGCTCGCTTCTACGGCAGCGGTCGGCTGGCGGCCGCCTTCCTGAGCGCAAACAGCGCAGCCACCTTGTTCGCCTGCCAGAGCGTGCTGCAATTGTGCCTGGCGATCCGCGCCGTCCAGCGCGCGCCCAAACCGTTCTTTTCAAAGCGGGCCTGGATGGAAATGAAGGGCCTGCCCGCGGCGTTGATTTTGCTGTTCATTAACGTCAGTTGCCTGCTCCTTACCCAGTCACGCGCCGGGGTGACGGCCGCCTTCGCCGCCATGGCCCTGGCCATCGCCCTGTTCGCCCTGGTGCGCACCGATCGCCGCAGCGCCGTGGGCGGTGTCATGGGCGTGGGTGGATTGCTGCTCTGCGCCGCCGCAGGCCTTGTATTGTTGAAAGGCCAATCCCTTCTGGGCCGCATGTCCGACAATCCCCTGATGGACGGGCGGCTGGCCTATTTCGGAGCCTATTGGCGCACGGTGCAAGCCTCGCCCTGGTGGGGTTATGGCCTCGGGGCGTTCGCTTCGGTCAAATATCAGAGCATCACTGCGCCTACGGCGGTCCTGATGGGCGCCCTAGGCGCCGCTCACAATGTCTATCTGCAATGGCTTCTGCAAACCGGCGTCATCGGCTTTGTCCCGATGATGGGCTGTCTGGCCGTCATCCTCGCCACGATCCTGAACGGTTTTCGGCGCCGATCCCGGCAACAGGTGGTGATGATCGTCGCCCTCGCCGTCACGGTCGTTTTTGCCTTCCACGGCATGACCGACTACGCCTTGGAGGAGCCGTCTCTAGCGGTCTCCTTCGCGGCGTTGCTGGGCTTGGCCTATGGCGTCGCCACCCGGACCTAGTTTGGCTCAGAAATTCGCCTGCGGCTTGTGGAGAGCACGGAGCGAATTTCTGAATCTCAAGCCGCACTAGAAATGTACGATTCTAGTGTGCTTTTTGGATCTGAAGGTCGCTCCTCGGTCTACCCAAAGTGCGGGCGAACTTCAGATCCAGCACACTAGGCCAATCACGCCCGCGCCGCTCAGTAGGATCCGCGACTGAAAATCACCGCGGGAACGGTCGCGATCAGTATTTTGATGTCGAGCAAAGGGCCGCGGTTTTGGGCGTAGATTACATCCATGGCAACCCGTGAGCGGTAAGACGCGTCGTTTCTTCCGCTTACCTGCCAAAGACCCGTCAGGCCCGGCCGAACTGAGCAATAGTGACAGAACCTGCGCCCATAGCGCCAAACCTCCGCCTGGATGATCGGGCGCGGACCCACGAGGGTCATGTCGCCTATCAATACATTGAAAAGCTGAGGTAATTCGTCGAGGCTCAACTTGCGGAGCACCCCGCCGATCGAGGTTATCCGCGGATCAACCCTTAGCTTGTGGTCGCGCTCCCATTCGGCCCGAGCGCTGGGCGAACTGTCCAATAGCGCCATGAGCCGCGCCTCGGCGTCGACACACATCGAACGGAATTTGAAGCAGCGGAACACCTTTCCGCCAAAGCCCAGACGGGATTGGGAAAACAGGATCGGCCCGCCGTCCTCAAGATAGACGAGAAGAGCCGTCGCCGCGATCACCGGAGCCAGGAAGACGATCATCAGGGCGCTGAGGCCAATGTCGAACAGTCTGCCCCGCCAGGACTTGCCCAGCCGAAGGGTCCTCGGGCTCAACACCCGTGATCGCGGCCTATGGAATAATTGTACTTGCAGCATCAGTTTCCAAGCCCGTTGCTCGGCACAATCAAAGGACACCTTCGCCAAAAGGGTGTCTATCCGATTCAGGCGTTGGCCGATTTCTTGTCATCCAAACGTGAGGGATCGGCCTTATTACAGAGCTATTGCCGGAATTTGCGGCGCCAAGCTCGGCATCGTTTGTACAAGCAAAGACATGGCCGTCCGCCAGCCGTTCGGAAAATGGAGGATTGAGGCCACGCCAGCCGTGGGCGATGGGCGTCAAAGCTGGCGCCGGACGATGTCTCGCCCGGTCTAAAAACCGCTCTAACCTTGTGATTTAAAGTCAGATTCAGCGGCCAGCCCAGCACAAGCCGTTGCGCTCTAGGCTTGGCGCTGGGTCTACGGCGAGCGGGGGAACGCCTGTCGAAACCCGGTGACGATCAGGGGGGCCGCGACGGCCAGAATGCCGCCCAGATCCGCCACCCAATGGTCGAAATTGCCTTTGCGCGGGCCGGGCAACAGCCAACGTACAGCTTCCAACAGAGTCGCGAGCAAGGCGGTGTCGCGCAGCACGCGCAGCACAGGCGCGCGGTATCGCGCCGCGCAAAACGCCAAAGCGACCAGGTAAAAGGCGGCGAAGTGCTCCAGATTGTTCGAATAGAGGAGACGCGGCAACCACGCGGAGGGCCCAAGAGACGCCAAGGTCACGGCGGCGATGAACGTCACGCAGATCGCCCTTACGGCGATTGCCTGGGGATGGTTGTGGGGAAGCTTGGGTCCGTCCATTCACCCTCCCGCGCGCCGAGTCATCGATCGCAAGCCAGACCCCGAATCCGGCCGCAAAACAAGACGATCCGTCGAGGCCTCCAACGCGTCGGGTGGCCGGAAGGTCCGGCCAGGGCGGCCTATTTGGGCGCCCGTTTGGCCAGGATGCGTTGCAGGGTGCGTCGATGCATATTCAATCGACGGGCCGTCTCGGACACATTGTGCCCGCACAGTTCATACACCCGTTGGATATGCTCCCATCGCACCCTGTCCGCCGACATGGGATTCTCAGGCGGGGCCGGTATATCGTCTCCGCGGGCCAGAAGGGCCCGCACCACGTCGTCGGCGTCCGCGGGTTTGGGCAGGTAATTGACCGCACCGGCCTTCACCGCCGCCACTGCGCTGGCTATGTTCCCATAGCCCGTCAGCATGATGACGCGCGCGTCCGGCCGAGCGGCGTGGATGGCTTCCACAACCGCCAGGCCGTTTCCATCCTCCAGCCGCATGTCCACCACGGCGAAGGCCGGCGCGCCGGCCCTGACGGCGGCCATCGCCTCGTGCAAGCTGCCGGCCAGCGTGACCTGAAACCCCCGGCCTTCGAGCGCCCGTCCCAGGCGCGTTCGCAGGGGCGCATCGTCGTCCAGTAAAAGCAGGGTCTTGTCCGTGAGGTCCGCGACTGCGGCGGCCAGTTCGGTCATGTGATTAATTCGCTGTGCAACTCGAACGCGCGCCCCATCATGATCCGCACCCGATGGATTACTCAAGGCCGCGTTTCGTCAAAGTCCAATAAAGCGCCCGCGAAGCCGTCTCGCGGCCGTCCGACCGGTTCTGGAGCAGGATCGTTTCAGGCTGAATCAGCCTGAACCGTGAATCCCATTCTAAATCAAAAATGTAGAGCCTGATTCACGCCCCGAACCGTTCAGGTTCGAGGCGATCGGGCTTTAGGCCCTAATAGGCTGGCGGCGCCTCTATGTCGTCGCGCGCCCAGCGGACCGTCACCACAGCGCCTCCGGACCGATGGTTGCGGAACTCCACATGCGCGCCGGTCCGCTCCAGCAGCGTCTTGGCGATGAAGAAGCCCAGGCCCATGCCCAAGCGGCCGGTGGGTGAGCCTTCTCCGCCCGGGCGGCTGGTGACATAGGGCTCGCCGAGCTTGGCGAAGATGTCCGGCGAGAACCCCGGGCCGTCGTCGCGCACCTCGATCACCACACTGTCGTCATCGTAACGTCCGATCAGGCGCACCTCCGAGCGGGCGAAATCGACTGCGTTGTCGATGAAGGACGTCAGGGCGCGCGACAGCTCGGGCCGCCGGACCAGTTCGATCGGCTCGGCGCCCGGCGGCCCGACCACGCTCCATTCCACATGCACCCGCTCGCCGTCGATATGCGGCTCCAGCGCCTGCTCCAACAGTTGCGCCAAGCTTACCCGGGCGTGGACCGCGTCGCCGGTCTCGGGCGCCGCGGCCAGGCGGTGCAGGATGTCCCGGCAGCGTCTGGCCTGGGACGAGACCAATTCAGCGTCCTCCCGCAGCGGGCCTTCGGGACTGGCCAGCGCCATCTCCTTGGCCACCACCGCGATGGTCGCCAACGGCGTGCCCAGTTCATGGGC
>Ga0182016_10003527_pt1 | contig 17839 bp, 19 predicted proteins | sample 712S2MmetaG_FD_120491 | JGI IMG/M metagenome (GOLD analysis project Ga0182016, IMG submission 120491) | Permafrost microbial communities from Stordalen Mire, Sweden - 712S2M metaG | ecosystem: Environmental > Terrestrial > Soil > Wetlands > Permafrost | place: Sweden: Stordalen | collected...
ACAGCGCAATGCAGGCTGCCGGGAACAACGGACCGTCGTCCTCCATCCGCATGCCGTCGTCATGTGTCCTCTCCGGCGACACCGTGACTGCCACTGGAACGTATCAAGGCGGCTTCGCTCCCAACGTCTACAACCGCTACGGCGATGTCGTCGTGCTCTACGTGTTCGGGGCACCTTCGTCTGGCTATCCCCAAGGTGCCCAGCTGGGTGCGTCACCGGCCAGCAACTCGCCGGTGATCGGAAGTGGGACATGGCGGGTCTCGACAGCCGTCGACCTGCCTACAGGCCAACCGGTGAGTTGTGTCGTTGCAGCTCAGCCCACCCATGAGGTTCAGCTCGCCCCGTAGCAATCCATCACGCGACCATCGCCCACGCAGTCGAGCAAACGAGAGGTGACCCAATGATCATGGTCAGTCGAATAGTTGCGGTTCTTGCCGTCGCCAGCGTCGGGGTGGTCACAACTGCAGCTCGTGCTGATGCTGTCCCGCCTCCGTCAACAACTGGTTACTGGCTCGCAGGTGCTGACGGAGGGGTGTTCTCCTTCGGTGCGCCGTTCTATGGCTCCGGCGCAACTACGCCAACCACTTGCGGCTTGTCTCCACAACCACCGAGCACGCTCAAGGCAGCCTTCGGATGTGATGCGATCGCTTCGACGCCAAGCGGGAACGGATACTGGCTCCTCAACGCTTACCGCTGGGCAACCGCATTCGGCCACGCGGGGCAGCCGGACCAGATCGGCTGTACAGGTCTGAACGGAGCGGAGGGGTCTTGGACCGGAATCGCATCGTCGACCACCGGGGACGGTTTCCTTCTGGCCAGCTCAAACGGCGCCGTTGTGGGATGCGGTGATGCGGATCCCTACGGCGGACTCAGCTCCACGACCCTCAATGCGCCGGTGGTGGGAATGGCCGCCACACCGCGCGTGAAGGGTTACTGGATGGTCGCCTCGGACGGAGGGGTGTTCTCGTTCGGCGCCGCCCCGTTCTACGGGTCCATGGGCGGCACACGACTCGATGCGCCGGTGGTGGGGATGGCAGCCACGCCGGACGGCAAGGGCTACTGGTTGGTCGCGTCGGACGGTGGGGTGTTCTCGTTCGGCGACGCCCCGTTCTACGGGTCCATGGGAGGGATGCACCTCAATGCGCCGGTGGTTGGACTGGCAGCCACACCAGACGGCGAGGGCTATTGGCTGGCCGCCAAGGACGGTGGAGTGTTTTCGTTCGGCGCTGCTCCTTTCGAGGGCTCGATGGGCGGGACGCGCATGAACGCCCCAGTCGTTGGTATCGCCACCTTCGCACCCTCCTTTCGCGGCTGATCAAGCAGTCGGGACTGGTCGCGACCAGAGGCGGAGGCCCCCTCCACCGAATAACCAGTCTGGGTGAGTACGAACGGCGGAAGCCCAGACCGACAGCAGACCCGACCGGGATGGTGCGCGAACCTCTGACGCAACGTGGCTCGATTCCATCCCAACTTCATCCCTACAACCCGGCGGGACTCGATGGATGCAGGACCATGCGATCCCGAATAGACCCAGGTCAACGGACTCGGGGCGACCTGCTGGACCCCTGGAACCGAGCACCCAGATCTACGAGGGCACCAACCAGATTCAGCGGGTGGTGATCGCCAAGGCCCTCCTCGGGTAGGCGTCTTCCCAGTTCAGCACTGCAGAGCCCTTGGTGGGCTCGCCGGGGCGAGCGAAGATAGGGCGGGGCCAATCGAGCGTCGCGGTGGATAGCTCCAGTAGCGGTCCCGTTGACCGGTTGGCACAATTGGAGGGCTCGTTCCGGTACGACACCGATTCCTCTGTAGTGCCGATGAGCCTGTAGTTCAGCATGGTGGTGGAGGGCTCCCACGGGAACCGTGGACTGTTGCCTTCGAGCACGAGCGTCAGACTTCTGATTTTCCTGCCCTCCCCGGGACGAGCACCCAACCCATGGTCCTCATGTTGAAGGAGGAGTGAGCGATGGATGTGGTGCATCCCCGGTGCGCCGGGGTCGATATCTCAAAACGGGACGCCAAGGTCTGCGTCCGGATTGCCGGTGCGGGCCGAGCCAAGGCGAAATCGACTGTGACGACCTGGGGAGCGGTGACGAACCAGGTGCTCGCCCTGCGGGATCATCTCGTCGCCGAGCAGGTGACGCTGGTGGTCATGGAGGCCACCAGCGACTACTGGAAACCCTTCTACTACCTCTTGGAGGACGGTCCCTTCGACGTGATGCTGGTCAATGCCCGCCATGTCAAGAACCTGCCGGGACGCAAGACCGACGTCTCGGATGCGGCGTGGTTGGCCCAACTGGGCGCCCACGGGCTGGTCCGGGGCTCGTTCGTCCCGCCCGAGCCGATCCGCCAACTCCGGGATCTGACCCGCACAAGGACCACCCTGGTGCGAGCCCGGGCCAAGGAGATCCAGCGCCTGGAGAAGCTGCTGGAGGATGCCGGCATCAAGCTGTCGTCGGTGGCCTCTGACATCACCGGGGTCTCGGGCCGGGCCATGCTGGCCGCCCTCATCGACGGCCAACGGGACGCCGAAGTATTGGCCGGTCTGGCCAAACGGCGATTGCGGTCCAAGATCCCCGAACTCACCGAAGCCCTGACCGGCCGCTTCAGCGAGCACCACGGGTTCCTGGCTCAGCTCCATCTGGACCTGATCGACAACCACACCCAGGCCATCGACGACCTCACCGAACGGATCGAGGTGGTGGTGGAGCCCTTTCGTCACGTGAGGGACCTGCTCGTCACCATCCCGGGGATCTCTACCCTGGTGGCCGACGTGATCATCGCCGAGACCGGTGGCGACATGAGCCGGTTTCCGACCGCTGGACATCTGGCTTCGTGGGCTGGGACCTGTCCGGGCTCCAACGAGTCCGCTGGTCGGATCAAGTCCACCCAGACCCGGCCCGGCAATCCCTACCTGAAAGGAGCACTCGGCATCGCCGCCATGTCGGCGTCCCGAAGCAAGGACACCTACCTCGCTGCCAAGTTCCGCCGGATCGCCTCACGACGGGGTCCGATCAAGGCCATCGTCGCCCTCGAGCACGCCATGCTCGTCGCCATCTGGCACATGATCACCACCGATGTCCCCTACAGCGATCCCGGCGGCGACTACTTCACCCGCCTCGATCCGGACAAGGCCAAGCACCGTGCGCTCAACCAGCTCCACAAAATGGGCTATTCGGTGACGCTCGAGCCCCTGGCAGTTGCTGGGTAACTGCGAATCTTCGCCTCAGAGAATTCCCCTAGGCGGTGACCTCGACGAGCAGGGCGTCGATCTGGGCCATGCAGGCCTGCATGCCTTCGGTCACGCCCGAGGCGATCGCCTGCTCCATCCCTTCGAGCGAGTCGAAATGGGTGGTGAGGATCATGCGCGTCGTGTCGCCCACCGCTTCGATGTCGATCTCCAGACGGGTCATGGAGTTGCCGTCGCTCGGTCTTCCGTCGTGGTCGAGGACGGCGTCCTCGACCACGAGCCTGTTCGGGGCGTCGATTTCGATCACGTTCCAGGTGCCGTCGAACAGTCGCTTACCGTCGGGGCCGGACATGAAGTAGGTGATGGTGCCGCCCGGTGTGAGGTCGTGATGTTCGAAGGTGGCCGGGAATCCCGGCGGACCCCACCACCGCTCGAGAAGGCGCGGGTCGGCCCACAGCTGCCACACGTTTCTGAGGGACGTCCTGAACTCCGCAGTGATGACCATCGTCCTGGCCTCTCCGTCCTTGTCCACCTTCCATACGGTCATCGGACCTCCTTCGCCGTGGTTTCGTTGAGGACGCCCTCGAAGCGTTCGAGGCGGGCCCGCCACACCGTTTCGAGCTCGTCGAGGAGTTCGTGGGCGCGGCGGAGCCGGCTGACCTCGCCGCGCACGTGTTGTTCCCGTCCGGTCCGGTGCTTCGGGACCACGCCCTTCGGACGGCCCCGATCCTGTACCCAGCGGATCCGGCGCCCGGCTGCCGGGGGGCCGGTTGATCATGTGGAATTGCCTGTTCGGATGGGCGATCCGCCCGTTGCTCCGGGCGATCCCGGAGCAACGGGCGGAATGATCCATCGGCATGGACGGGACCCTCAGGATGGAAGACCCGGCAGTACGCCTCGAATCGCTCGGGAACCACAGACCCCGTGTCCTGGTTGAACGGGTGCAGCCGAGGGCCGAGCCAGCTGGCGGCAGTGGCGTCCCTCGCCCATTCGATCCGCTCGTCCGTGGCCACGTAACCATCATGGCCGGTTCCGGTGCTGGTAGCAGGAGCACGGATCCGCACCGGGGCGGGTGGTGAACGCCGACATGGTGTCCGGTCACGGTCCGGCTGATCCCCCACCCGCCGCGTCGCGCTCTGGAAGGATGTCCCGGATGACCTCGACGGCGCCGGGCACGCATGACTATCTCGTACAGGAGGTGAACGTCCCCGCCCGCTCCTTGTCGCGCTTCGAGTCTCTGATCGGAGCCGATCGGTACGCCGCGTTCCGGCGTGCCGCGGCCGGATCGAGTGGGCGCCTGGCCGGCCGGACCGTCTGGAACTTCAACTCGACCGCCACAGGGGGTGGAGTGGCGGAAATGCTCGAGGTGCTGGTCGGGTACATCCAGGACGCCGGGATCGACATCCGCTGGCACGTCATCGCCGGCGACACCGCGTTCTTCGCCATCACCAAGCGGATCCACAACCGCCTGCACGGCGCCCGCGGCGACACCGGTGCGTTGGGGACGGGCGAGGTCGAGCACTACGCCGAAGTGACGATGGCGAATGCGGCGAGTGCGAGGTCGCTGGTGCGTCGGGATGACGTCGTGCTGCTGCACGATCCCCAGACCGCCGGAATGGCGGCGTCGTTCGCCGACACCGGCGCCCGCGTGGTGTGGAGGTGCCACGTCGGGCGCGACGGAACGAACGAGTGGACCGAGGAGGCGTGGTCGTTCCTGCGGCCGCACCTGGCGGCGTGCGAGGCGTTCATCTTCTCGCGTCGTCAGTACGTCCCCGACTGGATCGACGAGTCGAAGGTCCGCATCATCCCGCCGTCCATCGACCCGTTCTCGCCGAAGAACCAGGAGATGACGGACGCCGCCGTGATCCTCGCGCTCCGGCAGATCGGCCTGTTCGAGCCGGACGGTTCGGCACCCCCTGTCTCCTTCGTCCGCAACGACGGGAGCTTCGGGCAGATCGAACGCCGGGCGACGATCGTCCAGGACGGCCCTGCGGTCCAGCCCGGTGATCCCCTGGTCGTCCAGGTCTCGCGGTGGGACCGCCTGAAGGACATGCGGGGTGTCATGGAAGGCTTCGTCCGGGCGGTGCCCGGCCAGACCCCCGCCCACCTCGCGCTCGTCGGGCCGCAGATGGAGGCGGTCACCGACGATCCCGAAGGTCTCGAGGTGTTCTCCGAGTGTCTGTCCGCCTGGGAGTCGCTGCCCGACACCTCTAGACGCCTGGTGCACCTCGTCTCCCTGCCGATGGACGACGTGGACGAGAACGCAGCCATGGTCAACGCGCTCCAGCGCCACGCCGCCGTCGTCGTGCAGAAGAGCCTGATGGAGGGGTTCGGTCTGACGGTCGCCGAAGCCATGTGGAAGGGCCGTGCCGTCCTCGCGTCGCACGTCGGGGGGATCATCGACCAGGTGCGGCCGGGGACAGGCATCCTCCTCGATGATCCTGCCGATCTCGACACGTTCGGCAAGACGCTGGCCGAGTTGCTGGGCCGGCCGGACGAGATCGCCGAACTGGGGGCGTCCGCCCGCCAGCACGTGCTCGACAACTTCGTCGGTGACCGGCATCTGGAGCAGTACGCCCTGCTCATCGAGTGGTTGGGCACGTAGCCGGACCGCGCCGCCCCGGTGTCCGGGGGTCGCGGCGTGCCACCCGGCCGACGGGGGGACCCGTGGGCTCTCAGGTCCCGATCCGGCCCATGCCGCCGATCGCGCAGGTGCTCGGCGTGCCGGGTCAGGTCGAGGCCCCGGGACTCGTCGTCGGGGCTGAGCCGGAGCCCGATGGTGCGGTCGATGGCCTGGGCGATCAGCCGTGCCCTGGTGTCAGGAGGTGGCTACGAGTCGCTGGGCGACCGGCTCACGGTGGGTCGGGCTCACAGCGCGTCGTGTCCGCGTTCACCCGTGCGGACCCGGATCAGCGCGTCCATGGGCTGGATCCAGATCTTGCCGTCGCCGATCGAGCCGGTGCGCGCCGCCCCGACCAGTGCGTCGACGGCCCCGTCGACCTGGTCGTCGGCGACAGCCAGTTCGATGCGCAACTTCGGGACGAAGTCCACCTGGTACTCGGCACCCCGGTAGACCTCGGTGTGCCCGTGCTGTCGTCCGAAGCCCTGCGCCTCGGTCACGGTCATCCCGTGGACACCGAGTTCCTTCAGGCGTGCCTTGACATCCTCGAGCTTGAACGGCTTGATGACGGCGACGATCAACTTCATCGATTCGATCCCCCCGGGTCGGTACGGCGAAGCGAACAGTAGCGGTCTCCGGGGGCCCGGGTCGCGACATCAGGCGTGCACCCCGGATCCGGTCGCGTTCCCCCACGCGCACGACGGGAATCGGAGCCGTCCCGGGAATCCTCTCGCTCCTCGGGGTCGCTGTGCCGGGCGGAGCGCTCCCGCCCTACCGGCCCGACGGACGGGCCGGACCCTCCAGCGGAAGCAGGGCCTGCAGCGCGGCGAGGACCGGCAGCCACGTGTCCTCGGCATCGGCCAGTTCCTCGACGTGCTCGACGTGGTCGACCTGGAGCTGCACGACGGTGCCGCCCGTCGACGATCGCATCTCCCACGTGAGGTACGTCGGCGGGTCGTTCGTGCCGGAGTGGAAGTAGAAGGAGAGTCGGGACCGGGGCCGGACGCAGATCACCCGGCCGGTGAGGACGTCGCCGCACTCGGGACCCGAGCGCGGACGACAGATCTGCACCGGATCGCCCACGCGCCACGAGGACGACACGGCGAGCCCGTGGAAGTACTTGGGCGTCTCGCCCGCACACGTGAGGAACTCCCAGACGTGGTCGGCCGTCGTGGCGGTGAAGAAGGCGAACCGGTGCGTTCCCAGCGGGATCGGATGCACGGGGTACCACCATTCCGTGGCGAGGAGTCGCGGACGCCACCCGGACTGCGGTCGATGCTGTCGGCGGAATCTGGGTAGCACGGTAGTACGGATCCCTGAGCCGTCAAGGGGTGCGTGTCGGGTCGGTGGCGTCTTAGGGCCGGACCGCGCCGACGGGGGGCCGCCGGTCCGGGCGCGCGGCGACCGCGGGCCGGACAGGGTCCCCGGGTCGCGGGCGCAGAGGGTCAGGGGCCGCAGGTGACGGCGTGGACCGGCCGGTGCGCCACCATCGGGAAGAGATCGAGGCAGGCGTCGACCGCATCGGCGTCGAAGCGCGTTCCGCGGCCTTCGGCCAGCTCGGCGAGTACCGAGTGGAGGGACCCGGCGTCCGGCGACCTGGATGCCACCACGTCGGCGACGATGAGCACCCGGGAACTCACCAGGATGGCGTCGCCGCCCAGGCCGTAGGGCTGGCCCGACCCGTCCATGTGCTCGTGGTGCTGGAGGATCATGGCCTGGATCGGCCAGGGGAAGCGGATCCCGTCCACGATCGTGGCCCCGGTGCATGCGTGTGCCGAGGCCGGATCGAACACGGTCGTCCGGTCGTCCGGGTCGACCAGGCCAGGATCGCCGACGATGCCGATGTCGTGCAGGGACGCCGCCAGTCCGATTCCCCGGGCCTCGTGCTGGGGAAGCCCGATGCGGTTGGCGATGCCGACAGCGAGGTCGGCGACGGCACGGTGGTGGTCGGCCATCGAGGGGTCATAGGACCGGAGGAGGCGGTCCACCGCCTCCTCGCCCGAATCGAGGGTCGTGCGCAGCTTGGCGTGGAACGCGGTGCTCACGGACATCTGATGCAACGACAGGATCGTGGCGTGCTCGTCGGCGCGCATCTGCGGGATCATGGAGCCTCCCGCCGGGCGGCGCCGCGGGCGGGCGACTCCACTCCACGTTCCGAGGTGATCAATCGCGCCATGGACCCAGCGTACGGACGGGCCGCGCTCCGGCGCCTCGCTCGGAAACGCCCAATCTACCCGTCAGGATCTGTCCAATTCGGGCAGGGCCGACGGTGGTCCGGCGGGCCGATCAGTGCGTCAGGGTCTGCACCAGGGTGACCGTCGCACCACAGCATCGGCCGTTGTCGCCGTAGCGCGAGGCGACGGACAGCTCGAACCATCGGGAGGTGTCCGGGCTGTGGCAGGGGACGGTGAAGCGTGCCGGGGCCGGGAGGTCGCCGTCGACGGCCAGATGGATCACCGACCCGATCAGGTCGGCCCACGGATCGCCGTGGGCGGTGGCGCACACCGTCACGTAGGACGCACCGACGCCCGTCCGCTCGGCGTCGCCCCCGTTGGCGGAGGAGAACTCACGCCACGCCCGGTTCACCGCCGTGAGTACACCGTCGCGGTCCAGTACCGCCATCTCGACCACCGGTTTGGCGGCTGCGAACACCGCAGCCGCCCGGGCTACGGAATCCGGGGCCTCACCCGGGCCGGTCCGACCGTCGGCTGCGGCACGGACGATCGGCGCACCCTGCGCCGTGAGACCGGCCCGCACCCGGCATGCGAGATCGAGGTTGAAGCGGTCATCGGCGTCGTGGAGGTCCCGGCCGGTCAGTTCCTGGATCCGGCGCAGCCGGTACTTCAGCGTGCTCGGGTGGATGTGGAGCCGATCGGAGCTGGCCCGGAGTGACTGCTGGTCGCGCAACGACTCGCCGAGCGTGTGCACGAGGTCGGAATGGTGCTCCTCGTCATACGCCACGAGCGAGCCGATCCACTCGTCGACGAAGGAGAGCAGGCGGACCTGGTCCGCGTCGCTCGACAGGAAGCGGGCGATTCCCAGCCCGTCGAACCGCGCGACCGGGACCGTGGACAGCCGGAGGGCGAGCTCCGCCTCGGCCACGGACAGGCCCAACCGGGTCGGCTCGTGGCGGTCGCCCACACCGATCCGGACCCGTCCGCCGACCTGCCGGTCAACGAGCGCGCCCAGCTTCGACCAGTCGGCATCGTCCGCGACGAAGCACACCACGCTGTGGGTGCGTGAGGTGGACAACCGGCCGTCGAGGCCGACGGCGCGGAACGCCCGGTGCAGTTCCTCCGTCGACGGGAGCGGACCCGGCAGCTCGGGCTCGATCACCAGTGCACGGTGCGGTCGGTCGAGCGAGTAGCCGAGTCCTCCGGCGTGGGAGCGCGAACGCTCGAAGTCCGGATTGTCGAGCAGGTCCGATGCGAGGTCACCCCATACCCGGAGTTCGTTCGACGCGACGCTGTGCAGGCGGAACATCTCGGTGGCCAGCACCATCGTGCCCTGTTCGAGGGCCAGGAAATCGGTGTCGTCCCCCAGGCCGTCGGGATCGAGGAGGCCGATCACCCCGAGGCAGGCCCCCTCGGGACGCGCGACGACGAGGACCCACTCCCCGAGCCGGACGGCACGTGCGTGCTCGGCCGAGTTGATCTGACGCCAGTCGGGGAGGACGAGATCCTCCCCGCCGTCGCCCCCCGCCTGGGCCAGGCGCACGCCGTCGCTGTCGTCGATCACCACGGTGCCGCCGATGGTCGCATTGAGGACGGTGGCGATGCCGTGGACGCTCTGGCCCTTCGCGACGGTCGTCGTGAGGGATCGCTGGAGGGAGACGACATCCTCCATTGTCAGGTGGCGGGTCATCGGGGCACCGGACGGGACGCACCTGCACCTGCCCCACGGGCACAGCGGCGCGGGTCCGGGCCGCTGTGCCCGTGGGTGGGTCTCCGGCGGTGTGCCGTCACGGGGCGAGAATGCCGACCGTCCAGCACTGCGCCGGGTCCGCCTGCGGAGAAGTTGTCCATGCCACCACCAAACTGGCCGGGGTGGAACCTGACGCCGTCCGGGCGTCCACGGTGCCGCCGGTTCTGCAGGAGCCGAGCGGACCCCTCGTGGGGTGCCGGCCGCCCGCGTCCTCCGACAACGCTACTCCCTCCCCCGTCCGGCCTCCCCGTCGCCGACCCGGATCAGCTCGGTCCTGCCCGAGTCGATCGCATCGAGCGGCGAGGGCCCGGTCCGGGACGGTCGGCCGAGGCGGTAGCTTCGCCGACATGGCTGACATCACGATCTACCACGACCCCAACTGCTCGAGCTCCCGGGCGGCCACCGACGCCGCCGACGAACTGGGCATCGGTGTGGACATCCGCCGGTACAAGTTGAAGGCGGAGCGGCCCACGGTCGAGGAGCTGCGCGAACTGCTCGCCATCCTCGAGGACGAGCCCACCGCCCTCGTCCGCCGGGACGCCAATTTCACGAAGCTCGGACTGACCGACGCCGACGTCCAGACCCCCGAGCAGGTGGCCGAGGTGCTGGCCGCCCATCCGGAGATGATCCAGCGCCCGGTCCTCATCGCCGACGGCGTCGCCGTCATCGGCCGACCGAAGGACCGGGTCGTCCCATTCCTGACCTCCCACTCCTGAGACTCCTCGACGCGCCCGCGCCTACGCCCGCTCCCCGGCCGAGGTAGGGAGGGACGTGCCCGAGCTCCCCGAGGTCGAGACGATCCGGCGCCAACTCGACGTGCTCCTGGTCGGTCGATCGGTCGTGGGTCTCCGATCGACCTGGGCCAAGAGCCTGACCGGTCGGGGTGTGGATCCCGCCGCCGTCCTGGAGCGGCCGGTGACCGGTGTCTGGCGACGGGGCAAGGTATTGGGCCTCGACCTCGAGGGCGGTATCAGTGTGCTCGTCCACCTCCGCATGACCGGCCAGCTCCTGCTCGACCCCAGAAACGCCCTCGGCGGGACGGTGGAGGAGACCTCGGCGACGCGGGTCGTGCTCGACCTCGACGACGGATCCCGGTTGGTCTTCAACGACCATCGCAAGTTCGGTCGCCTGGTGGTCCTCCCCTCGTCGGATGTCGGCGCCGACCCGCTGCTCGCCCGGATGGGCCCGGAGCCCCTGGGGGAGTCGTTCGACCCCGGGGTGCTGTCGGAGGCACTGCACCGGCACCCCGGCCTACGAATCAAGACGGCGCTGCTGGACCAGGGCGTCATGGCCGGCGTCGGCAACATCTATGCCGACGAGGCGCTGTGGCAGGCCGGTCTGCATCCGGAGCGGCGGTGCGGGACGCTGAAGCGCCCGGGGGTCGCCGCATTGCACGCCGGGATCGTCACCGTCCTCACCGAAGGTGTGGCCCGCGGCGGCTCGACGATGCGTGACTACGTCGACGCCCGCGGTGAGCGCGGCGGCTATCTCGACGTGGCCGCCGTCTACGGCCGTGCCGGGCGACCGTGCCTGCGTTGCGGCACCGCGGTCGTCAAGACCACGGTGGGCGGACGCGGCACCCACTTCTGCCCGGCGTGCCAGCGCGCGCCGAGGCGACGCCGACCGGCGCGGGCCTGACCCCACCGGGTCGGACCCCGGCGGTGACTCTCAGGACGCGGCGGCGCGGTCGTTGCGTGCCGACATCACCACTCGACCGCTGCACCGGAGGCCGGGTGGCGCCACGATCACGGGAAGGTGCGAGGTGCGCACGACGCGTTCGCGCACACGCGTGCCGGACAGCCGCCGGATCCCCCGGAGTCGTCGGGACCCGATCACGATCCCGGCGCACTGCTCGTCGACGGCGACCTCGACGATCCGCCTGGCCACGGTGTCCTCCCGGGCCGAGAAGACCAGCCCGCGCGCGGCGACGCCGGCGTCGCGCATGCGCAGCACGGTCAGTGCCACGAGGTCCCGGGCCGCTCCCGCGGACTCGAGCGGGGGGACACGCAGTGTCGGCGGCAGCTCGCGCACGTGGAGCACGACCACGTCGGCACCGCTCTGCGTCGCGTGTCCGATGGTGAAGTCGACGGCGGCGTCGCCGGCCTCGAACTGGTCGATGGCGAGGAGCAGCCGGTTCCGGATCATGGAGACTCCCTTCGGTCCACGGTGTCCACGGTACGCCGACGGCGCGAAAAAAGGACGTGAAAATCCCTACCCGCGGAACGCACGCGCAACCACGGCCGCGGCGGTGTCCTGACTCAGCCGGCGATGCCCCGCATCGAGTTGTTGCGGGCGTCGTGGGTGACCTCGGCCAGGCCCCGCGCCTCGAGCAGCGGGGGGAGGTACATGCCGAAGCGGCCGCGGTAGCCGTTGCGCATCCCGTACCAGCCGCCGACCGGGTTGTCCGGCGAGCGCCCCCAGGCCTCGACGGTGCCCTCGGCGGGCGCCTTCTTCTCGTCGGCGGCGCCGAGGGGGACCCAGTCGCCCTGCTCCAGGAGCCAGGTGTGCAGGTCCTCGATCGCCCGGAGCCGGTACGTCAGTCGGGTCGACCCCACCTGGCAGACGAGCAGCGGGGGATCGGCGTCCTCGTCCCGGTGCATCGTGTAGCCGGAGCTGCCCGGTGGCGTGGTGAGCTCCCACGGGTCGTCCTCGGTGCCGGTGCCGTTCATGGTTCCCTCCTGTCCGCGGTGTCCCCGAGTGTTGCAGAACCGGCGGGCGGCGTCCCGGTCCCGGACCGGGGGCCGCTCCGTGCCCGGCCGGTGCCGGTCACGCGGCGACCGGGTGCAGGTTGCTCCTGGCCCAGCCCGGGCCCCGCAGCACGCAGGACAGCCGCTCGACCCAGCCGTTCGACGAGGCGATGTCCCGGGCGATGTCCACATACTCATGGCTGGCGATCCTCGCCGGGTTGAACGTGTCGATGTTCGTCGTGAGCCCGTAGACGACCCGCTCGTCCTCGGGCTCGAACGTGCCGAACAACTTGTCCCAGACGATCAGGATGCCGCCGTGGTTCCGGTCGAGGTACTGCCGCTGTGACCCGTGGTGGACCCGGTGGTGGGACGGTGAGTTGAGGGTGGCCTCGGCTCGCCCGATCCGGTCGATGGCCTCGGTGTGGATCCAGAACTGGTAGATGAGGTTGATGCCTCGCGCCGTGGCCACGGCCGAGGGTGGGATTCCGACCAGGCACATCAGGCCGTAGGGGATCGAGGTGCCCAACGCGTCGGCCACCGGCTGGCGGAGGGCGGTCGACAGGTTGTAGCGCTCGCTCGAGTGGTGGACCTCGTGGACCGCCCACATGTAGCGGCTGGTGTGCATGAACCGGTGGTTCCAGTAGTAGAGGAAGTCCCAGCCGACGACGGCCGCGGCCAGGGCGGCCGGCCCCGGCCCGAGCGAGCCGACCAGCCGTCGCTCCCACAGGCGTTCGGGCGTGGTGGCGGTGGCCCAGGCGGTGGTGATGGCGATCCCACCGGCGGCGATGGCGGCCACCCCGCCGACGGAGGCGACCCGGCGGGCGGTCGAAGGCGCCGGACCCGGCGTTCCCGGTGGGGCGCCCGCGCCCGCGGGCGGTTGGTCCCGACGCTCCGCCCGGCGGGCCAGGACGTCGGCCACGGTCGTGACCACGGCCGCGCCGACCGCCGCGCCGACGAGGGCCTTGGCGAAGCGCCCCCGGCCACGGGTCACCGGGCGGAGCAACCGGGGTGCGACGAACGGCGCCAGCAGGCTGAGCTGGCCCATGGCCAGACTGGCGAGGGTGTCCCTGGTCTCGTAGTCGCCCGCCGTCGGGGCGTCGCCCCGGGCGTGCCGTCGGCGCTGCAACCAGTACTCGGCCCCCATGGCGGCGAAGTAGCCGGGCACGGCGACGACGGTGAGGTCGACGACGTCGGATCCGGGCTTGGACGGCCGTTTCATCGCTGTCCTCTCATCTCGACTGGGTCACCGTGACCGTGAACCCCGGGAACTGTCCCGGAGCGGGGGAGGGGATGGTGGCCGAGGCGTCCCCGCCCAGCTGGTTCTCGAGTTGGATCACCGTGTAGTACTGCACGATCGGCCAGAACCGCTCGGGTGCGAGGTCCTTCGCCTGACAGCCGTTGATGCCCAGCTCGGCCAGGCTGGCGGACACGAAGCCGGCGCTGATGGCGTAGCTGATCAGCCCCCCGCCCGACCGGATGCCGGTGCAGATGTCGGTGTACGTGTTGTGTCCCTCCCCCGAGATCTCGACGAGCGCCTTCGGACCGTGGAAGGACGCGTACGTCGTGCGCACCGTCGCCGGGGGCACCACCGTGTCGCCCTCCGCGCCGATGAGCATGACCGGCTTGGTGGACGGTGTGCCCGTCGGACCGACCGGTGCCCAGCCGACGGCCGTCCGGACCGACGGTGCGGCCAGTGCGTTGAAGGCCGTGCCACCCCCGGCCGAGTGGCCGACCGCGGCCACTTCGTGCGGATTCGCCGCGCCGGACAGCGGGGACGACGGGTCGGCGGAGGCGTGCTCGACAGCCGTCAGGGACGAGGCCATGACGGCCGAGTCCTGGGCGGCCGACGGCGTGGCCGTCAGCTTGAGCGTCTGGGCCGCCAGGCCGCGCTCCAGGTAGTCGGCGCTGACCACCACGTAGCCCCAGGAGGCGATGCCGGCCAGGAGGTGGGAGTAGTAGAGGCGCTCGCCGCCGTACCCGTGGCTGAAGAGGACGACGGGGAACGGCCCCTTGGTGGACGCCGGTGGGCCGACGTAGGCGTCGATCGTCTCGGTCGTGTTGTAGCGGGCGGGCAGGATGCCCTGGAGCGCGGTGGGCAGGGTGGACGCCTCGGTGTAGGAGAACGCCGCATGTCCGGACAACCGGGCGGCGTCCGCGGGGTAGAAGACGGTGGCCAGGCGCTCGCCGAGCACCGGTCCCGCCGAGCCGAGGTCGAGGGTCGTCACGCCCACGGCGTCAGGGCCCTGGTGGGCGAAGGGCGGGGGAGTGGTCGAGGTGGTCGTCGACCCCGAGGACGAGGAGCACCCGGCGGCCAGTGCTGTCGCTGCCACCGCGACCAGCGCGGCCAACCTGTGGGACCTCATGCGTTCCCTCCCCTGACCGGCGGCGCCGCCGGGCCCACCGGGTACTCGGACCGGCAGGTGGGGGAAGGGTACCGCAGCCGGCCCGTCCGCTGGCCGGTGCCGGCGGTGGCTCCGACCTCAGTTGAGCGAGGGGATCCGCTGGGGTCGCAGGGGTCGCAGGACCGACTCGAGCTTGGCCAGTTCGGCCAGGAGTCCGGCCGCTCCCAGCTCGAGCTGCTCGTTCGGGACGAACCGTCCCTCCTCGTCGACGAACTGGGCGACGAAGGGAACGAGGACCGCCTCGACGGCCGGGGTCATCCGCAGGGCCGTCACGACGGGCTTGAGGGCGGCCTGGGCCCGGGCCCCGGAGGCCACGCCGCCGTAGCTGACGAATCCGACCGGCTTGTAGTTCCACTCGACGTGCAGGTAGTCGAGGGCGTTCTTGACGGCGGCGTTGTAGCTGTGGTTGTACTCCGGGTGCACGATGGCGAACGCGTCACCCCGGGCGATCGTCTCCGCCCAGGCGACCGTGTGGGGGTGGGTGTAGTCCTGGGCGATGGGGTGGTTGGGCTCGTCGAAGAGCGGGAGGTCCACCTCGGCCAGGTCCACCAGTTCGACCTCGAACGTGTCGGCGGCCTCGGCGGCACGCTGGAACCAGTGGGCGACGGACAGGCCGACCCGTCCCGGCCGGGTGCTGGCCACGATGATCTGCAGGGTGGGCTTGGACACGGGATCTCCTCCGTCGGGTGGAACATCAATAGTTGTATACGCAACTACAATACCCGGTCGAGCCGGGTGCCCGATCGGCCGACCCGTCGACTCGACCACCCCGGGGCGGGCCGATAGAACGGGTTCTATACTGAGACGCCGGTCACGGGACCTGTCCCGGACCGCACGTGTCGCACCACCGACCAGAGTCCGCAAAGGGGAATCACCATGGCCCAGCCCGTCATCGTCGAAGCAGTCCGCACGCCGATCGGGAAGCGCAACGGTTGGCTCTCCGGCTTCCACGCCGCCGACCTGCTCGGCAAGGTGCAGGTCGAGCTGGTGAAGAAGGCCGGCATCGACCCCGGTGCGGTGGAGCAGATCGTCGGCGGGTGCGTGACCCAGGCCGGCGAGCAGGCCTCCAACGTCACCCGCACCGCCTGGCTGAGCCAGGGCCTCCCCTACGAGACGGCGGCCACCACGGTCGACTGCCAGTGCGGTTCGGCCCAGCAGGCCAACAACTTCATCGCCAACCTCATCAGTGCCGACGCCATCCACTCCGGCATCGCCTGCGGGGTCGAGGCCATGAGCCGGGTCGGCCTGGGCGCCAACGCCTTCAACGGTCCCGGCCGGTCGCGCCCGGAGGACTTCCCGTGGGACATGCCCGACCAGTTCGGGGCGGCCGAGCGCATCGCCCAGAAGTACGGGATCACGCGCGAGGACGTCGACTGGCTGGGCTTCGAGTCGCAGCGCAAGGCGGCCCAGGCCGTGGCCGAGGGTCGCTTCGACCGCGAGATCGCCCCGCTCGAGGCCCCGGTGATGGGCCCCGACGGCCCGACCGGTGAGACCATCCTCGTGAGCCGTGACCAGGGACCCCGCGAGACCACCAAGGAGGGGCTCGCCAACCTGAAGCCGGTGCTGCCCGACGGGATGCACCACGCCGGCAACAGCTCCCAGATCTCCGACGGTGCGGCCGCCGTGCTGTGGATGTCCCAGGAGCGGGCGGGCGAGTCCGGACTGCGCCCCCGGGCCCGCATCGTGGCCCAGACGCTGGTCGGCTCCGATCCCTACTACCACCTCGACGGTCCGATCGCGGCGACGGCCGACGTGCTGAAGAAGGCCGGCATGACCATGGCCGACATCGACATCTTCGAGGTCAACGAGGCGTTCGCCTCGGTCGTGATGTCGTGGGGCAAGGTCCACGAGGTCGACTGGGACAAGGTCAACGTGAACGGCGGGGCCATCGCCCTCGGCCACCCCGTCGGCTCGACCGGCGCCCGCCTCATCACCACGGCCCTGCACGAGCTCGAGCGGTCGGACAAGAATCTTGCCCTCATCTCGATGTGCTGCGGCGGCGCCCTCGCCACCGGCACCATCATCGAGCGCATCTGACCGGCGTCCCCACCGGGGGGTGTGCACCGTTCCCCCGGAATCGGTGATTGCATAGGGGCATGACCCCCACGTCTCGAACCCTCCGTAAGGCCGCGATCCGACTGCCCCTGGCCGCCCTGGCCCTGGTGGTGGCGACCGGTTGCACGGCGTCGACCGCCGGGGCCGGCGCCGGTGGCCACCGGGCCCCGGTGTCCGCCCACGGTGTGGCGTCCTCGGAGTGGACCACGTACGACCAGAACGGGCTTCGGACCGGCGTCGACGCCTCGGGGGCCACGTTCAACAACCCGACCACGGCCTGGACGTCCCCGGTGCTCGACGGGAGCCTGTACGGGCAGCCGCTGATCTACGCCAACCGGGTCTTCGCCGCCACGGAGAACGACACCGTCTACGGCCTGGCTGCCGACACCGGGGCGGTGCTGTGGTCGAAGCACCTCGCGACGCCGTTCAATCCGAACACCGTGCCGAATATGTGCGGCGACATCGACCCGACCGTCGGGATCACCGGGACCCCGGTCATCGACACGGCCCGCAGTGAGATCTTCGTGGTGGCGACCGAGCAGGTGCCCGGCGGCGCCTCCCACCACCTCGTCGGCCTCGACCTCTACACCGGTGCGGTGGTGCTCGACGAGGACATCGACCCCGCCGCCGTGGCGGCACCGGCCTTCGAACTGCAGCGGGTGTCGCTGGGCCTGACCGACGGGCGGGTCATCATCGGCATGGGTGGCAACGCCGGCGACTGCGGCTTCTACCACGGCCTGGTGATCTCGGCCCCGGAGGACGGCTCGGCGCCGTCCACCTTCACGGTGGCGGACCAGAAGGGTGACAACCAGGGCGCCGTGTGGATGGGTGGTGCGGCACCGGTCATCGACGCCCAGGGCAACGTCTGGGTCGCCTCGGGCAACGCCGCCACCGGGTCGACGCCGGACGACTCGGACAGCGTGCTCAAGCTGAGCCCGACGATGACCCTGCTCGACAGCTTCAC
>Ga0182016_10003528_pt1 | contig 17831 bp, 15 predicted proteins | sample 712S2MmetaG_FD_120491 | JGI IMG/M metagenome (GOLD analysis project Ga0182016, IMG submission 120491) | Permafrost microbial communities from Stordalen Mire, Sweden - 712S2M metaG | ecosystem: Environmental > Terrestrial > Soil > Wetlands > Permafrost | place: Sweden: Stordalen | collected...
CCCAGTCGCCGCGCCGCTCGTGCGGCTCGCCCATCGTGTTGTAGTCGGTGCGCAGCGACTCCAGCATCGGCTGATAGGCCTCGGGCAGATCGCCGTCCTCGACCAGCTTGGCGCGCAATTCGTGCATCGCCAGCAGCGGCTCCATGTCGTACCGGCACATCTTGCAGGCGACGTCGCAGGAACCGCACATGTTGCACATGAAGACGGAGTCTCTGACCTTGTCGGTCACCGTCGAGCGCCCGTCCATCAGCGACAGCGAGGTGATCAGCCGGCCGCCGGCCGAATAGGAATGGAATTTTCCGTATTCGATGCTCGGGCATCCCTTGGAAAACCGCCAGCTTTTCATCAGATCGAGCGGCACCCATTTGCAATAGGCGCAGCGGGTGCATCGCAGCGCATCGGCGCGATAGTCTTGAATGGTCACGTTCCTTCTCCCCATTCTGCCCGGACGCCTAGAAGCAAAGCTTTCCAGGGTTCATGATGTTGGCGGGATCGACGATCTGTTTGACGGTTCGCAGAATCTCCGTCGAACTGGCGTCTCGCTGGTAGACCAGCTCCGACCAATAGCCGTACGGACGGGAGAAATAGGCGCCCTGGTCGACGAGCTCGGCGCTCGCTTCCAGGTAGATGTCTCTCGCCCTGGCGACCTCCTTCGCGTCGTCCGGATCGTAGGGAAAATTGAATTCGACGTGATGCGCGACGCCCTGGTGCTGCGGCTGGATGTAGATGCCGACGTCCGGCCACGGATAATCGAAGCGCGCGGCGACGGAACGCACCGTCTCGATGAGCCCGGACGCCTTGTCGAGCGTGGTGAGGAAGAAGATGTCCTGGCTGGCCCCCTTGGCCGCCAGCGTCGGCGGATGATCGCCGGCATCGCCGTCGATCAGGCGGACGACGTCGGCGCGGCTGACGCCGGCGAAACCACCGCACAGCGTCAGACGGAACTCCTGGACGAGCGCCCGGAATTCCTTCTCCTGCTCCTTCAACCGCTCCTCGGGGAGCAGCGCCGTCCCCGCCAGGCCGACAAGGGCGACCCATTCCGGCAGCGCCTCGCGCAGTTTCCTCGCGGCCGCCGGCTGCGGCTCGACCAGCCCGGCGAGCTTGGCTCGATTGAGCAATAGGGTTTCGTCGCCGAGGCGAACCTTGGTCAGCTTGTAGATGAAGTCGACCAGGCCGCTGAGTTCCGCATTCGGCACGAAGAAGGAGCTGCGCACGGCCGGGATCAGCTCGAGCTTGATCGAGGCCCAGACGACGATTCCCATCGAACCCTGCGCGCCGGTCACCAGCCGCATCAGGTCGGTCGCCAGCGGCCCTTTGCCGTCGACCTGCGCCAGTCCCCTCTGCCACTGCGCTTCGAGATTGAGCGGCCCGTTGCCGGCTTCGCCGGTGAACGCCAGTTCACCGCTTCCCCACACCACGCCGCAATTTCTCAACGGTTCAGGCAACGAGAAATTGAGCCGCGGGATGGTGGTCGGCTGCCGCTCGAGCAGGCTGGCGACGACCGACTTGTTGGCGCGCGGCGCCAGGGGACGCGGAATTCTCAGTCCCTCTTTGGCCAAGGCCGGCGCCAGCTCGCTGTAGGTGACGCCCGGCTCGATGACGGCGATGCGGTTGCGACGATCGATGCGCTTGATCGCCTTCATGCGGCTGAGGTCGACGATGACCGCCTCGGTCGCGGTCGGAACGGTGTCGCCGTAGAAGTGGGGGGCGCCGGAGCTGACCGGCACCAGCGGCGTCGCGGTCGCGTTGGCCCATTTCACCAGCGCCTGGACTTCGCTCTCGTTCGCCGGCTTGACGACGAACCAGGGCCGCAGCGGTTCGCATAGACTTTCGTCGCTGGAAAATTCCTCCAAGGTCTTGGGATCGTCGAGAACGTTGTCCTCGCCGACGATGGCCGCCAGCTGCCGCCTTTTCGTCTCCACGTTTCCACCCTCCTCGTTCGCGACTTGAATTCTTGTTCAGAAAGACGAAATCCAAGACCGCGAGTGAAAGAATAAATCATTCGTTCTGGTCCGCGGCCAAGACAAAGCCGCAGAAGTTTGGAGCCAGCGCGATCGCGTCAGCTTTGATAATCTTCCCGCCATCGGCCGGGATCCGAGAACGACTTGTGAATCTCAGCACAACGAAGCTGGCACAAAATCAATCATTGGAAAATCGGCCATTTTCCAGTAATGCAATCGGGTTTTCCGATCCCGTGCGACAGAAGCGCACGGGACGCAGCGCCGATCGGCGCCGGCGAAGACCGCGGCGGGAAGACGGCCCCTCCGCTGTCGTCCGCGCGGCGGAGCCGGTCGATGGGGGGAGGAAGGGATGTCGCTGCCGCGCATTTCGCTGCGCAAGATCGCCTGCTTCGTCGCCGCCGCGGACGAGGGCAGCGTCAGCGCCGGCGCTCGCCGTCTCTGCCTTTCGCAAGCGGCGATGTCCGAGGCGTTGAACGATCTCGAAAAGGAGCTCGGCCTCGATCTTTTCATTCGCCACAAGGCGATAGGGGTTACGCTGACCGGCGCCGGGCGCCAGCTTCTGGTCGAGGCGCGGCGGCTAGTTCGCCAGGCGGAGGAGTTTCAGGCGCTGGCCGGCGGCCCCGCTGCGAGTCTGTCGGGCGAACTGGTGGTTGGCTGTTTCCCGACCGTCCTGCCGTTTCTCGCGCCGTCGCTGCTGGCCGGGTTCCAGGCTCGGCACCCCGAGGTTGCCCCTCGGTTCGTCGAGGATTCGCAGCTCAATCTCGAACACGCCATGCTGGCGGGAAACATCGACTTGTCGATCGTCTACGACTTCGACGTCAGTTCCGGCTTCGAACGCGTGCGGCTTTATGACGCGGAAGCCTATGTTCTGGTTTCGCCCCGACACCGCCTCGGCAACGCGACGACGCCCGTCGACCTCGCCTTGTTCGGCGACGACCCTTTCATTCAGATCGACGTCTTGCCGGGCCGCAACGATCACCTGTTCGCCGCCATCGGCTTGACGCCGAATATCGTCCATCGAACGACCAATTTTGAATTCGTCCGCGCCCTGGTCGCCCACAATCTCGGTTACGCGGTGCTGGTGCAGCGACCCAAGAGCGACGTCACCTACGAAGGGTTGCCGGTCGTCGTGCGCCCGATCGCCAACCCGGTCCCGCCGCTGACGGTCGCGCTCGCGTGGCCATCGAGCTTGCATCTGCACCGTCGGGTGAAGGCGTTCGCCGATTACACCGTCAACGCCTGCAGAGGCGGCCTGCGCGGATGATGTCGGCTTCGCCGTGTCGAGCGCGCGCGGCGGGCCGTCCGCTGCCGGCCTGACCCGACCGTCAGGGCGCGCGTCCCCGGCGTTGGCTTTTTGCCGCTAGTCGGCGTGGCGCGCCAGCGCGAGCGCGATCGCGCAGGAGCCGAGGCGGGCCATCGTCTTGTCGGCGCGACTGGTCAGCATGATCGGCACGCGGGCGCCGAGCACGATGCCCGCCATGTCCGCGCCGGCGAGATATTCGAGCTGCTTGGCGAGCATGTTGCCCGCCTCGAGGTCGGGCGCGACGAGGATGTCAGCGCGGCCGGAGACCGGCGAGACGATGCCCTTGCTCAGCGCCGCCTCCTCGGAAACCGCGTTGTCGAAGCCGAGCGGGCCGTCGAGTATGCCGCCGGTGATCTGGCCGCGATCGGCCATCTTGCACAAAGCGGCCGCGTCGATGGTCGAACGGATGTCGGGCGAAACCGTCTCCACCGCCGAGAGGATCGCCACGCGCGGCGTCAGGATGCCGAGCGCGCGCACCATGTCGATCGCGTTCTGGACGATGTCGCGCTTGTCGATCAGGTCGGGGTAGATGTTGACGGCCGCGTCGGTGATGAACAAGGCGCGCGGGTAGGTCGGCGCGTCGATCGCGAAGACGTGGGTGATGCGGCGCGACGTGCGCAGGCCTTTGGCGCCGTCGACCGCCGCGCGCATCAATTCGTCGGTGTGCAAGGCGCCCTTCATGATCGCCTCGGCCGCGCCGTCGCGCGCCATCGCCACCGCCGTCTCCGCCGCGGCGTGGCTGTGCGGCGCGTCGACGATCGTCAGGCCGGCGAGGTCGATGTTGGACCTTTCGGCGGCCCGACGGATCTTCTCCTCCGGGCCGATCAGCACCGCCTCGATCAGGTTCTCGCGCGCCGCCTCGACCGCACCGACCAGCGAGGCCTCGTCGACGGGATGGACGACGGCGGTGCGCAGCGGCTTGAAGCCGCGGGTCAGCTCGAGCAACCGACGATAGCGGCGGCCCTTTTCATGGATTTCGCCGCCGCGGCCGCCACCCGCGCCGCCTCGCGCGATCTTTTCCGCCGAGGCGACGACTTCCGCGCGGCCCGAGAGAACCGCCGCGCCGCGCTGGTTGACGGCGCGCAGATCGAGCGTGACGCGACGCCCCTCGCCCTTCGCCGCCACGACGAGGGCGAGCGTCACGGTGTCGCCGGGCGCCGCCTGCCCCTGATCGGTCAGCGCAAGACGAACCAATTGCGAACCGAGGCCGGGGAACCGGCCGGCGATCACCGAGGCGACCAGCGCGCCCGCCCATGTCGCGCCGCCGGCGATCGCCTCGAACCCGTTGGTCGTCGCCAGGCCGGACTCGGCGGCGGCGGGATCGAGTTCGCCCGCGGCGCTCGCGAAGCGCGCAAAATCCTCCGGCGTCAGCGTGTGCGAATAGGCGTGCTGGTCGCCGATCGCCAGATCGTCGAAGGGGTGGTTCTCGATGCGGGGCATCAGCGATCGGGCTCCGGATCCTCGAACCCGGCGACGCTGCGCCGGGCGCTGCAGCATTACAGCAAAAGCGCGCTGCGGTCCGTCCAGTCGCTCCGCCGCCCGGGCGCTTGCGGCAGCCGAGCGAGCGGCAGGCCGACGCCGCGCGGCGAAGGATGGAGCCCTGCGTTTCTTGGCGGCGTCCGATCGATCTGGTATAGGCTCGCGCGAAAACGGCGCGCGGTCCAACGGGCGCCAAACTGGAGCGGCCGATGAGCTACTGCGATTTCGCCGCGCTGGAGCGAACGAAGCTCGAGCGCGACCCTTTCGATTTCATCGTCGTTCCCGACTTCCTCCGCAGCGAGAACTTCGCCTCCGTTCTGGCTGATTATCCTGAGGTTCCCGGCCCTGGATCGCATCCGCCGGCGGAGCTTCGGATCCACGGCCATTTCCGCGCCCTGCTCGACGAACTGCGCGGACCTGAGTTCCAGTCGGCGATCGAGCGCAAGTTCGAAATCGACCTCGCCGGCCGGCCGACCATGTACACGGTGCGCGGCTACGTGCGCGAGCGCGACGGGGCGATCCACACCGACTCCAAGACCAAGATCATCACGGTCCTGCTCTATATGAACGAGCGCTGGCAGGAAGACGGCGGTCGGCTGCGCCTGTTGCGGGGGCCCGACAATCTCGACGACTACGTCGCCGAAGTGCCGCCCTATGGCGGCACGCTGCTCGCTTTCCGCCGCGCCGACAATTCCTGGCACGGCCACAAGCCGATTTCCGGTCCGCGGCGCGCCGTCCAGCTCAATTGGGTCACCTCGCAGGCGGTGGTCGACGCCGAACAGAATCGTCACCGGTTCTCGACCCGGCTGAAGAAGATCAAGAACCTGTTCATGCGAAGTTCAGCGGCATAATGCCGTGGATCGCGCGGCCGCGGCGAATCGCGGCGCAAGAGAACTCTGGCGCTGTGCGAAGCGGCGGCGCGGAGCGGACGACAAGGGGAGACACCATGTACAGCAAGAGTTTCGCGACTGGCCTGGCGGCGTTGTTGCTTGCCGGCGCGTTCGGCCTGGCGGCGAGCGCCGCCAACGCCGAGAGCGTGATGAAGGAATGCGGCGCCGACTGGAAGGCGGCCAAGGCCGCCGGCACCACCAACGGCCAGACCTGGAACGAATTCCTCAAGACCTGCGAGGCGCAGAAGAAGGGCGCCGCCGCGCCGGCTGCAGCCGCGCCGGCTGCAGCCGCGACGCCCGCCGCGGCGCCGGCGCCGGCGCCGGCAATGACGCCGGCCGCCGCCGCAACGCCGATGGCCAAGCCCATGGCGACGCCGAAGCCGAAGAAGACGTCGGCCGCCTCGCCCGCCGCCGCCACCGGCGCCGGCGAGTTCGCCGCCGAGGCCGAGGCCAAGGCGCATTGCCCGAGCGACACGGTCGTGTGGGTCAACACCAAGTCGCACAAGTATCACTACTCCGGCCACAAGAGCTACGGCGCGACCAAGCAAGGCGCCTACATGTGCGAAGCCGACGCAAAGGCGGCCGGCGACGCCGCCTCGAAGGGCGAACAGCCGAAGTGATCCAACGCCAGCGGCCGTAGGTCGGCCGCGCGTTCTCGGCGCCGCTTCGCCCCTCGCCGGGCGGAGCGGCGTTTTCGTCTGCGGAGGCGCCCATGCCCGAGGATTGCTGCCATCCGATCGCCGCCCATCACAAGCTGCGCATCCCCGACACCTATGTCTCGAGCCTGATGCTCGACCGCGCGCTCGACGCCATCGCCCATCGCGTCGGCGCGATCGATCGCGAGCACGACATCCCCTATCTCGCCGGCTACAGCCTCGACGGACGGCGCATCTACATCGACCGTCACTTGCCGCCGACTTTCCGCTATCGCGGCCGCGACGTCGCGGTCGACCGCTACCTGCTGCTCCACGAGGAGGTCGAGAAGACGCTGATCGACCAGCTCCATCTCCACTATCAGCACGCCCATCAGATCGCGACGCGCGCCGAGGAGGCCGCCGTGCGCGCCGACGCAATCTCCTGGCGCGCTTACGACCGCTTCATGCAGCAATACGTCAAGAAAATGGGCGACGAGCGGCTGACCAAGCTGCCCGACGATCTCGATCTCAAGCCCTATCGCGACGAGCACGACTTGGACCTCATGCGCCGCATGGCCGCCGCGGCGGCCGATCCCCGTCATCCCGGTCACGCCGACAGATCCCTGCGCCGCCGCCTCGACCGCGCGCTGGCGATGCGCGCGGCGAAAGCCGAGTCGGCGAAGGCGCCCGTTTGAACGCTCTCCCGGCATGCGGGGAGAGAGATCGCTCGTCAGGCGCTCTTGCGGCAGGCGTAGGCGCGCGTCTCGTAGGGATAGGCGACCGTGACGCGGCCGGCGAGCGACGGGGTCGACCCAATCAGCGCGCGCACGGCCTCGGCGACGTGGGCTTGTTCCTCGGCCGGCAAGGCGGCGATGAAGCTCGTCGACATCGTACGCTCGACGATCACCCGCTCGGGCGATCCGACATGCTCATAGGCGAAGCGCCGCTCCGACAGCGGCGTGAAGCCCGGCGCGGGAAACACTTCACGCCAACGCCCGCTCTCGTGACGCGGCGCGTCGCCGGCATAGCGGTCGATGATCCGGGTCAACGCCGCCACCCAGGCGACGCGCTCGTCGCGCACGTTCCAAACCAGGCCGAGCGCCCCGCCCGGCCTCAGCGCGCGCCGCATTTCGGCGAGCGCGGCGGGCTTGGCGAACCAATGGAACGATTGCGCGCAGACGATCGCGTCGAGCGAGGCGTCGGCGAGCGGCAGATGGAAAGCGTCGCCCGCCAGCGCCTCGACGCCGGGATGGGCGGCCACGAGCGCGGCGCGCATCGCCTCGACGGGCTCGACCGCGACGACGCGAGCGCCGGTCGCGGCGAGCAGCGGGGTAAACTTGCCGGTGCCGGCGCCGAGATCGGCCACGACGCGGCCCGGCGCAAGGCCGAGCGCGTCGCCGAGCCAATCGCCGAGCGCGGCGGGATAGTCGGGGCGCGATTGCTGATAGACCTGGGCCGCGGCGCCGAAGCCCTCGGCCGCGGCGTGGTGGACAGAGGGCGAAACGGTCATACGAGCCTCTCGGGCGAGATCGGCGGGCGCAGCCAAAAGACCCGTGTGACGGGCCGAGTCAACGCTCTTCGTCGGGCTTCAAAGCGTCGGCGCCCAAGATCGCGGGCTGCCTTCGGCGCCGACGCGAGAGATTGCACGAAAGCCATTGTTAATAATCGGTCGGCAAAGTCTTTTGTGACGGTCGAACCGGGCAAACGCTGTTCCCGGGCGCGGGCATGAGGCCTTACGCGCATTCCGGAAGGATCCGGAACTTTCCGTCAATGCCGTAAAAACCAGGGCGCGCCCAAGATCCGCCGCGGCGCGTTTGACGTATCGTTTGCCGACGATCGAGCGGGCTGCGAAGCCTTTTCAGTCAATGACCATGTCAAGAACAATATCGATATTGCAGACCGAGGTCCAAAGGTCGGCACAACAATGACCAACATCGAAAACTCGGAGGCCCTGCGATCGAAGAAACCCCAATTCGGGCTTTTCGCCGTTCCAACCGCCAACCCAGGCCTGACGCAATCCCAGGTCAAGGCGCTGTCCCGACGCATTCCGCTTCTCTATTTCATCGTCTTTGTGAACACGGTGGCCGTCGCCTGGACCCATTACGCAATCGCACCCGGTTTCTTGACGATCGGTTTCCCGACCGTTGTCTTTATCGCCGGCCTCATGCGGGCTCGCGCGTGGGTGAAATCGCGCGGCCGGGCGATCAGCGACGCCGACGCGCGCCGCCTTCTCGACGCGACCGTCATCGTCGCCGGCGTCTTCGGCGCGATATTCCTGGTCTGGGGACTCGCGCTTTACCAATACGGCGACGCCTACGCGCAGGGGCACGTCGTATTCTATATGGCGATCACGATGATCTGCGGCGTCTTGTGTCTGATGCCCTTGCGATCCGCCGCCCTCTTGCTGACCGCCGTCACCGTCATCCCGTTCTCGATCTTTTTCCTCGCCGCAGGGCGTCCCGTTTTCGTCGCCATCGCCGTCAATACGCTGCTCGTCTCGATCGCCGTGGTCTATGTTCTGGTGACCTATTCGCGCGAATTCGCCAACATGGTCGGCTTTCAGGAAAAACTGGTCGAATCCCACAATGCGGAGACCGAGCGCGTCCGACTGGCCACCGAAGTCGAGCGGGCCGCCCAGCGAGAGATTTTGAAACAGGCCGGACGCTTCGAGGTCGCGCTCAACAGCATGTTGCAGGGCCTCTGCATGTTCGACGTCGGCGATCGCTTGATCGTCTGCAATCAGCGCTATGCGCAAATGTACGCTTTGCCGGACGAATTGACTCGGCCGGGTGCGAGCTGGCGAGACATTGTCGCCCATCGGGCGAGGACGTTCGGCTATCGCGACCTCGGCTATGAAGACGTGATTGCGGAGCACCGCGCCGTCGATCTGACGAAGACCGAAACGACGACGACCCGCGCGCTTGGAGACGGGCGCATCATTCTGGTCCGCCATCAGCCGATCCGGGAAGGCGGATGGGTCGCGACGCACGAAGACATAACCGAGCGGCACAAGGCCCAGGAGCAGCTGTCGCACATGGCGCGCCATGACGCCCTGACCGGCCTGGCCAACCGCCATCTTCTGCAGGAGCGAATGGAGAGCGCCATCGCCGGGCTTCAGCGCGGCGACGCGTTTGCGGTTCTCTGCGTCGGGCTCGACCACATCAAGAGCGCCAACGACGCGCTCGGCCACGCGGTCGGCGACGCTTTGCTTCGCGAAGTGGCCACCCGGCTGAAAGCGCGCGTGCGGCAGGGCGACACCGTCGCCAGGATCGGCGGCAGCGAATTCGCGGTTCTGCTGGCTCGAATCGCCGGACCGCAGGAGCCGATCGATCGCGCGGAGCAGCTCTTGGACGTGCTCACGAGGCCTTACGAGATCGAAGGCCATCAGATCAACATCGCCGCGAGCGTGGGCATGGCGCTGGCGCCGCGCGACGAGACCGCCGGGCCGGCGCTGTTGCGCCAAGCCGACATCGCGCTCAGTCGCGCGAAAGTCGAGGGCGGCAAAACCTGGCGCTCGTTCGAGGCTGCAATGGACGCCGAGCTTCAATCACGGCGGGGGCTCGAGATCGACCTGCGCAAAGCGCTGGCGAACCATGAATTCGAGGTTCATTTTCAGCCCATCCTCAGCGCCAAGAGCAAGTCGATCCGAAGCTTCGAAGCGCTTGTGCGTTGGCGTCACCCCCAGCGCGGGCTGATCTCGCCGGCCGCCTTCATTCCCCTCGCGGAGCAAACGGGTCTGATCGCGCCCTTGGGCGAATGGGTGCTCAGGACGGCGTGCCAGGAGGCGATTCATTGGCCCTCCGACGTGCGCGTGTCGGTCAATCTGTCGGCTTGCCAGTTCACGGCCGGCGATCTGACCACGACGGTTCGCAAGGCGCTGGCCGACAGCGGATTGCCGGCCCGACGACTGGAACTCGAGATCACCGAGTCGGTCCTGCTCGACCGCAGCAGCGACAATCTCGCGACGCTGCACGCATTGCGCGATCTCGGGACCAGGATCGCGATGGACGATTTCGGAACCGGCTATTCGTCGCTCAGCTATTTGCGAAGCTTTCCGTTCGACAAGATCAAGATCGATCAGTCGTTCGTCAAGAACATCAAAGAGCGGGACGCGCGTGAGATCGTCAGAGCGATCGCCAACCTCGGTCGGACGCTCGGGATCACAACGACCGCCGAAGGCGTCGAGACCGAGGATCAGCTCGAGGCCATGATCGCCTATCGCTGCTCCGAAGTGCAGGGCTATCTCTTCAGCCGCCCCGTGCCCGTCACGGAAGTGCGCAGACTGCTGGAAATGTTCGACCAGGCGCCTCAGGCAGCCTAGCCTCCAGAGCGCTTGCGCCCCTGCGCCGAAACAAACGCCTGCTCAGAGATTTCGATCGCCCGAAGCCGCCCTTCCCGTCGAACCCGCCCGCGCGCCTGCGCTCGTCTCGCCGGTGCGGATGCGCAGCGCCGTCGTCTCCTTGATCCGCTTGACCGGAATCGTGGTGCGGGTGTTGGCGACGCCGTCGATGCGGGCGAGCGTCTCGGTCAAGAAGCCGTGAAACTCGTCGAGGTCGGCGACCGCGACCTTGAGCAGGTAGTCGTAGCCGCCGGTGACGAAAGCGCATTCGAGCACTTCCGGCCGCGCCAGGATCGCCGCCTCGAAGCGTGACGAAAACGCCTCCGACTGCTTTTCCAGCCGCACTTCGACATAGGCGACAAAGCCGGCGCCGACCGCTTTGCCGTCGACCAGCGCGACGGTGCGGCGGATCACGCCGGCCGCCTGCAAGGCGCGCACCCGCCTGAGGCAGGGCGACGGCGACAGGCCGACGCGCGCCGCCAGCGTCTGGTTGGCGATCGCTCCATCCGCCTGCAGCGCGCGCAGGATCCTGCGGTCGATATCGTCCATCGGCAATCCAATGCTTCTATTGAGGCCAATTGCAATCCCCAATAGCGCAGCTGTGACAAAACGTGCCGCAGATCGCGCGCCAATTTCGGCGAGGACGCATTAGCTTGCGGCAACCAGGCTGATTCCGCCTCCCGAGCCCGACCGATGACCCGACGCGCCTACCAGGTTCTGATCGACGTCCTGCGCGACGAGGGGGTCACCCACGTGTTCGGCAATCCCGGCTCGACCGAGATGCCGCTGATGGACGCGCTGGTCGACGCGCCCGATCTCGCCTACGTGCTCGGCCTGCAGGAGGCGACCGCGGTGGCGATGGCCGATGGCTGGGCGCTCGCCTCCGGCAAGGTCGGCTTCGTCAACCTGCACGCGATGGGCGGGCTCGGCAACGCGATGGGGGCGCTCGTCGCCAGCAAGGCGAGTGAGACGCCGCTGGTCGTCACCGCCGGTCAGCAGGACACCCGTCACCTCTCGACCGAGCCTTGGCTGTCGGGCGATCTCGTTGCGCTCGCTTCGCCGGCGATGAAATGGGCGGCCGAGGCGAGGCGAGGCGCCGACGTCGGCAAGCTGCTCCGGCGCGCCTTCGCGATCGCGCGTACGCCGCCGTGCGGGCCGGTCTTCCTGTCGCTGCCGATGGACGTGCTCGACGCGGAGGCCGACGAGCCGGCGCCGCCGCGCTCCGCGGCGGCGCGGCTCGGCCCCTCTCCCGACGTCGCCGCGCTCGCCGAAGCGCTCGCCGGCTATGGTCCCGACGACGTCGTGGTGGTGCTCGGCGACGATCTCGCCGCCACGGCGGCGAACGCTCTGGTCGCCTTCGCCGAGGCCGGCGGCTATGCGGTTTGGGGCACGCAACTCACTTCGCGCGTCGCCTTCCCCTCCGCCCATCCCTGCTGGGCCGGCGTGCTGAAGCCGGACTTCGTCGAGATGCGCGCGCGCCTGGCCGCCGTGAAGGCGCTCGTCCTGGTCGGCGGCCGCGCATTCATCGCCTATCCCTATCGCGAGATCGAACCGGTTCCCGAAGGGGTGAAGATCTTCCATGTCGCCGAAGCGGCGGAGGCGTTCGGACGCGAGCACGCGGCCGACCTCGCGCTGCTCGGCGATATTTCTTCGACGCTTCGCGAGACGGCGGCGGCGCTGAGTTTGCGCATAGACTCGGACGCCGTCGCGAGGCGCGTCGCCGCGCGGGCTGGAGCCAAGACGGCCCACGCGGCGACGACGCGCGCGGAGATCCTCGCCGCAGCGCGGGACGGCCTGACCTCCGACGCCGCGGTGCTCGCCGCCTTCGACGCCCTGCCCGACGACGCGCTGGTCACCAACGATTCGGCTGCGACCTTCGGCGCGGTGCAGGAGCTGATTGCGACCAAGCCCGGCCGGTATTTCTTTTCTCGCGGCGGCGTGCTCGGCTGCAACATGCCTGCCGCCGTCGGAGCTTCGCTGCAACACCCCGGCTGGGTCGTCTCGCTGGTCGGCGACGGCGGCGCGATGTATTCGCCGCAGGCGCTTTGGAGCGCGGCGCGCCTGAGGGCGCGCGTGGTCTTCTTCGTCTTCAACAATCGTCGCTACGGCGTGCTGCAGAATGTGGCGCGCCAACTCGGCTGCGCCAACGCGCTGGCCGGCCGCTTCGTCGGAATGGAGACGACCGATCCGGCGATCGACTTCCTCGCGCTCGCCGCCGCGATGGGCGTGCCCGCCGAACGCGCCGACAGCCGCGAGGCGATCGCCGCCGCCGCAGCGCGCGCCTTCTCGCGGCAAGGGCCGAGCCTGATCGAGATTCCGGTCAAATGACGGGCGCGCCAAAGGCGACGGGCGAACTCCGAGATTGGCCGGTAGGCGGAAGTCGGCGCTTGCGAGCCTGACCGCGGAACGGCGCTTCAGACGCGAGCGCCGCGACGCCAAAGCGGCGTCGCCAGTCGAAAGCTCACCAGGGGACGGTCCGACCGAGGTAATCGAGATACTGCAGGCTGGGCGTTCCGAGCCTCTCGATCAACACGTTCACCAGGTTCGGCACGCTCTCCTCGATGCTCAGGCGCCCGTCCGGCCCCCCCAGTTCGGTGCGAACCCAGCCCGGCGCCATCAGCGCCATCGCGCGGCGCGGCTCGGGTTGCCGCGCCGCGAAGCTCCGCATGAACATGTTCAGCGCCGCTTTGCTGCCGCGATAGACTTCCCGCATCCCCGTCTCGTTGTTGGCGACGCTGCCCTGCCCGGACGACATCGCGCCGATCAAGCCTCCTGCAGGCACGAGGTCCTGCAGCGCTTCGATGACGCGCATGGGGCTCAGCGCATTCGTGACCATCACGCGCACGAACTCCTCCGTGGCCACGTCGCCGATACGCACGTTTTGGTCGTGCGTGGCGATTCCCGCGTTCACGAACAGGATGTCGAGAGTCCGGCCCGACAGGCGACTGTGCAATGCGGCGATCTGGTCGCGCTCGTTGATGTCGAGCGGTTCGATCTCCACCCTGCCTTCGTAATCCTCCGCCAGTTGATGCAACCCGGTTCGCAGCTCGCCCCTGACAGTGCCCACGACGCGCCATCCCTTCTTCAGGAACTCGGCGGCCATCGCGTGGCCGAGGCCGCGGGAAGCCCCGACAATGAGGATGGTGGGAGCGGACCGACTCGAGGAAGCAGGAGACACCGGCGCGACGCCTTTCGCATTGATGGACGACCGACCAACCTAACCAACCCCGCCGCCGGGCGCCAGACGCGCCGGACTCAAACGACGATTGCTTTTGACCCTACGGCGGTCCCTGCGCGCCCCCTCACCTCAAAATCTGCCCGAGAAACGCCTTCGTCCGCTCGTGTTGCGGGTGGGCGAAGAACTCGGTCGGCGCGTTGATCTCGACGATCTCGCCCTGGTCCATGAAGCAGATGCGGTCGGCGACATTGCGCGCGAAGCCCATCTCGTGCGTGACGACGACCATCGTCATGCCTTCCTCGGCGAGTTCGGTCATTGCGTCGAGCACCTCCTTGACCATTTCCGGATCGAGCGCCGAGGTCGGCTCGTCGAACAGCATGATCTTCGGATTCATGCACAAAGCGCGCGCGATGGCGACGCGCTGCTGCTGGCCGCCGGAGAGCTGGCCGGGATATTTCAACGCCTGCTCGGGAATCTTGACCCGGGCGAGGAATTTCATCGCCATCTCTTCCGCCTCGCGCTTGGGCGTCTTGCGCACCCAGATCGGCGCCAGCGTGCAGTTCTCGAGCACGGTGAGGTGGGGAAAGAGGTTGAACGATTGGAACACCATGCCGACCTCGCGGCGGACTTCGTCGATCGCCTTGAGATCGCGGGTGAGCTCGACGCCGTCGACGCGGATGGTTCCGCGCTGATGCTCCTCGAGCCGATTGACGCAGCGGATCAACGTCGACTTGCCCGATCCCGAGGGGCCGCAGACGACAATGCGTTCGCCGCGCCCGACCGCGAGGTTGATCGCCCGCAGCACATGGAACGCGCCGTACCATTTGTGCACGTCGAGGAATTCGATGATCGGGTCGCTCGCCATCGACGTTCCTATTGCCGCTTGCCCGGCGCCAGCCGCCGCTCGATCGCCGCCGAATAGCGCGACATCCCGTAGCAGAAGACGAAGTAGAACAGCGCGGCGAAAGCGTAACCGGTCGTCAGCAGGGTCGGCCCGCTCCACGCCGGGTCTTTGAAGCTGTTGTCGATCGCGGCGAGGAAATCGACCATGCCGACGCTCGCGACAAGGGTCGTGTCCTTGAACAGACCGATGAAATTGTTGACGATGCCCGGGATGACCAGCGCCAGCGCCTGCGGCAGGATGACGAGGCCGGTCATCCGCCAATAGCCGAGGCCGAGCGCCTGGGCGCCCTCGTACTGGCCACGCGGCAACGCCTGCAGGCCGCCGCGCACCTCTTCGGCGAGATAGGCGGCGGCGAACAGGACCGTGCCGACCAGCGGCGGCAGGAAGCGATCGAGCATCCAGCCCAGCGGCAGGAACAACGGCAGCATGTTCTCCGCCATGAAGAGCACGGCGATGAACGGCACGCCGCGCACGCACTCGATGAAGACGACGCTCGCCGCCTTGACCACCGGCAGGCGCGACCGTCGCCCGAGCGCCAGCAGCACGCCGATCGGCAGCGAGAAGACGATGCCGACCAGCGCCGTCAGCAGCGAGACGAAGACGCCGCCCCAGAGCTGGCTGTCGACCAGCGGCAGGCGCAGGCTGACCGCGCCGTGCAGCAGCACGAAGCCGACGATCGGGTAGACGATGAAGAAGAGAACCGCAGCGAAGCCGCGGCGCGGCGCGCGCGGCCACAACAGCCAGACGATCAGCACGGCGCCGATCGCCTCGACCGAATCGACCCGCCAGCGCTGACCCTGCGGATAGGAGCCGTAGCGGAAATAGTCGAGCTTGTGGGCGATGAAGGCCCAGCAGGCGCCGTCCTGATGGGCGCGGCAGAGCGCGCCGTCGGGCGCGCTCCACACCGCGCGGGTGACCGCCCAGACGAAGAGCTCCGGCAACGCCCAGGCGCACAAGGCGAAGATCGCCAGCGTCGCCGCGCTCGACAGCCGCGACGAGAACAGGTTGGCCCGCGCCCAGCCGACCGGACCGCGGCGCATCAGCGGCGGCGGCAGGGTCGGCCCCGATCGGGCGCGCACATAGGCGACGTCGGCCATCGCTAGCGCTCCTTCAGCGCGTTGCGCGCGTCGAACAGGTTGAGCGCGAACGACACGATGAGCGAGATGGCGAGATAGACGCCCATCGTCACCGCCATGACCTGCATCGCCGCATGAGTCTGGTTGAGCACCGTTCCGGCGAAGACGAGCACCAGATCGGGGTAGCCGACGAACACCGCGAGCGACGAGTTCTTGATGATGTTCAGATATTGCGACGTCAGCGGCGGCGTGATGAGCCGCAGCGCCTGGGGCGTGACGACCAGCCTCAGCGCGAGCCTGCGATGCAGGCCGAGCGCCGCCGCCGCCTCGCTCTGTCCGGCCGGCACCGCGTTGACGCCGGCGCGCACGATCTCGGCGATGAAGCCCGCGGTGTAGATGACCAGGCCGAGCGTCAGCGCGGCGAATTCGGGATGGATCTCCGCGCCGCCGCGCAGGTTGAAACCCACGAGTTGCGCGAATTCGACCCCGATCGGCCGGCCGGCGGCAAAAAAGGCGACGATCGGCGCTCCGACGACCAGCGCCAGCGCCGACCAGACGTCGGAAGACGGACGGCCTGTCTCGACCCGGCGCCGGCGGCCGGCGACCGCCAGCGCAACGACCAGCGCGAGGGCGAAAGCGAGCGCGACGCCGATGATCCAGGCGCCGTCTCCGAACACCGGCCGCGGCAGATAGAGCCCGCGATTGTTGAGGAAAACGACCCCCGCCACGCTCAGCGACTGACGCGGTTGCGGCAGCGTCTTCAGCACCGCGTTGTACCAGAAGACGATCTGCAGCAGCAGCGGCGTGTTGCGCGTCAGCTCGACGTAGACGAGCGCCAGCCGCGACAGCAGCCAGTTGGGCGACAGCCGCGCGAGGCCGACGGCGAAGCCGAGCGGCGTCGCCAGCGCGATCGAGATCACCGCGACGAGCAGCGTGTTGAGCAGTCCGACCCAGAAGGCGCGGCCATAGGTCGAGAGCGCCGAGAACGGGATCAGCGTCTGGTTGATGTCGAAGCCGGCGGTGTCGTTCCAGAAGCCGAAGCCCATCGGCACGCCGCGCGCCTGCATGTTGGCGACCGCGTTGCTCCAAGCGAGCGCGACGAGGCCGATCAGCGCCGCCGCGAGCGCCGTCTGGTAGAGGAACGCGCGCCAGCGCGGGTCGCTGGCGATCGAGGCCCGCTGCGCCCGCGCGTCGGTCATTCCCCCTCCCGCCCCCCGTCCGCCGCGGTCGCGCCGCCGATCGCAAGCAGATCCGATGATGGCAAAGGCCAATGCGGGGCGCAACGCGGCTGCGCCGGCGCCGGCGCCAACCGGATCGGCCCGTCCGCCTCAGCGCGCAGGGCGCGGCGCAAGTCGCGCGTCTTCAACGAGGAGGCGGATCGGCGTCACGCCCCGCCGCAGGAATGCTCGGAGTCCGGCAACGTCCACTGGCCGCGCGTGCGCAGGTTGGTGGTCTTGTAGATCTTGCCGCGATGGTCGCCCTTCGGGCAGCCCTTGGGGACGGAGACCAGACAGACGTCGGCGTCGTCGCCCGGCCGCGAGGCGGCGATCGCCGCGACCTCGTCGTAGGACACCTGGTAGCCGCCGTTGACGAAGTCGATCGCGCTGCCCGAGCCGGCGACCGGCTTGCCGTCGGCGTCCATCAGCCGGGTTTCGATGCGCGAGACTTTCGTCCGCGCGCAGTCGCCGACGCGCTTGGGCATTGGCGCGGCCAGCGCGGACGCGGCGACGGCAAACGCCGCGAGCGAAGCGACGACGCGAATCATCGAGGTCTCCCCAGCCAAGCGACGGCGCCGCGAATGCTTCCATGCGCCGCCGCAGATGTCCATGGTCGTCTCTTTCCGGGCCGGCGCCGGGCGCTTGCCAAGCCGGCGCCGCCTTCCTATAAACCGCCGTCCGCAGCGCCCTCAGCGCTCCGGCGCCCAGGTAGCTCAGTTGGTAGAGCATGCGACTGAAAATCGCAGTGTCGGTGGTTCAATTCCGCCCCTGGGCACCATTAAAATCAAAGACTTAGGGCGGTTTTCGTTCATGTCGGCTTGTCGCCCGCGGCTTCAAAGTCGCTGGCGA
>Ga0182016_10003529_pt1 | contig 17830 bp, 17 predicted proteins | sample 712S2MmetaG_FD_120491 | JGI IMG/M metagenome (GOLD analysis project Ga0182016, IMG submission 120491) | Permafrost microbial communities from Stordalen Mire, Sweden - 712S2M metaG | ecosystem: Environmental > Terrestrial > Soil > Wetlands > Permafrost | place: Sweden: Stordalen | collected...
AAACGGCTACGAACCCGCCAGAAATGCGGAGGCGGCCGTTCGCGATTACGTCCGCCAGGGCTGGGTATTTGTCGCCAGCAAAGTGCGGCGTGAGGCCGAGGAGTCTGGCTACTCCGCGATCCATCCCCTGGCCTTCACCTTCCAAACGAGATCGCCCGTTTATCCCACCCGTTTGACAGCGGTCGATAACGGCCCGTGCCGCATGGATTTGTATGTATTCGGCAATCAGCGAGCCACCGCCCATCATTTCCATGCGGAGCGTTGCGACCGGGTTGCCATGAACGGGCAGCGGCAGGAAGGGCATAGGGGAACGTGGCTGCGCGTCTCGGACCCGGAGGTTTCGGACTTGATCGGCGCATCGACTGTCGGCACAAAATTGTCCGCCACCTTGACTCCCAAACAAATGGAGAAAGACGCGCAAATCCAATGGGCGAGTCTTTTTCGGTCCCAGCGGGCCGTTGTTTACAGCGCTGCGGCCGCGGTGACGATTGCCCTGAACGTGGCGTTGCCGCTCGGCGTCGCGGGCTGGCTGGCTCTGGGGGCAAGTCGTGGCGGCTGGCAAGTGGATGAACGGTGGATTCGGCACTGGCGCTGGAGGTTAATCGCGGTCGCGCTCGGCATTGGCACCGCGATATTCTTTCTGTTGCCGAGAGTGGATATAATCGCGGTTTGAAGCGGAGGAGATTGGATGGTGGTTTGCCATTGCCCTTGCCTGATGAAAAGCATCATCCCAGCACCGTAGCTTGGCCAGAGCGTCCGCTCGGGAGTGAATCGCGCTATGGGCGCATCATCTGCTGGATAGTTGCCAGGTTGATCACCACTTTCCAGTCGTGGCCGAAACGCTGGAGATTTAAGGTTTCAGTTTGCGCGGGCGCGGATGCCATTTGTGTTTCCACCTCCAAAATGGTGCTGTCCGCGGTTGGCGATTGTTGTGAGAGAATGGCATAGCCGGTGAAGGTATTGTTTTGATTGAGCGCCATCATGGGCATCAGGATGGCTTCCTCCACCCCAAAATTTCCGTTCAGAACTTGTTGAATATACTGCGCCTTGTTGGGGTCCGTGGAAGCTTCCGCCATCTTCACGAGCGTGTCTTCCGCGAATTGCCGCGCGTCATCTGTGATAAGCAGAGATTGTTTAAAAAGAGCGCTATCACCGTTCAACACCGCCCAACCGCGTGTTTGTAAAAGTGCTTGCGGCGTGGCAAAACCGGCGTTGGCCCACGAGCTCTTGGGCAATCGAACCGGATCGGATTTCGCAGCCAGCGGCGTGGGATCATTGGTTGAGGCCTGGACTTTGGCCGGCGCTTGTGCGCTTGCGCGGAGTTGGTCTTTGGCGATGGCAGCCGAGGTGCGCGCCTGCGCGAGCAGATTGGAAAGATTCTGATTTTCCAATGCGGATCGCGATAATTGGCCGGCTTGCCGTTGCAGGATTTCGTTTTGCTCCCGCAGTTTGACTTGCGCTTGATATTGTATGACCGAAAAGGTGGCCAAGCCGGCCACCAGGGCGCTAACGATTGCGGTTTTTGCATGGGTCCATGCCATAAGTTTCAATGCTCCTTTGACGAGGGTTAAAGTGGAACTGCCAGCCGCCAAGCTTTGCGTCATTACGACTCCAGTGATGGCTTTGGCCAGCAAAGACGGGGCGGCTTCAACAGAATGGGCGGAGAGGGCGCCGGCAATGAGGGCCGTGGTGGAAACCACGCCGCGTTTGGAGAAATAGCGGCGCAGTTTCTCCAGTGCGTAATTGACTCTTTTCTTGGCGGCGTTTTCGCTGCCGCCCAGCGCCGCGCCAACCTCCATGAAGCTTTTTCCCGCAAAGAAACGAAGCACGAGGGCGTCGTGATCTTCTTGTCCGAGACGTTCCATCGCGCCTTCCAGCAAGGGGGCCATTTGCTTCCAGGCATCGGGTTCAGGCTCGTGCAAAAGGTAATACATAGACGCTTCCTGTTCTCGCCGCCGGCGCCTCCGTTGCACGGTCAGCGCGTTGGCGCCGGCGTAACGCGCCGTGCGGCAAAGCCAGCCGGGCAAGATGGTGTTCGGACCGAGCGACTCCGCCTTGCGCGCCAGAATAATGAAAACCGCCTGGGTGATTTCCTCGGCCAAATGGGGGTCTTGCACCTGCCGCCGGGCCACGGAATAAACCAAGTGAACGTAGCGCGAAACCCGCGTGGCAAAAGCTTCCTCGGAATTGTGGCGGGCATAGTCCCGCAACAACGCCATGTCGTCGGTCATCATCCTGCCAATACCTTTACGCCGCGGGCAAAAAGTGCCAATTAATTTCATTTTAAGGTGCGCGGGTCTGGCTTCTCGGAGACTAAGATAAATGACATATTGAACATCAACCGGAGCTCAAGAACGCCGGTTCGGGCGGACAGAATGTTAATGTTGCAAGTCTCTGGCCGCATTTCGCCAAAAGGCGGCCTCTGAACTTGAATCTCCCAGCGTCCGCCAGTACGTTGAAGTATGATTAAGTTTTCCGCAGCGGACGTTTTGGAACTCCCTGTTCGGGAGCGCCTCAAACTGATCGAGGACATCTGGAATAGCATCGCGGATGCCCCGGAAGCGCTGGACCTGACCGATGAGGACAAGAAGCTCCTCGATGCGCGCCTCGAAACACGGCGGCACGATCCGACTGCCGGGTCGCCCTGGGAAGAGGTTTACACTCGCATCACTGCCCGGAAGAGGTGAACTTTACGTTGAGCATCCGGCCGGAAGCGGAGGCCGATATGGCGGAGCAATTCGACTGGAATGAGGCCAGGAAGGCGGGTTTGGGTTACGATTTTCTTGCGGAGGTTCGAGCCGTGTTGCGCCTCATTGAGGAGAATCCGTTGCGGCACGCAGAAGCCTACAGAAAGACCCGGCGCGCGCTTGTCCATTTCCGTTCAAGGTGTTTTATCTGTGCGATGGCCAAAGGGTGGAGATTATCGGCGTTATCCACGCTCGAAGGGATTCCCAGCACTGGCAGGAGCGCGTCTTATGACCATCGTCGCCGGTCTTGGAAAAATGACATCTTGCGCGAGGAAAGGAGGCGCAAAAGCAGCCTCATCCGGCGCGCTTTGGCGCAATACTTGGAATCGAATTAGCATTTTTTAAAACTCTCTTGAAATGGGAATTGTTGGCGGCGCGGTGGCGATGTTGGCCAGGGCTCCAGCCAAGCGCTGGGTCCCATTCGGTGAGTGCGCAAGGCAAACCCCTATTTCAGGTTCTCTTCGGTATAAAGCGACAGCTCGATGAGACGTTCCAAAAGTTCTCCGGCGGTGGCACCAGTGAAATTCTTGACGACGAGTTCCTTGGCAAAGAGCCGGCTGATATAGCGCAGTTTCAAGGCCTTGTTCCGCGAGGCAAAGACAAAATCCCGGTGGCCGTTGTTAATGACGACCACATTTTGGTCGCCCTGATAGCGCGCCCGCCATAATTCTCCCGGGGCCTTCTGAAAGGTGTAGCTTGGAAGCCCTTGTTTGCTTTCCCCCTTATCCGGGCTATCGGGGATCAAGGTTTGAGTCACCGTCACCAAGCCTTCCGCCGCACAGACGATTTCCCCCTGTTTGACCGTGACTTGAAGCCTGGTTAGCCCCGGCTCCGGCGGAGCCTTAAACGTCACCATTTCGCCGCCAGCAGTCTCAAGCTCGCCTTCGCCTTCCATGATTTTCCAGTCAAAAAGCAAGTTTTCTTCGACCGATCGTTTGGAACGGTCCCGCGCAACGGCACGGAGGTTTTTCTGCGCGCCGACCGCGATGACGCTGGAGGACGGGGAAACGCACACGCTGAAGAGCGGCCCCGCATAGTCGAAGAACTGCTTCTGGCCGGAGGGTTCTTCAACGCCGGAGTCGTTTTGCGGGCGGTCTGCCGCCGGGTCCGCCAAGGTTTCATCGCCGATCTCCTCCCCTGCCGCGGCGGCCTTTCCCTTTTTGTGTCCCGCCCCATGCAGGTCAAACCAGTCGTATTCTTCCGCCGGCAAGGCCAGGAGCGCTTCTTTCAGGGCCTTTTGGATGGAGCGGAGCACATCGCGGCTCGTCTCCTCCTCCTCGGCCCGGCGCTGCGCATCAATGATGGTCAGAAGCTCGGTTTCAAGGAGTGCCAATTCCGTGGCAAGCCGTGAGAAGGAGGCATCCTGAATAATGCCGGTTCTTGTGCCCGGCGTGAGACTCAAATAGGGGGCGTCAATGATTCCTTGGAGATACCCGCTCGTCCACGGCGGCTTTGCAAAGTCGTTCAAGGCGCTGAGATTCTCCAGCACCCGGGTTCCGTTGCGGAACAATGCGACGGCATGCGCCGGGTTGGGCGCGGTGAGGTAAAGCTCAAGATAAAGTTCAGATCCCGGCAGACTTTTTAGTTGGTGGAGGAGGCGGCCTTCAAATTGCCGCGGCTCGACTTTGAACTCCGTCCGGGCGGTGCGATCAATCACCCGGATTTCAACGCCTGAGTGGCGAATGCGGTCCCTTAACTCCGAGGCCAAATACCACTGTATTTTCTCGCCGCTAAACTGCTTTATGCCAGGGAGAATATTTTTCACGATCAATTCCGTGCCTGGCTCAGAGAGCAAAAGTCGCCTTTGCGTCACCTGGTAACCCGGGTCACCCTTTTTCATGTGCATCTGGTAGGTTTTGCCGTCCGCTCCAGCGGAGGTCATGACAAGCTCCTCCCCCACTGTCCAAAAACTCAGGAGTCCTATGCCAAACTCACCTTGGAGACCCGTCGCGCCGTCGGCCTTAAGCCTCCGCTTGATGGAATCGCAGATATGGGTGGCGACGTAGGCAAAATCCGGCACGCCGGCTTCGTTGAGGCGAATCCCGGCCCCGTCATCCTTCAGCCGCAGAAAATGAACGCCCTTTTCCTTGCCACGGGTCAATGTGATGTAACGGGCCTTGGCATCGATACTATTCTCGACAAATTCCGCCACCGCTTTGAGCGGATTGCTTTGGGATAAAGCGATGATGCGGATGGCATTCCAGTCGTCCCCGATGCGCAGTTTTCCAGAGGTCTTGTGGTCAGCCTTTTTAGAAGAAGGAGATTTCACGCTTTAGCGCAGGATATAGGGCCGAGGCTGGATTGGGAAGGCGCGATTGTGCTCCGGCATCGCGCATCCGGTCTTTGAAGTCCGCGCCCTTCAGGCCCCATCACCGCCAAATCACCCATTTGCCGCGGCACGTTCAGCGCACGCACATCAATTTGGCGCGTTTTGGTAACCGCAGGAAGCGGGGATTTCGTCCGTGGGATAAGCCATCGGGAAGGTGCCATCCGTACCTTTGTAGAAGGCTCTGACGGACGAAGCGTGGCCGTCCACGAAACTGACATTTCCGAGGGCATTATTGGTGGAGATATTATTGACACCGGTCAGGCTATAATGCCAGGAATAGGCCCAGGTAAAGCACCATTCGGCCATGAGCCAGGTGCGCGTGGGGTGCCGCACCTCAGACAGTTTAATGTTGAGCAGGTTATTGGTGCTGGGAGAGTCATTGTTGATGCCATTGTACTGATAGCTGCCCCAGTCAAGGTTCATGTAGGTATAAAGGGGGTTGACCCACTCGGTGCTGACTCCTTTCCAGCCGCGGTCCTTCGGGCATTGAAAGACAAGATCGTTGCTGGAGGAATGGCTGATGCTAACGTAACTCAGGAGCAACTCTTTATACCACCACCAAATTCCCCCGCTCCCCACCTCATCAAAGGGATCACCTAGGGGCGCGGTGTTAGGTCCCGGCGTGGTATCGTGATTGTCCCCACAATACATCACCATCGCCAGATTGATTTGCTTAAGATTGTTGAGGCACTGGGTTTGGACGGCGCTGGATTTGGCCCTCGACAAAGCGGGCAGCAGCAGGGAAGCGAGAATCGCAATGACGGCGATTACCACCAGCAGTTCAATCAGAGTGAACGCCATTCCTGCCCGGCGGCCGGGAATCTGTGTTCTCATATGAGGCGCAATGACTGAGCGCGATAGTAAGCGCTCCGGGACTATGGTCAAGGACAGATTGGAAAAGGCGGGCAACGAATCGAGGGAACGCGGTGTTAACAGGCTCGCTCGATCGCAGCGCCTCCACGGCCTCGATATTTCTCCTTGACTGGGAGAGGGCTAAGCAGGAACTTGCAGTTCTAATCGAGCAAAAGAACTCACTCTATCATTCCTCTTTGAAAACATTGGCCCTTTTCCTCGCGGGGTTCCTGGGCTTTAACGCGCTCGGCGCGCCGAGCGGCGTCTCCGCGGTCTCGGGACAACTCCTGGCTGGCACGGCCAAAATAAGCATCACCCCGGAAACAGAGGAACCCATCCATGATCCGGTTTATGTTCGCAGCCTGGTGCTGGAGATTATTGGGGAACGGCTGGCCTTCGTCTCCGCTGATCTGGCTGTTTTCACGAGCGACCGGGTGGAAAAATCTGCAAAGAAAAACACGGCCTGGCCAAATTATTTCTTTGCTCCACCGACAATCACACGGCTCCTTCCAAGCCTGGCAAGGGCGAGGGCCAGAACGATCTCAAAGCCTATTTTGAAAACCAGACCGTCCGCGTGGTAGGAGCCTTTGTGAGCAATATGTTCCCCGCTAGAATTGCCGCGGGGCGCAAAAGCTTTCCCCAACTGGGCTTCAAACGCCTGGTCGTGCGCGACGATGGCCACGCCCGCGAATCGTGGATGGGGGACGACCATTATGCCCCGATTAATCCCGACCGCATTCCTTTTGGCCCGGTCGATGATGAAGTCGGCGTCCTGCGGATCGAAGACACCGACGGCCAGCCTCGGGTTATTGTCATGAACTATGCCTGTCACGCGGACGTGGTTTGCCTTAGTTACGCCATCTCCGCCGGGTATCCCGGGGTTGCAACCCGCCGGGTGGAGGAATTCTTTACGAATCAGGTCAACTGCCTTTGGTGGCCAACAACAGCCGGGTTCTCATTTTGAAGAAATTTCATGTGCCAAACCTGGCCAGCCGCCTGATGAAACGGTGCCTGCAACGACTCAGCCAGGACTGGGCCGGGGTCTATGGTCATGAGGTCCTCATCGCCGAAACCTTCGTCGACCCACAACACTTTTTGGGTACGTGCTACAAAGCCAGTGGATGGACATTGCTGGGCCAGACTCAAGGCTACAAACGCAGCCGGCTGGATTTCTATCAAGCTCATGATCAAGCCAAAAGCCTTTGGGCGCTGGAATTGCGTCCAGGAGCGCGCACTGTTTTGCGCGGACGCCACTTGCCGCAGGCCTTGCAAACGGTGGAACAAAACCATCCTCCCCCATGCGAAGAGTCCCCTGAGGAACTCAGAAAAATGCGCGGCTTTTTCTGGGGGCTGACCGATTGGCGCACCCGCAAGTCGGAGTTCCCGTTGAGCAGCTTGATAGCCGTAAGCGTCTGCGCCCTGATGTGCAAGGTTCGCCTGGGGCAGCGGGATCTGGCGGCTTTCGCCGCCGATTTGACTGTGGATCAAATGGAGGCCTTGGGCTTCCCGCGCGATTGGACCCGCCGTCCCCATCGGCACTACCGACCTCCGGGCGAGTCCTTCTTCTTTCGGCTGCTCTCCAACCTCAAAAGCGACCAGCTCGAAAAAGCGCTCTTGGCCTGGCAGGATCACCTCCTGGGCAAACGCGATCCGGCGGGCGACCAAGTCTCGGTTGACGGCAAGGAATTGCTCAACAGCCAAGGACTTCAGATCGTCAGCGCTTATTCGGTGCGCGACGGACGATGGCTGGGATCGGAGGCTGGGGAAAAGAAATCCCACGAAATTCCCGCCGTCCAACATTTGCTGCAACGCGTCGACCTTGAAGGTTCCCTGTTCACCGCCGACGCCCTGCACACCCAAACCAAAACGGCTCAAATCATAGTCCAGGACAAGGGCGGCGATTATCTCTTCACCGTCAAAGGCAATCAAAAGGGTGTCTGTGAGAACGTGCAACAACTTTACAAAGGTCTGTCGCACGCCTTTTCCCCCTAAAGATCAAACGGACTGCGTCCAGATTTGCGAGCTCAACCGCAGCCGAACCGAAGCTCGCGCTCTGCTGGTTTTCAACGCCACGGCGACGGGCGCTGCTTTTCCTTTTGTGGAGCAAGCGGCTCGGCTGACCCGTTGCTTCGACAGCCCGAACAAGCCCGCCGAAAAGATCGAAACGGAGTATCTGCTGACCTCTCTCCCAAAGTCCAAGCTCTCGGCTCGGCAAATGCTCCAAGCTGACCGCCGCTACTGGGGAATCGAGACTGGCCTGCATCTGCGCCTGGATGTCAGCGCCGGAGAAGATCGCAGCCGCGTGCGCCATCGCACCAGCGCGCTCAATCTTGGGATGATGCGTCGAGCTGTAATCAGCGTGGCCGTCCACTGGAGACGCAAGTGCCCTAACCCCCGTAAAGCAACGACCAGCGGCTTTTTCGACTTCATGGCTGCCAGCCAGCGTAAAAGAGCCTTCTCGCTCGTAACTGCCCGTTATACCGCTTCACTCTCCGCTTCATGAATCAGCCATACTTGCTGGCTGGACTCACGTTAATCATTTTGTTTCATTGGCCCGCTTGTTGTAGCGTCGGGGATGCGGGAAGCGGTTCATGAGACGAAGAAGGCGCCCAAGTTGGCGGCGGCGGCCGGCCAGAGAGCCGGCCTTGGGCTTTACGCGTTGCTCGGCGTGATGCTGGCGTGTTGGTCGGCAAATTTCACCTTTGTCAAGCTCGCGACCGATGAACTGCCCGCTTTGCTGGTCGCCTGCCTGCGCACGGTTTGTTCGGGCGTTTTCATGATTCCCCTTTACCTGATCCTGCGGAAAAACCCGACGTTGGGAGGCGACTTCCGGTGGAAGAAAGCGCCGATGCTGCTGGCGATCGGCGTGGCGGGTATCGTAGGCAACCAGTCCGTGTTTGTCTTGGGTGTCAGCAAAACCACGGTAGCTCACAGCGCGCTCCTGACCGCGTTAACGCCCATTTTTGTGTTATTGGGCGCGGCGGCGGCTCGCCACGAGCGTTTGAGCACTCTGAAGCTGTTCGGCATGGCTTTAGCGGTGGCGGGGGTGGTGGTCCTGCAGGCGGGCCATGCCCAAACAAGAAGCGCGTCGCTCCTGGGCGACGGCTTGGTGGTTGTTTCGGGGGCCATGTTTGCCGGATTCAGCATTTTTGGGAAGAAAGCTGCGGCGGAATGCGGCATCATTACAGTCAATACGTTTGCCTTTGTCGGAGGAGGAGTGCTGGCCCTCCCCTACACCGTCTGGGAGATGCACCGCCTAAACCTCCAAGCCGTCAGCCTGAAAGCTTGGCTGAGTGTGTTGTACATGGGGATAGTTTCTTCCATCGTGGCGTATTTGATCTATGTTTCCGCGTTGCGGCGCCTGCCGGCCTCGCGAGTTGCGAGCGTCTCGTACCTGCAGCCCATTTTTGCAACGTTGCTGGCGATGTCCGTCCTCGGCGAACATCCCGGAAATGCGTTCCTGGCGGGGGCGGCGCTGGTGTTGTCGGGAGTATGGATTACGCAGACGAGTTATAGTCAGGGCGGTTCCAACAAGTGAGAAAATCCGAGAACATGAAACTACTGAGCCGACGGCTCCAAGTGATGTGCGTGGGATTCCTGGTCTTGGGGAGCGTAGCGCGCTCACGCGCGGAGGACTGGCCGCAGTTCCGCGGCCCGACGGGCGATGGTATCGCCACCGCGACCAACCTGCCGCTGACCTGGAGCCCGACCCAAAACGTGGCCTGGCAAGCACCCTTGCCTGGACGGGGACGCTCCTCGCCCGTGCTCCTGGGAGAGCGGATCTGGTTGACAACCGCCCTCGAGACGGGCGTCCGGACTTTCGCCGAAGGCCCGGACCAAATGCAGCAAGCGCAGCGCGTCAAGCTTGAGGCGGTCTGCCTGGATCGAGCCACCGGCGGAATGGTGTTGGAAGTGGAACTTTTCGCCTTGGAAAACCCGGCGGCTGTCAACTTGCTCAACAGCTACGCCACCCCCACGCCCGTCATGGAGCCGGGGCGCTTGTATTGCGACTTCGGCACATTCGGCACGGCCTGCCTCGAGGCTGACACCGGGCGGGTCCTCTGGAAGCGGCAACTACCCGTGGACCATCACCATGGGCCGGGAAGTTCACCCATTCTCTACAAGAACCTGCTCATCCTCGTGCGCGACGGGCGGGACCAGCAGTACATCATCGCGCTGGACAAGCAGACGGGGCAGACGGTCTGGAAAAGCGATCGCCCCCCGATAAGCACCCCCATTGCGGAATTTCGCAAGTCCTTTTCCACTCCTTTGGTGTTCGAGGCGAATGGACGGACGCAAATGGTCGTGCCGGGGGCACAGTGGTTGGTCGCGTACGAGCCGGAAACCGGCCGGGAGATTTGGCGCGTGGACGATGGAAGGGGCGAAACCGTGGCGCCTCGTCCAGTCTATGGCCGGGGCGTCGTCTATCTCAGCACCGGCGTGATGGGCGGACGGGCTCAACTTTGGGCGGTCCGCGTGGATGGACAAGGCGACGTCACTAGAACCCATGTCGCTTGGAAACAGCAGGCGTTGATTGGATTCATGCCCTCACCCTTGCTGTTAGGACAGGAGCTTTACCTGTTGAGCGATGATGGATTTGTTGCGTGCGTGGACGCTTCCAGCGGTGAAACTCTTGGAAAGACGCGGGCGGGTGGGAAGTACGCGGCTTCTCCCGTCTATGCCCAAGGGCACATCTACTGTTTCAGCCGGGAGGGAAAAACCGTGGTGCTCCAGGCGAATAAGGATTTGACCCTGCTGGCCGAAAATCAACTGGATGGCCCGGTCTTCGCCTCGCCGGCCTTCGCTGACTCCTCCATCTTCGTGCGGACGGACAGCCACCTTTACCGCCTCTCAACGGAGCCACCGCACAACAATCATTGAGCGGCAACCGTTGGGTGATGGAACTGCGGGGTCAGTACGGGTCATTAAGAAGGATTGTAAATCAAAACGCTTGATGGCGATGTCTCCTCAACCTTCTGCCCTGCGTGGGTCGGGGATTGGGTTTCGAATGGACTGTTTCCATCCACCCTTGCGCCTTGACCGGCAAGGTAACTGTGCGTAGCGTGCGGCATGAACTTCGGAGTCCTATTTGAGAAAGTGGAAGACAAAGATTTTCCGCCCGGCTATTTTTACGCACACATTCCGAGTTTGGGTTTAACCACGCATGGGCTAGGTTTGGATGGTGCCCGCCAAGCTGCGTTCGATTTGACAAGCGCCTGGCTGGCTGAAAAGAAGGCCCAAGGGGAGCCGCTCCATGTCCCGTCGGAGATCCTCTTTTCAACCTTGGATATTCCCGCCGATGCCTTACAAGGCGCGTGAAGTCTTGGCAAAATTACAGCGCGCCGGTTTTGTAATCAAACGCCAATCAGGCTCGCATGTCATTTTGCGCCATCGTGATGGACGTCAAACCTACGTGGCCATGCATCCGGGAGATGTTCCTTATGGAACCTTTCGCGCGATCTTGAAGCAAGCTAGCCTTACCGAGGATGCATTTCGGAATCTTTAGTCGTCTCCAGCGCCTTCAATGCAGTGGCGAAAGCGTCAGGAAATAAAGCGCATCCGCAACAAAATCCGAGAGCACTCTCGGCCATCATGAAACCAATATGTAACTTCTTCTAACTTTTTCGGTACATCACCTGCACTTTAGCCGGAGGCGTCGAGAGGGTGATAAGCGGGTTTTCTTCCAGCAGCTTCTGCTCCAAAGGCAGGAACAATTCGCCTGCGGCATCGGTTTGCAGTTTCTGATCGCCGCTCTCGGCATGGATGATTAGCGAGGCGGCCTTGGCTCCCGGCGGAAAAAACAGTTTTAAACCCGCCACCACCAGCTTGGGTGATTCGGGAAAAAACTCGCGCATTCTGGCCTGCACTTCCTGGCAATCGCGCAGGGCGCGCATGAGTGGAGCGTAGCGGATGGAATTGGTCAATTGCCGCACAAACGCGCGGGAAAGACCGGCCTGCCAGTTCAATTCCATGGTGCCTTTGGGCTGATTGGCAATCAGCCAAGGGTCTTCCGCCAGCAAATCATCGCGCAAAGGCAGAACAAGATCGCCATCCGCGCCGAGCGTGAGGGGAATCCTGCCCGACTTGTGGTCCAGATAAACTTGGATAGCGCTAGTCTTGACATCGGGCAGGGCCGACTGCAACTGCAGGCTCATCTGCAAATCTGGATGCGCCTGGCAAAGACTGCTCTGCAGTTTCTCAATCTGGTAGAGGTAATGATAAGGAACCCGCGCGTCCTCGGCGTAGGCCGTGGCACAGAGCATAAGCAGCAGGCCCAGAAAGCCGCATTGAGCCGCGAGCGCGCGCATAGGGAAAGCCGACTAGCCAGCCACGGCGGAAGGGTCTGGCAAACCCGGTGGACGCGCCGGGTCGGCGGGCTTCTCCGCTTTGAAACTGGCCCAATGGTGCAACGGCATGAGGGCCAGGACAATCAGGGCAACCTGGCTAAGATCAAACCCGACCAGCCAGGGAAAAGCCTTGTCCATAAATCCGTAAGAATGCAGGCCCACGCCCAACATATTGACCCCGAACCAGGAAAAACTGGTGACGATGTTGCCGAAGATGGCCATGGCCATCAACCCCCGTTCCTTGATCATGCCGCCCCAACGCGCGTGCAGGATGACCGCATTCCACAGCACGATCAGAAGGGCGCCGTTTTCCTTGGGGTCCCAGCCCCAAAAGCGGCCCCAGGATTGATCCGCCCAAATTCCTCCCAGAATCGTGCCGACAAAACTGAAGAGCGTGGCGAAACAGACAATCCCATAAACCATGCGCGTCAGGGCCTTGGCCAGCCCGGTGGTCAAGCTGCGCGTAAAGTAACCGCGTACGATATAAATAACAGCCAGCAATCCCGCGACAAACATTGAGGCATAACCCGTCGTCACCACCACCACGTGCGTGGCCAGCCACAAATTCGTGTCCAGCACCGCGCGCAACATTTCCATGGTATCGCCACTCAGGGCCAGATGATGAGCAATGATCAAGGTGGAGAAACCAATAAACCCGGCCACCACCAAGCCAATGCCGCCTTGGAAGATTTTTTCCAGAATAATCCCCAACAAGCATGAGCCCCAGCCGATGAAGATGGCGGAAGAGTACAAATTCGTCACGGGCGGACGGCCTTCGAGGTACATGCGAAATCCCAAACCAATGGAATGAATAATAAAAGCCAGCACCAGCAAGGCCAACCCCGCCCGCCGCAATGGCTCCGATAAATTGATCCAGAAAATACAACCCAAAAGCAACGCCGCCACGTAGATGACCATGCTTTTATAGAAAGGCTCAATTTGATTGAAGAAGAATTCCTGCCCGCCCTTTTTCAACGCGGGGGCCAGCTCATTTTCTTGCGCCCAGACGCGATACTTGGCCACCGCCTCATTGAATTCGGCCGGATGATTATTGCGGTAAGCGGAGGCTATGCCGGCAAAGAAAGCGTCCGCCGGGTGCATTTGTCCCGTTTGCAGGGCCTGCATCAAATTGGTGCCGATGTTGCACCAGGCCTGGCGCGGCTGGCCCGGCAAGGGTGGTATGATCATCGGATAAGCCAAATGGGAGACCTCGTCGTAGCGTTTGAAAAAAGAAACGATACGCTGCAGATCCTCCTGGTTGGCGGTTTTGCCCTGGTCGCTGGCCTCCAACGCGATTCGTCCCGGCCCAATGGAAGCCGCATAAACTTGCAATTCTTCCGCGAAATCCCGCGCGCCTTCCGGTTCCAAACTGTTCTTGAGCCGGTTATAAATCACCATGCTGCTATACAAATGCATCAAGTCCTTTTGAAACGGGGTGCGCAACTTGGCCGCCTCTTCACCAAGCTCCCGCTCCGACTCCGAGAGCTTGCGGGCCTGGGATTCGATGGATTCAATTTGATTGGTCAGTTCGTTAAACGAGTAATAGCCCAACCCGGCTTTGTCCGTTCCCAATAAGCCCTGCAAATCCGGATGTTGAATGCGGAATACTTTCAAATCATCCGCCACTTCCGGACGGGCCATCGTGTCCATCAACCATTCCAAGGCCGAAAGAGGCGGCCCGTTGGTCAGACGCACGATGGAGCGCCCGCTAATGCTTAACAGTGAATTGCGCGCCACCGAATCCATCGGCTGGATGCGTCCATCCAGTAAAACAGGCAGACGCCCAAAGGCTGCTTCGTCATAGCCATTTTTTAGTTTCGGCGCTTGCACGCCGGCCAAAAACCACGCCGCAAAAACCGCGACGACTATCCAAGGCAGCCATTTTTTCATAGGACGCTCCTTTTCGGGGTCAGGACGGGCGCCACGGGCACTCCGGCAGAGGCGGCGCGGGTCGGCGCGGGATTGGCCGCGGGCGCGCGTTTCCTGGCGAATTTCACCAAATGAGTCAAGAATTGAACCAGCAACCCGAAGCCCACCAGCGAGCAAGCCACATAAGGCGCGAAGGAAGCCGGGTTGCGCACCACTTGCAAAATGGTCCCCCGATCACCCGGTTCAAAGGACGCTTGGAAGTAGGTCTCACCCCGGTAGCGCAAAGGATTGTTCATGTAAATAAGAACGTCACGGTCTTCCCCGGAATTGGCATCATGGAGATGGACTTTGCTGGAGAAATTTTTCGGAATATCCGTTCCTGGATAAAGATCGTGGTTAAACGCCAGGAGCGTGACTGAATAGGGCTTGTAATAGCGCACCGGCCGCAAGGTGATTTGGTAAGTGCGGCCGTCATAGGTAAATTGTTGCCCTTCGGATAGAGCCACCCCAGGCATGATGGAACCGATCTCCTCCTGCAATCCCACCGACCACGGATAGCGGGTCAGCCAGGTCGAAACCAGCCAATCTCCAATGGGGCCTTTGTCGGAAATGGCCCGCACCACTGCCGCCGGTTTGTTCACATCGTCTGACTTGCTCGTCAGCGGCTTGGGACTAAAGAACAGCCGTTGGCCGATGCCCGCGCTGGCTTTGAACTTCTCGCCCTCGCCGGTCATGGGTCCGGCCGGCGCGGAATTGGGCGCAAAGTTTTCCACCCGCAGGGCAAAGGGGAGCGCCGAGGTCCGAATCTCGCCTCCTTGGACCAGGAGTGATTCGGGTATGGCCACAACACGATCCTGATTAGGGTCGGTCACGTCGATCACGGCCAATTCATCCTTGCGGCTGTCTTCGGAATAATTCCTTGTGTCGCCGGGCTCCAGGCGCATCTGGCTTTCCACTTGGAAGACTTCGGTCAAGAATTGCCCTCCCAAGAGCAGAATTAATCCGGCATGAATCAGAATGATCCCAATTTTTTTCCGCTCAAATTTGAATCGTTTCACATGGGCCGCCAGAAGGTTCATCAGCAAAACCAGCCCAAGGAGCCAGCCGCCGGGGAAAACCGGAATCTTCCAATGGGTCCCGGCGGGCGTCCAGTAAATAAGAAACTGCCGGAAAAATTGCGCTTGCACCGTGTAAATATCCAAATGGACCTGGGCCAGTGTTCCCGCAAAGACCAGCACAATCGCCAGACACAAGCACACCACCGTCAAACGGAGTGAGGTAAAAAAATTAACAACGCGCGACAGCATGGCTCACGGATACTGGATGCCTTTGACAAAACGCGTGAAATTGTCCTTTTCCTGGCCCACCAACGGCGCGTCCCCCATCAATTTGAAAAACCACGTCTGGTTGCCGCGCGGCACTATCGCGCCCACCAAACGCTCCGCCCGTCCGGTCCGCGAGTCCGTCCCGGTAAAATCCGTCAGCGTGGCGCTTCCGCCCGGGACATCCAACGTTTGCGTGACATCACCGAGTTTGCCGGCTTCGATGGGGGCCAGACCCAATTGGCCGCGCCAGCGGTTCACATTGGCAAAAACTCCGCCCACGTCACCTGGAAAGAAGCTGACGCTCACCGCGGCCTTGAGATCCCCTGCCCCAGCGATGGAGTATTTCTTAAAAACCATTTGTCCTGGGTCGGTTTCGGTCCAGTTGGCCGGCGCGGCCCATTTGGGCGAACCAGATTCGACACCAGCCGCCGCCAAAGCAGCAACCGCCGGAGGCGCGGCCGCAGGAGAGGGCGTCGCGGCCGCTTCAGGAGCAGCGCCGCCAAACCGAACCGATTTCAAAAACTCGGCGAAGGCGGACTTGGCCCCGCCCACCACCGCAGGATCCCCGCGCAATTTGAAAAACCACTCAGCGCCGCCTTGGGAAATCATGGCGACGACCGTCCGCGCGGCCGAGCCCGCGAGGTCAAAGAGTTTGCCCTCCGCGCCATCCACCGTCACCGCTTCACTGGCCAGGGCGCCTTGCTCCACCGGTTCCAATCCCACCTCCCGCCGCCAGCGGTTGACGTTGTCCAGTTCTGTTCCGACCGATCCCGGAAAGGAAGTTACGGTCACTTCCGCTTTCTTGCCGTCCGGCCCGGACACGACAAAATTGCCTTTGCGAATGGCGGTCGGCTTCAGCACCTGCCAACCACCGGGCACGGTCCAATGGATGGCGGCGGAATTAACCGGAATGTCAGAAGCTCCCGCGGCCATTGCCGGCGCGGCGGGCGCGGTGGACGCTGCGGCCACCGCGGGATGTTCCTTGGGGACGGTGTAAGTTTGAATTTCATCAGCGGCAAAGCTGTGAATAGCCGACGCGAGCAAAACCACGCCGACAACCGAAATACTGCGATATGAGGCTCTCACCGGCATTAAGATACCACGGTAAGGCTCAGGAAAAAGCTGTTTTTTTCGCCGCGGAGTAAAAGCGTCCAGTCATATTTTACTTGCTCCGCGGCCTTCCCCGGCCAAATCATCCGGCCATCGTCTAAATCCGGGCAAAGCCGCCCTAGGGAAATGAGCAACCCGGGTCTCTGGCGCGGGAAGAAATGAAGAGAGGCGGGAACCAGTTAGTTCGCGCGATGAAGATTGCTTCCGAATTGACGTGCGGAGCTTTCTCCGCCGGATAGCAAGAGCGAGAGAGAAGACCGATGAAACGGGCGCGCCGCCGCCGCTGAAGTTTTTTTATTCCCCGTTCCAGGACTGGATGCACTTCAAAGTATTACTGACAGATGGCTTTGGCGGCCGAGGCGGCATCGCCAAATTTAACCGTGATTTCTTGACCGCTCTTTGTTCCCATTCCGCGTGCGCCAGTGTCACCGCTTTTCCGCGTTTGATGCCCGAGGCTCCGGGACGGTTGCCCGGCAAGTTGACCTATGTCACGGACGGACTGGGCGGCAAGGCGCGTTATTTGCAATCCTTGGCGAAATGGACTTTTGGCCGGCCGAAGGCGGACCTGATTTTCTGCGGCCACATCCACCTGCTGCCATTAGCCCGCCTGCTACAGGCAAGGGACCGCGCGCCGCTGGCTTTGATCATTCATGGCATCGAAGCTTGGCAACCGACGAAAAAAAAGCTGGCCAACCATGCCGCACGCCGCACCGATGCGTTCCTGGCCGTAAGCCAATTTACCAAGCAACGCTTCCTGAGCTGGAGCGGGCTGCGCGCGGAACAGGGGCACATTTTGCCCAATTCCATCGCGCTCGAGGATTTTGGCCCTGGAGCGAAAGAGGAGTCCTTAGTGCGCCGCTATGGCCTGCAGGGGCGCAAGGTCCTCCTCACGCTGGGCCGTTTGAGCGCGTCCGAACGGTACAAGGGCATTGACGAGGTGATGGAAGCGCTACCCGCGTTAGCACACCATGCGCCCGAAATTGTTTATTTGATAGCGGGAGATGGCGACGACCGCGCCCGTCTGGCACAGAAGGCCGCAGACTTGCACGTCGCGGACCGGGTGGTTTTCACCGGATACGTGCCGGAGGAGGAGAAGGTGGCGCACTATCGTCTGGCGGACGCCTTTCTCCTGCCGGGCTGGGGTGAAGGGTTCGGCATTGTTTATCTGGAGGCGATGGCCTGCGGGATTCCGGTGGTGGCGAGCAAACTTGACGCCAGCCGTGAAGCGGTGCGCGACGGGGAACTGGGCAT
>Ga0182016_10003533_pt1 | contig 17826 bp, 11 predicted proteins | sample 712S2MmetaG_FD_120491 | JGI IMG/M metagenome (GOLD analysis project Ga0182016, IMG submission 120491) | Permafrost microbial communities from Stordalen Mire, Sweden - 712S2M metaG | ecosystem: Environmental > Terrestrial > Soil > Wetlands > Permafrost | place: Sweden: Stordalen | collected...
GCATTTGGGCCAGCCGCTACACCAAGGTCGGCCCCAACCAGGTCCTGGTCGTTTCCGGCAACAAACACAGATTTGTGGAAGCCGACGGCACGGTCCAATATCGCGGCTTCCGCATTGTCAAAGGCGGCGGCACCTTTGTCTGGCCGGTCTTTGAAAAAGTGGATGTTCTTTCGCTTGAACTCCTGACCATCGATGTTCAAACTCCAGAGGTGTACACCAGCAAAGGCGTCCCGGTCAAAGTCGATGGCGTCGCGCAAATCAAAATCAAGGGGGATGATGTTTCCATCGCCACGGCCTCGGAACAAGTCCTGAGCAAAACCATTGATGAGATCAAAAGCGTGGCTACTCAGACTCTCGAAGGCCATTTGCGCGCCATTCTGGGCACCATGACGGTGGAAGACATTTACCAAAACCGCGACGCCTTCGCCTCCAAAGTGCAGGAAGTGGCCGCCGGGGACATGGCCAACATGGGCATGGGCATTGTCAGCTTCACCATTCGCGACATTCGCGACGGCCAGGGCTATCTCGACGCCCTGGGCAAACCGCGTATCGCCCAGGTCAAGCGGGACGCCACCATCGCCCAGGCTGAAGCCGACCGCGACGCGATGATCCGTTCCGCGCAGGCCACCCAAGCGGGCCAGGAAGCCAAGTTTGTGGCCGACACCAAGATCGCCGAAGCGCAGCGCGACTACCAGACCAACGTCGCCATGTATCAAGCGGCGGTCAACCAGAAGAAAGCCGAGGCCGACCTGGCTTACGACCTGCAAAAATTCAAGACTGGGCAATTGGTCAAGGCCGAGGAAGTGCAGGTCAACATCATCGAGAAACAGAAACAGATCGAGCTCCAGCAACAGGAAATTTTGCGCAAGCAACGCGAACTGGAAGCCAACGTCCAGAAGCCGGCCGACGCCGAACGTTATCGCGTCGAGACCCTGGCCAACGCCACGAAATTCCAACTCGAAACCGAAGCGGCCGGCGCGGCTTCCGCCGCCAAGGCCAAGGGATTCGCCTCCGCCGATGTAGCCAAGGCCACCGGCTTGGCCGAAGCCGAAGCCAACAAAGCGCGCGGTTTGGCCGAAGCGGCCATCATCGAAGCCCAGGGCACCGCCACCGCGCAAGCAATGAAACTCAAGGCCGATTCCTTCAAACAATATAATCAAGCCGCCGTCATCGAGATGATTGTGCGCATCCTGCCGGAAGTGGCGGGCAAGATCAGCGAACCGCTCTCCAAGACCGAGAAAATCGTCCTGATCAACAGCGGCCACGGCGACGGCGGCGGAGCCAGCAAACTAACCGGCGACATCGCCCAAATCATGAGCCAGCTCCCACCCATGGTGGAGAGCCTGACCGGGGTTCGCTTCGAGAAACTGCTCGAACAAGTCCCCGCGCTCCGCCAAGCCATGAGCGATACCCGTGGCCCAGAGGGCGAATCTTCGCCCGCACCAAAATCTTAAAATAATGCGTTTATTCGATGCGATTCTTGCTGCGAACCACCGCGCTCTTAATGGAGATCAAAAGGCGGGAGTGCATGTGGCCGATTATGCGAGCGAATTGCCGCTCATCGCCCTAACCTGCATTGACCCGCGCTTGAACCGTTTTTTCCCGGGGGTCCTCGGCTTGCCGGAAGAACATTTCATCTGGCTGCGCAACGCCGGTAATATTATTACCGGCACGCTCAGCAGCACGCTCCGCTCCATCGCCCTGGCCTGCGCGGTCAAGGGCGGGCGGGAAATCGCCATCATCGGTCACACCGATTGCCAGGTCCAGAAGGCGACCATTCCATTTCTGATGGACCGTTTCAAAGCCTTGGGTGTGGACCGGGCGCATCTGCCGGAGAATTTGACGGAATATTTCGGCCTTTTTGCCAGCGAAAGGGCCAACGTCATTCGCGGCGTGGAGTTCATCCGCCACAGTCCCTTGATTGGACCCTCCATCACCGTGCAGGGCTTGCTTGTCGATGTCCATACCGGCAGACTCGAATGGGTCGTTAATGGCTATGACGTCCTGGAAAAAGCTGCAAGCGCCCGCCCGGGCCTGGAATTGCCCGAATTAGGGACCACCGCCGGCGCTTCGTCCGTGGGCGCCGCTTTCGAGATTGGCAACTTAAAATTTCCCGAAGCCAAAATCGGCGAATTCACCAAAGGGGCCGAAAAACTTTATACCGACCCAAAACAGGATCTGCCCGCCATCGGCCGGAGCAACCCCGCGCCTGCCCCTGCGCCCGCCGCCCCGCCGGTTCCTCCACCCATCCCGCGCCCGCACAACATTCCTATTCCACCACCCATCCGCCCCCGCCGGGGCTGAGCCTGACTGGAAAGGAACCACGTTTTCTCGGAGCCGCTTGTCTTCGAAACTGCGTGCGGCGAAACAAATCCTCGTACGGATGCGACGGCTTGGAACGGGAAACAAAGTCGCTCTGACAGGTTCCAACTCCTCAACCGATCGCTCAATTGATGGCGCAATGGGGGTCTCATTAAAACCCGCGCCCGTGGTCGATTCTGTTGCCAGGCTGGGCAGCCTTCTGCACGACTTCTCCCTTGTTGGATAGTTCGGTTAAAGCGGAGCAGACGGCGGCGGTGCGCATGCCGCAGAGTTTTCGCGGGTGGTTCAGCGACGCCGGTTCTTGCAATCCAGCCAGAGTTTGACGCACCCGATCCACCAGCGTTGACTGGGTGGCGGGTTCGACCATGGGACGCTCCAAAACCGACAGGGACAAAGTCTCGCCGGCCATCACCGGCGACCATAAAACTTTCTTGGATACGTGAAAAATCCCGATAACCTTTAGTGCGAGCAAAGGCTCTTACTCAGAGGATTGGCGCGTCGAATACGCACCCGCCGGAAGCGACAAATGAACTCGCTTGGCCTCGCAATCGCGGGACGAATCGTCAGCTTCAGGTGCCTCGCCTTGAACATGAATCGCCGAATATTTTTTCAGACTGCTGCTGCGCTTGCTTTGCTGATGTCCTTGACAGTGCGGGCAGGGGATTGGCCGCAGTTCCGCGGGCCTCTCGGGAATGGTGTCGCTCAAGAGGACAAAGCGCCGCTCCATTGGGGACCGACGAATAACGTCCGCTGGAAGGCGACACTCCCAGGTCCGGGTAACAGCAGCCCCATCGTTTCGCATGGGCGCGTCTTTGTCACTTGTGCGGAAAACTCGGGCAAGAAGCGAAACCTGTATTGCTTCGACCGCCGAACGGGCAAGGAACTTTGGGTGCGGACTGTTGAGTTTCCCAGAGTTGAGCCCACGCACCAATCGAATCCTTACTGCGGGTCCACGCCGGCGGCTGACGGCGCGCGCGTGGTTGTCTGGCACGGCTCGGCCGGGGTCTTTTGCTACAACTTTGACGGCAAAGAACTTTGGAAAACCGACCTCGGTGAAGTGCGTAATGAATGGGGCTACGGTTCGTCCCCGATCCTCCATCGCGGGAAGGTCATCTTGAATTTCGGTCCGGGTGAGCGGGCCTTTCTGGCTGCGCTTGACTTGAAGACCGGCAACCTGCTCTGGAAATACGATGAGCCCGGCGGTCCGAAAACCCTCCTTAAAGGAAATTGGGGCTCGTGGTGTACGCCCATCGTTGCCAGGGTCGGGGGCAAGGATCAGATCCTTTGCAGCATGCTCACGCAGTTGGTCGCCTGCGATCCACAGACCGGTGCCCGCTTGTGGTTTTGCGAGGGATTGGCGGAACCACTGGCTGATCTGGTCTATCCGTCGCCGGTCGTCTCCGGCGAAATCGGCGTCGCGTTCTCGGGATGGGTCAACGGACCGACGTTTGGTTTCAAGCTGGGCGGAACTGGTGACGTAACCACTTCCAACCGGCTGTGGCTGGAGAAACAGACGCAACGGGTTGGCTCCGGCGTGGTCGTGGGTGGAAACGTCTTCATCGTCAACGCGGGACCAGGGACTGCCCAGTGCATGGAATGTCAAACCGGGAAAGTTCGGTGGATCGAGCGGCTCGAAGGCGGCGAGAGTTGGGGTTCGGTGGTGATGGCCGTCGGGCGGTTGTATGTCACAAGCCGAAAAGGCGTCACCACTGTCTTTCGCCCCGACCCGGCGAAGTTGGAGGTTTTGGCGATGAATGATCTGGGCGAACCGAGCAACGCGACGCCCGCTATCTCCGACGGGCAGATTTTTCTCCGCACCGACGGGCACCTCTACTGCATCGCGGAGGATTAAGCGTTGTGAAAAGAACATGGTTGAGCACGAACCTCAAAAAAGTACTGAGGAGCACACGCGTCCCGCGCGGGAGTTCGGGCGTGGCTCCCGAACTATCGTTACCCGCTATATTCAGAATCTCGGGTGCGAAAAAGTTTGCGGAACGATGTTTTCGGCGCGACGCCGGAAACGACACGCCAGAGGCGTATCCTCCCCGGAACGTCCGGACAAAATGACCATGCGTTTCACAAACGACTCGATGAACTTCCATTCCAGAATTGGATTGGCAACTTTGTTGGCCATGCTGTTGTCCCTGTCCGCGAGCGCAGCGGACTGGCCGCAGTGGCGCGGGCCGAACCGCGACAACGTCTGGAACGAAACCGGCATTCTGCGAACTTTTCCGGCCAAAGGATTGAAGTTTCGCTGGCGAACACCGGTGGGGCCAGGCTGGTCGAGTCCGGTGGTGGTCCAAGGCCGTGTTTACCTGACCGATATGCGGTTGGATAAGCCCAAGGCTTGGGAACGCATCCTGTGCTTTAAGGAATCGACCGGCAAGCTGCTCTGGAGTCGTGAGTATGAATTGGTTTACCCGGAATTTGCGTTCAACCCCGAGCAAGGCGGCGGTCCGGCCGCGACACCGATCGTCGAGGCCGGAAAAGTTTACTGGCAGGGCCGAAGCGGCCAGGTGGATTGTCTGGACGCGCGGAGCGGCAAAGTCATTTGGGAAATCCATTTGGACACGAAATACACAGTCGGGATACTGAGTGTCCGTGGGTCACCGTTGATTGAAGGGAATCTTTTGATCCTGGTCGCCGGCGCCAAGCCGGGTGGCTGTGTCATCGCGCTCGACAAGGGGACGGGGAAAGAGGTTTGGAAGGCTTTGGATGACTCCAAGTCCAGCAGTTCCCCGTTGATCGTCGTGGCCGGCGGCAAACGGCAGTTGATTGTCTGGACTGCCTCGTCCGTCACTTCCTTGAACCCCGCTACGGGCGAAACTTACTGGCGAGAAATGATGGTGACGAGCGGCAACGATTCGATTCCCGCTCCGATGATTCAGAAGAACCGGCTGCTGATTTCCGGTTTGATGTTTGAATTAAACGCCGACGCGCCAACCGCCAAGGTGCTCTGGCCGGATTCGATGGCTCCCTCCAAAAGACTTTTGAGCAACACCTCAAGTCCCCTTTTGCAAGGCGACTATGTGTACTCGGCGAAATCCAGCGGCGAGTTCGTCTGCCTGGAGGCGGGCACCGGCAAGCAGGTTTGGCGGACGACGAACGTGACGGCCCTGAAATTCGGCGCCAGCATCCACCTGACGCCCAATGGTGATGTCACGTTTCTTTTTACGGACGAAGGGAACTTGATTATAGCGCGATTCGCGCCCGATGGTTACCACGAACTCAGCCGTGTGCAGTTGCTCAAACCAACCTCGGATTTAATGAAGCGAAAGCACGCGTGGGTGCCGCCGGTTTATGTGCATCGCTGCGTCTTTGCCCGCAACGACGAGGAGCTGATTTGCGCCTCGTTGGCGGCGAAACCCTGAGCGTCACACAAATGTCGAATGACCCGGAAAGGCTGACGGAGTTCTTAATGGAACACTATGGTTCAGGCTAACACGATGCGGCCCCCTAATCAAAGGATAGGTTGCGCAGGTGCCGAGCATTGGTATCGCTGGCGTTTTTATCGCCAATATTTTGCAATCTCCTTGGTGGCGTTGTGCAGCCAGTCTTTGTCAGACGCGAGCCGGATAATTTCGACAGCGGCAATCCATTTCGGCGCATTTGAGCCTGTCTTACGGTCGGTTCGGTTTCCAAGTAACTACGCTCGGAAAGGTCTCCATCGACGACAAACGTCGCCGGAAATACCAACAAGTCAGGCCGTTTGCCAAAAAGTCTTGTGCCATCGAGACCGGCCAGATAGCGGGCCTTGAATGCCGGGTGCCCCGCTGCGATACGATCCGTGTTGCCGTAACGGACTACAGCCCACTCCGGCAGCGCCGCTGTCAGAGCGCGCGAGAACACGTTTTCCGCCCAATCCCCCATCGCGCGATTGGCCAGGAATTCGGACCGTGCATCCGTCGGAATTTTGGGCTTTTGCGCCGGGATTACCCCCTCTCCCCCGAAAGCCAAATGGGTTGGCTTAATTCCTTTCCCTCTCAGCTTCGCGACCACCTCCGGAATCGTGGCCTTCAAACGAACGAAATATTCACTGCTCACCCTCTTTTTCCTCCAAAGGAAAAAAGTTCCTTAACCTCTACTTTCAGCGCTCTGGCATAATCAGCCAAACTGGCCACCGACGGCGAATTCACGCCCCGTTCCACGAGGCTGATAAATTCCACAGAACGACCTACTGCTTCCGCTAAATCTTCCTGGGTAAGTTTGCGCGAGCGGCGCAGTTCGCTGATCCGCCGCCCAAGCTTTTTCTGGAGCATGAAGTTTAACTATCACCTTCAGTGTCGAAGGGCCACGGAGCTAAACTACGAGTGGGGTTGTGCTAAGAGGACCCTCACGCAAGCCCCTTGGCCACGAAAGACTGCCGATGTTGCGGACCATTCACACCGACAGCGTCGGCTCGGCAAGTTTTTCCCATATTCTGGACTCTTGCGCCCAACGTTGACCAAGGGCTGACTTGCGCCTACCTTGGGCTTCATCCCTGTTCCCAGGGATGAGCCGCCTGCGATGCGTACAGATTCTGCAACCGAGACGATGTTGGCCGTTTTGCCCGGAACGGAAGTTCCGGAGTCCGTTCCGGCCTTTTGGCCGAGCTTCCTTCTCGCGGTGGCGGCGACTTCCATCACCCTCGGCATCATGTGGGACATTTCCTGGCATGAGACCATCGGCCGGGACACCTTCTGGACACCGGCGCACATGGCCATTTATCTTGGTGGCGTTTTGGGCGGGTGCGTGAGTGGATGGCTCGCTTTCCAATGCACTTTTTTGGCGGGGCCGGCCGCGCGCGACGCGGCCGTGCGCATTTTCGGGGCGCGCGCTCCGTTGGGGGCGTGGGTCTCGATGTGGGGCGCTCTGGCCATGATCACCTCCGCCCCTTTCGACAACTGGTGGCACGATGCCTATGGTTTGGATGTGAAGATCATCAGTCCGCCTCACACCGTGCTGGGTCTGGGCATGTTTGCCATGGTCTTTGGCGCGCTGCTCCTGGTGTTGACGCGGCAAAATTGGCTGGAAAATGGTGAAGGCAGCGGCTTGTTCATTTATGTGGGCGGGTTGTTCGTCGTCATGGCGGCTGTTTTCGTCTTGGAATACACCTTTCCCAATCAACAACACGCGGCCCTTTTTTTCCAGGTCTGCTCCGTGACCTTTCCTTTTCGCATGGTGTGCCTCGGACGGGCGGCGCGAACCTCCTGGCCTGTGACCCGCGTGGCGGCGGTCTTTATGCTGATCGAATGCCTCATGCTGTGGATTCTGCCGCTCTTCCCGGCCCAACCAAAGCTGGCGCCGATTCTTAATCCCGTCACGCACATGGTACCCTTGCCCTTCCCGCTCTTGCTGATCTTTCCAGCGGTGGCCGTGGACCTGGTTCTGCGCTGGTGTGGCGGCGCAACCGGCTGGCGGCGCGTCGCGGCCGCTCTTTTGCTCGCCGCGGTTTTCCTGGCCATTTTCGTGCCGGTCCAGTGGTTCTTCTCGGAGTTCATGATTTCTCCGCGAGCCGATAATTGGTTTTTTGCCGGAAACCGCGTGTGGAGTTACGGCAGTACACGCGGTGAATGGACGACGCGGTTCTGGCGGGTCAATCCGGCCGGCGCCGATGCCAATTTGCTCACCCTCCGTGCCTTGCTGGTGGCGCTGACCCTGGGGGCGGCGACTTCCTGGCTGGGGCTGTTGCTCGGCGGCTGGATGAGAAAGGTGCGGCGATGAGGCTGCGCCTGGTTCTCGTCGTTATTTTGACACTTTTCCGGCCCGCCCTGGCCTGGGCCCACCTCGGCAGTCCTGATGTTTTCTACGACGGCATGGCGGGGCCTTGGCCCACGCGCGTCACCATTCACATGCCGGTGGTCGTGCCCGGACGGGCGGAGATTTTGGTGCGGGTGGAAAGCAAGGAAGCGGTGGAAGTGACTTTTCAACCACTTTTTTCGCGTACGGCGGTCAGCAATACGCCGCCGCCGGAAGCGGCCGAGCCCGTGCGCGGCGACCCCGGCCTCTACCACGGCCAACTCTGGTTGATGACCAGCGGCGCCTACAGCATTCTGGTCCGGATCCGCGGTCCGGCCGGGGAAGCCGCCGTGCAGATTCCCGTCAATTCCGTGGCCACCGCCCAACTGCCGCTTCCGCCCTCGCTCGGCCGGGTGCTCCTCGCTCTCGGACTGATTCTTTTTTGCGGCGGTATTGCCATTGTCGCCGCCGCCGCGGGGGAAAGCGCCCTGCCGCCGGGCGTTTCTCTTGGTGGCAAAGACCTGCGCAAGTATTGGATTGCCGCCGGCGTTACTGGCGCGGTCTTTGTGCTGGCGCTGGTTGGCGGCCGAAAATGGTGGAGGGCGGAAGAAATGGATTTTCGCGCCCGCTTGCGGGAGGGCGGTTGGCCCGAGCTTGCGGCCACGGCCCGGGTGGAAGGCTCCCAGCGCCTTCTCAGTTTGACCTTGGGAAGCAGCACCCAGCCGCAGCTCGACCTGGCCCCTGATCACGGCAAGTTGTTGCATTTGTTTCTCGTCAGCCAGCCCGGTCATCAAGCTTTTGGCCACGTCCACCCGGTGCGGCGCGGCGACCGGAGTTTTGAAGTTACTCTACCGCCCCTGCCCGAAGGGGATTACGAATTATTCTGCGATTTGACGTTTGCTTCCGGCTTTAGCTCCACCGCAACCAACCTGGTCCATTTGCCCGCCCCGCCCCGCTCTCCGGCCCCTATGGCCTTGGCCCCGGACCCCGATGATTCCTGGACTGCGGATGCGGTTGTGGCTGGGCAAGAAACCCCCGGCGCGGACACCATCTGCCCTTTGCCTGGCGGCGGCCGGATCATCTGGAAGGCCCACCCTCCGACGCGCAGCAAACAAGATACGGCGCTGCAATTCGAGGTGCTGGCCCCGGACGGCCAGCCGGCCAACCTTCAGCCCTACATGGGCATGATGAGCCATGCTGAAGTGCTGCGAGCGGATGGTTTGGTTTTTGAACACCTTCATCCCTCGGGCAATTATTCCATGGCCGCGCAAATATTGTTTGACAAAAAAATGGCCCGCGAAGCCGGGGAGGCCACCCGCGTTGCCCAGCTCGATCTGGGCCGGACCGACTCCTGGTGCGGGCGGGCGGGGACTCACAGCGGAGAGGGTGCCCTTATTTCTTTTCCTTACGCCTTTCCCACCCCGGGCCGGTACCGGCTCTGGGTGCAAGTCAAAACGGACAATCAAGTCAGGACGGCTGTTTTTGACACGGTCGTCAAAGAGGAGGAGCCAGCGCTCTGAAGCCGGATGGCCCATTTCTTTTGGACGCCCACCTCGACCTGGCCCTCAACGCCTTGGAGTGGAACCGGGACCTGACCCGGCCTCTCGCCGAGATTCGCGCCGGCGAAACTGGGTGGCGCGACAAACCGGGGCGGGAGCATGCCACGGTCTGCTTCCCGGAAATGCGCCGCGGCGGCGTCGGCTTGGCGGTGGTGACGCAAATCGGCCGAGTCAGTCATAAAATTCGTGATGATTCCGTCGCGGTCTGGCATTCCCCCGCCCAGGCCTGGGCCATGACCCAGGCCCAGTCGGCCTGGTACCGCGCTCTGGAAGAGGCCGGTGAAATCAAGATTATCACGACCCGCGCCGAACTGGAGCGCTTCGCGGCCCTTTGGCGCACTGGGGAAACTTCCATCATCGGCTGCGTTCTGAGTCTCGAAGGAGCCGATTCCCTCCTGACCATGGGCCATTTGCAACGCGCCTACGACTCTGGATTGCGGGCCATCGGCCTGGCCCATTATGGCCCCGGCCGCTATGCTCAAGGCACCAATTGCACCGGCGGACTGCCGCCGGCCGGGCGCCAGTTGCTCGGCGAAATCGAGCGTTTAGGCATGATTCTGGACCTGACGCATTTGAGCGACGAATGTTTCCAGGAGGCGCTGGACTGCTTCTCCGGCACGGTTTGGGCCAGCCACCATAATTGCCGGGCGCTCGTCCCGCATCAGCGCCAACTGGCCGATGAGCAGATCCGGGCCCTCATTGCGCGGGACGCCGTCATTGGCGTGGCCCTGGACGCCTGGATGCTCGTGCCCGATTGGGTGCGGGGAGAAACGACGCCGCAAACACGCGGCGTGCGGCTGGCCCACGCCGTCGAGCACATCGACCACGTGTGTCAAATAGCCGGCAACGCGCATCACATCGGCCTCGGCTCGGACCTGGACGGCGGCTTCGGCCGTGAACAAACACCGTGCGATTTGGACACCATCGCCGACACGCGCCGCTTATTGGATCTCTTGCGGGCGCGCGGCTGGAAAGAGGACGACCTCGCCAACTTTGCCCACGGCAATTTTCTCCGCCTGCTTAGCCGCGCGCTCCGCTGAAAACGCCGGCCGCCTGCTCCTTCTCGTTCTTTTGCTTGTTGTTGACGGAAGGCTGGCACGGGAGTTCCAGGGTGAAAGTGGCCCCAAGGCCCGGGCCCTCGCTTTGCACGGTCAGCGAGCCGCCCAGTTCCTTCGCTGCCAGGGCGCCGCTATGCAGGCCAAAGCCGTGACCATCCTTGCGGGTGGTAAAACCATGCTGGAAAATGCGGGTCAGATTCTCCGGCGGGATCCCGACGCCATTGTCAATCACCGCGATTTTGACCCGGCCTTCCCCATTCATCGCGCGGAGGACAATCTTTTTGTCCTTCCGGTCGGAGCTGTTGCAGGCCAATTTGGCGTTGCGCACGAGATTAACGAGGATTTGCAAGACCTTGTGCTTATCGGTGCGCACCGGGGGCACGGGGCCGTACTCGCGCTCGACTTTGATGTCGTGACGCTCCAATGAGCCGTCGTCCATGCGCAAGGTGTCCTCGATCAGGTCGGTCATTTGCATTTCCTCCAACACCCCGGAAACCCGGGCGTAGCTTTGTTGCACCGCAATGATCTCCTTGATATGCTCAACATTGGACGTCAGCGAACGAAGCTCTCCCACAATTTCCCCCTGTTCCTGGGCCAAAAAAGCCGAGAGTTCGGCGAGATAGGACGGCACTTGCCGGCCTTTGGGACTACCGAAAAATGCGGGCAGATCCGCCACGTTTGCCTGCAGCAAGGCCGCCAGCTTGGACACATGGGAAATCTTGGAGCCGCGGACTTTTTCGCTAACCAGCGAACTGGAGACATTGACGCTGTTGAGAACGTTGCCGACGTTATGCAATACTCCAATCGCCACTTCCGCCATGCCCGCTTTGCGGGAGGCCTTCAGCAGTTCCTCGTGCGTTCTTTGCATTTCGATCTGCATGCGCTCCCGTTCGGCGATTTCCGCTTCGAGTTTGGCTCCCGTTCGCTCGCGTTCCGCGACTTCCTCGCGCAACTCGCGCGTTTTATTCGCGACTTTCTGCCGGAGCGAACCGACCCAGCCGAGAGCCAGGAGCAGGACTAACGCGAGCCCGCCCAAGACCCAGATCGTATGCTTGGCGGTCCACCAGGGTGGCCGCGCCAGGATGGTTAAGTCCGCCGGTGAATTGAGGTACACCTCAAAGGAAGTGACGACCTGGCCGAAATCCGGCACCAGGTCGGTTTTTGCCTTGAAAACCCCTTCCAGGCGCACTCGGCTGCCCGGCGGAATAGCCGGCATGGCCGCGTCGGTGGCGGGCATAAACGCGGAGAACGTGGTCTCACTTTTATCCGGGCGAAAGCGCAGGACCTGCAGCGAATCATTGGCGCTCATCCCAAGATAGGTGGCTTCGATCCGCCCCCGGGTGGCGTCCTGGCCGCTGGGCGTGTTATCTTGATTGAGCGCGAGCAAATCCAGCGGCTTCGTGGCCGGCAAAGGGCGATGGGAGACCTTGCGCAGGATCGCTTGGGTAAGTTTTGGTGAAAAGCCATCCGGTTCGGCCAGGCCCACCACCTCCACCTCGTCGCCCGGTTCCACCGGAGTCGCCTCGCGGGGCAGGACGCGTATGCCGTCCTCCCCCTGCTGGAGGAAAAGCATATCCGGCGCCTTATAAGTGACAATACCCGTGGTTTTGACCAATTGGGTGGCGAAACCGGCGTTATCGCCGTTTAATTGCATGACTTTGCCAATGGGGGTAGTGGCCAGGTCAAACGGGTTCTCCGAAAGCGCCGTGACCAATTCCACGTACTCGCCCGACGGCACCAGCAGCCGCAAGCCCAGCCGCTGGTTACGGCTGTTGACGACCGCGCCGCAAATCCCGCTCACCCGCACCAGGCTTCCCAGCAGGCGCTGCTGCACGTCCTTATCCATTTGGTTGACCCACACGATGATTTCTCCGCCCGCTATGGCCAGGGTCAGGCGCTGCTTTTCAAAGGCCGTCACGACCCCTTCCACTTGCACCCAGAGGCCGTCGTCGTGCCCAGTCATCAGATAATCCCAGGAATGCCGCAACGGTTCGGGGATGCGGCCTTTGCCCAGAATCTTGGCCGCGCCATTGCAATAAAGGATGCCATGCCTCAGCGTTCCATTGATTTCGACGTAAGTTCCCTCTTGCTCGAGAAGCGGATAAAGTCCCGCTTTGAGCGATCCTTCCACCGGAATGCCATTGGACCCGTTTTGCAAATAAAACGTGCTCAAGCCCAAATCAATGTAGGTGATGACACCGCGGATGCGGACGGGAAATCTTTTTCCCGGATCGCTCTTGATCAGATCCTTGATTTGCTGGATTTCGGTGACAACTCCTTGCGGGTCCAGTTTGATTGTCTTTTCATTAGACTGAGCTTTGACCGATCGGTCCGCCTCCGCCTCCGCCTGCGCGAAATAAAGAACCGGACGATTTCCTTCGCGCGTCAGGCAGCCAATGACATCCGCATAAGCGCCGATCGGGAGAGTCAATCTTTGTTTCCCGTGGGCCACCAGACGGTTGGTCCCTTGGCCCAGGGTAAAAGTTCCGTCCTCTTTTTTCTGCACCACTATTCCGCGGACATGCACATACCTTGTCAGGCGGGTGTTTGGGCCGCAAACTTCTCCCACTGACAAAAATCTTCGTCGCGCCCATTCCTGCGGGGGCGTCACCGTGAGGTTGTCTGGGGAGGCAACCCAGATCGTTCCAGCCACGCGCTGCCCTTGGTCGTCAATCACGGGTTGGATCACGCCGCGGACCTGCAAGGTGCGGCGGGCCAGGGCGGTGAGCGGGAGGTTGCCGGGGTTGAGGATTTTCACGCGCAAGCCGGCGGCCCCCTTCGAGTCCGCCAATCGGATCGTGGCATAATATCTTCCTTGCGAGATGGTGGTGACCGTTCCCTCAACCTCTCCTGTCAAAAAGGGCTGGTCGTCCTTGAACGGTTGCTCCGCATTGACTACGCCGACCTCGGCCAAAGAATCGAGGGGGTCGATTTCGCAGCCCAATAATTCGGGCAACTCCTTGCCAAAACGGACTCGCCCTGCCAGACAAATGCGGCTGCCGGGGTCCGGCACATCGGCGGTTGAGTCCAGCGCAAACATCTGAAATCCCGTCCCATCCAGCAATCCAATCGAATTGGCCGTTCGGCTGACGATCACGCCCTCCAGGTTGACCATAACCGGGCAGACGTTGAGGCGGTTCGCGAGCTCATCAGGAGAACGATCCGGGGAGGCTGTCATCTTCTTCATCGCCGCGACGACCGGTTCGAGACGGCGCCAATTGATGACCGGCAAACCCTCCTCTTCAGGAATGCTTTGCCATTGGATCCAATTGGGGTCCTGGGCACTGCCGGGGTCAAAAGAGAGCCATTTGGTTTTGGGGTCCCCATCAAAAGCCATTTCGGTGGATTCCTGCGGCGGATTATCCGTCTTGGCGGAGACCACCAAGGAATAGCGCAGCGCGTCATCCCTTGCTGCGTAGAGCGGTTCCACCTCCCCGATCTGCACCGACTGACCCAGGCCTATGGTATTGTTGACTTCCAGGCGGTAAATGGCGAAAGTGCAAGAGTTGGTCAGGTTGAAGACCCGGCGCTTAAAGCGGGTGGCAAACCGTTCTTCGTGCCGCACATCCAGGACCTTCCAGGTCCGGCCCCCGTCATCGCTCCCGAGCAGACGCCAGGCCGACGGGTCGCGCAGAGGCACATCATTCGCGGCGGTCAAAGCGTACCCGATCAGCCGCCGCGGTTTGGCTAGCCCCGCCGTCAAATTGGACAAAATGCTCGGCGCTTTCTCCAGCAACAAATCGCGCGTCGCGGCCAGCCGGGCGCGGATTTCAAATTGGCTGATGTTGGTAATGAGCAGGGCCGTTTCGGAGCGGCGCGTGTACTGGCACTGAATCCAGCAGCCGCCCGGCTCCGTGATGCCGAAATCCGCCCAGCGGGTCCGCGGATCGTTGTCAAAAGCATTTTCCGGCGGCCCCAGCAACGGATGCGCCTGTGAAGCTGTGATCGTCGCGCCAACCTCGGATTCATTCGTGACGCCCACGAGCGGACCGATCAGTTCAAGTTCCGCCAATTGCGTTTGCCATTGCTCCGGGTTGGGATCGTCCAACTCCGCGTTGACGCGGGTGACCTTTAACCGATAAAGGTTGAAAGCCTGGCGATTGGTGACACTGAAGACCCGTCTCTCATTGCGTCCGGCAAAAAGCTGATTCGTCTGGACGTCCAGCGTGGTCCAGGTTTCTCCGCCGTTGGTGGAACCGAGCAGAGACCAGTCCCGGGGATCATAGTAACTGAAATCATGGGTGGAAGTCAGGGCATATTGGGTGACAATCCGTTCCGGCAGAGGATGAGATTGGGCCAAAGCGCCCCCGCCCCGCAGCCCCTGGCAGGAAAAGGCCAGACCCCACAGCAAGAAAGCAAGAGCTTTCCGCCACCGCGGTTTCTTCCGGTTCACCTGCATATTTGAATAGGCATCGGCATTTTCTGGCTTCCGCTTGAATCTGCCCAAACGCCACAACATCCTCCTTGACGAAATTTGCCCAGCGTCGAGTCTAGGGGATGCTGATTCGCCTCCATTCCCGGCTCGCCTGCCCGCTCACGGTAGTTCTTTTCCTTTTGGCTCTCGTCGCCCGGGGAAATGCCGCCTCCAACGCGCTGGCGGATTATGTCCACCACCCGGATGATTCGTTCGCCTGGAACAAGGCGAGCCAGCGCCAAGTGGACTCATTCCAAGTGGTCGAGGTGGATTGCACCTCCCAGACCTGGCGCGAGGGCGCCTGGCATCATCAATTGCTCCTGGTGCGGCCGGCCCAGTTGCGCCACCCGGACATCGCCTTCCTGTTCATCACCGGGAGCGGCAAGGTGGAAAAGGAATTGAGTTTGCTGCAGACTTTGGCGGATCGCGCCGGCGCCATTGCCGCCGTGATCAATAATGTCCCCAACCAACCGCTCTACGACGGCCTCAAGGAGGACGATCTTATCGCCTACACCTTTGCCCATTTTCTGGAGTCAAAAGACGCCACCTGGCCCTTGCTCTTTCCGATGGTCAAATCGGCTGTGCGCGGCATGGACGCGGTCACGGCCGAAGCGAAAGCCGATTTAGGCGGACACATTACCCGTTTCGTGGTGGGAGGAGCCTCCAAGCGCGGTTGGACGACTTGGCTGACCGCCGCGGTGGATCCCCGGATCGCCGCCATTTCGCCCATGGTCATCGACATGCTGAACATGAAAGCGCAGGCGCAATGGGCTCAGCAAATGTACGGCGGGCAGAGTGAGGAGATCAACGCCTACACCAAACTCCATCTGATCGATCGCATGGATGATCCAGGCATGGTGGCGCTCCGCGGCTGGGTGGACCCCTATAGTTACCGCGCCCGCTACACAATGCCAAAACTACTCTTGCTCGGCACGGATGATCCTTACTGGGTCGTGGATTCCTTGCGGCATTATTGGAATGAACTTCCCGATCCCAAACTGGTTTTTCAAACCCCCAACGCCGGCCATGATCTGGCTGGCGGACGCGAGGCCATTCCCGTGCTTGCCGCCTTTTTTCAAATGATAGCCGACCACCAGCAGCCGCCGCGCATGACTTGGAAATTCAAGTCCGACTCACCCGCCACCGCCTCCGTCACCATCGACTTAAGCCAGCCGGCGCAAGCGTTCAAACTTTGGACGGCGGTTTCGACCAACCGCGATTTCCGCACGAGTACCTGGTCCAGCGCCGATCTGGCGGCGCCGTCCCTCAGTCACGTCACCGCCAAGGTGGAAAAGCCGGAAACCGGATTCCGCGCCTATCTAGTGGAAGCGGAAATGAAAGCCTCCACCGGCGACGATTACAAACTCTCCACCGAAGCGCGCGTCATCCCCGACGGCCCGCCCGCGAAATGAAAATAGAGAGCAGGCCAAACACATCTTCTGTTGCTGAAGCCTTGTGGCCATTACCTATAGCCTAACCGTTTCTGTTGGAGAGGACGTCGGGAATTTCAGACATTTTTCTCTCCGTTTTCTCAGTTTCCTCCTGTCAAATTTTTTCATTCCTCCCCTGCCCGATTGGCACCGGAAAGAATCAGCCTGTGAACGCCATCGACCACCTTCATCTCGTGGAAATTGATCAATAAGCCAACCGGAATATCGAGCAACTTCATATAGCTTAGAAGCTGCGCTTTGTGAAGGGGCAGGATTTTCTCCACCGCCTTGGCTTCCACCAAAACACAGTCTTCGACCAGCAAGTCCAATCGCAAGGGTTCTTCACGGGTGAAGCCTTTGTATTCGATACGCACCAGTTTCTGGTTGACGAAGGTCAAGCCTCTGAGGGCCAGTTCCTTCGTCAAACACCACTCGTAAATGGACTCCATCAACCCTGGCCCTTTGTCGCGATGCACTTCAATGGCGGCGGCGATAATCACCTCGGTGAGTCCATCCGCTTTGGGAAACAGTCGATGCATCGATGCTTAAATTAGAACAGGAGCAAACGAAGTGAACAGAGAAAACGCTCTCGTCCTGGCTTCGGTGGGTTAAGTCAGCGCTCACGGGCCCTGCGCCTGGGTCATTGCCTTTACGTTTCGCGTTTTTCTTCCCGTCGTTCGCCGGCATCAGTGTCCGCTTAACCGGATCTCGCCGCTCTGCTCCGTCTTGCTCAATTTCGGCCAGGCATACCCGTAGAACGCGACAAAGGCGAAGCAGAACAGCGGCACAATGAAGCCGCGGGACATATCATATCTATCGGCTACGTAGCCCATCAATTTGGGCAGCAGAGCTCCGCCCATGATCGCCATGACAATAAACGCGGCGGCCTTTTTGGCGCGAACGCCCAGCCCAAAAATGCCCAAGGCAAAAATGGTTGGGAACATGATGGACATGAAGAAGTAGCTCAGAAAAACGCAGGCTACCGACACCCAGCCCAGTTTAAGAAATATGAGGAGACAGGCCACGCAGTTCATCACTCCGTAAAGGCCCAGGACTTTGTGGGCCGCGAATTTCTTCAGCAGGCCCGATCCGGTGACGCGGCCAATGAGAAAACAGAAAAAGCCGAGCGAAGCCAGGTTGGCCGCGCCTTTGCTGCTCAAGGTCAGAGCCCCGTTCTTCGCGGTTTCAAACCAGCCGTTCATCAGGCCGGAATTCCACGAGGCCGGAATGGGCGGCGTCTGCTCCGTCATATAATTGATAAAAAAACTGAAAATGCCCGCCTGCGCCGCGACATAGAAAAACTGCGCGGCCACCGCCATGGAAAA